>Ga0207671_10003281_pt1 | contig 16281 bp, 14 predicted proteins | sample KBSC24metaG_FD_184352 | JGI IMG/M metagenome (GOLD analysis project Ga0207671, IMG submission 184352) | Corn rhizosphere microbial communities from Kellogg Biological Station, Michigan, USA - KBS C2-4 metaG (SPAdes) (version 2) | ecosystem: Host-associated > Plants > Roots > Rhizosphere > Soil... | reverse complement strand
AATACCTGTATATTATCTGCTGAATAATTGGATTTGTCCTGATTTTCTTCGCTCATATTTATTTAGTACAACAACCTTCAAAAGTACGAAATTAACACGAGATTAACGATTAGTTGTTGATAAAAAAGCGCACAAAATACTACCCTCCGCATACCGCAAGGCTTCATTACTTAACTCCAATTCAAATGATCAGAAAGGTTTACTAATAGGGCTCCCCCAATCTGAACTAAGTGTTATTTGAAACTGACTATTGGTAACAGGAGCAATCTTTCCGGTTAATATGGTTTTGGTATTGGGTTTGCAGGTTACATTAGGGATGTTCTTTGTGAGCACGAGTACGTTCTGCGCGTCATAAAAGTTTAGGGTTAACGTAAAGGGAGCCCCGGACCTTAGATTGAAAAAGCTCAACTGATAAGGTGTGGTAGCCCGGTCGGCAGCGGTAATTGTTTTTTGGTAAGTCGAAAAAACTCCTCCACCAGTTTCAGTTGGAATCACCACTTTTACGGAGGCCGCATTATAGGGTAGCGCATCTGTTATATTTATTTGCAGCAAACCTACAATCCTATCCAGAACAACATGCTGCGTACTGGTAGGCGCTGACACGTTCAGGGCGAATGTTTTCATGAATATTTCCTCCGGGGGGTAAAAGGAAAAGGTAAGTGGCGACCAGGTGGCATCTGAAGGATTACGTGGTGTTGGGTTGAGGTAACCATAATCAGTGGGGCCTTTTACACCTATAAAAGAAACGATATAAGCACCGGCCGGTACACTATCCCTGAAAGTTCCAAAATTCGGATCACTTGAATTCTGGGTTATAAAATCAGACTTGTTATTACTGGTATTATACAGAGCAAAGTACAACCTGTCTACCGAATCTTTTAAAGAAGCATTTACAGCCAGGCTATTGTTTTTTTGCCCCGTAGCATTGATTATAGGCCCTATATCTTGTGAAAATGAAGTTACACTATAACTCACTTGATACATTTTGGGTTTGGTAGTATTATTTTGATGATCTTTTTTACATGAAAAAAGAAACAGGCAAGCTATTGATGAAAATAAAACTAACGCTTTCATTGATTCGGATTTAAGTGTTAAATAATTAAGCTTAATTAAAAAGCGTATTTTTAAAATGGCTGATTAATATTTGGATTCCAATTGGAGGTAGACACGCTGAAACTATTCCCGCCAGGAGCTGTTCCCGAACTTCCGAAAATACTTCCCGTTAATGTAGTTTCATGATTTGTCTGTAATACCACATTGGTCACCACCTTTTCCGCTAATAACTTAGTTCCACTGTAATACGTAATATCAACCGTTACCGGGGTATTTAAAGAAATACAATAGGTACTGGCCACAAAATTGGTATAACTATTAGCATCCATGTGGGCATTGAAATCAACGCTAAACGTATTGGTAATCGGTTTTGCAAAACCAATAGCTAATGGTTCAAACACCGTTATTTGCACAAAGTCGAGAGAGCCGAAGCTTGGTAAAACGTCGGTTATTTTTAACGTCAGCTTTGAAACCACACGATCTAATGCAACGTTTTGATTTACATCGCTCCCGGCCACGGTAAGGCTGAACTGTTTATAAAAGGTATCGCCCCATCCTTTCATGCCGTTATAATGAGCGCCGAAAAGATTGGCAGGTATAGTATAAAAGCCCTGGCTGGTAAAACTGGCCAATTGAGGGTTATAGGTTAACTGGCTGTTTGCAAATGTCGCGGGATTATAAATATCCATCTGATCTTGTCCGCCGGCAACAATTATGGTATAAGTGCCATCGCTCAGTTTATCCCCAAGTAATCCAAAACTCGGATCATTTGATTTTTGGGTAACCTGATGAAGTAAGGTACCATCAGATTTATATACCAGGTATCGTAACTGGGTAATAAGACTGGTTATAGGAGCGGCCGTTACCGCTTTGGTACTGTTTACGGTAACACCATTAGTAACCGGGCCCGTAGTTTGGTTAAACCCGCTCACATTGAAACTGATCTGGTGCAATACACCAGAGTCTCCTCCCTTATCCGGAGATTTATCTTTTTTGCATGCTAAAAGGCACATGCTTAATAAAAATAAACAAGTAGAAATTTTTTTCATTGTCTTAATTTTATGTTTAAAGTTACCACTTGTTTTTTCATCAATGGAAACAATTTTATAAACATATGATTAACAGCAATGTTTGCCTCTTGCATCCGAAGTAGGCGTATGAGATTAGGATACTTCGGACGAAAGATTATCTTTGTCAAAATTTTTACTTAAAAAGGATAAACTTTCCCTGTGTGACTACACAAAGAGGTTGACTAAAAAAACAACGGCGCCAACTTTAAACGATCGCCAGCTAAATAAAACACGAAAAAATCAATTAATTAGATGAAAACTACGGCTTCAACATTAACAAAGTTCACATTAGGGATATTAATTGCCGGAAGCATAGCCGCCTGCAATCAAAATAAAACTGCCGACAAACCCGCTGCTACAACCGCCCCAACCGCGGTTAAAGAGGCTATCGTATATGTAAATTCAGATAGCTTGCTGAACAAATACGACTATTTTAAAGATATGTCAAAACGCCTGGAAGATAAAGGCAAAGCTTCACAGGGCGACCTGCAGGCTAAAGGCCAGGCTTTTCAGCGTGAGGTTGCTGAATATCAAAAAAATGCCGCTACTCTTCCTGCCGATCAGCGTCAGTCTACCGAGCAGCGTTTAGCACGTAAACAACAGGAATTACAAGGCTACCAGCAAAATGCTAATGCCGAATTTCAGAATGCCCAGGCAACTGAAAATGCTAAACTGTACGATAAGATAGCTGATTTTACAAAAGGTTATGCTAAAGAAAAAGGATACAAACTGGTATTAACTTATTCAAAAGCCAACCCTACAGTATTATATGGCGATCCGTCATTAGACGTTACTGCCGATGTGGTAAAACGCCTGAACGAAGCTTACGCCAAAGACAAAAAGTAATCGTATAATGATGTGCCGGTTTCGGATGTATAAACATGCTGATGGGGTCGGGCTTCAAAAAAAATCATAAAATATTAACTTTAAAAACCTCAACTTCGGCTGAGGTTTTTTTAATTTAGAAGTATATGCAAAATACGGTTCACGAAAAGTTTATGCAGATAGCTATTGAACTATCTGAATATAATGTAAAGCAGGGCACCGGCGGTCCTTTTGGCGCTGTTATAGTAAAAGATGGAATGATTGTGGCCCGCAGCGCCAACCGTGTGGTACCTACCAATGACCCTACTGCTCACGCCGAAGTTTCGGTGATACGCCTGGCCTGCCAGGAATTGGGTACTTATGACCTGTCGGGTTGTGAAATATATACCAGCTGCGAGCCCTGCCCTATGTGCCTGGGCGCTATTTACTGGGCGCGTATTGATAAGGTTTATTATGCCAATACCAAGGCCGATGCCGCCGCTATTGGTTTTGATGATCATTTTATTTATAATGAACTGGAAAGCCCGATGGCCGAACGTAAATTACCTTTTGTACAATTGCTTCGGGACGAGGCCATAAAGGCTTTTAAACTTTGGGAAACAACAGAGAATAAAACGGATTATTAAAAACAAACAGGCTTGTCATCCTGAGCGCAGCGAAGGATCTATTAGGCGTCCAGGATGACAATGTTGTAAGAGTAACTTAAAAAAGGCCTGTCAGTCTGAGCTCAGTCGAAGACTCGTGCGCGGAGGCCTGCCCACCATGGTTCGACGGGCTCACCATGACACCCTGTTTTTATCCTTTAGAAATACCTCCCTATTCACTCTCCCCTTCTTTCTTATCAAAATAATCGTCTTTCAGATCATCAATTTCGCGGCGGTCGCGCTTGGTTGGGCGACCCGTACCCCGGTCGCGTTTTAATATAGGCGCATGAAACATGGATTTGAAAGCCTGGGTTTGTTCCACAGGAGTTATATCGTCATAAAAATTCACCGCGGTTTTAGCATCAACCCGATTTTCGAGCAAACCGGTTACGCGCACCACTTTACGTTCAATTCCTTTAGCTACCTGGTAAGTATCGCCAATTTTCACTTCATATGATGGCTTGATGTTTTTGCCATCGAGTTTTACACGCCCCGCCTTACAGGCATCGGATGCCAGGGTACGTGTTTTAAAAAGCCTGATGGCCCACAGGTATTTATCTATCCTCAGTTTTTCTTTTTCGGGCATGGGTAAAAGTCGAACTTCAAATTTAAGAAATCCAAAGCAAATTATTTGGAGCAACCTCACCCCGCCCCTCTCCAAAGGAGAGGGAGTAAAAAACTAAGATGTGCTAAGTAAAGTCCTCTCCTTTGGAGAGGATTTAGGAGAGGTGCTTCACCTCGGTTCCCGCACTGTAAATACAGGGTTAATTTACAGGCCATTACTTAATAATTTCATAATCTAAACTTCGCATTATGTAAAAGCTGCCGCCTTACATTTAATCAATTACAATAAATCCGGTTTGCCCGGTTTGTAAAAGAAAATATTAGTTATATAAAATAAAAAGACCCCTGAAGGTCACAACCTAAAAAATGGATTTTGCGAAAGGCTTATGCCGATTGGCAATTTAATTCACAAACCCGATGAATGAAATTTTAAAACAAAAAGCGGCAGGTATCAAATTATTGATAACCGATTGTGATGGCGTATTAACAGATGCCGGAGTTTATTATGGCAGCAATGGCGAGGATCTGAAAAAATTTAACATGCGCGATGGTATGGGCGTTGAGCGCTTACGTAAATATGCAGGTGTACAAACCAGCATTATCACCGGCGAACTATCGCCATCCATAGCCAAAAGAGCCGAAAAATTACAAATAACAGAACTGCATTTAGGCATAAAAGACAAGGTAGCTGTTTTTAAAGAAATATGCGACCGCCTGAGCCTAAAGCCCGAAGAAATAGCCTACATCGGCGACGATCATAATGATCTAGAAGTAATAAGACTGGCCGGTTTAACCGCATGCCCTGCAGATGCCCTGCCCCGTATCAAAAACGAGGTGGACATTATTTGCACACTAAACGGTGGTGAAGGTTGCTTCCGCGAATTTGCCGAATTGATCATCGATGCTAAAAGTAACGCGTTCTCGACCAGCAGCCTTAATGGCACCATTACTTTAAACAATGGCAAGGTGATCGGTAAAGGTCAGCCAAGCTATATTATTGCCGAAATTGGTATTAACCACAACGGCTCATTGGAAACCGCCAAAAAACTGATAGACGAAGCCGTAGCCGCTAAAGCCGACGCCGTTAAATTTCAGAAACGTACCCCGGAGATCTGTGTACCTAAAGATCAATGGGAAATTATGCGCGATACCCCATGGGGCCGTATAACCTATATTGATTACAAACGCAAAACAGAATTTGGCATCGCTGAATATGCTACTATCGATCAGTATTGTAAAAAACTGGGTATCGACTGGTTTGTATCGGCCTGGGATGTGCCATCGGTTGATTTTATGGAGCAGTTTGATACCGTTATGTACAAGCTGGCATCGGCATCATTAACCGATTTCGCGCTGATACAGCGCATCCTGGAAACCGGCAAACCGCTGATGCTGTCAACCGGAATGTCAACCATCAAAGAGATCGAGGCTACCATGAATTATGTGATGGCGTTTGATGAAAATTATCCGTTATTCATCGCCCATTCTACCTCGGCTTATCCATGCCCGCTACAGGAGCTGAACCTGAAAATGATACAAACCCTGGAAGCCAAATACCCGGGAATCCCGGTTGGTTATTCTGGCCACGAAACCGGGCTGGCTACTACAGTAGCAGCAGTTACCCTGGGCGCTACCTTTGTAGAACGCCACTTTACGCTCGACCGCGCCATGTGGGGATCGGACCATGCCGCTTCTGTTGAGCCACAAGGCCTGCAACGCCTGGTACGCGATATCCGTGATGTGGAAACCGCCCTGGGCGATGGACAGAAGAAGGTTTACGAATCTGAGCTGGCTCCTATGAAACGCCTGCGGGTAAACATCAGCGACGAATATAAAGAGAAGCCGGTGGCTTAATTAACAGTAATCCCGTATACTTTTACTTCCATGCACGAAAAGTTAAAGTATACGGGATTATCCTCGTAAAGAATTTCCTTATTAATTTACCGTAATAGTCTTAATTTGAGTGGTATGCGCACTAAAATAGCCCAAGGTTTCGGGAGTAATATTGTTGGGTGGGTTTGATGGTGTTACCCCGCCAATAGGGCCTTTATATCCCTGCTGCATTAACGTGAACCAGTAGGTATACATGGTTTTATCAACACTCTGCATTTCAACGGTTACTTTATCTCCTGCGTATATACTTATATCATCCTGTGCTAAGTCAAAAGTAACTTTATTGCCATCGGTAAAATCGTCATTATTAGCAAAAACGCGTTTAACCTGTACACCATTAACATACAGCAAAAAATTATATTGGTTAACAACACCCTTAGGGTCGTGATAATAAACCGTTATTTTTCTCTTGTTATCATCAGTGCTAAAATTGTCTTTAAAAGCCCTCACATTATCTAAAGCCACCTGTGTTGGCATCGTTGAACCGGCATCATAGGTTTTACCCTTGATTGTTACATGCAGTTTATAAACACCACCGCTAATCCCTGCCATCGTGGGTATTGTGTAAATACCGGGCGAGCTTTCCTGGAACGTATAAACATTACCATACTGATCATTCACCTTTACCTGCGCACCTGTTACGGGCGGATAGGTATTTGTATTTGTAAAGGCAACATTGGTGTTTAGCTTTATGGTTTGAGTGCCCGATACATTGGTAATATTTCCTTCAATCACCAACTTATCAGAGTCATTAACTAACTGTACATCAATCACCTTATCGCAGGCCGAGATGACCAGCATAAGGGGGAGCAACATCAAATAAAATAGGGGAGTTTTCATATGAGTATGTTTAAGTTAAAATTTAAAGTCCCAGGTAACGGAAGGGATCAGCGTAGCAAAAATGCTGGTCTCAACAGCCTCCGTCATGTTCGGATCGGTTTTACTGTCTCTGAAGCTTATGCTGTAAGGATCCCTGTGTGCATATACATTATAAACACTAAATGTCCAGCTGGAATGGTACCGCTTATGTTCTTTACCTTCAAGCGTGGCACCTATATCCAATCTGTTTGATGAAGGCATGCGGTAGTTATTCCTTTTAGAATAGGAAAAAGTAGTTAGGCCGCCTACATTATATTTCCCGGTGGGATAGGTAACGGCATTCCCGGTACCATAAATAAAGGTGCCCGAAAATGTCCAGCGTTTACTGAGCTGATAAATTCCTACAACAGAACCATCGTGCGTGCGATCCTGCCTTGCCGGATAATAGGCTCCGTTGTTAATGGCATCAAATCTTCTTTCGGTTCTTGACAGGGTATACCCTATCCAACCGGTGAAACGGCCATATTTTTTCTTTAAAAATAATTCAATACCGTACGCCCTTCCGGTGCCATAAGTTAACTGTGATTCTACATCCTGATTAACCAGCAGCTGCGCTCCGTCTTTATAATCAATTTGATTCTGCAGCCATTTATAATATACTTCGGCCGAAAACTCGTAGTTATTGTCATCAAACTTCTTAAAATAACCGGTAGATACCTGGTCGGCTATTTCAGGTTTAATGTTTTTACTGCTCATCACATAAAGGTCTACTGGGGTACTGCTGGTAGAATTACTGAGCAAGTGTATATTTTGCGTATTGCGGCTATAAGAGGCCTTGAGGGAGTTATCATCATTAATAGTATAACTCGCCGAAAAACGGGGCTCCGGGTTAAAATACCGCCGCACCACCGTTCCCGACCCATAGGTTATAGAAGATGTAGCGGCGCCATCGCTGTTAAAGGTTTTAAATGTGCCGGGACCTAATAAAAACATACCACTAAGCCTTACCCCGTACAGTATTGTTAAATGATCACCGGCTTTCCACTCGTCACTTAAATAGGCGGCAGTTTCATATCCATAGCGTTGTTCTACATGTTTGTTATTATAAGCCGACTTCTGGGTGGTTGTTATATCTCCGGGGGCGATATCGTGGTGTAAAATATTAAATCCAAATTTTATGATATGATTATTGGCGATGGAGTATTGCAGATCTTCTTTCAGGTTGGCATCAGTTATTTTTGAGGTGGCTTTAAAACCATCATTATTCTGAAAACTTTCTACCATGTAATTATAATTACTGTAGATTAATGAAGTATTAGAAAACAGCCTGCTGCCAAACAAATGGGTAAACCTGATAGTCCCTGCCGAGTTTCCCCAGTTTGTTCCAAAAACATTTTTCAAACCCAAAACGTCTTTGCCTAAATACCCGGATATATAAATAGCATTTTTATCGTCGAACTGATAGTTGGCCTTAGCATTGATATCATAAAAATATATGGAGCTTCCGTTAATGCTTGAGTCTGGTATCGCTTTTAAAAAAAGATCGATATATGTTCTGCGGGCGCTCACCATGAATGATCCTTTATCTTTTACAATCGGGCCCTCAACTTTTATTCTCGAAGCAATAAGGCCGATACCACCCTGTACCGTAAAGTCTTTATCATTACCATCATTCATCTTAACATCCAGAACTGAAGACAGGCGACCGCCATACTCCGCCGGCATGCCTCCCTTATAGATACTGACATCCTTAATAGCATCAGAATTGAACGTTGAAAAGAAACCCAACAGGTGCGACGCATTATATATCGGAGCCCCGTCCAGCAAGATCAGGTTTTGGTCAGATCCGCCGCCACGCACGTAAAACCCGGTATTACCCTCGCCTGCCGATTTGATACCAGGCATCAGGGTTATCGTTTTCAGGATATCCCTTTCGCCTAAAAGCACCGGCACCTGGTTTATCTGCGTCATGTTCAACTTCTCAACCCCCATCTGCGGCGATACCACATTGTCATTGCTAAATCGCGTGGATCTCACAACAACCTCCTGCAAACTATTTTTGGGAGATAGGGATATATTGATAACCTCATTTTTATGAAGAGATACTTTTTGAGTGACCGTTTTATACCCAACACAGGTAAATAATAAAGTATATTCCCCCTCGGTAACAGCCAGTGAATAAAAGCCATAATTGTTCGTAGCTGTTCCAACTGCCGAAAGTTCCTGAAGGGTAATGGAAGCGCCTATTAAGGATTCACCTGTAGCAGCATCCTTAACAGTTCCGTTAATGGTAGCCTTCTTTTGGGCATAGGCGGCAATGGCGGTCAGTGTTATGAAAATAGTAAAGATCGATCTGGCCATTTGCATATAGCACTAAGGTATCTTTATCGACCACTAAACTATTTTAATTTATACGAAACCCCGTATAAATTATAGCAAGTGCGCTATCGCTTATACTAAAAAACGTGAGCGTTAAGCAAATTCAGATGAGTATTAATAAAATTATTAAACTAACATTTGGTATAATAATTTACACATTTGGTATAAACAAAATTTACAACCTGTTTAAAATGTTTATTTTTAAAAATCATTTATTCAATGAAACCTGAAACCGACACAAAGCAGTTAAATAACGATATGCTGATACAATTTTTAAGCAGCACGAAATACAGAATTTACAGGCATATTGCACTGGTCTTATTTCTCGGGGCTATATTTTCAAGCACTAAGGATACCTTTATTGAGCCGGTTAATACCTATTTAAAAATTACCTTCTTTCTTATCCTGATGCTGTTGTTTTATATTAACATGTACGTGTTGATACCTCGTTATGTATACAATGCCAGCTACGTAAAATACTTTATTTGGGTAATTGTACTATTTGTTGTGGCTTTGTTGTTTTTTGTATCCGGAAGATACCTGATCAATCCTTATTTTAAATTCCATAATAAGACAAGCAACGAAAACCCCAGTGTGCTGCTCTTTACTTTTATAACGTTAATATTCCTGATCCTGATAGCCGCCTCTGCTGCCATTAAATTATTTCAGCACTCCATTATTGTTAACCAGCGGATCAATGATCTGGAAACTGTTACTATACAAGCCGAACTGGAGCAATTAAAAAACCAGATCAATCCGCATTTTTTATTTAACATGCTCAACAATGTTAATGTACTCACGCAAACCAATCCCGAAAAGGCATCGCAGGTGGTTATGAGACTAAGCGACCTGCTCCGTTACCAGCTTTATGATAGTACCAGGAACAAAGTTTTGCTCACCGCCGAGATCCGTTTTCTGGAAGATTTTTTGAACCTGGAAAAAATACGGCGCGATAATTTTGAGTTTATCATGTCACGTGAGGGAGACATCAGTGGTGTGCAGGTATCCCCCTCGCTTTTTATTACCTTTGTTGAAAATGCGGTGAAGCACAACATGGATGCCGAAAACACATCCTATATTCATGTATTTTTTAAAGTAAAGCATAACGAGATCAATTTTATTTGTATCAATTCAAAACCCCGGCTGGAAGTGATCAGTAATAATGGTAATGGCGGATTGGGGCTGGGAAATGTAAAGCGGAGACTGGAATTGCTTTATCACGAAAAGCATTTTTTCCGGATCCAGGATGATAAAGATAAATTTCGTGTAGACTTAAAGATTATCCTATGAATTGCATCATTGTAGATGATGAGCCCTTAGCGCGGGAGGCCATTCAGTTATTTATTAACAAAACCCCTAATCTACAACTACTTAATAGTTTTGGAAGTGCCAATGCTGCGGCAAAATTTATTAATGAAACGCCGGTCGACCTGATTTTTCTGGATATTCAAATGCCGGGCATCAGCGGGATGGAGTTTGCTAAAATGATACCCGCGAAAACCTTACTCATTTTCACCACCGCTTATGCAGAATATGCTTTAGAAGGCTTTGAGGTTGAAGCTATTGATTACCTCATCAAACCCATACGGCATGAACGCTTTCTGAAAGCGGTGAATAAAGCACAGTTTTACCAGGATATTTTAAAATCCGATCATTCGAACAACAAAATTGAGAATATAGCGGAGGATTATTTTTTTGTTAAAGCCGACCGGAAATATATTAAGATCTATTTTAAAGACATCCTGTTTATAGAAGGACTTAAAGATTATGTAGTAATGCAAACTGATGATCAAAAGATCATAACGGCCATGAATATAAAAACCATTCATGAACAACTACCTCAAACCCTTTTTGCCCGTATCAGCAAATCTTATATCATCAACATTAATCAAATAACCGCTTTTGATAATAATACGGTGAACATTCGCAAGTATGAAATATCCATTGGCAATGCTTACCGCACTTACTTTTTTGATGAGTTTGTGACCAAGAAAATACTAAGCAGATAAAACCTGCTGCCTTATAATCCTTACTTTGGGTGATTTTGTTCCTAGTACCCTTTTTTGCCTACTTTAAACTTTCCATCTCCATTTATAAATAGGTAAAAATTGCATATCTCATAAATAAAAGAAGTGGGGTTGATGAGATTGTTATGATTTATTCGAGGATCAAACAATAATCTGTTATGGAGATAAAATGTTTAACTTAGGGAAAACCCAAACCTTAAAAAAACAAGATGATAAACTTACAGTATGTGGAGGATGAGCTAAATTTCGCTAAACAAGAACTTGATGTATGTATACAAACAAGACAAGAAAGACATTGGAGGCATTTTGTGGAGCATTTAGAAGTATTATTAACCAATTTAATGGAGATTACAAAAGGTACATCCTTAGAAAAGGATGTTAAGGCAGCTCTTGAGTTAAAAAAGAAAGACCCACTTTTAAAATATGTTAGAGAATCACGTAATACCATTAGTCATACAGCCAAAAGATTAACGGATAAAGAACCAGGGAAAAAGATTGAAGGCTCAGATTTTAAACCTATTGGTGCATTTATCAAGGCAGTTGATGGCACCGTTATCCCTATGACAAATGGATTTTTATTTGAAGTTGATTTCGTTTTAAAAACTGTAAAAGACAAGCCGGGTAATATTGTAGTATTGCCAAATTATCATCTAGGGCAACCAATTAAAAACCCATCATCTCCTGCTGAAGTAGGTAAAAAGGCTCTGGATTTTTATACTCAACTTGTTCAGAACATCAAAGTTCAGAATGTTTAGAAAGAATATTAGTATTGCACGCGCAAATACATATCTGTAAAAAGAATTCACTTTATACGGATGCTCTGCATATAAAACCAAGCAAAATTCCTTTAATTTGCCAAAAGTTTAATTTTACCAATGCAAGATCTTAAAAAACTGATTGAAGATGCCTGGGAAGACAGGAATCTGCTGAACTATAATGAATATACCACCGCTATCGAAACCGTTATTGAACGCTTAGATAAAGGCGAGATCCGTGTAGCCGAACCAATTGGTTCACGCTGGCATGTGAACGAGTGGATTAAAAAAGCAGTAGTGCTGTATTTCCCTACCCGTCAGATGGAAGAAATTAAAGTTGGCCCTTTTGTTTTTCATGATAAAATGAAACTGAAGACCAATTATAAAGCCGAAGGTGTGCGTGTGGTACCTCATGGTATTGCCCGCTATGGCGCTTACCTGGCAAAAGGTGTTATCATGATGCCATCGTACGTAAACATTGGCGCTTATGTTGATGAAGGTACCATGGTTGATACCTGGGCTACTGTTGGTTCATGCGCGCAGATAGGCAAGCATGTGCATTTAAGCGGTGGTGTTGGTATTGGTGGTGTACTGGAGCCATTACAGGCTGCCCCGGTTATTATTGAAGATAACTGTTTCCTTGGATCACGCGCTATTGTGGTTGAAGGTGTGCATGTAGAACATGAGGCCGTATTGGGTGCCAATGTGGTTTTAACCGCGTCGACCAAGATTATTGATGTAACCGGCTCAACTCCGGTTGAATATAAAGGCCGCGTACCGGCACGTTCGGTAGTTATCCCGGGATCATATACCAAAAAGTTCCCTGCCGGCGATTACCAGGTGCCTTGTGCCCTGATCATCGGTACCCGTAAGGAATCAACCGATAAGAAAACATCATTGAACGATGCGTTAAGGGAAAATAACGTAGCGGTTTAATTTAGATGTGAGATGTTAGATATGAGATTTGAGACTCCTGCCTAAAGGATAACCAAAGTAATCTCACATCTCATATCTCACATCTCATATCTCATATCTCAAAAAATGAAGATATTAATAAGGCTGCCCAACTGGCTTGGCGATGTGGTGATGAGTACCGCATTTGTTAACGCGGTTGGTCAGCTTTATCCTGATGCTCAGATCGATGTGATCATCAAAAAAGAGCTCAGTAATATAGCCCCTCTTATACCGGGCTTAACCCGGATCCATCCTTTTTCAAAGCAGGAATTTAGCGGCCTTGGCGGTGTTTATCGCTTTGGTAAAAATCTGAAAGCCGAAAAATACGACCTCTTTTTTAATCTGCCCCAATCGCTTTCCTCATTGGTGATGGCCTGGGCCACAAGAGCAAAAAAACGGGTAGGCTTTGGTAAAGAAGGCGGCTTCTTTTTGCTGACCAATTCCCTCAAAAAGCCGGTTAACCTGCACCGGGTTGATGAATATGTATCCTTATTGGAACAATTTACCGGTAAAGCAATATCCAATAAACAGGTCAAACTAAATGCACCCGTAACAGAGCCCAAACAAAATAACCGGATGCTGATCAATTTTAATTCCGAAGCATCATCACGCAGGATGCCACTGGATAAAGGGCGGGCGCTGCTGAATAAATTAACTGCTACTTTTCCGGATATGACGTTTGGATTGATCGGCGCGCCTAAGGAGGCAGATTTTGTAAATCAGCTTATTACCGGTTCCGAAAACCCCGGAAGACTGGAGAATTATGCAGGTAAAACTGATCTGCCGGGTTTATGCAGCCTGATGGCGCAAAGCGCAGCCATGTTAACTACCGATTCGGGGCCGGCTCATTTGGCCAACAGTGTGGGTACGCCCGTTATTGTATTGTTTGGTGCCGGCAATGAGCATAACACGGCCCCTTATAACAAACAAAATTTAACCGTACTGCGTTATGGTAAACTAACCTGCGAACCTTGTGTGCGCAATACCTGCAAGCTTTATGGCGTTCCGCGTTGTATGGAATTGCTGGATGAATTGCAAATTATAAACGCATTAAATCAAGAGTCAAGACATTAGAACCAAGAGGAAAAAATATTTAACTATTTTTTTGGTTCTTGACTCTCATAAAATATATCAACCATGCTTAAAGACGAAGTTGCCAAAGCACTCAAAATAGTACAGGAAGGCGGCATTATCCTGTACCCTACCGATACCATCTGGGGTATTGGCTGTGATGCTACCAATACCGAAGCCGTACAAAAGATCTATCGCCTGAAACAGCGCGATGAAGCCAAAAGCATGATCATTTTGCTGGACACCGAAAACAAGCTGGAAAGTTATGTACAGGAGGTTAATGCCCTGGCTTATGACCTGATCGAATACGCCGAAAACCCTTTGACCCTGGTTATGCCGGGTGCTAAAAATATTTCACCGGCTTTAATAGCCCCCGACGGCAGTATCGGTATCCGGGTTACCAGTCACCAGTTTTGCCAGCAATTGATACAGCGATTACGCAAACCTCTCGTATCAACCTCGGCAAATATCAGCGGCAAACCATCCCCGCAATATTTTTCGCAGATTGACCAGGAGATCATTGATGGTGTTGACTATGTGGTTGATCTTGATCAGCATAGCAAAGAAATTAAAAACCCATCAACCATTATGAAACTGGCTCCCGATGGCCGTTTTGAGTTTATACGCAGGTAGAAGAGAAAGTCAAGAGGTTAGAATCAAGAGACAAGACTAAAGCGCAAATTAAAAAGGTATAGCGACTTGTCTTGATTCTTGGCTCTTAGCTCTTGATTCTTTTTTTATGTTTTAGAACTTAGGATTTACCATTACCTTTGACCTTCGTTTTAGAATTTAGGTTTTAGAACTCAGAATTTTATTAAGCTACATGAAAGCCCACCTTCAGCACCCTGTATTTTCTATAATATCAAAACTTGCGGCACATCACAATCTGCAGGTTTATGCTATTGGTGGCTTTGTGCGCGATATTTTCCTTAATCGCCCTTCAAAAGATATCGATATTGTCATTATAGGTAACGGTATTGCTTTTGCCGAAGCTGTGGCGGCCAAATTGAAGGTAAAAGTGGCCGTGTATAAAAACTTCGGCACGGCATCGCTTAAATACCAGGACCTGGAAGTGGAGTTTGTAGGTGCCCGCAAGGAATCATACCGCCGCGATTCCAGGAAACCCATCGTAGAGGACGGCACTTTGGAGGACGATCAGAAACGCCGCGATTTCACCATCAACGCCCTGGCTATTTCCCTGCACCCGGATACTTTTGGTGATCTGCTTGATCCGTTTAACGGCATAGCCGACCTGGAACAGAAACTGATCCGGACACCGCTTAACCCAAATGAAACCTTTTCTGATGATCCGCTGCGTATGATGCGGGCCATCAGGTTTGCTACACAGCTCAATTTCCGGATAGATGATATAGCCTTAGAAGCGATCAGGAACAATGCCGATCGCATCAGCATCATATCACAGGAGCGTATCACCGACGAGTTAAACAAGATCATTTTGTCGCCCGTGCCCTCTATCGGTTTTAATTATTTATTTGATACCGGCCTGCTGCATAAAATATTTCCGTTAATGGTCAACCTTTACGGCGTTGATTATATTGACGGTAAAGGTCATAAAGATAACTTTTATCATACCTTGCAGGTATTGGACAATATTTGCGAAACCACGCCCGACCTTTGGCTTCGCTGGGCCGCAATATTACATGACATTGCCAAGCCGGCCACCAAACGTTTTGAACCCAGCCACGGCTGGACGTTTCATGGCCACGAGGATCGTGGTGCACGCATGGTACCCAAAATATTTGCCCAGTTAAAACTACCGCTTAACGAAAAAATGAAGCAGGTGCAAAAACTGGTACAACTCCATTTGCGCCCCATAGTATTATCACAATCTATTGTAACCGATTCGGCCGTACGCCGGCTGCTTTTTGAGGCAGGGGATGATATTGAAGGCCTGATGTTGTTGTGTAAAGCAGACATCACCACCAAAAACGAGTATAAAGTAAAAAAGTATCGTAACAATTTTGAGCTTGTTCAACAAAAATTAAAAGATGTTGAAGAGCGCGATAGCATCAGAAACTGGCAACCACCCGTTACCGGTATTGATATTATGCAGCTTTTTGGCCTTAAAGAGGGTCGTGAGGTAGGAATTATCAAAAATCAGATACGAGAAGCCATACTGGAAGGCGAAATTCCAAACACCCGCGAAGCCGCTTTAAACTTTACAATAGCCAAAGGTTTAGAAATTGGCTTAAAAGTTGTGGCAACC
>Ga0207671_10003279_pt1 | contig 16285 bp, 17 predicted proteins | sample KBSC24metaG_FD_184352 | JGI IMG/M metagenome (GOLD analysis project Ga0207671, IMG submission 184352) | Corn rhizosphere microbial communities from Kellogg Biological Station, Michigan, USA - KBS C2-4 metaG (SPAdes) (version 2) | ecosystem: Host-associated > Plants > Roots > Rhizosphere > Soil... | reverse complement strand
CCGCGCCTACGGCGAAATCACCCGGCTCGACATCGGAACAGTCGACAACCCACTGCGTTTTCAGGGTCAGTACTTCGATCAGGAAAGCGGGCTGCACTACAACCGCCATCGCTACTACAATCCGGATATTGGTCGTTACCTGACACCGGATCCGGTGAAGTTGGCGGGTGGGATCAATGGGTACCAGTATGTGCCCAATCCTACGGGGTGGGTGGATCCACTAGGTTTAAGCACCTGCCCTGGTGACGAATGCAAGCCTGGCGCTCCTCCTATCCTTCCGAAGTCTAGCGTTAATGAAGGCGCGCCAGCTCTACCTCAACTGACGCGCACTCAACGACAGGCGAGAATAGATGAACTGAAAGAGGCAAATGCAAAACAAAAAGTACTGGGTTGGGAACAGAAATACGATATGCACTCGGTTGAAAAGCATGGCCCGGAGATACCAGACAACGCTTTAAAGCAACGATCTATTGATGGAACAAGTCCAACCACTGGAAAAAGAGAAACTATCAATTCCAGCTCCCAATTTAAAACCTGGGGAATGCAGCTTCACGCTATAAATAAAGCCATGGGCAGGATGCAAGGCAATTCACCATTTCCTACAGGTCTTGATGGAGGAGGTAACCCCGTGGTTATAGTCGAGCTACCCGGAGCCGGACGCGGCTACAAACCTAACCGCCGAGACGTAAACGATCCTAAGTACATTGAAAACATGGACAGAGCAGAGGTCAGATTTGATAGAAACAATCCAACTCGACCATTTACCGCATTCCCTAAGTGAGCAGACGATGCTGAAGTGCCCATTCATGAATACTCCCTACGCCCCTAACATCTCTCATATATTAGGAGCTTTATCGATATACGACCTTGAGAACACGGTCGAAAAAGAATTACGACAGTACAACCCTAACAATGAAAAAGACAGAGAAATAATTATAATTTCTTATATTCTTAAGGATCTTATGTATCTCTCCTACAGGCATCGCTTCGTGTTGATGTCTGCACTCAGGAGTGTGCTAGACAAACCCGACTTTGACTTTGCGAGAGAATTCGAAAGTGATTACGACGAACACATAACTATGGCTTGGGACGAAACGGAAATCGCCGACCCTAGAGGCTTCTTCGCCGATATCTACCGGCTAGCCAATGAGGTATGGAAAGACGACCTGCAAAAAGCCAGCCTCGAAGACCAGTCAACGTGGTAACACCACCACTTTCCCTGACAGCCCAAAACGCTGTGGCGAGCGAGCTTGCTCGCGTTGGGCTGCGAAGCGGCACCAGTCAGGGCAATGCGGGGTTTCAGGTAGTTCTGCGGTGTCGGTTTTGGGGCTGCTACGCAGCCCAACGCGAGGCAAGCTCGCTCGCCACAGGAACTCGCTTGCCTCAAGAAATGGGTCACCACGGAGTTTCGCCTGGCCTTGGAAAAATGCGGAAAAATGGGAACAAAACTATTAATAGGCTTAAGTTAAAGCTCACTGTTTTCAGTCAAATAAATCCGCCCCTTTGTCCCTAGTCACAGGGATCAATTGAACTCGATATATCGAGCACAGCTGATCTTCAGAAGAAACGGAGACATGGGAAAAATTATTGGTGAAGGGTATTCCAGCGAAGAAATCAAATATAGTCAACAACGCAAAGCTCGAGTAATACTGGACAAAAATGGAAATCCCAAAACGGCTTACACCGAGGAATAAAAATGAAAAATAAACCAAGCATGTCAATAATTCGCGGACTACTGTTCACTTATGACATTGAAAATACGGATGATTTAAAAAGAGAAAATCTTATTTCGTCAAAAAATATAAACAATGAAAAAGAGCTTATTGAACTACTTGACGAACTGACCAAACCGGAATTCCTGTCATACACTAAACAGGAGCAAGAGTGGTTCATTGACTCGATCGAACACTATTTATCCATCGGAGACAACTTCGACTCAATATTCAAAACAATGGCAACTTATTTCGGTGAACCTGTAATTAATCAGCAAATGTTCATGAGAACGCTGCTCGGTCGATTGAGGCAATACCGTAACACTCAGTAATCGCAAAAAAGCAGCAATTAAACAAATCCACCGCCCTTTGTCTCGAACGGATAAACACTAAAGATACCTTATATGCCCCCCACTTCACGATAACGGCACACATAAAGGCTATTCGCCAATCAATCCAAATAGACAATAAAAAATGAAAAGCATAGAAATAGCCATAATTAATAATTCTCTTAGAGAAATGGCCACCATTGAATATGACGGAAGCATACCCTCTCTCTCCATAATATTTAGCAATGGTGCAAAAAGAACATATACCGATACAGATATTTTCATCTGTTTTGGTTTATTAAGAAAAGAGTTCAGCGACATAACTTTCCTGTGCAAAGGCTCTAAAATAAATGTCTACCCGTCCGCAATGGCATCCCAAATGTCAAGTGGAATCGTGGCATACGAAGTTGAAATGGGCGATCCAGAGGCCAAGCTGGTCCGCATATTCGATTATGAAGAAAACGAACTGACTAACGATGTTAACGAGCACATTCTTTATGGTAACAAATGGGCTAAATCAATTTAGACAAACCATAAATCACTCACTCGAGAAGGCTCAGCAGAAATAAAAAATGGAATACCAAAAAATTCAGGTCATACGTAATAATATAAAAATCGAAACAACCGTAAAATATGACCCCGTAAATAGGCTGATGTGGTTTTCAGAATCCAATAACTTCAGAAAACTTTATCAAGGAAAAGACATATACGTGTGCTTGGCAAAAGTCAGAGCGGAATTCCCACACATGACATTTTTGTGCAAGGGCGCAAAGATAAACGTCATGCCTTCAAGAATGGCTTCTCAGATGAGCGCGGGACTCGTCGCATACGAGATGACACTAGGCAAACACGCAGATCAAGACAATATAGTTCATTTATTTGACTACGAAGAAAACAACCTAACAAACGATCCGCAAGTACAAATTGATTTTTTCAAGACTTGGCTAGCCTCAATAGGCGCGAAAGACTATGAAAAACTCAATTAAACCTTTTTAAATAAGTCGAAAGAACAACTTTTCAGATCATGCCTACGACCTGTGGCGAGCAGGCTTTGCTCGCACTGGACGGCGAAGCGACCCCAGTCATGCAAGACCAGAAAGGGAACAGAAAAATGGGGACAAAACTATTAATAGGCTTAAGTTCAAACTCACTGTTCTCAATCAAATAAATCCATCCCTCTGCCTCCCCTTTGTCTCGCAATATAAAAATGAACAAAACCTCAACAGAACTTCAACATTTTTTTGGCGCCTACTTTAATCAGGACTGGACAGAAAATCATGCCTCTGCTGACGAGGTCATTGATAGCTTTCTACTCGAGTCGCCTACCGATGTAGTATTGACTGTAAGAAATCAAATTTTAGACCTAATTACTTCTTACACAAACGAGTCAGGTTTCCAAGAAAATCTGTTACATAAGCAGTATTGTTACTATTATTATCCAAATCAATGGGCTTCAGGACCACTATGGCTGGATCACGTACTCCAAAAACTCGAAAATCACTTACTCGGGGAATAAAATTGAGAACCCGCCTCACCGAAACTGACACGTGCGGAGCGACAGGTAAAGCTTGATAAGCTTACGACCAGATAGTTATCAGAAAGGGGGGCAGTACTATTTATAGGCTAATTTTTTTGTGCCGAGACAACATATAGACGTACCAACTTCGAAACATCTCGCGATCCCACGGACATGGGGAAAAAATCGGAGAGGGCTATAAAAAAGACACATTTGAATATGGAAAACAACGAAAAGCAACAGTAATACTAGATACAGACGGAAACCCAATTACCGCCTATACGGACTACTGATATGAAACATCAGCCTAAACTTTCAATTCTCCGCAGCCTTTTATTCACCTACAACATCGAAAACCTTGACGACTCCGAAAGAGAGATCTTCATTGCATCAAAAAATATAAACAATGACAAAGAACTCGCCGAGTTATTTGACACACTTACCAAACCTGAATTTATCAAATACAAGAAAGACGAAAGGGAATGGCATATCAACACCATCCGGCACTTCTTAAATACAGACGAAAACTTCGAGTCCGTATTTTATCTTTTTGATACTTATTTCAACGACGAAATAACTGACAAAAGGCAATTCATGAAAGTCTTGCTTGACTGCCTTGACAAATACAATGCAGAAGCTATGAACAACAAATAAAAACTAATTATACAGCCGAAATAAACAAATAAAATTCAGACCAACGATTGAAGAAAATCTCATTCACCCAATCACAAAATTCAAATGCCACAGAATGCAGTTAGTCAGGGAGATGAAGTATTTAAGGTAAATCAGGGGTTTAGGGCTGCTACGCAGCCCAACGCGAGCAAGCTCGCTCGCCACAGGGTTTGCACTGTTCTCAGATACCGGCCAACGCCAAGTCCATCGCGAAGTAGGTGAAGATCAAATCCGCACCCGCGCGTTTGATCGAGCCGAGGGTTTCACGCACCACCCGATCCTCATCAATCGCCCCCGCCTGGGCCCCGAACTTGATCATCGCGTATTCGCCGCTGACCTGATACGCCGCCACCGGCAGGCGCGAGGCTTCGCGGATGTCGCGGATGATGTCGAGGTAGGCACCGGCCGGTTTGACCATCAGCGCGTCCGCGCCTTCCTGTTCGTCGAGCAGCGATTCGCGCACGGCTTCGCGGCGGTTCATCGGGTTCATCTGGTAGCTCTTGCGGTCGCCCTTGAGCGCGCTGCCACCGGCTTCGCGGAACGGGCCGTAGAGGGCCGAGGCGAATTTGGTGGAGTAGGCCATGATCGGGATATGGGTGAACCCGGCGTCATCCAGGGCGCGGCGAATCGCCTGGACCTGGCCGTCCATCGCCGCCGACGGTGCAATCACATCGGCTCCGGCGCGGGCGGCGGCAACGGCTTGCTTGCCCAGGTTGACCAGGGTCGCGTCGTTGTCGACGTGGGCACCGTGCATTACGCCGCAGTGGCCGTGGTCGGTGTATTCACAGAAGCAGGTGTCGGACATCACGATCATTTCCGGCACAGCGTCCTTGATGATCGAGGACATGCGCGAGACCAGCCCGCGTTCCTTCCAGGTGTCACTGCCACTGGCGTCCAGGTGGTGGGACACGCCAAAGGTCATCACCGACTTGATCCCCGCACGGGCATAGCGCTCGACCTCATGGGCCAGCTTCTTCTCGGGAATACGCAACACCCCCGGCATGCTGGTGATCGGCACGAAGTCGTCGATTTCTTCTTCGACGAAAATCGGCAATACCAGGTCGTTGAGGGTGAACTCGGTTTCCTGGAACAAGCTGCGCAGCTCCGGGGAGCGGCGCAGGCGACGTGGGCGGGCTTGAGGGAACTGGCTGGTCATGGCTTTCCTGACTGAAGACTGAAAACTTTGGGGCGAAAGCTTATGCCCCTTGGCCCCGGCAGCACAAATGCCCAGGGGCCAACAGTGTATTGCCAGGCTCGTAATAATTCATTGATCTAGAGCTGTAGACGCCCTTCGATGCATACCGCCACTGCCCCACCGACCCAGATTTCATCGCCCTGGCGCTCGATGTGAATGCGCCCCGCACGCCCTATGGCCGTGCCCTGGCTGACCACATAACGCTCCGGCGCCAGCCTCTCGCTCAGTAGCCATTGCGCAATGCCGGCATTCAAGCTGCCGGTGGCCGGATCTTCCTGGGCGCCATCGCCTGCGACAAAGGCACGCACTTCAAAGTGCGCCTCCACGTCATCGTGGGCTGGGTTGCAAGGGGCTATGACACCCACGGCCAAACCGAGCAGTTGCGAATAGTCTGGCTGCAAGCCTAGGACTTGATTGCGATCGGCCAACATTATCGCCAGCCAATCGGCCCCGTTATCAACCCATTGGCTGCGCACAATCGCTTGCGGCTCCAGGCCCAAGGCCAGGCGCACGCGCTCGACCAACGGCGCTTCCACCGGGCCGTCGCGCAATAACGGCGGCGCAATAAACGCCAGTTCATCCCCTTGACGGCGGACACGCACCAGGCCGATTTCACATTCCTGGATGATCTCCTCGCCCTTGGGGATACCTCCGGCTTGGAGCCATGCATGGCAACTGCCCAATGTGGGGTGCCCGGCGAATGGCAGCTCCTTCAAGGTAGTGAAAATTCGTACGCGGTAGTCGGCCCGTGGATCACGGGGTGTCAGCAAAAATGTGGTCTCACTGAGATTGGTCCATCGGGCAAAGTCGGCCATTTGCTGGTCGCTGAGGCTATCGGCGCCCAGCACCACGGCCAGCGGATTACCTTTGAGCGACTCGCGGCTAAATACATCCAGTTGTTTGAAATCGAAAGTCGGCATGCTCAGCTCGGAATGTTCAAGCCACGGATCACGGCTGGCCGGGCAACAAAACCGTCCAGCGCGCGCAGTACATTGGGGAAGTCGGCAATGCCGACCAGATCGCCCGCTTCGTAGAAGCCGATCAGGTTGCGAATCCACGGGAAAGTGGCGATGTCGGCGATGCTGTAGTCGTCGCCCATGATCCAGGTACGCCCCAGCAAGCGTTTCTCCAGCACCGCCAACAAGCGTCGGGATTCGGCGACGTAGCGGTCGCGCGGGCGTTTGTCTTCGTAGGCCTTACCGGCGAATTTGTTGAAGAACCCCACCTGGCCGAACATCGGACCGATGCCGGCCATCTGAAACATCAGCCACTGAAGGGTTTCGTAGCGGGTGGCCGGATCTTCCGAGAGCAGTTGGCTGGTCTTTTCCGCCAGGTAAATCAAGATCGCGCCGGACTCGAACAGCGCCAACGGCTGGCCGCTGGGGCCATTGGGGTCGATGATCGCGGGAATCTTGTTGTTGGGGTTCAGGGACATGAACTCGGGCGACAGCTGGTCCTGGGTGTCGAAACTGACCTTGTGCGCTTCATAGGGCAGGCCCAGCTCTTCGAGCATGATCGAGACCTTGACTCCGTTAGGCGTGGGCAGCGAGTACAGCTGCAGGCGCTCAGGGTGCTGGGCGGGCCATTTGCTGTTGATCGGGAAGGCAGCGAGCGAATTCATCGGGAAACCCCAAGGCAGAAAGTCACCATGATAGCCACCCGCCTGCCGTCGTGCATAAGTCATCATTGCGCAACATTGGCGGGCTAATGTCCCGCACGGGCGAACCAAAGTGCCCAAGCGCACTCTTACATGCGCCCGAACGGTAAATGGAGGCACCTCGCTGTATCGACAGGGAACACACCGCAGGACGCCATCGGCGTGACTGGGGCCAGGCTTGTCCGCCTTAACCTGACGCATGAAGACTCGAACCTACAATGAAGATCAAGCCTCTGCGCCATGTACAACGACTGAAACGCTATTCCTACATTATGCTGCCGCTGCTGCTGGTCAGCGCCGCCATGGTCGCCGCCCTCGACGCTCGCGAAAGCCGCGCCCAACCGGTGGATGGCGTGCAAACCCTGGTTTTCCTGCGCCACGGCGAAAAACCCGCCGGCGGCCTGGGCCAGCTCAATTGCCAGGGCCTGAACCGTGCGATGAACCTGGCCACCGTATTGCCGGAAAAATTCGGCAAGGCCAACTTCGTGTTTGCCGCCAACCCCACGCGCAATATCGAAGAAGGCGAGAAAGATAACTCGTACAGCTACATTCGCCCCCTGATGACCATCAGCCCCAGCGCGATCAAGCTCGGCCTGCCGGTGAACATCAAGTTTTCGGCCAATGACACCAGCGCGCTCGCCGACGAACTGGTGGAAGACAAGTACCACAACGCCATCATCTACACCGCCTGGTCCCACGGTTACCTGCCGGAGTTGATCAACAAGGTGGCCAGTGAAGCGGTGGGCGAAAAGCACACCATCACCAATGACTGGTCCGGCAGCGACTACGACACGCTGTATGTGCTGACGCTGACCTGGCACAACGGCAAGGCCTCGTTGCTGAGCCGTAACTACAAGCAAGGGCTGAATAACGGCGACGAAACTTGCCCACAGGCGACCCAGGCCAGCGCCGATCTCTGAAGCGCAGCGTTTCGGCTTGAGCTTTGCTCACGCAGGAGCGTGGGTATGATCGAAGGCAAGGGCGTATGATGCTGCGTTCTTGACTCGCCTGCGGAACCTCTCCATGCCCAACCTCACCTCCACCCAGCCCAACCGAGGCTGGTCATTCTGGTGGAAACCAACGTTATTCCTGCTGGTGGCCTGCGTGGGCCTCTACTACGTGAAGTGGTCGCCTTATTACCTCAAGGCATTTGTGGCCGCCGATAACCACAGCATCGGCGCCTCGATTCTCAATGACCAGCAAAGCTCGCCGCTGGCCGCGGCGCTGGCCTATGCCCAGGTGTATTTCCTGGCGATCTGGAAAGCCGCTGTGTTGGCGGTGATCCTTGGTTCCTTGCTGCAAGTCCTGATCCCTCGCGATTGGCTGTTGCGCCTGTTCGGCCGCGCCGGGCTGGGTTCGACCTTGCGCGGCGGGCTGTTCGCCTTGCCGGGGATGATGTGCAGTTGCTGCGCGGCACCGGTCGCGGCAGGCATGCGCCGCCAGCGGGTGTCGGTGGGCGCCGCGCTGGCGTTCTGGATCGCCAACCCGGTGCTGAACCCGGCCACGCTGGTGTTCATGGGGTTTGTGCTGGGCTGGGGGTTTACGGCGTTGCGGCTGGTGGCGGGGATTGTGCTGGTGGTGGGGGTGTCGATGGTGGCACAGCGCATCGCCCGGCCTGAACAGGTGCCGGAAGCGGCATTGGAGGCTGTAGCCGAAGCCAGCAGCACGGAGTCGCAACCGTTCCTGAGCCGCTGGCTGCGTACCCTGTGGCAGCTCTTCTGGAGCACGATACCGATCTATATCCTGGCGGTGCTGGTGCTCGGTGCAGCGCGGGTCTGGCTGTTTCCCCATGTGGACGGCGCCATGGCCAACAGCCTGGTGTGGCTGGTACCGCTGGCGATTGTCGGCACGCTGTTTGTGATTCCTACAGCGGCAGAGATCCCCATCGTACAAACCATGATGACCCTGGGCATGGGCACCGGCCCCGCCGTGGCCTTGCTGATGACCTTGCCGAGCGTGAGCCTGCCGTCGCTGTTGATGCTGCGCAAGGATTTCGATGCGCGGGTGCTGGTGACGGTGGCCGGCTTGACCATGCTGGTGGGCGTGGTGTGCGGATTGATCGGTGCCGTGATCCTCTAACGCTTCGTTGAGGCTGACGGTCCTATCGCGAGCAAGCCCGCGATGAGGCACCTGAAACCCACCTGTCAACCGCGCCGGGCGCTACGCTCGCGCAAGTACGCCAGCACCGCGCCCTGCTCGCCGGAGAACTCGATCCGTGCGCCTTTCTTTTCACGCTGGAAGGCGTACATCGGATCGTAGTACTCGCACAGCAAACCTTCGATCCACAGCCGATGCAAATCCACGACGCCGGTGCGTGCCTGTTCGGCCAGGGCCTCCTGCAGAATCACCTGCAATCGCTGGAAGCGCTCGCCCCCCAGGCGCTTGTAGATATTGGCCAGGCCCTGGGTCAAGCGCTCGGCAAACAGCGCCTGGCCCTGCTCGCCAAACACCGCGATAAATTCCGCGCTCAGATCGACGACGTAATCGTTGAGGATTCGCTCGACGCGCCCTTCGATACTGTCCTCCAACCACACCATCGGAAAGGACTGCATGCCTTTGTGCAAGGGCAACGGCAGTGCGCAACTGCCGATCATGCGGCTTTCATCCTCGACGACGAACTGCTCGATGCCCGCCGTGCGCTTTTTCAGCAGGTCTACCGCCAGACGGTTTTCAAAGTCGATATTGGACGGCTGCGCCGTGGCCCGCTTGCCGAAACTGGAACCCCGGTGGTTGGCGTGGCCTTCCAGGTCCAAGGCATTGCGCAACTGGCCCAGGACCTCGGTTTTGCCCGCGCCGGTCATGCCCCCCAGCAGCACGAAATCACACTCGGCGGTGGCGCGCTCGACGGTGTCGAGCAGAAAGGAGCGCATCGCTTTGTAGCCGCCGCCGACACGGGGGTACTCAATACCGGCCTCGGTTTTCAACCATTGCTGCACAATCTGCGAGCGCAGCCCGCCACGAAAGCAGTACAGGTAACCGTCGGGATGGGCCTGGGCAAATCGTGCCCACTGTTCGATGCGTTCGGCCTTGATCGCCCCCGACACCAGTTCATGGCCCAGCACGATTGCCGCCTGCTGGCCCTGTTGCTTGTAGCAGGTGCCGACGCGCTGGCGCTCGTCGTCGGTCATCAACGGCAGGTTGATCACCCCGGGAAACGCGCCTTTGCTGAATTCGATCGGCGCGCGGGTATCCATCATGGGTCGGTCGTTGAGGAAGATATCGCGGTAATCGGTGATGTCAGTGGCCATCAAGACACCTCTACCGCGTTGGTCTGTCGCTCCACCAACTGGCCAATCGGCTCAAGAGCCAGGCCCAGTTCAGCCGCGACCGCGTGAAACTCGGCATCACCGTCGGGGCTGACAGCGATCAGCAGGCCACCGCTGGTTTGGGGGTCGCACAGCACGCGCTTGTGCAGTTCCTGCAGGCGCCCGAGCTTGCTGGCGTAGCTGTCGAAGTTGCGCAAGGTGCCGCCAGGGACGCAGCCTTGGTCAAGGTAGTACTCCACGCCAGGCAGGCGTGGGACCTTTTCGTACTCGATGCGCGCAGTCAGGCCACTGCCGTCAGCCATTTCCACCAGATGCCCCAGCAGGCCGAAACCGGTGACATCGGTCATCGCGGTCACGCCGGCCAACTTGCCGAAGCGACTGCCAGGCTTGTTGAGGGTGCACATCCAGTCACGGGCCAGGCCGATATCCGCCTCACGCAATTTGCCCTTCTTTTCGGCAGTGGTGAGGATACCGATGCCCAGAGGCTTGGTCAGGTACAGCTGGCACCCGGCGGTGGCCGTGTCGTTGCGCTTCATATGGCGCTTTTGCACGATGCCGGTCACGGCCAGGCCGAAGATCGGCTCCGGCGCATCGATGGAGTGCCCACCCGCCAACGGAATGCCGGCTTCGTCACACACCGAGCGCCCGCCTCGGATGACTTCGCGGGCGATCTCCGGGGCCAGCACGTTGACCGGCCAGCCGAGAATGGCGATGGCCATCAGCGGGTCGCCGCCCATGGCGTAGATATCGCTGATGGCATTCGTGGCGGCAATGCGACCGAAATCGAAGGGATCATCGACAATCGGCATGAAAAAATCCGTGGTGGAGACGACTCCACGCTCATCATCGATGGCATACACCGCCGCATCATCGCGCGAGGCGTTGCCCACCCACAGCTTGGGGTCAAGGTTCTGTGCTCCGCTGCCGGCCAGGATCACTTCCAGCACCTGGGGGGAAATCTTGCAGCCGCAACCCGCACCGTGGCTGTACTGGGTAAGTCGAATCGGCTCGTTCATGGTGGACCTCAAGCTATCAAGTGGGCCGATTCTAGCAGACAGCAAAAGGCCGGCTGGGCTCGGATGAGCGCAGCCGGCCTGTTTGTTCCAGCCGTTACTGACGGGCAGCGAGCAAACGCTTGTGCCGGTTACGCCGCGCGATGTTCAAGCATTCGATTGCCGCCGAGAAAGCCATCGCCGCATATACATAGCCTTTTGGCACATGGGCACCGAAACCTTCGGCGATCAGCGTCATGCCGATCATGATCAGGAAGCCCAGGGCCAGCATCACCACAGTCGGGTTGTCGTTGATGAACTTGGCCAGCGGTTCAGCCGCCACCAGCATCACGATGACCGATGTCACCACGGCAATGATCATGATCGGCAAGTGCTCGGTCATGCCTACGGCAGTGATGATGCTGTCGATGGAAAATACCAGGTCAAGCAACAGGATCTGCCCGATGGCGGCGGCAAAACCGATGGCCACGACATTGCTGGTGCTGGCCTTCTCTTCCGGCTCCGGGTCCATGCTGTGATGGATTTCGGTCGTCGCCTTCCATACCAGGAACAGGCCGCCGGCGATCAGGATCATGTCTTTCCACGAAAACGCCTGGCCGAATATCTCGAACACCGGGGCAGTCAACTGCACGATGAACGCGATGGTACTCAGCAGGCCCAGGCGCAGCACCAGCGCCATGCTGATGCCGATGCGACGAGCCTTGGCCCGGTGCTTCTCCGGCAATTTGTTGGTGAGGATCGAGATAAAGATCAGGTTATCGATGCCCAGCACGATTTCCATGACGATCAAGGTGGCCAGGGCGACCCAGGCGGTGGGGCTGGCGGCCAGTTGTAAAAGGTAATCCATAGGTCAGTCCTGACGTTGTTCGGGGGGAGTTAAGCTTCTTTACTGTCCGATTGCGGCGCGTTTTCTGGCTGGTCATCCTTTTTTTCCGGGCTGATCAGGCCCTGGGTCGCTTCGCTCAAGGCCTGTTCGGCGGCCTTGTGGGTTTCATCGATGACTTGTTTGGCTTGCTCGGTGGCCTTGCCCATCACTTGCTGCGCGCTTTTTTCGACTTGATCACAACCGCTGACCACCACCAATGAAAGCGCAAGCAGCGATGCAGCGCCCAGGGAGTTGAGTTTCATGATGTCTTCCTCGTTAGAACCATTGGGTCCAAATAGTGGCCCCGCGATAGCGAGGCATTCTATGCAGGCGAACAGTTCAGGAAAATTCGTATTTTTCTCGCGTATACTTCGATTTTTACGAAGTGTAGGGTGCCATGCTCAATTACCGACAACTGCATTACTTTTGGGTGGTAGCCAAGACCGGCAGCATCGTGCGCGCCTGCGAGCAACTGAACCTCACGCCGCAGACCATCAGCGGGCAGATCAGCCTGCTGGAACAAACCTTTGGTGTCGCATTGTTTCAACGGGTAGGCCGCCAGTTGGAGCTGACCGAAGCGGGTCGCCAGGCCCTGCCCTATGCCGAGCAGATGTTCCAGACGGGCAATGAACTGGAAGCGATGCTGCGCGCGCAACCCAATGAACAACAGATTGTGTTCCGGGTCGGGGTAGCGGATGTGGTGCCCAAGTCCATCGTCTACCGGCTGATCGCACCGACCATGGAGCTAAGCGAACCGATCCGCATCACCTGCCGTGAAGACAAACTCGAACGTTTATTGGCCGACCTGGCGATCCAGCGCCTGGACCTGGTCATTTCCGATAGCCCTATGCCAACGCACTTGGACATCAAGGGTTACAGCCAGAAACTGGGGGAATGTGGCATCAGTTTCTTCGCCACCCAGGCACTGGCTGACCGGCATGGCGGCGATTTCCCACAATGCTTGCATGGCGCGCCGCTCTTGATTCCGGGGGCGGAGACGGTGGTGCGCAGCCGCTTGCAGCGCTGGTTTGCCGAGCAGAAGATCCAGCCAAAGATCATCGGCGAGTTCGACGACAGCGCGTTGATGCAGGCATTCGGCCAATCCGGCAGCGGTATCTTTATCGCCCCCAGCGTGATCGCCGATGAGGTCGTGCGCCAGTACGGCGTGGCGCTGATCGGCCAGACTGATGCGGTGAGCGAGTCGTTCTACGCGATCTCGGTGGAGCGCAAGGTCAAGCACCCCGGCATCGTGGCGATTACCGAGGGTGCGCGGCGAGAATTGTTCACCGCCCTGCCCTGACAGCTCAGGCGTTGGAAGCAGCCGGTTGCTTGGCCGTCATCAGCCACAGCGCCAGCAGGATCGACACCAGGATAAACCCGGAGGCGGCAAAGCCCAGGCTGCCCAGGCCCAAGGTGTCGATGACATGCCCACCGACCATGGCCCCCAGGCCGATACCCAGGTTGGCCCCGGCGATATTCAGCGACGCGGCAAACGCCGGCGCATGGGGCGCGGCCTTCATCAGGCGGACATGGCTAACCAGGAACATCGCCGCCTGGGTCACGCCCCACACCGCCATCGCCGCCGCCAGCCCGATTGTCGAATGAATGGCGGGCACCACGGCCACCATGCCAGCGATCATAAACCCGCAAAACACCATGGAGGCGATCAACGGGTGACGATCCACCGCGCGCCCGCCGAGGGAGTTGCCGATCAGGCCGACCGCGCCGAACCCCATCAGGCACCAGCCCACCAGCGTACCGTCGAACCCGGCCAGGCGCTCGAGGATGTCCGCCAGGTAGGTGTAGGCGGTGAACATGCCGCTGAACACCAGGATCGACAGCAGGATATGCCCCTGCATCAGCGGGCTGCGCAGGATCTTGAACTGTGAGCGCAAGGTGACCTGCTCGTTCTTGGCGTTCGTGACGGGCAGGTAGATGTACAGCAGCAAGGCCTTGGCCAGCGCAATGGCCGCTAGCAGGGCAAACGCCGAACGCCAGCCGAACATATCGGAAATCAGCGTGCCGACCGGGATGCCAAACACCGTGGCGCAGACAATCCCGAAGCCGATCTTCTCAATGGCGCGCCCGGCGAATTCGGGGCCGACGATATCCACCGCGGTTTCACTGGCCAGGGCCCAGAACACCGGCAACCCCAAGGCCGGGATCAAGCGGGCCAGGGACATGACCCAGATATTCGGCGCCAGCGCGGCCACGCTATTGGCCACGGCGAACATGACCAGGATCGTGATGAACAGGCGTTTGCGCTGGAATCGGGCGAAGTAGGCCGTGAGAAACGGGCCGAACGCCGCCACGGTGAACGCGAACAGGGTCACCAGCAACCCTGCCTGGGACACGCTGACATTCAGGTCGCGGGCAATCGACGGCAGCAGGCCGACGATGATGAATTCCGTGGTCAGCACGGTAAAGCCGGCGGCCGACAGCAGCAGGATCGGAAACAGCATGAAAACTCCAGAAACGACGACATCAACGACTGCCCTGGGGGCTCGCTGACGGAGAGGAAAGATGAGAGGCAAGAATCTTAACAGAACATGTCCGGACTTGGCTAAGACCGGCGCCCGGCCGGTGACGCATTGCCGCATTGGCCGGGACAGTTCGTGCAGCATGCTAGACTTCGCGACCTGTTTCCTACAGCCCTTTCCGCCCGCCCTGCTGCACCCATTAAAAAAACAGAGACAACTTTATGACTGCTGCCCCTTCCCTCTTTCAACGACTTGCGCGTGTCAGCCTGGTCACGCAAATCGTCATCGGCTTGATCGCCGGTATCCTGCTGGCCCTGCTGTTGCCCGAAGCCGCCAAGGCCACCGGGTTTATCGGCAAAGTGTTTGTCACTGCGCTCAAGGCCGTCGCGCCGATCCTGGTGTTTGTGCTGGTCATGGCGTCGATCGCCAACCATAAACACGGCCAGGAAACCCACATCAAGCCGATCCTGTTCCTGTACCTGCTGGGCACGTTTGCCGCGGCAGTCGTTGCGGTGATCGCCAGCACCCTGTTTCCCTCGTTCCTCGTACTGGCCACCCATGACGCCACGGTGAGCGCCCCCGGCGGCATCGGCGAGGTGCTGCAAAGCCTGCTGCTCAGCGTGGTGGATAACCCGATCAGTGCCCTGATGAATGCCAACTTCATCGGCATCCTGGCCTGGGCCATCGGCATGGGGATCGCGATTCGCCATGCCGGCGAAACTACCCGCACCGTACTCGACGACCTGTCCAACGGCGTCACCTTGATTGTGCGCGTGGTGATCCGCTTTGCGCCGCTGGGTATCTTCGGCCTGGTGGCCTCGACCCTGGCCACTTCCGGTTTCAGCGCCCTGCTCGGCTATGCGCACCTGTTGGTGGTGTTGATCGGCTGCATGCTGTTCGTGGCCTTGGTGATCAACCCGGCCATCGTGTTCTGGAAGCTGCGCCGCAACCCGTACCCACTGGTGCTGATGTGCCTGCGCGAAAGTGGCATCACCGCCTTCTTCACGCGCAGCTCGGCGGCGAATATTCCGGTGAACCTGGCGTTGAGCAAACGCCTGGGCCTGCATGAAGACACCTACTCGGTGTCGATCCCCCTGGGCGCCACCATCAATATGGCCGGCGCCGCGATCACCATCACCGTATTGACCCTGGCTGCCGTGCACACCCTCGGGATTGCCGTCGACCTGCCCACCGCCGTACTGCTCAGCGTCGTCGCGGCAGTCTGTGCCTGCGGAGCCTCGGGGGTGGCCGGTGGTTCACTGCTGCTGATTCCCCTGGCATGCAGCCTGTTCGGCATTCCCAGCGAAATTGCCATGCAGGTGGTGGCGGTCGGTTTCATCATCGGTGTGTTGCAGGATTCGGCGGAGACTGCACTTAACTCGTCCACGGATGTGTTGTTTACCGCGGCCGCGTGCCTGGGCAAGGAAGAACTGCCTGCTTGAACTCCAGGCGTAAAAAATCTATGGTCCCCCCATTTTTGCAATACTGATTAACGGGCGATGTGGTTGGCTTGCTTAAATCTATCCGGCGTCTGTTTGGGGCTTGCCCCAGCGCCACGATGAGAGTCGCGCCTGACGATC
>Ga0207671_10003276_pt1 | contig 16287 bp, 10 predicted proteins | sample KBSC24metaG_FD_184352 | JGI IMG/M metagenome (GOLD analysis project Ga0207671, IMG submission 184352) | Corn rhizosphere microbial communities from Kellogg Biological Station, Michigan, USA - KBS C2-4 metaG (SPAdes) (version 2) | ecosystem: Host-associated > Plants > Roots > Rhizosphere > Soil... | reverse complement strand
GTAGATTCATCGGTAATTGGTGAAACAGCGCGTAAAGCGGAGCCTTCTGTTGAGCAGATTTTTGTCCAAAGGCCGCACAATATTAACAACACCGAGGACTTTGAACGCAAGCTATATATATTAAGGCGTTACATTAACAAAACGGTGACAGAAAATATACCAACTGCGGCAGAGCATTTTTACTTTACCTCACTATCATGCAAAACCATTATTTACAAAGGCCAGGTAACCACTTACCAGCTGCGTAAATATTTTAAGGATTTAACCGACCCGCGCATTGCGTCTGGCCTGGCCATGATACACTCGCGGTTCTCAACCAATACATTCCCATCGTGGAAACTGGCTCAGCCTTTCCGGTTGATTGCACACAATGGTGAAATTAACACGCTTACCGGTAACTTAAACTGGTTTTACTCTGGTGTGAAATCGCTGGCGTCGTCATACTTTACCGGCGAGGAGATGGAGATGTTGTTGCCGGTTATCGATAACAACCAATCAGATTCGGCATGTCTTGATAATATCATCGAAATATTACAGCATACCGGGCGCTCACTGCCGCATGTAATGATGATGCTTATCCCAGAAGCATGGGATGGCAACGAGCAAATGGACCCGATAAAGAAAGCATTCTATGAATTCCATGCCACCTTAATGGAACCATGGGATGGGCCCGCTGCTATCAGCTTTACAGATGGAAAGGTGGTTGGCGCACTGCTTGACAGAAATGGCTTGCGTCCGCTCCGTTTTGCCATCACCAGTGATGGTCGCGTAATAGCAGCCTCAGAAGCAGGTGTTTTGAATATCGACGAAAGCCTTATCATACGCAAAGGCCGCTTACAGCCGGGCAAAATGTTGCTGATTGATACCGAGCAGGGCAAAATAATTACGGATGATGAAATTAAACACCAGATAGCATCACGTCAGCCTTATGGGCGTTGGCTGGAAAACTACAAGATTGAGCTTGGGCAACTTGGCGAGCCACGTTTAGCATTCGCAAGTTTGACAGATGATTCGGTTTACCGTTACCAACAGGTATTCGGCTATACCCGCGAGGATATAGAAAGCATTATCAAACCAATGGCTGTTGACGGTAAAGAACCAATAGGCTCAATGGGTACCGATGTGCCGCTTGCGATACTATCTGATAAGCCGCAGCATATTACAAGCTACTTTAAGCAGTTCTTCGCCCAGGTAACCAACCCTCCTATCGACCCGATACGCGAGCGTTTGGTAATGAGCTTATCAACATTCATCGGCAACAACGGCAACCTGCTCGACGAGGACAAAATGCACTGCCATTGCGTGGTATTGCAGCACCCGATATTAAAAAATCACCAGCTTGAAAAGCTGCGCAGTATAGATACCGGCATGTTTCATGCTAAAACGCTGCAAACTTATTATAATGCAGACGGTAACCCCGGCTCACTGGAAAAAGGTTTAGCAAGACTTTGCCGCTACGCCGAAGATTCTGTGGACGATGGTTTCGAAGTACTGATTCTATCAGACCGCGCCATCGATTCAGAGCACGCGCCGATACCATCCTTACTGGCGGTTTCTGCGGTGCATCACCACCTCATCCGTACCGGCCGCCGCGGCGCTGTTGGATTAGTTGTTGAAACCGGCGATACCTGGGAAGTACACCACTTTGCCTGCTTACTGGCATTCGGTGCGACGGCTATCAATCCATACCTGGCCTTGAGCACTATAAAGACGCTCAAAAATAACGGCAGCCTTGAAACCAATCTCGACATAAAGGCTCTGCAAAAAAACTACGTAAAATCAGTTAACGATGGCCTGTTAAAGATATTCTCTAAAATGGGTATCTCAACCCTGCAATCCTACCATGGTTCACAGGTATTCGAGATATTGGGCATCAATCAAACCGTTGTAGATAAATACTTTACCGGCGCAGTTACCCGTATCGGTGGCTTAGGCCTTGACGAATTGGCCCGCGAATCGCTTTGCAAGCATAAGATAGGCTTCGGTGGTTCAAAAGCCGGCGCTCATTTGTTGCCTGAAGGCGGCATTTACCAATGGAAGCGCCGTGGCGAACAGCACTTGTTTAACCCGACAACAGTTCACCTGTTGCAGCATGCTACCCGCAGCAACGATTTCAATGTCTATAAAAACTACGCCAAAGAAATAAACGAACAAAGCGAAAAGCATTTCACCATCCGCGGCCTGTTGGATTTTGCGCACCACCGTGAGCCAATAACCCTTGATGAGGTTGAACCGGCTGAAAACATCATGAAACGCTTTGCCACAGGTGCAATGTCCTTTGGCTCTATATCGCACGAGGCGCACAGCACCATGGCCATTGCCATGAATCGCATTGGCGGCAAAAGCAATACCGGCGAGGGCGGCGAGGACGAAATACGTTACGAGCCGTTGCCAAACGGCGATTCAATGCGCTCGGCTATCAAACAGGTGGCATCAGCACGTTTCGGTGTTACATCAAATTATTTAACCAATGCTGATGAGCTACAGATAAAAATGGCACAGGGCGCTAAGCCCGGCGAGGGCGGTCAGCTTCCGGGCCATAAGGTGGACGACTGGATTGCAAAAACACGTCACTCTACCCCTGGCGTAGGCCTTATTTCGCCGCCGCCGCACCACGATATTTATTCAATCGAGGATTTGGCGCAGTTGATATTCGACCTTAAAAATGCTAACCGCGCGGCCCGTATCAACGTAAAGCTTGTATCAAAAGCTGGCGTAGGTACTATTGCAGCAGGTGTTGCCAAAGCACATGCCGATGTTATCCTGGTTGCAGGTTATGACGGCGGTACAGGCGCATCACCCATCAGCTCGATAAAACACGCTGGTTTGCCATGGGAACTTGGTTTAGCAGAAGCACACCAAACCCTGGTACGCAACAAACTGCGCAGCCGCGTTGTACTGCAAACCGATGGCCAGCTAAAAACCGGACGTGATTTGGCTATCGCTACCTTAATGGGGGCTGAAGAATGGGGGGTTGCTACTGCAGCCCTGGTTGCCGGCGGCTGTATCATGATGCGTAAATGTCACCTGAACACCTGCCCTGTAGGTGTTGCCACGCAGGACCCGGAATTAAGGAAATTATTCTCGGGTAAACCGGAGCATGTTGTAAACCTGTTCAGATTTATGGCAGAGGAGCTGCGCGAGATAATGGCCGAGCTTGGTTTCCGTACCATAAACGAAATGGTTGGCCGCGTACAATTCCTAAAGGTAAAAGACGGCATCCAAAATTGGAAAGCACAAACTGTCGACCTCTCAGGAATCCTTCACCCGGTTAATACCGCTAAAGGTTCTACACTTTACAATAGTGAAAAGCAGGACCATGGCATTGATGCTATACTCGACTGGAAGCTGCTTGAGGCAGCACAACCTGCCCTTGCAGATAAAACACCTGTATTTGCCACGTTTTATGTAAAGAACGTAGACCGCACGATAGGTACATTGCTTTCGAACGAAATATCAAAAATTTACGGCTCAGCGGGATTGCCTGATAATACCATCAACTTTAAGTTTAAAGGTTCGGCAGGGCAAAGCTTTGGCGCATTCAATACCAAAGGCGTATCATTCGAGCTGGAAGGCGAAGCTAACGACTATGTGGGCAAGGGCCTGTCAGGAGCACAGCTGGCTATCTATCCTTCAGAAAAAGCAACCTTCACTCCCGAAGAAAATATTATCATCGGCAATGTGGCCTTATATGGCGCTACATCCGGCGAAGTATTTATCCGCGGTATGGCCGGCGAGCGCTTTGCCGTGCGTAACTCGGGTGCAACAACAGTTGTTGAAGGCATAGGCGACCACGGCTGTGAATACATGACCGGCGGCCGCGCACTGATACTTGGCGAAACAGGCCGCAACTTTGCAGCCGGTATGAGCGGAGGTATCGCATGGGTATATAACCCTAACAACACCTTCGCCGACAACTGCAATACCGAGATGGTTGACCTTGATCCGCTATCGCAGCAGGACGAGGAGCAAATAAAAGGATTGCTACACAAACATGTACACTTAACCGGCAGCAAGGTCGCGCAAAATTTGCTTAACAATTGGGCTTTGGCTTCAGGACAATTTGTTAAAGTGTACCCGAGAGAATACAAAAAGGTTATTGAGAAACTACAATATCAAACTATCAGCTAATGGGAAAACCGACAGGATTTCAGGAATTTACCAGGGAGTTGCCGGCAAAAACACCAGTTGCCGAGCGTACTAAAAACTATAAAGAGTTTGTTCACCTGTACACCGACGAAAAGCTGAACCAGCAATCTGCGCGCTGCATGAACTGCGGTATTCCCTTTTGCCATTCGGGTTGCCCGCTGGGTAATATTATCCCGGAGTTTAACGATGCTGTTTACCGCAAAAACTGGGAAGAGGCTTATAATATTCTTTCATCAACCAATAACTTCCCGGAGTTTACCGGCAGAATTTGCCCTGCTCCATGCGAGTCGGCTTGTGTGCTGGGTATCAATAAGCCGGCCGTTGCCATCGAGGAGATTGAAAAGCACATCATAGAGATAGCTTATAAAAACAAGCTGGTTAAGCCAACCGCGCCGCTGGTAAAAAGCGGTAAAAAGGTTGCTGTAGTTGGCTCGGGCCCCGCTGGCCTCGCCGCTGCAGCACAGCTGGTTAAAGCCGGTCACGCGGTAACTGTTTACGAACGTGATGATCGCATAGGCGGCCTGTTGCGCTACGGCATCCCCGATTTTAAGCTGGATAAAAATATTATCGACCGTCGCCTGGAAATTATGGAAAAGGATGGTATTGAGTTTAAAACCAATACCAATGTGGGCGAAGATATTTCTGCTGATGAGCTGGCTCGTGCAAATGACGCAGTAATACTGGCAGGCGGTTCAACTATCCCGCGTAACCTTAACATCCCCGGCAGGGAATTCAAAGGCGTCCATTTTGCGATGGACTTTTTGAAACAACAAAACAAACGCGTAAGCAATATTAAAGTTGCTGATGAAGATATTTTAGCAACCGATAAAGATGTAATTGTTATCGGCGGTGGTGACACCGGTTCCGACTGCGTGGGTACATCAAAACGCCAGGGGGCAAAATCTATCAGGCAGTTTGAGGTGATGGTACGTCCGCCGGAGCAGCGTACCAAACACATGCCATGGCCTACTTACCCTATGCTGTTAAAAACCACCAGCAGCCACGAAGAGGTGGATGCTGATGGTCACTGGAGGCACTGGGGTATAGAAACTATCGAGTTTTTGGGGGACGAGCAGGGCAACCTGCGCGCTTTAAAAGTGGTGGATGTATCGTGGGAAGAAGACATTAACGGTCGGCCTGTGGCTAAGACTGTTATACATGGTTCGGAGCGCGAAATTCCTTGCCAGCGTGTATTCCTGGCGATGGGCTTCCTGAATCCGCAATACGAAGGTCTGTTAGAAAGCCTTGGGGTTGAATTAGATGGTCGCAACAATGTGCGCGCAACCGAAAAAGCTTACCGCACCAGTGTTAGCAAAGTTTTCACGGCGGGCGATATGCGCCGCGGTCAGTCGCTGGTAGTGTGGGCGATTTCGGAAGGACGTGAGGCCGCCCGTAAGGTGGATGAGTTCCTTATGGGGCACTCCCTCCTGGAAAGCAAGGACGCAGTTAATCAGTTTGACGAGGTGTTTTGAGGGGAAGATTAGAGACCGGAGATTAAAGATTAGATTTTATTCATTCGGACAATTAGCAAGTCAGTTAATCAATTATACCAATGTGAGCCGGGCGACAGGGATGTCGTCCGGTTTTTTGTTTAAAATGCTTTTACTTCTACTGATAATGCCCGTAAAGTGAGTGGTACGATCTGCACATCCTCAACTTTATATACAATTCGATGCTGAAGATTTATTCTCCTTGACCAGTAACCGGAATAGTTGGCCTTAAGTGGTTCGGGTTGACCAATACCATCAAATGGCGTTTTACAAAACAACTTTCTAAAAGGCTAAATCTTCTTTACAGATTTTATATCATTTTTCATCCACCAGCCCAAATCCTGCCAGGCTTTAGGCATAAAATGAAGCTCACGCATCAAGCATTGACTTTAATTCTGCAAGACTAAGGGGAGTTGGAACGACTCTGCCAGTTTCATACGCTTCTATGCTTTGCAAAATTTCAGGATTACTAATCTCATTGCTTGCAATCGGCTTCACGGCTTTTATAAAGGATATATTTTTTAAGAATCTTTCTACAAAGGTAGTTTCATTACCGGCAACCTCTATTTCTAAAATATATTTCATAAAAAACGGATTAATAAACGATACCGGTGTCTAATAAGCAGGCATTCGGATATACAAGTTTAAGGTAAAATATTTAAGAAAAATATGCGCTATCGACTTGAATTCGTTACTCCTTTCATTTTTATTTTAAAGCATCCTAAAATAAATTATTTTTGCCCTTCACTACCTGAAATTTTTTCAAGTGCCGGACAGTATAGTAATTATTCCCACCTACAACGAGAAAGAGAATATCGAACGGATGATCCGGAAGGTATTTTCACTTCAGCATGATTTCCATATTTTGGTAATCGATGATGGTTCCCCCGATGGCACTCCGCTGATTGTAAAACAGTTACAACAGGAATATCCTGAACGCTTGTTTATGGAAGAACGCGCCGGCAAGCAAGGTTTAGGCACGGCTTATATCCATGGTTTCAAGTGGTCAATCGCGCATCAGTATGATTACATCTTCGAGATGGATGCCGATTTTTCGCATAACCCCGACGATCTGTTAAGACTGCGTGATGCCTGTATAGAAGGCGCTGATGCCGTTGTCGGTTCGCGTTATGTTAACGGCGTTAACGTGGTGAACTGGCCGATGAGTCGTGTGTTGATGAGCTACTTTGCATCCGTTTATGTACGTTTTATAACCGGCATAGATGTACGTGATGCTACCGCCGGCTTTATGTGCTACAGGCGCAAGGTATTGGAAACCATCAATCTTGACAAAATAAAGTTTGTGGGCTATGCCTTCCAGATTGAGATGAAATACACTACCATCAAGCACGGCTTTAAACTAGTGGAAGTCCCCATCATCTTCACCGACCGCACAGCCGGGACATCAAAAATGTCTACCAGTATTTTCCGGGAAGCTTTTTTTGGTGTGATACAGATGAAGATAAATTCTATTTTCAGGAAATACCCTGAGGGATAGATTTGAGATATGAGACGTGAGATTTGAGATAAAATCTTTGCGTCTGCCTCATATCTCGAATCTCATATCTCACATCTCCCAAAAAAATACTAATTTCGTTGGCAATGAATGAGCATCTGGATCCCGACCGCGACCGTCTCTCCCCCGCTGAACGTGATATTGAAAAAGTATTGCGGCCGCAGGTATTTGAGGATTTTACCGGGCAGGAAAAATTATTAGCTAACCTAAAAATATTTGTGCTTGCAGCCCGCCAGCGCGGCGAAGCGCTTGACCATGTGCTTTTACATGGCCCCCCGGGATTAGGCAAGACAACCCTTTCGCACATTATAGCTAACGAGATGGGCGTGGGTATTAAAATTACCTCGGGCCCGGTGCTGGATAAGCCTGGCGACCTTGCCGGATTGCTCACGAATTTGGAAAGCGGTGATATTTTATTCATTGATGAAATACATCGTTTAAGTCCGCTGGTCGAGGAATACCTTTATTCGGCCATGGAGGATTTTAAGATAGACATTATGCTGGAGAGCGGCCCTAATGCGCGCTCGGTGCAGATTTCGTTGAACCCATTTACCTTGGTTGGCGCTACCACCCGCTCAGGCCTGCTGACAGCACCGCTACGTGCGAGGTTTGGTATAAATTCCAGGCTGGAATATTATGATGCCAAGCTGCTTACTACCATCCTGCTGCGTTCATCATCTATATTAAAAACCCCAATTAGTGATGAAGGCGCTTACGAGATTGCCCGCCGAAGCCGCGGTACACCGCGTATAGCCAACGCCCTGTTGCGCCGTACCCGCGATTTTGCCCAGATAAAAGGCGACGGTAATATCGATACCGCCATTGCTAAGTATGCCTTGAATGCGCTTAATGTTGATGAGCATGGCCTGGACGAGATGGACAATAAGATACTCACCACTATTATCGATAAGTTTAAAGGCGGTCCGGTTGGTGTAAAAACCATAGCGACCGCCGTTGGCGAAGACGAAGGCACCATTGAAGAAGTGTATGAGCCTTTTTTAATACAGGAGGGCTTTTTAATGCGTACTACCCGCGGCCGCGAGGTAACAGAATTGGCGTATCGCCATCTCGGAAAAATAAAAATGGGCGGAAACCCTTCTTTATTTTAACTTATAGTTATACATTTGAAATTATAAACCGATCTGCCCCGGTGAAAAACATTTAACTATAACTGGCATGTTTTATACATGCCCGGTCGCTTCCTGTTTGCACCAGCAGATATTTTTTAATATTAAATATTTACCGGAAGCTGTTATTTTGAATATATACAACTACAATATTCTTGATGATAAGGAACTAACCGCCCTGCTGCAAAAAGGCGACGAGCATGCTTTTACCGAAATTTACAACCGGTATTGGGATAAGCTTTTCGCTATTGCCGCCAATAAGCTGAAAGACCTTGATGAAGCCGAAGAAATTGTGCAGGATATATTCGTATCGCTGTGGAAACGCCGTGAGGAATTGTGCACCGTTGATACACTAAGCCCTTACCTGGCCGTATCGGTAAAGTACCGCGTAATTAAATACCTCGATAAACAGAGCAGCCGCCAGCGCTACACCTATCATAACCGGCAAACCGCCACGCTTGCCGACGACTCTACCCAGCAATGGCTCGAATTTGAAGAACTGCGCAGCCGACTGGCCATGTTCGTAGCCGACCTTCCTGAGAAATGCCGCCTGGTTTACCGCCTAAGCCGCGAATCAGGCTTCTCTCAAAAAAGAATAGCCGGCGAATTGGGCATATCAGAAAAAACTGTGGAAGCGCATTTGGGCAAGGCGCTTAAAACCTTAAGGGCGAGGTTGAGTAGTTTTTTGTTGTAGATCGTACCCCGATCTTCGTTTTCAAATCACTTGTATTAATATATATCCAATTCAGACAGTACAATATATTGACGTTTGATCAAATTTGCTGCGTCATCAAATATTGCTATATTTAGCTGTAATAGTTCAACTCCTCACCTTATGCGTATCCTGCCAACTTCAAAAATATTTGCAGCTGTATTGTCCATGGCCTTTATTTTTATTTTGAGGACGACGTCGGCGCTGGCACAGGACCCATGGCAGGACGCGCTGGTGAAAGGAAATTATGGCAGCGATGCAACTGCCGGACACTATGCCAATATCCGGGGCGCCAAATTTTACTACGAGGTTTATGGCAGCGGGCAGCCGCTGCTGCTCCTGCATAATAATGACGGCTTCATAAAATACTTTTCCAACAATATCCCATATTTCGTTGCCCATCATTACCAGGTTATCGCCATGGATAGCCGCGCGCAGGGTAAATCTGTCGACCCAAAAGACTCACTGACCTACGAAATGATGGCTGATGATGCCAATGCATTGCTGGATCACCTTCATATCGACTCGTGCGATGTGATCGGTTGGAGCGATGGAGGTATCGACGGCCTGCTGCTCGCTATGCGTCATCCCGAAAAGGTGAAAAAACTTGCTGTTACCGGCGCTAACTTGTGGCCCGACAGTACTGCCCTGGCTCCTTTTATTTACCGATGGATTAGCGGACAACGGGATTCGCTAAACCGGCTGGCGCAAACCCCGGATATCAAACATCAATTAAAAATGGTTAACCTGATGCTGAAAGAGCCGCATATCAGCCTCTCCCAACTCAAGGCGGTACGATGCCCGACGCTTGTTATCGGCGGCGACTATGATGCCATTTTACCCAGGCACACCCTCGATATTGCGGCGGCTATTCCACGTGCCTATCTGTGGATTTTACCACGTTCAGGGCATCCTACGCTTATTTTCCATTCCGGTCTTTTCAATCAAACGGTTCATAATTTTTTTAGCAGACCCTATGAAAGCCTGGAGGGTTGGGGACGGTTGCTGCGCTGAATTTGAGGTATTTGCATTTGATAAAAATGTATTGTTAACTTCGACGAGGGCGTATCTGTTATTCTTTCACATATCTCAGCGCAACACATCCTGATGGAAGAGGCTTTGATTCGATAAGCTTTAGCCGTAGTTTCTCCTGTACATTAATACCATCAAACAATCGCCTTCCCTCCCCCACAATTACCGGGTGAACGACTATATGAAATTCATCTACCACGCCGGCTTTTATCAACTGCAAAGGCAACTCTACTCCCCCGAGTGAAATATCTCTGCCGGGCTGATGCTTTAATCTCAATATCTCTTCTACAGGGTCCGTATTGACGACTCTTGATTTCTTGTCTTCGACGCCTTTTAATGTTCGCGAGAAAACCAATCTGTCAATGCTATCAAAAACCCGCGCAAATTTGTTTATGGTTTTACTCATTGATTGTTCCTTCGCAACATCAGGCCAAAAGGGGACCATCAATTCGTAGGTTTTGCGCCCGTAAACAATCAGGTCCGTCTGCCGCAGCAGGTTCGAAAAGTAAACATGTATGTCGTCGGTGCCAGATAGTTTGGTATGGTCGCAGCAGCCGTCTAAGGTTTGATTAATTCCGTAGATTACTTTCCTCATAGGATTGGTTTTGATTCTCCGTTTTTTAAAATTAGCGTTTTTTCAATTTAACGTGTCGCCGTCTAACAAAATTACCGCTATTCGCTACGTAAACTGTTTACCGGATTGGCCACGGCGGCTTTGATAGTCTGGAAACTTATAGTTACCAGCGCCAAAAGCAATACAAACGCAGCGGCCAGCAAAAATATCCAGGCGCTGATAGCTATACGGTATGGATAATTTTCGAGCCATTTATGCATAGCCCACCACGCTACCGGGGCTGATATTACAGCCGAGATCAAAACCAGCGCTGCAAAATCAGTGGAAAGTTTCCTAACTATAACTGTTACACTCGCGCCCAATACCTTGCGGATACCGATCTCCTTTCTGCGCCGTTCGGCGGACAACGTCCCCAGACCAAACAAACCGATACATGAAATAAATATGGTAAGTCCCGCGCCGAAAGCTACTATCTGTTTCCATTTAGCTTCTTTATCATATTGTGCGGCAACCTCGGCATCTTTAAATTTATACCGGTAAGGTATAGCAGGAAAATCCGCTCTAAACTCTTTTTGAATACGTTGTAATGCTTCAGCTTTATTTTTATCGCCAATTCGCACGAAGATATTTCCCCACGGATAGTCGGGCCTCATGCTATATAAAATGGGAAACATTTTTTCATTAAGCGACTGGTAATGATAATCCTTTACCACCCCCACAACAGTGAACGTTTTTTTGTCATTTGGGAAATTAACTGTCTGCCCTATCGGGTTCTTCCAGCCTGCTTCTTTTGCATATTGTTCACTTATCAGCACCGAATTATTGCTATCAGCGGCCATATTCTTCGAAAAATTTCGACCCTTAATCATGGACACCTTAAATAGCGGTAGATAATCTTCATCGATATGCTGCAGGTCAAACTCAAATTGTTGTGAGCCGTTGATGAGGGCAGTAGTCCGCCATGGGTCGCCCTGGTCGGAAGTTACATCAATGATATTGGGGTCTTTCGATAATTCGTTCTTAAAAACCGACAATTTTGTTTTATCGAGATTAAAGCCGCTGATAGTCACCACATTTTTATCATTATAGCCCAAATCAAAATGCATAAGGTAATTGAATTGGGAATAAATGGTGATAGTTGATATAATCAGGAATGTAGCCAGCGTAAACTGGAGAATCACCAGGCCTTTTGACAGGTAATTTTTGCCGGCATATTGGGTGCGGTTATATAAAGCCTGCACCGGGTTAAAGCCCGACAGCACCAAAGCCGGGTAGAAACCCGCCAGCATCCCGGTAAGCAGGAATAAACCTATATAGCCCGCCACCAGCTTAAAACTTAATAAGTAATCGAAAGCCAGGGCCTTATTGGTTAAGGTATTAAAGAATGGCAACACTGTTTGCACTAACATTATCGCCAGCACGAATGCTACAAGGCTCAGCATAAACGACTCGCCCAAAAATTGTATAACCAACTGCCTGCGCCGGCCACCCACAACCTTGCGGATCCCCACTTCCTTTGCACGTTTAAGCGAGCGGGCAACGGTAAGGTTTACAAAATTGATACATGCTATGGCAAGAATAAATAGAGCGATACCGGTAAGAATATAAGAATACGTTGGATTACCGGCATCCGACAGGCCATTATCCGCCGGATAATCGGTACTGGTGTGCATGGCAAGTAACGGCTGCAGCACATAGGTTATTGCATCCTTGTTTCCATCTTTATCTGCCGATTCCTTTATCTGGCTTGCAGCATCGCCCTGGTATGTTTTATTAATTTTTGCGGTCAATTGCTTAATATCTGTTCCGGGTTTTATTACAAGGAATGTGTTTTGGAAAAAATTAAGCCACTGATTACTCGCTGCTCTCAGGCTTTGCGGCAACAGCATCTGTATCTTAATGGATGAGTTTTGTGGCGACTTTTTGGTGACAGCAGTAACCGTGAACGGTACGAATTGACCCTTTACTTTCAGGTCGAGGGTCTTTCCTACCGGGTTTACTTTACCGAAATATTTTTCAGACACTTCTTCCGATAGTACAATGGAATGCAGATCAGTAAGGGCCTTTTGCGGGTTACCGTATAGTACCGGGAAAGTAAAAACGGAAAAGAAATTGCTATCGGCAAACAAGGCTACCTGGTCGAATACTTCGCCATCCCGTCTAACGGTATAGTCGGTGCCGTACAGGCGCGCAAAATCCTGTACTTCGGGAAGCTGCTGCTTAAAGGCCGGACCGGGCATATCGCCGGTACCCGAAAATTTATGCACCTGCCCATCCTGACTTTTGGAATTAACTACCAGGTGATAAATATTAGCTGCGTTAACATGGAATCGATCATAGCTCACGTCGTCCATCGCATATAAAAAAATAAGCATGCAACAGGCCAGGCCCACACTGAGGCCTGCGATGTTGATTACCGAGAACGCCCTGTTACGCCAAAGGTTCCGGAATGCGGTTATGATATAGTTTCTGATCATGATATATGTTTTAGCGGTTCGTTTTTAATCGTGCGAATTACATGCCGTTATTATAAATAACTTATAATAAACTACTTAACACATGATTTTAGTAAAAAGAAACGTTCGGTTACATTACACCCGTGTGCGGTTATGGAGCGGCAATTAAGGGATTCGCTACAGTGCGACTGCTCAGGAATGTTATCGTTTCCACAAATCCATCCCCGCTCCACCCTTTATCCACCCGGCAAAATTCGTTTTCGGGTAATATTATTTCAAAACTTTACCGGAAATTTAGAAAACATGAAAAAGCTATTATTTTTTTTACTCGCCCTGGGGGCAATGCAGGCTAAGGCCCAGGCTATCAAAGGCTCCATCACTTTAAAGGACAGCACCCTCAGCCGGAGTATACCTGTTGAAGTTGCGGCCGGGACGAAATCGATTAAGTTCACTGTAAAAGTGTACCTGGCGGTAGGTGAGGTTGCGGTATCTTTAACCGACCCTAACGGCAAAAAGGCGGCGGGAGGCTTTTCATTAAACACCCATACAAAAGGCGGCGGCAATGAACCTTCAAAAGGTGAACTATCTGCCGACGAGACCCCAAAAGTACCGGGCACCTGGAAATTTAATATCAGGGCAAAGGATGCTACAGGAACATTTAATTATCAAATTGAAGTAGTACAGCCTTGAGACGCCATAATTTGCTTTTAGGATTATTGCTGCTTATACCGGTTTATGGTAACGGCCAGCAAGCAAGGCTGTCCGGCAAGATAAGTCTTGATACCGGCTGGGCACGTAAGTTTTATGTGTCCCGTCTGCCCGGCTTTGACCAAATGTTCACCGCCTCAAGAGCGCTTATTATTGCGGAAGGAGATCTGGATTCAGCCGGTAATTTTTCTGTCGATTTTTCGGCGGGAAAAGATGAATCGCTGTACCGCCTGCATTTTATCAGGAAAGGCGACCCGGCTTCAACGCTCATTATAGGGAGCCGGGATGTGAACCATGTGTTTTTTATTGCGAAAGATGGTGATCAGATCCATTTTAATAAAAAACAAGACTTGCCCATACGCCAGTCAGACATCGGCGGAAGCAGAGCAAATTCAGAGTTGAATACTTTGCTAAAACTGACAGATGACGATACAACCGGCAATAACACTTTTATTTCTGTAGCGGATAGATCAACTTCGCAATTGGCAGGCTTGCTCGCCATCAGCCATACCGCCGGTCTTACTGACGAGCAAAACGAAAAAGTGCGCCGTGTTCTCTCGCGTTACGATCAACACTACGCTTACGGCGCCAATATTTTCCGGGAATACAGCAATTCGAATGAATGGAAGCTATACCTTACAGGAGGTATTTTGCTGTTTTTTGCGCTCTTGTTGTACGGATACCGTTTTTATAGACAACGGAGTATCTTAAAAACCTGGCGCGAATTGAGCCAGCGGGAAATGGATATTGTCGGCCTTATTTTATCGGGTAAATCCAATAAGGAAGTGGCCCTGGCGCTGAGCATTGAACTAAGCACTGTTAAAACGCACGTGAATAATATTTACGCAAAGCTCGGGGTAAGCAACCGGAAGGATCTTGACAGGTATCAGGAGTTGATAAAATCTAACGTTGCAAACAGATGAGGCTATAGTTGTCTTGTTTTGATGAGACAACTATGGCCTTTGATAAGTAATTTGTCCAGGCAGAATAGAGCGCCTTAATGAAAAGACTAATTTCCTACCCTTCCCTGTTCGTTTCGGGTTGCGGTGTCTTCATGCTTACGCAGGTTATTGATAGCTTTACCAAAACGATAGCTGAGCGAAAGCACCACGTTCCGCGTGTCGGATATGCTGTGGTAATTAGCTGCATTGGTTCCGGCCAGGTAACCAATGGCCCAGTCGTTGGACAACATATGAAAAACATCATTGCCAACCAGCCTGATGGTTGTACTGGCCGATAGTTTCCTGGATAGCGCCAGGTTGATGGATTTTTTCGGTCTATCGATGAATTGCGCACTGGGTATGCCGCTTTGGTAGTGGCCGTCTGCTTGTATGGTCCAGTCCCTTCCCGGTTTAAAGGTCAGGATGGGTTCGATAACCCACTCTGTTCCCCTGGTATCCAGCAGGCCGGTATAAAAGTTAGTAGTCGTCCGCTGGTAAAATACCCGCGAGTACAAATTAAAATTAAACCAACTGAACAGATCCTTTTGCCATTGCGCCTCGAAATTCACGACATATCTGTTTCCCAAATTGCCCGGAGTGCTATAGTAGTAACCATTGATGACCTGCACCAACCCATCCACTCCATCGTGAATGTATGAATACGATATGCCGGTCGTTATTCCAAAAAAATCGTAATCCAGTTCAAAGTTATCGGTAAATGAGGGTAACAAATAGGGATTGCCTTGATTGTAGGTGAATTTGTCTATTTGTGAAAGAAAGGGGTTCAGGCTGGCATAACCCGGCCTGTCTATCCTGCGTCCATAGCGGAACGTTAATCGCTGCCCGCTGGCGCTGTCAATGCGGTACTGCGCAAATAACGTTGGAAAAAATGCATTGTAGCTTCGGCTGAAAGCGGAATCAGGCTTTTGGGCGTTACCCAGCTGATGCCCGTTTGCATTGGTGTTTTCATAACGCAGCCCTGCCTGTATGGAAAACTTTTTAAAATCTTTCCTGGCGCTAACATAACCCGCATTGATATTTTCCCGATAGATAAAATGATTGGTTTTGTTATAATCCGGGCTGGTTACCGCGTCTACGGTGTTGAAATAGTCGGCAACATTATCCGTATGGATATAGCTGCTTTTTAACCCCGCGCTAAATTGAATACCATTAGCAAAAGGATGCGTATAATCTGTTGTAGCGGCGTAAATATTAATATGAGACGGCAGGTTGCCTGTCAGGATATCCCTGTAGTAAAGTGTGCCATCGGGCAAATAGCTGTTATTGGTATAATCCTGGTTAAGCTGCGTTTGATAGGCAACATAATCCAAATCGGCAGTCAGCTCTGTGCCCTTTTTATCATAAGCATGGCGGTAGTTCAAGTTAATACCACCATTTTTAAAGTAGCGGTGTTGCAGGTTATCCGCAATAATAGTGGAATCCAGCTGGCTGCCGGTGCTCAGATGGCTGGTGCTCAGTGTATGGTCATCACTGTTATTCAGCAAGCCATTCAGTCCAATACCGACGGTAGTTTTTTCCGTTGCGTAAAAGTCGATGTTAAGGCGCCCGCTGTAGTTGCTAC
>Ga0207671_10003268_pt1 | contig 16301 bp, 8 predicted proteins | sample KBSC24metaG_FD_184352 | JGI IMG/M metagenome (GOLD analysis project Ga0207671, IMG submission 184352) | Corn rhizosphere microbial communities from Kellogg Biological Station, Michigan, USA - KBS C2-4 metaG (SPAdes) (version 2) | ecosystem: Host-associated > Plants > Roots > Rhizosphere > Soil... | reverse complement strand
TGGTGCTGGAGCCGCGCGACGCGCTGCCCGACGACGATCAATTCTGGCTGAACCTCGACACTCGCGGCGGGCTCCACGTGTTGTTGCTCGAACCGGAGAGCACGCAGATCGAATCGTTGCAGCCCGGCTTCCATCTGCGCAAGGCCCTGGAAGTCCTCGGTCGCGGGGACGCCGGCGCCATCCAGGTGACGAGCCGCAGCCCCGACGCTGTCGTCGCTTCCGATTTCGCGAATGCCGATGTGGTGGTGATGGCAAACGTGCCGCAATTGACCGACGACCGGCTCCTCGCGCTGGAGAGCCGAGTGAAGACCGGGACGGGGTTGCTGATGTTTCTTGGACCTGCCGCTCAACCGGCCTTCTACAATACGAAACTCCACAATCCTCAGCGCCCCGCGGAATGCCTGCTGCCCCGCCCGCTGCTGCAAATCGCGCGCGGGAACATGGCGCCCTTCACGCGTGTCGCCTGGACGCATCCGATGTTCGCGCCGCTGGCAGACCCGGCATTCGGGGACCTGGGCCAGGTGCGGGCCCGGACGTACTTTGAATTCGGCGCCGTGGTCCCCGGCGACCAGAGCCAGGCGCTGGCGTGGTTTGCCGACGCGGCGCCCGCGCTCATCGAGCACGCGCTCGGCGCCGGTCACGTGCTCATCTTCAACACGACTGCCAACGATGAATGGAGCGATCTGCCGCGCCGCAATTGCTTCGTGCCATTGCTGGACCAGGCTTTGCGCCGCCTCACCCGCGCACGTCTGAGCCGGAATTTCCAGGCCGGGGATGCGATCGCGCTCGCGCTGCCGGGGCTGGGCGGCAATCCGTCGGCCGCCATCACCACGCCGGGTGGCCGCACGGTCCCGGCGGTTCTCCAGCAATTCGATGGACAGACCATCGCCCGCCTCGACGCGGCGGATGAGGTGGGCGTGTATGCGATACGCGGTAATGGAGACGGCGGGAGCATGGAGTCGAATTTTGTCGTCCAGGCCGGACGTGGGGACAGCGTGGTGACGAAAACCGACGCGGAGATTTTGCGGGCGTGGTGGGGCAAAGTACCCTTGGAGGTCGTGCATCCTGATGCCGGCACGAGCCCGGACCGAGCCGGTGGCGCAGGGCGCGTTTTGCTCTGGCCCTGGCTCCTGGCGCTCGGCGCGCTGGTGTTGCTTGCGGAGATGTATTTCGTGCACCGGCTCTGTCCGGTCATGAACCCGGCGGTCGCGAGTTCGACAGTCGCCCGGCACGGCATCCTGTCCCCCACCTCGAAACCGGAGGCCACGGTATGACGATCAGTTGGATGCCGGCGTTGCCGCTCTGGATCGTCGTGCTGATCAACTGTGCGCTGCTGGCCCTGCTGGCGCACGGATCGTTGGTCCTTGCGCAGAAGCGATTGCCGCGGCGCTGGATCGTCGCGCTGGGCGCGCTGCGGGTGGCGATCATTCTCGTGTTCGCGATTTGTCTCCTTCAGCCGATCGTCTCCTTCCATCGGACCGTCGAGGCAGGGCCACCGGTCTTCGTGATGCTCGATGCCTCGAAGAGCATGGGGCTCAAGGAATCGTCCGAGGGCGGCAGCCGGTTGAGCGATGCCGTGCAATGGCTGGAGAAGAGTGGTTTGCGCAGCTCGCTGGCGGCCCGGCCCGATACCTACTGGTTTGCCTTCGACGGACACGCCCGCCCGGTCGCGCCCGCGGAGGTGGGCACGCTGGCGGCGGATGGGGCGACGACGCGTTACGCGGAGAGTCTGTCCGATGCCTGGGAACATTACCGGCAGGCGCGCGCCGGTGGCCTGCCGGCGGTACCCGGCGGAAGGGTCCTGCTGGCCAGCGATGGCAATGACTCGGATGCGCGTGACGTGGCGGAGGTCGCGCGGCGGTTGGGGCTGACGGTGGATACGCTCGCCCCGGCGTCCGCTCCAGTTGGGGCGCAGACAGCGCGTGTCGCGATCGTCCAGGTGCAGGCGCCGCGCCGGGTCTTGCTCGGCGCGGAATCCCGATTCATGGTCAGTCTGCGGCAGGAAGGGCTGGCCGGAAAACCGTTGCAGCTCCGGCTCAAGGAGGGGGACAAGGACATCGCCGTGCAGCCGTTCACCTTTGACGCGAACCAACCGGAGAAGATGGTGAGCGTGTCCTTCCGCCCGGAGGAAGCGGGGCTGAAGGATTATTCCATCCTCGTCGACGGTCTGCCCATGGCGAAGACGGAGAGTAGCGACGCTCCACATTTCAGCGTGCAGGTGGCCGGGGCGCGCAACGAGGTCCTGTTCATCGAGGATAGCTGGCGCTGGGAGTTCAAGTTCCTGCGGCGGATCTTCGAGGACGATCCGAGCTTCACGCTCACCGCGTTCCTGTCGCGTGGGGAGAATTCCTTTATACAATTGGCCGAGCCGGATCGTCGCACCCAGGTGAACGGATTCCCGCAGTCGCGCGCGGAACTCGCGGGTTTCGACACCATTGTCCTCGGCAGCGCGGAGCCGCGGCGCTGGCCGCGCGGTTTCACCGGGGCGTTGCGGCAGCTCGTGGAAGAGGACGGCAAGTCGCTCATCGTCATCGCCGGTCCCAACCTGCGCCAGATGATCGACCAGCCGGGCTTCGCGGAATTGCTGCCCGTGGAGCTGTCGCTCGAATCGGCGACCCCGACCACGGGGCCGGTGGCGGTGCGCGTGACCGCGGAGGGGCTCGCCACGCCGTTCTTCGCCGCGCCGGGCAATGCGCCCCAAGCGTTCTGGTCGTCGGTGCCCGCCGTGGACCAGGTATATCCCGCGCTGCGCAAGAAGCCCGCGGCTACCGCGCTGGCCGAGGCGGCGCAATTGGCGAATCCCTACGGCAATCTCATCCTCATGGCCGAGCATACCGTCGGACGTGGCCGCGTGCTCTTCGTGGGCACCGACACGCTCTGGAAATGGCAGACGCTCTCGACGGCGACCGATGGCCCGACGCCGTATCAGGTCTTTTGGCAACAGGCCCTCCGCGCCCTGGCGCCGATCCGCCAGAGCACCGGAAATGTGAACCTCAATCTCGAGCCCGACCGAAGCCGGTACGAACCGGGGCAGACAGTCGTCCTGCGAGCGGAGGTGCAGTCCGGCCGTCCGCTGCTGAAGGCGCGCGTCCAGGCGCAGTTGACCCTGCCCGACGGAAAGCAACTGCCGCTCGACTTTGCGCCCAGCCCGAAGGAGCCCGGAGTTTACACCGCGCGCTTTGACGCCGCGATGCCCGGCCAGCACAAGGTCGCCGCGACGGTGGTGGCCGAAGACAAGGTGGCCGCCGATTTGCTCATCGCGTTTGACGTGGCGGAAAGCAGTGGCGAACTCGCCGGGCAGCCGGTCAACGAAGCAAATCTGGCGCGGATCGCGCGGGATACGGGAGGGCGTGTGATCAATCGCGCGGATCCGGTCACGTGGCGTGGTTTGGAGAGCGTGGCGAAGGCGCCGGTGACAAAGTTGGAGACGGTGGATTTGTGGAATGATTATGCGCTGCTTTTGCTGTTGAGCGTGTTGCTGGGGGTGGACTGGCTGGTGCGGTTGCTGCGAGGGTTTGCGTGATGGGGGAGGTCGGGGGCGGAAATGGTGTTGCGGTTGCGCATTCGGGAGCAGTTTTTGCATTGAGCGCGAGCGCCGTACTCCTGTCATCCTGAGCGGAGCGGGGAAGCATGGGCGGAGTCGAAGGACCTCAAACTTCCAGCGGGTTCTTGAGCGGAGGGGATGTGTCTACCCAGTCAGACAGGGCCAGCGAACTACTTGCGAGGTTCGTGTGGTTCGTCGGTAACCACGTTTGTCACCGCAGGCTCCGCCACGAAAACCCACAGGATGCGAGAGGTCCTTCGACTCCGCCCATGCTTCCCCGCTCCGCTCAGGATGACAAAAGAAGAGCGGACGGCGCTGGCGCTGGCAGCGAAGTGCCAGCGAAACGATTGGCTTGGATCGTTAACGAAGGCGTGCGCGTTGATTGCGGCATTTTCTTCTCCAAACTCCCAAACAGAATGCCCCGAAATTCATTTACTCGGGTGACTCTTTCATTCCCCCCCATGAAACTCCTGATCGCCGCGTCTGCTGCCGTCGTCATCACCAGCGCCGCTGTCGCCGCGCCGCCTTCCTTTCAGGCCACCTCTGTTCCCGAAGGCTGGGCGGTCGTGCGTGGGGAAGTAGACCCCGGCGCCGTGCGCAATGCGAAGCCCGCGGTGCCCCTCGAACTGAAGACCATCGCCCCGGTCGCCTTGCCGATGGAGGCCACGTTCCGCTTCCGCGCCGCGCAGGGGGACACGATCACGTTCCAGGTCCTCGAAGAGGCGAAGGACGCGAAGCCGGTGCTCGCCAGTTCGTTCCGCCCGACAAGCCCCACGCAAGCAATCGTGACCGCGCAAGCGGCGGGCGAGCCGATGGCGACGACGGTCGTGTCGAATCGCACCTACTCCATCCGGCAGAAGAACTCAGGATCGCTTACCTACACGTGGCACTTCCCGAAAGTGAAGAATCTGTGGGAGGAGTCGGATCGCAAGGAGATTGGCGCGGCCTATGCAAAGATCGTGCCCTTCGAGGAAAAGACGTTCGTGCTCCGGTTCACGATTACGCCGGAGAGCCGCCAGATCTGGATGGACGACCGTTTGGTGGCGGAAGCCCGCATGGGCAGCCCAAAGGAAGCATATCTTTCAATGCAGCTTCTCAAGTCGGCACAGGTTCTCTCGGCCGAGTTCTCCCAGCCCGTCGGCGACGGCCGATTCCTGCCCTTGTCGCTCGCGCACTACAGCCATGGCAAGCAGGCGCAGCGGGCGGCTTCCGATTCCGAAGTGGTGATGTTTCACGACGTTCCCGTGCTGTATCCGAAGATGAGCGCCCTCGAGGGTGAGATCCGGAAGCTATATCGAAGGAACACCGTCACGAATACGATCATCGCTCGCGAGTCGCTGCCCGCAGCGGCCGACGTGTCGAACGTGAATCTCAGCGATTCCCTCTACCGCTACCGCGCCACGAACGGGAGCGGGCCGGACACGGGGTATGTGAATGCGATGCATGCGTGGCCGAGTGCTTTCGAGGTCGATCCCGCCTCGCTGGCCTTCCGTGTGCCCTACCGCAATTATCGCAACGCGTGGTTGCTCGCCTGGGTGGATGAAATGCCAAACTCGGTGCCGAAGGGAGCATTCCGATTTTTCCGCCCGGTTGCGGGGTATCCGGCCGCCACGGATTTCGAGATCACCGAGGATGCAATCGGCAAGGGCCTCGTGACCCGTCTTCCGGAGAAGACGGCGGATGGCAAGCAGCTCTACCTCGTGCGCGTGCCGGTCAATACGGAGGATTTTTACGGATTCCGCGATATGGCCGACCAGTTCCTCGAGTTCGAGCTGACCAAGCCGCTTGCGCTCGTGCGGAGCTATCCCGACCCCATTTACTACGGCTATCATCCCGTGGGTCCACCCAGTTCCATCCATGTGGTCGGGATCACCCTCGAGCAGGGGAGTTTCAGCTACGAGGTGAAGCCGAAGCAGACGGGTTTCGTCTTCGAGCGGCCCGAGACGCCTGCCTATGCCGTGGCGGTCACGAACACGAGCGCGAAGCCCCTCACCGCGAAAGTCACCCTGCAATCGAAGAGCTATGATGGGAGCGAGCAGAAGACCGTGAGTGGAAGCGTGCAGGTGGGGCCCGGCGAGACGAAGGATGCGGAGCTGCAATTCGACTTGCAACGACTTGGCTGGCACGAGTTGAAAGCGATTGTGGAGGCAGGTGGCGAGCTTCGCGAGAACACACTGAGCATGGTGCTCCTGCCGCCTAACACCCGGACCTACGGCGATGCAGACAACGAGACGCGGTTTGGCACCTGGAATTTGCTCGGGCACTACACGCCTTTCGGCGTCCACGAGCCGGCCAATGAAGGACTCGTCGCGATGTTGCGCAAACTTGGCCTGCGCCGGGTCGCGACCCACGAGGCGTTCATCCCCGCCGAACTGGCGAAGAAATACGATTTCCTGCCATGCGGGCCGCACACCGTCATCAATGTGGTCTATCGCTGGAAGCCGGACGATACGGAAGGGCAGAAGAAGATGATCGCCGAGGAAGTGGCGGCGGTGGAGAAGCTGTCGCAGCAGGCGGCCGTGCCGACTTACTTCTACGGCGGCGAGTGGCACATCGGGCGCATGGCGCAATACGCGCCGTGGCCGTTCTATACCGGCGATGGCGACCGCGGCTTGAGCGATGAGGAACGGCGGAATGCGGAACAACAGGTGCCGATCTTCAATGCCATCGGCAAAGCGATCCGCGATCAGTACCCGAAGGCGCGGAAATATCTGCAGTGGGGTTCGCCGATCGGCACGCCAGCCTATATGCGCGCCGGGCTCTCGAAGGATGTCGTGGATGGCTACGGCATGGACGCGCCGATGTTCGAGCTGCTGCCGGAGTCTTCGAATACGACCGGATCAATCAATTCTCTCTGGATGCTCCGTCGCGAGACGGAGCGTCTCGGCTGGCCGCGGCTGCCGATCCACTGGTGCGAAGGGCCATTCTTTCCCACGAATCCCGGCGCTCTCACCGAGCGGGACCAGATGGACTACCAGGTGCGTTACCTGTTGCTCGGCATGGGTTACGGCGTCGATGGCTTTGAGTCCGGCATCGTTCCGCACGATGCGGGCAATTACTATGGCGCCGAGCATTACGGTGCGGGTGTGTTCCATCGTTGCCCGCTGGAAAATCCGAAGCCGGCGGTCGCGGCGATTGCCACGATGACGAGCATGCTCTGCGGCGCAGACCCGGCGGGCGGGATCGAGACCGGCAGCCTCACGACGTATTGCATGGCGTTCCGCCGCGCGAAGGACAGCGCGAAGATTTTCGCCCTGTGGCGTGTAACCGGCAGTTCCGTCGTGCAAGTCAAGGTGCGGGGCACGCAGGCGACGCTCACGGATGCGATGGGGAACGCGACGAAAGTCCCCGTGGCCAATGGCCTCGTCTCCGTGCCGCTCAGCCCGACTCCTGTCTGGTTGACCGGCGTGGATGGGATCGATGGCTTCACGCCCGGCGCGGCGACGTACGATTCCGCGCCGGCCAAGGTCACCCGTCCTTTGGCCGACATGAGCGCGGCGTTGTGGGCCTACGATGCCTCGGAAGACAAAGCCTACGCGGACAATCATTTCTCCGTGCGCCGCATCCCCGATTCGCATCTCACCGTGGAATTCGGCCAGGGGGAAGATGCGCATCCCGATGCCGCCGCCGTGACGCTGCCGGTCGAGCCGGGCGATCGCCCGCTCGCGATTCGCTACGGCGCGATCAAACCGAAGAAGCCCATCGCGATTCCCGGGAAGGCCTCGGCGCTGGGCATTTATGTGAAAGGGAATTCCTCATGGGGGCGTGTGATTTATCAGCTTCGCGATGCGAAGGGCGAGATCTGGACGGCCACCGGCACCAAGGACGAATGGAATTGCGACGACACGCACGGGTGGTCCTCGGTGAATTTCGATGGGTGGCGCTACGTGCGTTTCCCGCTGCCCGGCACGCATCCTTATGACTCCGCGCGCGAACTCGAAACGACGTGGTGGGGTTCGCGCGGGGGCGATGGGGTGGTCGATCTGCCGCTTATGCTGGAGAAGATCATCGTCGAGGCGCGGAACGAAGTGCCGTGGCTCGGCGAAATGAAACTCGTGCCCGACCGCAGTTACAAGCTCTCGCATCTCATTGCCGAATACGACACCGAGGAAAATGCGACGCCGGCGGTGCTCGCGAAGAGCAAATTGCGCATGCCGATCCCGGTGTGGACGGGGCCAACGGAGAATCTGCTCGCGAAATTGAACGCGGAAGGAACAGTGACCGCGCCCGAGTTACGTGAGTTTACCGAGCCCACGCACTTCAACGACGGACGCCGGATGGTGATCGGCTTCGAAGAAAAGGAAGGGCTGAAGTACAACGTCTACCTCTCCATCTATCCCGACGGACGCGGCGCGGATCTGCTGAAAGCCGGTGTCAAATCCGGGGAGGTGGTCAATGGCCTGAAGCCCGAGACGCCGATGTATCTTTTCCTGACGAGTGTGGGGGCGGACAAAAAGGAATCGAAGCCGTCGAAGGGCTATAAGTTGATCACGCACGATAACTTCGCGGAGAAGTAGGCCGAGGGTCACTGATTTGCATCGAGAGCATATGACATCTCCAGGTACATCGACTGATCGGCACCCGGGCTTCGCTTGCGTTTTGGAGTGCGCCGCTGCCGCGGCGCTTTGGGAGCGACTCATCGCCACATCCGCAGCCCCCGCCCCACCGCCTGCACCCCCATTCCCAAAGCGCCGCGGCAGCGGCGCACTCCAAAACGCTGCCGCGTTGGCGTCGCCCAAGCTGCTGCGACGCGGAGCGACGGAGGAACATGGGCGAGGAACTGCCGCGTGGGCGGAGCTCAGGCTGCTGCGATCGTGGAGTCTTGTCGCGTCGATGTTGGTGACGGCCATGCGGGCCTTCGGCCAGGAGGCCACGCTGCCGGCGCCGGTGCGGATCGAGTCCGGCGTGAGCGGGCACATTCATCCGGTCTTGTGTCTCACCAAAAAGGGCACGCTCGTCGCGGCGTTCTGCAAGAGCGAGACCAAGCCTTACTTGATCACCCGCTCTACCGATGGCGGCAAGACGTGGGCGACGCCGGCGCTCTTTCCTCCCACGGCGGCCACCCCTCTCTACCCGGGTTCGCTGACGACGCTCTCCGATGGACGGTTGCTCCAGGCCTGGAACGTCTGGTTCGCTCCGGAGGAAAAAGCCAAGTCGCGCTACGTCGCATTCTCGATCAGCAGCGATGACGGTGTCACCTGGAGCGAACCCCGGGAACTGAAGAAGGATGCCGATCCGAAGATCCACAGCGTCATTCGGCATCCGATCGTGGAACTGTCACCGGTTTCGTGGCTGTTCCCGCTGGCCGACCGCACGGTGCTCTACAATCCGGAGACCGGCGAAGAAAAGGCGTTCGGGGATGGGGCGGTCCACGGGTTGGTGCCGATGGTGCGCACCGCGAATTTGACGCTGATCAGCGGCATGGGAAAGCGATCGACCGATGGCGGCTTGACCTGGGAGCCGATCAAGCCCTTCCCCGACGTCTTCACGCAGGGCTGGCGGCACGAGATGATTGGTTTGAAAAACGGCTGGCTGCTGGCGTCCCAGATTCCGGGCCCGGGAGTCGGCGGAGAGAAGATCAATTTCATCATCTCTCGGGATGACGGCCAATCGTGGGATTTGGAACACCCCGTGGAATTCTACAACCCCGGCCGGCCGATCGGCGGACGCGCCTGCCCGCGCACCGTCGAGATCGACGACCATACGCTCGGCACGATTTTCTACGACACGGATGACAAACAGGCCGGAGGCTCCGGCGTCTTTTTTCGGACGATGCCGATGGCGGCCTTGGAACCCTGAAATGTATCTCGCGATGAAAACGGAAATCGGATCCGGCGGCTCGAAGCCGTCGCGCCTCGCTCGATTCGCGCTTCTGGCCTTGCTCTGCCCGGCCGCTCATTTGATGGCGCAGACCGCGGCAAGTCCGTCAGTCGCCTTGCCCCGCATTGAGTCGGCAATCAGCGACGGGGAGGGACGGATCGTCGTCAATGGGAAGCCATTTTTTCCGATCCTGCTTTACGATGTTCCGGCGGACCCGGAATCGCTGAAGAAGTTCCACGATCACGGCTTCAATATGGTGACCGTTGCCAAAACGGAAGAGGCCGAGGCGGCGCGTGTGGCGGGGCTGTATGGCGCTGCGCACGGGAAGAAGATCGAGAACTTCGACAGCGTTCTCCTGGCCATCGGAATGGACAGCCCGGTGCTGAATCTCAAACCGCCGCTGATCGACAATCTCAAGGCGAACCTGGAGAAGGTGCGGACGGAGATTCCGCATCGCCCGGTGATGCACGCGATCGGGTACTGGCTCAATGAACCCGCGGGCGTCGTGGCCAATACACTGCCTCCGCCGGAGAAATACGAGGAAGTGGTGCGGACGATCGACGTGTCCGCTCCTTATCTGTATCCCGTGCCCTATCAGCCCATCAGCAGCGTGGGCGAAGCGGTGGCGCGGGCTTCGATAGCTTCGGAGGGGAAGAAGCCGCTCCTGCCGATTTTGCAAATCTTCGCGTGGACGGTGGCGGATCGATATCCGACTCCGGCGGAGTTGAAGTGCATGGTTTACCTTTCGCTGATCCACGGCGCGCGGGGGATCGGCTACTATTCCTACAATCACGTCACCGGAAAAAAGGGCGTCACGTTCGCCGACGATCAGCCTGAGATCTGGAACTCGCTCAAGCCCGTGAACGCCGAGCTTTCCCGGTTCGGCCCGTTTCTCCTGGAGTCGCAACCGGATCATACCGTCGCGATGAAAGTTTCAGATGACAGGATCAAATTCCGGGCCGCGACTCGCGACCGTTCGCACCTCTTGCTCCTGGCCAATCCCACCGATGGACTCGTGGCCGTCACGCTGGAGTTCAAGGAGCGGGAGGAGGGGATGTTAAAGCCGGTCGTGCCGGGCCCGACGGTCGCCATTCGAGACCGAAGTGCCCGGGTGATGCTCGAGGCCAACGGGACTGCGGCTTTCGAGTATTAGCGATCTTTCACCGGCTAATCTCTCCGCAACCCTCCGGGTTGGAAAAACAAGCCGATGACAACCTTTTACAATTTACGCGAGCTTACTTCCCAGGCGGCTGCCACGGCACTGCGCCGCCGCGTTGGATTTGCTTGCGGAGGGCGGCGCTGAGACGGCCGAAGGTGCTCTTCTCGGTCTGGGCGAGATCGGTGGCTTCCTGCGGGTCGTTCTTGAGGTCGTAGAGTTCGATCGGTGCGAAGGGGCTGTCCTGGACGAGTTTCCAGTCGCCCTGGAGTAGGGCGTCGACGGTCAGGCCCTGGTGCAAGAGGCCGCCTTCGCGCCAGACGAAATAGAGGTCGCGGACGGGTTCGGGTTGTTCCTCGCCGCGCAGGGTGGGCAGGAAGCTGACGCCGTCAATGCCGGCGGGGGCGGGCAGTCCGGCCGCTTCGAGGGCGGTGGGGAAGAGATCCATGGCCAGCGCCACGCGGCCGTGATGGCTGCCCGGGGCGATGTGGCCGGGCCAGCGCGAGGCGAAGGGCACGCGCAGGCCGCCTTCATACATGTGCGTCTTGCCGCTGCGCCAGGGACCGTTGTTCGCGCCGTTGGCGAGGACGCCGCCGTTGTCAGAGGTGAAGATGACGAGGGTGTTTTCGGTCAGGCCGGTCTTGTCGAGGGTCTCGAGGACCTGGCCGATGCCGCTGTCGAGGTGTTCGATGAGGGCGACGAGTTTGGCGCGTTTCGGATCCTGGCTGGGTTCGCGCTGTTGCACGCGGGCCAGTATGTCGGGCGGCGGCTGGACGGGATCGTGGGGTGCGTTGTAGGCGAGGTAGAGGAAGAAGGGTGCGGAATTCTTGCCGCGATCTTCGAGATAGCGGCAGGCCCAATCGGTGAAGACATCGGTGGCGTGGCCCTCCGGCGTGATCGTCTCGGCATTGTGTCGCATGAAATTCTGGCCGTGCCGGAGATGCGTCCAGTAGTCGTCCATCATGTCGCCGAGGAAACCGTGGAACTCGTCGAAGCCGCGGTCATTGGGGAGATTCGGCGCGGTGAGGCCGAGGTGCCATTTGCCGATGATCGCGGAGTGGTAGCCGGCGGGATGCAGCAGCTTCGGGAGCAGGACCGCGTCGCGCGCGAGATAGCCCCACGAGTTGTTGGGCTCCTCCTCGCGCACGACGCCTGGGATGCCGACGCGGTCGGGAAAACAGCCAGTGAGCAGCGCCGCACGGGTGGGGGAGCACACGCAACTGTTGGCTCGGAAGTTATCGAACGTCATGCCTTCGTGGCAGATGCGGTCGATGTTCGGCGTGCGAATGTCCTTGGTGCCAAACGCGCTGTAGTCGCCCCGGCCGAGGTCGTCGGCCAGGATGATGAGGATATTCGGCGCCTTGGCCGAGGGTGCCGCCACTGCCGCGAAGGCGGGCGCGAGGAGAGTCAGGCCGAAGAGCAGGCAGAGGCGTGGGGAGAGCATACGCAGAGGGTGCGCGCCTGGGCGCGGATCGATGCTACTTCTTGACCGGGGTAACCTGGCCGCTGCAATCCGCGTGGACGACGACTCGCTGTCCGGAAGCGGCGGAGAATTTGTCCTCGAGCAGATCCAGTGTGGGATCGGATGTGTCGGTGAGGCCGGTGGTATAGGTGTAGCCCATCGGCTCTCCGGGCGCGAAGGGGGAAATGAAGAGCGAGGCATCCACCAAATAGTCCGGCACGAGCGCCTCGAGCTTGGGCGGGAATTTTCCTTTGTTGTCCACGGCGTAGAGGCGGCAGGCGGTGGCGATCTGCCTGGCATTGGCCAGCGACTTGGTTGCTTTCGCCTTGCCCTGCACGCTGCCGAAAACGGGCATGGCCACGCCGGCGGCGATGGCGACCGGCGCGATGACCAGCGGCGCAACGAGTTGCCCCGCTCCCACGGTGCCCTTGCCCACGGCGAGCCAGCCGTTGTCCACGTGGCCGGTCACGGAGTAGCTGGCGCCTACCTTGTTGTCGCCCCAGAATTTCTGCAGGATCGCCAGCTGATCCGGCGTCATCCCGGGCTGGCCTTTCATAATGTCGCCCTGATACCTGGCCCACGTGTCGGCGAAGCGCTGGGTCACGACCTGGAAGCCATTGCCGTCCTTCGGCAGACCAGCCGAAAGCTTGGCGAATTCCGGGGTGGACTTGAAACCCTTGCCGCCGGATTGGGCGCCGATCATGTCGCGCACGAGCGCGTCGTCCGTGGCGAGGATGAGGTAATTGCCCCACTTGGCGGCGGTGGCACGCAGCTCGGTGGGCGGCATAATGGGCATGACCATCGTGCGCATCGTCAGGCCGGGTTCGTCGACGCGAATGAGGGTGGGCATCGGCGCGACCGACTTATCGATGAGCTGAAAGAGCCGGTCGTCCTTCACTTCAATGACCAGCGCCGCTCGCGGCATCGGGACATCCTGGGGCTTGTCGCCGACTGGAACAGAAATTGTCTTCGTGGGATCGAGCGTGACCACCATCCCGATTCCACCGCCGAGCGAATGCAGCAGGTCATCGAGCGACAGGCCGAAGCTGGCCGAAAATTGCAGCAGCACCTGGTTCATGCCCTGCTTGGCTTCCGCGCTGCCGGAAGCGTTCACCTCCTCCTCGACCGTCGCGATGAGCTGGGCGACATCGAGATCGGCGAAGCCCGCGATCGCCGTGTCCGCGGGCAGGAGATCGAGCGTGGCCAGCGGATGCGCGGACTTGCCGAGCATGGTCCACATGAAGCCGCTGCCTTTTCCCGGGTAGTGATGGACGAAGATCTTGTTGCGATACACGCCGCGCTCCACCGCGAACGAACTCGCGCCGAACCCGGTGATCTCCTCGAGCCCACTCTTTTTCACGAGATGCGTGGCGACATCGAAGGCCCGCGTGATTTGCTCCATTTCCGCCGGGTCCTTGGTGGGAGCGGCGGTTACCAGGAGCTCGCGCCATTTGGTCAGTTGTCCGGAGAGCGCGCTCAGCCATTGCTCGGTGCTGAGATAGAGATAGAGCGAACCGCCCGAATCCAGCCGTGCGGCAACCGCGTCGAAACTCGTCGTCTCAGCCGAAACTTGCGCTGCCGGAGCGGCGGGCTTCGCCGGGCTCGAGGCTTTGCCGGAAGAGGCCGGCGCGGGAGTGGACGCGGCCGGCGAATCTTCCCGGGGGTTGGATGCGGACTTGATCTCGTCCTTTTTGTCGCATCCGCCGAAGGGAAGAAATCCCAAGGCAAGAATCGTCGCAGTGAACCTGGCAAGTGGGGGCCGTCTCATGATGCGGCGGATGGTGGCGGGAGTTGGGCTGGATTCAAGGACGCATTTTTCGACGGAAGTAATCAGTAATCAGCGGAGCACTGATTACAGCTCCACTGATTACTGATTACTTCCCCTTCATCCCCACTTCGGCAGCAGAAACCGCACGGTCCATGAATCCTGCTTCGGGTAGCTGACGAAATCCGCGAGGCATTTCGGGCCGAGTTCCGGCACCGCGCATTGCTCGCCGGTGGAGAATTTGTGGCGCGTTTTCTTGGGAAATACGGCGTCGAAATAGTAGCCGAACCCGCCATCGAAGACGTCGACGCAGGTGACGAGATGTTCTTTGCCCTTGATCAAGAGGCTGACGGGTTGGTTGACCTGGGGTAGTTTCACTGCGGGAAGGATAGCGACGAAAGGCTGCTTGGCAATGGGTGTAAATGCGACTTGCCCTGCCGTCTTGTCCAGCCCGATTTCTGTCTTGGGAGGGGCGTAAATCGGCTTTTCCAGCCCGCCATTTGCTGCCAGATTCGTGGGGCCATGAAAAACTTCCTCCCGTTTCTCGCCGCACTTTTCCTCACCACCACGTTTGCGTCCGCCGCCAAGGAAGGCTGGCTCGACGATCTCGAAAAGGCCAAGGCGCAGGCCAAAGCGGAGAACAAGAAGATCCTGCTCGATTTCACCGGTTCGGACTGGTGCGGATGGTGCAAGAAGCTGGAAGCGGAAGTGTTCAGCCAGCAGGCTTGGAAGGACTACGCGGCCAAGCACCTCGTGCTGGTGGAACTCGACTTCCCGCGCGGCTTTCAACTGCCGCCGGAGACGAAGAAGCAGAACGACGAATTGGCCAAGAAATTCGCCATCCAGGGCTACCCGACGATCATCATCACCAGCGCGAGCGGGCAAAAGAAGGGCGAGCTTGGATACATGCCCGGTGGACCGGAGGCGTTCATCAAAGCCGTGCAGAAGGTGAGGTAGTTCGCATTCGCGGGAAAGTGCCCGGTGCTGAGAGCTTTGTTGCCGGAGTTCCGGGCGCATGCGTGAGATCGGTCCCATGAATCACATCATTCTCATGGGACATATGCGACGTACGGGACCCGTGGGACGTATGGAGACGTCGCTCGGAAAAACAAGCACTGAGCACTTCCCAAATAGATCGCCTGTAACCTCCCCCTCCGCTTTCCTCAGGAAAAGGTATGCCCACGGTTCCGCATTTCCCCACCTCCCCCGCCCAGTGCCCGAATTGCGGGGCGGCCTTGCCTGAGCACGCGCCGCAGGGACTTTGCCCGAAATGCCTCTTCGCCGGGTTGGCGGCGGCCACGGAGGAAAATACCGGCGCCCCCGATGAGGCGGGACCCGCCCCGGCCCCGAAGCCGGAGGAGGTGGCGCCGCATTTTCCCCAGCTCGAGATTCTCGAGTGCCTCGGGCGCGGCGGCATGGGCGTGGTCTACAAGGCGCGGCAGAAATCGCTCGACCGCTTCGTGGCGCTGAAGCTCCTCGCGCCGGAGCGCGTGGGCGACCCGGCGTTTGCCGAGCGCTTCGCCCGCGAGGCGCAGGCGCTGGCCAGGCTCAATCATCCGAACATCGTGACCGTGCACGATTTCGGCAATGCGGGCGGGTTCTACTACCTGCTCATGGAATATGTGGATGGCGTGAACCTGCGCCAGGCGATGAAGGCGGGGCGGTTTTCTCCGGAGCAGGCGCTGGGCATCGTGCCGCCGATCTGCGACGCGCTCCAGTACGCGCACGAACACGGCATCGTGCATCGCGACATCAAGCCCGAGAACCTGCTGCTCGACCGTGCGGGACGGGTGATGATCGCCGATTTCGGCATCGCGAAAATGCTCGGGACTGGGACAGTCGCGCCCGGCACAGAAGGCGCGCCGCCTGCCGCCGAGACCCAGCCTGCCGGCACCCCGCAGTACATGGCGCCCGAGCAGCGCGACACGCCTGGGAAGGTGGATCATCGCGCGGATATCTACAGCCTGGGCGTGGTCTTTTACGAGATGCTCACCGGCGAATTGCCGGCGGGAAAAATCGAAGCCCCCTCCGCGCGGATGCGCGGCGTGCAGGTGGATGTGCGGATCGATGAGATCGTGCTCCGCGCCCTGGAGAAAGCGCCGGAGCTGCGCTACCAGACCGCCGGTGAGTTTCGCACGCAGGTCGAGACGATCGTCCACGATCCCGCCCCGGCCGAATCGCTAAAGCGCGCGGAGCAAACGCCGCCGCGCCTCGTCAAGGCCAGCGCGTGCTACATCACCACCCCGGAGCAACTCGCGACTTTCGAAGGTCAATTCTTCCCCCATCGCCGCAAAAGCCAGGTGCTACTCGACGACTGCCAGCTCACGTTCGTGGGCGCCGGGAAGACCACGGTCACCCCGCTCGACGTCATCCGCGATCTCAGCATCGGTCGCTTCCCGCGGGTGATGAATCCCGCGGGCCTCGATTTCGTCAGCGTGACCTACGACGAAGGCGGCCAGAGCCACCGCCTCTTCTTCTTGCCCTCCGATACCTCGATCGGATCACCCGCGCATTTCAATGGACTCGTGGCCGAGTGGTTCCATGCCATCCGCGC
>Ga0207671_10003267_pt1 | contig 16305 bp, 11 predicted proteins | sample KBSC24metaG_FD_184352 | JGI IMG/M metagenome (GOLD analysis project Ga0207671, IMG submission 184352) | Corn rhizosphere microbial communities from Kellogg Biological Station, Michigan, USA - KBS C2-4 metaG (SPAdes) (version 2) | ecosystem: Host-associated > Plants > Roots > Rhizosphere > Soil... | reverse complement strand
GGTTGTTGCCAACGACGACAGCGCGCTGCATCGCAATGTTCCACACGCTTCGCACCCGCAGAACAGCGAACCCCTCGTTGCTATCCGTAAACCGGCATTTGAGCCCGCTACCGGCGCGAACATCGAAACCTCCTGGGTCGAGGACCGGCTGGCCTTCCAGGATGAAGAGTTCGCTACACTGGCAAAAGAGATGGAACGCTGGTATGGCGTACAGATCATGTTTACACACACTACCCAGGAAACATGGCGTTTCACCGGCAGTTTTCAGAAAGAAACGATCCGGCAGGCATTGGAGGCATTAAAATTGACAGCACCCTTTACTTATACCATTCACGAAAACCAAATAACTATCCATGATAAATAAAATGTAAAAACTTATCTACCTATACCCGAAAAAAAATGCGGGAAATGTTGGCGCATTCCCCGCAGGCTACTCTGGAAACAAGGCGATGCATTGGCAGTATCTATCCAGGTTTCACTTTATTAATAACCCAAAGTTGAAAGTATGAAAAAAATTCTAACGATTGAGGGCTGTAGCCCTCATGCCGTAAAAAAAGCTCTTTTGCTTATGAAACTAACCTCCTTGTTGATACTTGTGGCCACATTGCAGGTGTCAGCCCATGTTGTCGGGCAGGGTAAGGTCTCACTCAAACTCCGCCAGGTGGAGATCTCAAAAGCTCTTAATTCCATTGAAAGACAGGGCACTTACCGGTTTCTCTACAATAGCCGCCTTGATGCCGTCAACCATAAGGTTAGTATCGACGCTACCAACGCCGAAATAAAAGAAGTCCTGAACCAGTTGTTTGCAGGAACAGACCTTGCCTACAAATTGTTGGAGAACAACCTGATCGTCGTTCTGTCATCGACACTGGCCCGCCAGGATATAAAGATCACCGGGAAGGTAACCTCGTCTACCGGCGAAGCCATCGCCGGCGTTTCGGTCACCGTTAAAGGAACAAGCATCGGTACGACTACCGATAATAACGGGAACTTTTCGCTCACCGTTCCACAAACCGGCACTCTCGTATTCTCTTCCATCGGCTTCGAGACACATGAACAGCCGATCACCGACCTGCCCGAGGTCAACGTAAAACTTGCTCCCTCCAAAAAGGTCATGGACGAGGTGGTGGTTGTCGGTTACGGCACCCAACGCCGCAGCGACCTCACCGGCGCCATCGGCTCGGTTAAAGGAGCAGACATCACCAAACAACAGGTGCTCACCGCCACCCAGGCGATCCAGGGAAAGGTGGCCGGCGTACAGGTCATCAGCTCCGGCGACCCCAACTCCAACCCGACGGTCCACATCCGCGGCATAGGAACCACACTGGGTGGGGCCTCTCCCTTATATGTTGTCGATGGGATCATTACAGACGATATCCGCAACATCAACTCGGCCGACATTGTCAGCATCGACGTCCTGAAGGACGCTTCTTCAACGGCTATCTACGGGGTTCGGGCCGCTAACGGCGTATTGTTGATCACCACAAAAAAGGGTAGACCCGGTAAACCTGTCGTTGCCTACGACGGCAGCGTCGGCTCAAAAGAGATCTCCAAACTGGTGAATATGGCCGGACCAAATCAATACGCCAATTATGTCAATGAAGCCAATATCTATTATGGCTCCGGCGACACCCTGATCACTAACTCCATGCTGGCGGCAGGCGGAAATACGGACTGGTTCGACGCGATCACAAAAAGAAGCCTTATACAAAATCACAATATCTCCGTCTCCGGCGGCTCTGACAAAATCGACTATTTCCTCAGCGCAGGCTATATCACCGATGGCGGTATCCTCCAGACCAACAATTTTAAACGCTTCACCCTCCGCTCGAACACGGAGTATAAGATCACCAATCAGTTCAAGCTCTCAACGCTGATATCTTATAGCCGCACGATCCTGAGGGATGTCGACCTGAACAATTTCAACCTGGCTTATCGGGCAGCGCCATACGTACCATCCAAGGTCGGCAATCTCTATGGCAATACCTCCATCTCTAACAATATAGGCAACCCGCTCCTCAATCTCGACAAGGTCAACGACGGCACCGTCGACAATCGCCTTCAGGCAACGATCGCCGCCGACTATAAACCGCTTCCCTGGATAACACTCCATTCCAGCTTTGGCACCGATCTTGATTTTCATAATAACACCGAATACGACTACCAGTATTTTAACTCGGGACCCGGTAATATTTTTCTCCAGGCTGGCGGCAACCAATACGTGGCCAGCAGCACGCTCATTCTTGCAAAGAACAATTTTACCCGTTGGATATGGGATAATACCGCCACTTTTGCAAAGTCTTTCGACAATCACAATCTCAGCCTGCTGGTCGGTACGACCGCCGAAACCTTTACATCCAACAACTTCAAAACCACCGGTCACGACGTACCGCCAAGCCCCGATCTATGGTACCTCGATCAGGCAACTCCTTCTTCTCTCGTCGTGTCTAATACCGGGGATAAATATACCCGCAACTCCTATCTCGGCCGTCTGAACTATAATTTTGATCAACGCTATTACCTGACAGCTTCCATCCGCGCAGATGCCGCATCGAAATTCCCAAGCTACAATCGCTGGGGATATTTCCCGTCCGTAGCCCTGGCCTGGAATCTCGCCAGGGAAAACTTCTTCTCCTCGCTGAAGAACACCTTCGATCAGCTGAAGATCCGCGGGTCATGGGGCGAAGTGGGAAATGATAATATTCCAAGTAACGCCTACATCAATCTGGCAACGGCCAATGTACCCTATTTCTTCAACGGCACCCAATACAACGGCATCTCTTTTAACGCAGCTTCGGATAAGAATCTGAAATGGGAGACGTCAAAGGAATACGACCTCGGTATCGACTTTGCCATTCTTCACAACCATCTCACCGGTACTATCGACCTCTATGACAAAAAGACCACCAATGCGCTGACTTATGTTGTCTTCAATGGAGTATATGTTGGAGATGTGGACAACCAATATCTCACAAATGCTTCGAATTTCAGGAATAAAGGGATCGAGGTTGGGCTCAACTGGAACGACAATATCGGCGATGACTGGAGATACACCATCGGCGGCAACATCGCATTCAACCAGAACAGGGTCATCGGCCTCAATGGCGGACAGGCATTGTTCGATGGAAATATCAACGGGTTCTTTACCACAAAAACGGACAATGGACAACCCATCGGCTCTTTTTTCCTGCGCCAGTTCGATGGCATTTTCCAGAATGCTGACCAGGTAGCCAACTCTGCCCAGAAAGGAGCCCAGGTCGGCGACATCCGCTACAAAGACATCAGCGGCCCTAATGGGAAGCCGGACGGCGTTATCGACGACTACGACCGCGCCTTCAGCGGCTCATATCAGCCCAAGTACACCTATGGTATCACAGCATCGGTCAGCTATAAAACCTTTGACCTTAGCGTTAACTCCTATGGTACGCACGGCGGAAAAATATACAATGGCAAAAAGGCGCTGACAGGCGCATCCCCGCTGGACAACATCGAGACCAGCGTTGCCAAAGGCCGCTGGACGGTCAACCACCCCAGCAACAGCATCCCAAGAGCAACCCTCGGAACCCTGCCCGCTTCGACCTATTTTCTTGAAAGCGGCAGCTTCTTCCGGATCAATAATATCACACTCGGGTATACTTTCCCGAAAGCTTTCCTGACAAAGGCAAAGATCCAGAACCTCCGGATCTATGTCACGACACAGAACCCGTTCACCTTCACCCACTACAGCGGCTTTACGCCGGAGCTGGCTTCTCCCCTGAATACCCTGACGAATACCAGCAGTACGACCAATGCCGGTATCGAACAGGCTATCTATCCAACGACCCGCAGCCTCTCCTGCGGCCTCAACTTCAGCTTTTAACGGTTAACAAAAAAGAAAGACAATGAAAAAGTACAAACATCTCTATATAGCACTGGTCGCAGTCCCGCTGATGATGGCCGGCTGCGGAAAAAAATTCCTCGACGTCAATCCCCAGGGACAACAATCCCAATTGTCAGCCCTCACCGACACCGCTTCCCCGAACCAGACCCTGGCCGGCGCATACAATTCCTTATATTTCGGCGGATTCGACAAGACCACGGTCGGCTTCGAATGGGTCATGATGACGGACGTCGCCTCCGACGACGCGGACAAAGGCAGCACACCAAGCGACTTTTCCACGAACGGCGCCGGTGACATCGATGACTTCATCGTCAACCCCAATAACGGTATAGTACTAAATGTCTGGAACGGACACTATGTAGGTATCGCCCGGGCCAACCAGGCGATCGACGTGATCAATAGTAATACCGGCCTGGATGCCGCCACCCGCAGCCGGATGCTGGGTGAAGCCCGCTTTCTCCGCGGTCTGTATTATTTTAACCTCGTACGCGCCTTTGGCGGCGTTGTAAAGGTCACCCGGGTGCCACAGCCCGAAGAACTGAAAAATGACGAGTTCAATACCCGGGCATCCACGGATACCATCTACCAGGTGATCATAAATGACCTGCAATTTGCCGCGGACAACCTCCCGCTCAAAAACGATCCCAACACCGCCATCGGCCGGGCCAACAAAGGCGCTGCCGAAAGCTACCTGGCCAAGGTCTATCTCTACCTGAAGAACTGGCAAAAAGCGTTCGACCTCTCCAATGACGTCATCAACTCCAATCTTTATTCGCTGGTCCCCGACTATAAATTCATCTTCCGCGAAAAGCCTGTAAATGGAGAAGGCGGCAACAATAACAGCGAATCGATCTTTGAGGTCCAGACCGGTCAGAATACCACTTCCAACGGCATCAGCCCCCTCTTTAGCAACGCCCAGGGACCACGCGGCAAAGGCGGCTGGGACGACCTTGGCTTTGGCTTTAACGACCCCACCCAGGACCTGGTCAACGCCTATGAGTCGGGAGACACCCGCGACAGCGCTACGATCATCTTTATCCAGCCGACAGGCGGCGCAAATACCGGCACCATCCTCTGGGACGGCTTCCGCATCCCGACCCAGGATTCGGTACAAAATCCCCGGTACAACTACAAGGCATATCATAGCCCCATCGCCGAGACACCGGCCATCGACGGTAATAAAGACAATAAGCCAAAGAATATCCGGCTCATGCGTTACGCAGAAGTGCTGCTGATACATGCAGAGGCCGCAGCCATGCTGGGAAATACCGGCGATGCCGACAAATACCTGAACATGGTTCGCGCCCGCGCAGGTCTTGCACCCTCCACCGGCTCTCAGGCCAATATCTGGAAGGAGAGAAGGGTAGAGCTGGCAATGGAACAGGACCGGTTCTTTGACCTCGTCCGCACCGGCCGCGCAGGGACTGTACTAAGAGCCTCCGGTAAGAACTTCATCGACGGCAAGAATGAGGTCTTCCCCATTCCTCAACAGGTTATCGACCTGAGCAACGGGAAAATGAAACAAAACAATCTCTACTAATCTGCAAAAGCTTCGATATGCAAAACATATTCAAACAAATTACCTGGACCCTTGCCGTGATCTCGCTCATCGATCTCACGGCCTGCACCAAGGCCAAATTCGATGACGCCTTTACAAAAGGCGACGTCCCGCCGATAGGTGCGTATAAGAATTCCAACGACGTAGCCGCAGCCAATCTGCTGGCACACTGGACCTTCGACAGCACCAACGAAGAAACTATCTCGCATACCGCACCCTCCAACGTGGTCAATGCCTCTTTTGTAAAAGGCGTCAAAGGCCCGGCCGTACACCTTGCAGCAGGATATATCAATTACCCCGTTGTCCCGTCCCTCAACATAGCCAACCTCGGCAGCGTCACGGTCAGCTTGTGGATAAATGTCGATAACAACGGCAGCCAGGCCTCGGAATTTTTTGCGCTGACTCCCGCGCCGGATAAACAGACGGACTGGGGCAGCGTGATCAACGTATATGCTGAGACCGGCCACCCCGTCTCCACCGATGATACCCTGGCCCTGCACGCTGCCGTAGGCACCTATGCCAGCGGAACAAGGGTTGGCGGAGATAATATCAACGACTATGGCGATCGTGAAAAGGATTTCAAAACAGTACACGGTACCAATAAATGGGTGCACTATGTAATGGTATGGAGCGGCGCCGATTCCACGCTGGACATTTACGCCAACAGCATCCTGGTGTCTAACAACAATTTCCGCAAACGTAACTTCGGCAACCTGGTGTCCCCGATCCCCGTTCAACCGCTGATCGGCGGATGGCCAAATGCCGCTACCGGCTTTACCCAGTCGGGCGCCCAGAGCTGGCAGGCTCTCCTCACCGGGTCTATCGACGAGCTTAGGGTTTACAACAAAGCGCTTGGCGCCGACGAGATACACGCCTTGTATTTTTTTGAAAAATTGGGAAGTTAAGACTCGGATCTATACAACAAGAGGCCGGTCACCCGGACCGGTCTCTTAATTTTTTGTTTCTCATGAATAGGTTTTTGTCCATAATTATCCTGACGACGGTTGGACTCTCGTGTAAGAAAGCTCCGGGAGCTCAACCACAACCTCCCGCCGGCCCATTCTCGGTGATATCATTGCTGATCAATGGCGGCAGCGCAACCTATAATGTCCCTTCCAAACCGACTATCAAAATAATCTTTTCCGCACCCGTAGACCAGCACTCCGCCGCAGGGAATAACATCACCCTGGTGAATGCCGGCACGGGCGCAGCCATAACGCTTACCATCACCGCTTTCCTGAACAGTGATAGCACGCTTGAAGTTCTGCCTTCAGCCAGCCTTCAGCCGCTCACCAGATACACATTTTCTATTACAACGGGTTTGCAGTCCAGCCAAAAAGCGAGCTTGTCATCCGGCGCCACCCGGAATTTTATTACGGCTATCGATTCTACAGATAAATTTCCGCGTATCACCGACAGCGCCTTGCTTGACCTGGTCGAATCCCAGACCTTGAAATATTTTTATGATTTTGGCCACCCCGTCAGCGGCATGACACGCGAAAGAAGCAGCTCGGGTGATGTCGTTACTACCGGTGGCAGCGGATTCGGAGTGATGGCCATACTGGCCGGCATCCAACGTAATTTTATTAGCCGGCAACAGGGACTTGCACGAATTCAAACGATCGTTAATTTTCTTGCAACTAAGGCCCAACGATACCATGGGGCTTTCCCGCATTGGATGAATGGGTCTACAGGAGCCACTATTCCGTTCAGCACCCAGGACGACGGCGCCGATCTTGTCGAGACGGCCTACCTGGTACAGGGATTGCTGACTGCCCGCCAGTATTTCAATTCGACCACGGATGTTACAGAGATCACCGTAAGGGATTCTATCAACGCCATCTGGCAGAACGTGGACTGGGGCTGGTTTAGAAACAGCGGACAAAACAAGCTTTACTGGCACTGGTCTCCCGGCTACAACTGGTCGACAAACCAGGCCATCACCGGATGGAACGAAGCGTTCATCACTTATGTTCTCGCCGCCTCAGCTCCTCTCGACAGCATTCCCCGCAGTGTATACGACAACGGCTGGGCCGGTAACGGCTCTATTCGCAACGGCAACACCTATTATGGTATACAACTGCCGCTGGGTCCCGATCGGGGAGGCCCGCTTTTTTTCGCGCATTATTCCTTTTTAGGTATCAACCCTCACGACCTATCGGACGCTTACGCCAATTACTGGACACAGGACACTGCCCATACCCGTATCAATTATAATTATTGCATAGCCAACCCACAGGGCTTCAATGGCTATAGCGCGCTGTGCTGGGGACTTACCGCAAGTGATGACAATATCAGCGGATATTCCGCTCATTCGCCGACGAATGATCTGGGTGTGATCTCCCCCACCGCCGCCCTGTCCTCTTTGCCCTATGCACCCGCTGAATCCATGGCAGCCCTGCATTTCTTTTATTATACGCTTGGAGATAAATTATGGGGTCAATACGGATTTACCGATGCGTTTAATCTGTCCAACCCCTGGTTCGATACGGACTGCCTGGCCATCGACCAGGGCCCTGAAATTATTATGATCGAGAACTACCGGTCCGGCTTGTTATGGAACCTTTTCATGAGTTGCCCGGAAATAAAAAAAGGCTTGAAGAACCTGGGTTTTTCGAGCCCTTATTTGAATCTATAAATCGACATGCCAAATGACACAACGATCACTGTTCTTCATAGTAACTGTTTTTTGTTTTTTACAAACCCCGGCTGCCCTGGCCCAAAAACACCATTTGCTCAAACCGGCCCCCGAAAAACAAACAGCCAGCCGTGAAAAACGAGCAGCCGGTCCCGGGAAACGAGCCGCCAATCTCTCCGACTCCGCCCTGCTCGACCTCACCGAACACCAGACCTTTAAATATTTCTGGGATTTTGCACACCCCATCAGCAACATGGCCCGCGAAAGAAGTAATACCAGCTTCGCCTACGGAGACGAAGTCGTCACCACCGGCGGCACAGGCTTTGGCGTGATGGCAGTCATCGCAGCCACCGACCGCAAATGGATCGGACGCGACACTGCCGCAAAATTCTTATTAAAAATGGTGAACTTCCTGCTAAAGGCAAACTCCTACCACGGGGTCTTCCCCCACTGGATGGATGGCGCAACAGGCAAGACCATTCCCTTCGGACGCAAAGATGATGGCGCCGACCTGGTAGAGACTTCCTATCTGCTCCAGGGCCTTCTCTGCGCCCGCCAGTATTTTACCGGCGCCAGCCCGGTAGAGACCGAACTGCGCAATCGCATCGGTTGGCTATGGAACGACATCGAATGGAACTGGTTTACCCGCGACGGACAGGAAGTCCTGTACTGGCACTGGAGCCCCAACAATGGCTGGGCCATGAACTTCCCCGTGCGGGGTTTCAACGAATGCCTGATCATGTACGTCCTGGCGGCATCCAGCGAAAGATATCCCGTCAGCGCAGCCGTGTATCACCGCGGCTGGGCAGAAAGCGATTTCTTTAAGAACGGCAAGACCTTCTACGGATTCAAACTTCCCCTCGGCTTCGACTACGGCGGCCCCCTTTTCTTTTCACAATATTCATTCCTCGGACTCGACCCCCGGGGATTAAAAGACCAATACGCCGACTACTGGGAACAGAACAAAAACCACACGCTTATCAATCACGCTTACTGTCTTGATAATCCCAAAAAATTCAAAGGCTATGGCGAAAATTGCTGGGGACTGACGGCCAGCGACACCTACAACGGTTACGATGCTCATTCGCCCACCAACGACTGGGGAACTATTTCGCCCACCGCGGCCCTCGCTGCCTTTCCATATACGCCTGACTATTCCATGAAGGCCCTGCGCCATTTCTACGATGATCTCGGTGACAGGATATGGGGACGCTATGGGTTCACCGACGCGTTCAACCTGACGCAGAACTGGTATGCCGGATCCTACCTGGCCATCGATGAGGGACCGATCGTCGCTATGATCGAAAATTATCGCAGCGGCCTCTTCTGGAAATTGTTCATGAGCTGCCCCGAAGTTCACAACGGGCTTCGTAAATTGGGTTTTGAAAGCCCCTGGATAAAATAAACACCATTCAAAATGAGAACATCGAAAGCCCTGCTGATCCTATTCTTCTTTACGCTCACCAAAATACAGGCCCAGGACAAAATGCAAACCTTTGTCAGCAGCCTGATGAGCAAAATGACGCTCGATGAAAAACTCGGTCAGCTAAACCTTCCCGGGGCAGGCGACATCACGACGGGCCAGGCCGGCAATTCCGACATCGCCAAAAAGATAGCAGAAGGAAAAGTGGGGGGACTTTTTAATATAAAATCCGTCGCGAAGATCCGCGAAGTACAACGCATTGCCGTAGAAAACAGCCGGCTTAAGATCCCATTGATCTTTGGAATGGATGTCATTCATGGATATGAAACGGTATTTCCCATTCCCCTCGGCCTTAGCTGCAGTTGGGATATGCAGGCTGTCGAAAAAAGCGCCCGGATCGCGGCTGCCGAAGCCAGCGCTGACGGCATTTGCTGGACTTTTTCGCCAATGGTGGACATCGCGCGCGACCCCCGCTGGGGCCGCATCGCAGAAGGCAATGGCGAAGACCCCTATCTTGGATCACAGATCGCAACGGCAATGGTAAAGGGATATCAGCGCGATCTTTCCGGCAACAGCGATATCATGGCCTGTGTTAAACATTTTGCCCTCTACGGCGCCGCAGAGGCCGGGAGGGATTATAATACGACGGATATGAGCTATGTGCGCATGTTCAACGAATACCTGCCGCCATACAAGGCTGCGGTGGACGCCGGCGCGGGAAGCATTATGGCCTCTTTCAATGATGTGAATGGCATACCTGCCACTGCCAATAAATTTCTGCAGACCGACGTCCTTCGGAAACGCTGGGGCTTCAAAGGGTTTGACGTCACCGACTACACCGGTATCCCTGAAATGACGGCGCATGGACTGGGCGATCTGCAGACCGTATCCGCCCTTGCCCTCAAGGCCGGCATCGATATGGACATGGTAAGCGAAGGTTTTCTGACCACCCTGAAAAAGTCTTTACAGGAAGGCAAAGTGACCCTTGCAGAGATCGACCAGGCCTGCCGCAGGGTGCTGGAAGCAAAATACAAATTGGGACTTTTTGCTAACCCCTATAAATACTGTGATGAGAAAAGGGCAGCCACGGAGATCTTCACTCCGGAGAACAGGGCGATAGCCCGCAGCGTCGCCGCAGACTGTTTCGTACTCCTGAAGAATCAGGGCAACATATTGCCTTTGAAAAAAGGCGGGACGATCGCCCTCGTCGGGCCGCTGGGTGATAATAAGGAAAATATGCCGGGCACCTGGAGCGTCGCCGCCAGTTTCTCCAGATCGATCGCTCTCTTACAGGGACTAAAAGATGTCGCCGGCGATGGGACAAAGATCCTCTATAGCAAGGGCTCCAATCTGGATGCCGACAGCCTCTTCGAAACAAGGGCCGGCATGTTCGGTAAGGCGTTGAACAGAGACCATCGCCCCGCTGAAGCGATCATAGCAGATGCCCTCAATACAGCCGCTCAGGCAGACGTCATCGTAGCGGCCCTCGGGGAATCCGCCGAAATGAGCGGAGAGTCCAGCAGCCGCAGTAATATAGAGATCCCACAGGTACAACAGGATCTGCTAAAGGCCCTGCTGAAGACGGGAAAGCCCGTGGTGCTCGTCCTCTTCACCGGCCGCCCTCTTGCTATCAAATGGGAAAATGACCAGGTCCCCGCTATCCTGAACGTTTGGTTTGGCGGCAGCGAAGCCGGACATGCCATCGCAGACGTACTTTTCGGCGAGATCAACCCCTCCGGCAAACTGAGCACCACCTGGCCGCAAAATGTCGGACAGATTCCTCTCTATTACAATCATATGAATACCGGCCGGCCGCTGGAAGGACCCTGGTTCCAGAAATTCCGTTCCAATTATCTGGATGTATCCAACGACCCGGTATATCCTTTTGGTTACGGACTTAGCTATACGCATTTCACGTATGGCGATCTGGAACTCAGCAGCAGATCCCTGAAAGGCGCTCAGCAATTGACGGCAGCCGTTACCGTAACGAACGACGGGCCTGTGGCCGGTAAGGAGGTCGTGCAATTATATATCCGCGATATGGTAGGAAGCATCACCCGCCCGGTAAAAGAATTGAAGGGTTTTCAAAAGATCGCACTGAAGGCCGGTGAGTCACGGAAGATAAGTTTTACCATAACTCCCGAGGACCTGAAATTTTATAATAATGAATTGAAGTATGACTGGGAGGCCGGTGAATTCGAGATCATGGTCGGCGGCAATTCAAAGGATACCCGGTCGGTAAAGATCAACTGGGCTAAATAATAATTAACTTTGATGCATGCAAGGCATCAAAAACATTATTTTCGATCTGGGCGGTGTCATCCTCAACCTGGACAATCAGCGCACGGAAGACGCCTTCACTTCCCTTGGCGTAAAAGACATCCGCAGCTATTTTGGCCATGGCCATGCCAGTTCTTTTTTCAAGGAATATGAGGTGGGCAGTATCAGTGACCAGCAGTTTATTGATGCGATCAGAAAACTCACCGGCATCTCTGTTTCCGATAAGGCGATCATCGATAGCTGGAATGCTCTGTTACTCGACTTTCCACCCGAACGTATCCAGTTGTTAAGACACCTGCGGAACAGTTACCGGATCTTTCTTTTCAGTAATACCAACGCCTTGCATCTGGCAGCCTTGCAAAAGATCTATATCAATACCTTTGGCGGCGGTAGTCTCGAAGATCATTTCGAGAAGACCTATTACTCTCATCTGTTAGGCATGCGAAAACCCGATAAGGCCTCTTTCGAATATATACTTCGGGAAAATCAATTGGATCCGGCAGAGACCATGTTTGTAGACGATGCTAAAGTCAACGTGGAAGGAGCCGAACAGGCGGGGCTGAAAGGGCTTTTCCTGCGCCCTGGCGTTAGTCTGCTCGATTTTCAATGGTAATTTACTTGACCTCCTCAAAATCTATATAATCCCCAGCCGGCGGCCTGGGCCGATCTTGCTTTTTAGACTGGGCTTGATCGGAACCAAATGTGCTCTGCCCCCCAAATGGACCCTGCCCTCCGCCCTGCGGCTCCTGCATGTTCCTGAACTGCTGCCGCACTTGCCTGGTGGTCCTGACGACGGGTAACAAAAAATTAAAGACGAACCGGTATAACAAATATAACACGATCGCCAGAAAACATATCTCTGATAAAGGCATCATAATAGGCTAAGGTAGGACATCTAACGATAAAAGCCTGTTAAAGCCGCGCTTTACTTTTTAAACACCCTGTCAACCAGCCAGTTAAGTCCATCTCCCAATTTGGACGCTACCCGGTCGGCCACACGGAGCAGCACCCTTTGCAGCCGTTCATTCTGTAAAAAAGTATCCACCAGCTGAATACCGGTCATCGTCTCCCCTTCAATCTTGCGGGGGAGAAGAGATTTGACGAACATCGAGCCCGAATGCTGCTGCAAATGAGTGAAATTTTCGTCCATCCGGTCTTCCAGTTGCCGGGCTTTACGCCGGAGTTGCCGGATATCCTGCTCCAGGGCATCCATGCTGCGGGAAGCTTTAGTTGATCTTGCCATCTTCTTCCTCCTCTTTCGATTTTTGTATAATACTATGAATGACAGGCTCTACAAAAAGGGCTTTCCGGAAAATAGCCACCAGTACGAAGATCACCAGGATCAGCAGGGTCACGAGCCCGAACCCCTTGACATGACTGTGGAAGATGTCCGAAAACCAGAACCCCAGCATCATCCCGCCGAATAAAAGAAAAAGAAAGGCCAGAAATAAGGAAAGAAGCACCCAGGCGAATAAACCCGCCGACTTGGCGAAAAGGCGAAGACTCTGCAGCCTGTAGATCTCCATTCGGGTTTCCAGATATTCTTTCAGTAGTGTCTTATTTTCCGCGATAAAAGCGCCTAAATTGTCTGGTTGAGGCATGCTCGTTCTTTTCGTTAAAAGTAAAATATTTCGGAAAGCTTTTGGGGGAGTTTTTGGTGGGATAAGGAATTATCCTACATTTGCATCAGTAAATGAAGCAAAAGAAAAGGGAACGGGCACGTTCCCTTCTTTAATTTTACGACGGATCATGGTTAACGAAACAATTAAAGCAATAGAAAGTTTAATACAGGATCTGCTGGCGGCAGAAACAAATTATTTCCTGGTGGACGTACGGATCAAACCTACTAATAATGTAAAAGTTTTTATCGACGGCGACCAGGGCATTTCCATCGAAAAATGTGTGCAATATAACAGGGCGCTCTATAAAAAGCTGGAAGAATCAGCACTTTTTCCTGCCGGTGATTTTTCTTTGGAAGTATCTTCGCCCGGACTGGATGAACCATTGAAACTGCTCCGCCAGTATAAAAAGAATGTAGGACGCATGGTGGAACTGGTCCTGCAGGACGGATCAAAAAAAGAAGGCCGCCTGCTGGAAGTAACCGAGGATGGGATCATAGTGGAAGAAACAAAAGGAAAGAATAAGAAAAAAGAGGTCATCAACCATACTTTTTTATTTGATAACATTAAAACAACAAAAATTCAAGTAGTTTTCTAATTGGCTAAAGCCGGCCGGGAGGCCGGTTGTAGCCGAATATTTAAATTAAGTGTTATGGCAAGTATCAATTTGATCGAAGCCTTCCAGGACTTCAAGGAAGCAGAAAATATCGACCGTCCTACAATGATGAAAGTAGTAGAGGATGTGTTCAAAACCTTGTTGCGTAAAAAATACGGAAGCGACGAAAATTTTGACGTAATTGTGAATGCGGAAAAAGGCGACCTTGAGATCATGCGCCGTCGAACCATCGTAGAAGATGGCGCGGTAAACGATCCCCTGGCCGAAATTGCGTACAAGGACGCCGTTAAGATCGAACCCGACTACGAAGTGGGAGAAGAATTATACGAAGAAGTGGAAATACTGGACTTTGGCCGCCGCGCCATCCTTGCCGCCAAACAGACCCTGGCCAGCCGTATCGGTGACTTGAAAAAGAATGTTCTTGTAAAGAAATATAGCGATAGGGTAGGCGAGATCGTCAGCGCCGAAGTCTACCAGGTCTGGAAAAAAGAAATTCTCCTGCTGGATGAAGAAGGCAGTGAACTGATATTGCCCAAGTCGGAACAGATCCCCCAGGATTATTTTAAAAAAGGGGAAAACATCCGGGCCGTGGTAAAAAAGGTCGAACTGAAGAATAACTCTCCCGTGATCATCCTGTCCAGGACCAGCCCCCTGTTCCTGTCAAAATTGTTGGAGATCGAGGTTCCTGAGATATTTGACGGATTGATCGTGATCAAAAAGATCGTCCGCGAACCGGGTGAACGCGCCAAGGTTGCCGTAGAGTCTTATGACGACCGGATTGACCCTGTAGGAGCATGCGTTGGGATGAAGGGTAGCCGCATCCATGGCATCGTCCGGGAGCTGAAGAACGAAAATATCGACGTTATCAACTGGACAAATAATACCCAGCTGCTTATCCAGCGCTCCCTCACCCCGTCTAAAATTACCAATATGGAGCTGGACAGCGAAAAGTCGCACGCAAATGTCTATCTTAAGCCGGACCAGGTGTCCCTGGCGATTGGCCGTAAAGGGGTAAATATCAAATTGGCGCAGGAATTGACGGGATATACCATCGACGTCTTCCGCGACAACGAGGGCGAACCCGAAGAATTCGATATCGACCTGGAAGAATTTAGCGATGAGATCGAGACCTGGGTGATCGACGAACTTAAACGCATTGGTTGCGACACCGCCCGTAGCGTACTCGATCTGACAGCAGAAGAATTGGAAAGAAGGACCGATCTCGAAAAACAAACCATCGATGATGTAAGAAGAGTGCTGAAAGAAGAGTTTGAAAAAGGATAACAGTAAATAGTTATATTTTTACAGAAATTTGTAAACTCAAAAAAGGGAGACATCTTAATTCCTTCCTTTTTCAGGAGGATTAAGAAAGGCAAATATGGCAGAGACAACAACATTACGCCTTATGGCTGCAGCCAAAGAATTCAACATTGGGAAAGACACCCTGGTGGATTTTTTGGTGAGCAAAGGATTCAGTAAAGACGATCTGAAGCCTACGTCCAAGCTGACGGAGGATATGTATCGTTCTTTACAACAGGAATTCCATGGAGATAAGGTCGCTAAAACCAAAAGCGATCAGATCGACCTGCCCAAGGGAAGCTTGGAGGCAAAAAAGAAAAAAGAAGAGGAGCCCGCACTTTTCAGGAAAGAGGCTCCTGCCGTCGTTAAGAAACCCGCCAAAGAGGAGCCCCCTCCTCCCGTGGAAGAGCCTGTGGCCGTGGTTGCTCCGCCGGTGGAAGAAAAACAGGAAGAGCCGGTAGTCGTGAAGATCGAAGCGCCCGAATTGGAAGGCCCTAAAGTCATCAATAAGATCGATCTTTCTGCGATCGATAGCTCTACCCGCCCCAAAAAGGTGGTGAAAAAGCCCGAGGAGAAAGAGACCCCGGAAGCTATCGCACCGGAACCCGCGATCGCACCGGAACAGCCGAAAGTAGAAGAGCCGGAAAGCAAACTACCCGAAATACCCCAGGATCAGCAGAAAAAAGAACCAGAGATAACTCAGGTGAAAGAAGAGCCTCCTGTTCCCGTAGAAACAGTTATCGAAGAAGTCGCTTCTTCTCCGGTGGAAGAAAAGGTCGAACCATCCGTGGAAGAACCCCTGGAAGACACCGCTTCGGAAGAAGATAAAGAGGCGCCACCGGTGATCGAAAACATCAGGGCCGAAAAATTGGAAGGCCCAAAGATCCTTGGAAAGATCGAACTACCCGTCAGCAACGATACCCGCCCAAAACAGCCTGCGGAAGAAAAACGCAAACGCAAACGCATTCCCATCGAAAAGAAGGACAACAACA
>Ga0207671_10003266_pt1 | contig 16309 bp, 8 predicted proteins | sample KBSC24metaG_FD_184352 | JGI IMG/M metagenome (GOLD analysis project Ga0207671, IMG submission 184352) | Corn rhizosphere microbial communities from Kellogg Biological Station, Michigan, USA - KBS C2-4 metaG (SPAdes) (version 2) | ecosystem: Host-associated > Plants > Roots > Rhizosphere > Soil... | reverse complement strand
CCGCGTTCATTCAGGAAACACGCGTTATCGTTGACGTTTTTCGCGAGCAAGCTCGCTCCTACAGAAGGCGATGTACGCTTAACTGAACGGCATTAGGGCTTGCCCCGCGTTGGGCTGCGAAGCAGCCCCCAACAAAGTCGCCAAGTTCTTTCTGAAAAACCGCGGTGCCTGGGGGTAGGGCCGCTTCGCGCCCCAACGCGGGGCAAGCCCGCTCGCCACAACAAGCCCGCTCGCCACAACAGGCCTGCTCACCACACAAGCCTGCTCAGCACAACAAACCTGCTTGCCACAACAAACCTGCTCAGCACAGCAGGCCCACTCGCCACAGGGCGGCCAGTTTGCTGTGCGACAGCGCTAAGGACCTCCCACATTTGATCAGTGTTGGCGCTGGAAATCAGTCTTCCTTGCGCACCGTTGCCACATCGTCGGCCTTGACGCGGATGTGCTTGCCGGCAATATCGGTGAACTCATAAAACCCGTCGGCGGTCTTGGTTTTTGGAATGTCCTTGGTCAAATACTGCGTGCCATTTTGCAGCGTCACTACGGTTTGCGTCGCGCAACCGGCCAATACCAGAAAAGTGAGTGCAACCAGTGGCAGACTCAAATTCTTCATGTTCATAACCCTTACCTTAACCCTGAAAAAGTCCCGCGCCTGTGGCTGCGGGCAATAAATGGTACGCCATCAACTTCTCCATCTGATCACTTTTATGCAAAAAGTTGCGTGGGCCATTTATCTATTACCGATTGCAACAACGCGTTTGCAACGGCACTCTGTATGCATAACCAGTATTTGATCACTGCGCGCCATGGCCAATCCCCTCGACGATCCCCTGTATTACCTGCATAACTTCCGCCAAGTGCTGGATTGGCTGGGGCATCGCTACGCCGATTTACTCGATACGGATGAACAGCATTTCATTCAGCAATTTGACAGGTTGCCCCTGGCGTCCCAGGCGTTGTTGGTGCGCATGGTGATGCGCAAGGGTGTGCATTTTCGCGCGGGCAAGCTCACCTACCAGGAGATCGGCTGCCCCCATGCCGCTGTACGCCCCTTGCTGGAACTGGGTTGGGTCGACGACCAGTGCCCGCTGGCCTTCCACGAGTTGTTTGCGTTGCTGCAAAAAAGCGAAATGCTCGCGGTGTTCCAGGCGTGGATCGACCAGCCCAAAGGCAACAAGGCCGACTGGCTTGAACCCCTGGCGGCGCAATTCACCGAAAGCCGCAGCTTCGCCCACTGGTGCCCCGAGTTGGCCGACAGGCTGTACAGCCTGACCGTGATGGACCTGTGTGACCGCCTGCGCCTGATGTTCTTCGGCAACCTGCACCAGGACTGGTCGGAATTCGTGCTGGCGGACCTGGGCATCTACACCTATGAGAAGGTCGAGTTCTGCGCCGAGTCCCGTGGTTTGCGCACGCGTGACGATGTGCTCGGCTTTCTGTTCCTGCACCAGTGCCAACAGGCATTTGAAGCCGGCGAGGCGCTGGACACGCTACTGGCGCAGGTCGCCACGCTGCACACCGACAACCCTTGGCTGCAAAAGCGCCGGGCCAAATTGCTGTTCCAGGTCGGCCAGTATTGCGAACGCAATGCCGAGTTGGCCATGGCCGAGCAGATCTACCGCGCGTGTGCCTACCCCGGCGCACGCGCGCGACTGATCCGCGTGCTGGAGCGCCAGGAGGCTTATGCTCAAGCGCTGGCGCTGGCCTGCGCCGCCCAACAGGCGCCGGAAAGTGCCGCCGAACAGCAACACCTGTTGCGCGTCTTGCCGCGCCTGCAACGTAAGCTGGGGCAACCGCGCTTGCCCAAGGCCAAGCCGCGCGACGTCCCGCGCCTGGACCTTGCATTGGCCCTGCCGGAGCCCTTGATGTCGGTGGAGTACTGCGTCCAGGCGCACCTGAGCGAGCCCGACGCACCCGTGCATTACGTCGAGAACGGCCTGATCAATTCACTGTTCGGCCTGTTGTGCTGGGATGCGATCTTCGCACCGTTGCCGGGGGCGTTTTTCCACCCGTTCCAACGCGGGCCGGCGGACCTGCACAGCGAGGATTTCCATTCACGGCGTGCGCCGCTGTTTGCGGCTTCCTTCGCGCAATTGCAGGATGAGCGCTACAAGGCAACCATTCGCCAGCGCTACGTGGACAAGTGGGGGATCCAGTCGCCGTTCGTGTTCTGGAACCTGCTCAGCGAGGCATTGCTCGAACAGGCCCTGGCCTGCTTGCCCGCCGAACACCTGCGGCACTGGTTCGAGCGGCTGCTGTTGGATATCCGTGCCAACCGTGCGGGGATGCCGGACCTGATCCAGTTCTGGCCCGCCGAAAAAACCTACCGCATGATCGAAGTCAAAGGCCCCGGCGACCGCTTGCAAGACAACCAGCTGCGTTGGCTGGAGTTCTGTGGCCAATACCAGATGCCAGTCACGGTTTGCTACGTGCGCTGGGCGGAGCCAACCCCTTGAGCTACAGCGTGGCCGTGCGGGCGCTGTGTGAGTTCACCGCCAAGGTCGGCGACCTGGACCTGCGTTTCACCCCCTCGCCCAGCGCCCAGGAAGGCATTGCCGGGCACCGCACCGTTGCCGCGCGGCGCAGTGCGCACTACCAGAGCGAAGTGGCGCTGGAGGGCGAATACCAGCAGCTCAAGGTGCGGGGCAGGGCGGACGGCTATGTCGTAATACACCAGCGCCTGGAAGAGGTGAAGACCTATCGCGGCGACCTCGACGCCCAGCCGGCTAACCATCGGCAACTGCATTGGGCCCAGGCCAAAGTCTACGGCTGGTTGATGTGCCAGAAGCTCGGGTTGACGCAGATCGACCTGGCGCTGGTGTATTTCGACATCGTCGGCGAGGGTGAGACCCTGCTCAATCAACGCTTCCAGGCGGCGGACCTGGAAGCGTTCTTCAACCAGCAATGCGCGCGGTTCCTGGAGTGGGCCCATCAGGAAATGCAGCACCGCGAAGCGCGCAACCACGCCGCACAAACCCTGGGGTTCCCCCATGCCGAGTTCCGCCCCGGCCAGCGAATCCTCGCGGAGTCGGTGTACAAGGCCGTCAGCACTGGCCGCTGCCTGATGGCCCAGGCGCCCACCGGTATCGGCAAGACCGTGGGCACGATCTTCCCGCTGCTCAAGGCCCTGGCGCCGCAGCAGTTGGACAAGGTGTTTTTCCTCACCGCCAAGACCCCCGGCCGCAAACTTGCCCTGGATGCGGCCAAGGTGCTGCACGCCAGCAGCGATTTGCCCCTGCGCGTCCTTGAACTGGTCGCGCGGGACAAAGCCTGCGAACACCTGGACAAAGCCTGCCACGGCGATTCGTGCCCGCTGGCCAAGGGGTTTTACGATCGCCTGCCCGCCGCCCGTGAGGCGGCATCAAGCGTGCGTCTGCTGGACCAGCGCAACCTGCGCGAAGTCGCCCTGGCCCACCATGTATGTCCGTATTACTTGAGCCAGGAAATGGCGCGCTGGGCCGACCTGGTCGTGGCCGACTACAACTACTATTTCGACTTCGGCGCCATGCTGTTCGGCCTCGCCCAGCTCAACCAATGGCGCGCGGCGGTGCTGGTGGATGAAGCCCACAACCTGGTGGAACGCGCCCGCTCGATGTACAGCGCAAGCCTCAGCCAGTTCAGCCTCCAGGCCCTACGCGACAGCGCCCCCGAGCCACTGAAGAAACCCCTGCAGCGCCTGAACCGTGAGTGGAATGCGTTGCACAAGGAACAGGTCGCACCGTACCAGGCCTATGCGACCCGGCCCGACAAACTGCTCCAGGCCCTGAGCCTGTGCATCAGCGCCATGGGCGACCACTTCAATGACCACCCCGAATCCCTGGCGGGCGAGCTGCAAGCCTTCTACTTCGAAGCGCTGCAATTTGCCAAAGTGGCGGAGCTGTTCAACGAGCACTTTATCTTCGACATCAGCAAGCATTCGCTCGGCGGCAAACGCAGCCGCTCGACCTTGTGCCTGCGCAATGTGGTGCCCGCCGAATTCATTCGGCCGCGCTTGACGGCGGCACGCAGCAGCGTGCTGTTTTCCGCCACGCTCAGCCCACGCCACTACTACGCCGACCTGCTGGGCTTGCCGGCAGACACGGCGTGGGTCGATGTGGAATCACCGTTCAAGGCCGAGCAGTTGCGGGTGCGCATTGTCGATGAAATCTCCACTCGGTTCGTGCATCGCCAAGCCTCGCTGGAACCCATCGTCGATTTGATCGCGAGCCAGTTCGCGCAACAACCGGGGAACTACCTGGCGTTTTTTTCGAGCTTTGATTACCTGCAACAAGTGGCTCAGTTACTGGCGCAACGGCACCCGGCGATTGCCCTGTGGCTGCAAGCGCGAGGCATGGCCGAAGCTGAACGCCAGGCCTTTCTCGACCAGTTCACCCAACACAGCCAAGGCATCGGGTTTGCGGTGCTGGGGGGAGCGTTTGGCGAAGGCATCGACTTGCCCGGCAGCCGTTTGATCGGCGCCTTTATTGCCACCCTGGGGCTGCCGCAACTGAACCCGGTCAACGAACAGATGAAGCTCAGGATGGGCGCGATTTTCGGTGCGGGGTACGACTACACCTACCTGTACCCCGGCATTCAAAAAGTCGTGCAGGCGGCGGGCAGGGTGATCCGCAGCGAACACGACCGGGGTGTGGTTATGCTGATCGATGATCGGTTTGGCCAACCCCAGGTGCGCCAGTTATTGCCGCGCTGGTGGGCGTTCGTATAGGACGGCGGTCTCTACCCCGCTCAGAGGATAGAGACGCGCGCCCGCATAACTGACCGACGCGTCCGGGACAGGATCCTTGCCCCAGAGCCAGGGGAATGTACCGTCAGTTGAACCGCCGACCGCACCGATTGACCGTCATTCAACTGATGGTCAACACCCGCCGAAGGGATTCGTTCAGGTTCACCGCGCGTGCGCGGGTGAACCCCGTCGCCAATATCACGTAATAAAACTCAGGACGGTAGCCTTTGAATTGCTGCAACTGCTCGCGGTAAATCAGGCGTTTGACGGGAGCGCCCGCAGGCCAGGAGAGCCCGACCTCTTTTGTTTCGATATGCAGGATCACATCGTTCAATGACCGCACATAACGCAAGATCACGGCAATCTGGTCGGTCGCCTGGCGCCACGCATAATAGGGGATGGACACAATCACATGCGCCGGGTCATCCGCGATGTGATCGTTGGGGTAGCCCTCTACGGAGGGCGCTTCCAGCCGGGCAATGTACCCGCGGACTTCGGCGGTGTTTTTCTTGGAGTAGACTTCGAAAGGGGGGACGGACTTCCTCAAGACAAAACTGACTTCTATGTGGCCCTCGGCGGCGGCGCGCACGTCAACGTAATCGATGAAGGTCGAATGCACTCGTCCGGGCCTGGTGATAGGGACAAACTTGTGGATGACCTTCACCCCACCTTTGGGAGGATAGATACGAATCATGACATCGTATATTTCATCTTTCAGGCCGACATTGGCCGGGGTGTGCATTTGCAGCTCCACCGGTTTTTCATCCACCAGTTCCAAATCGATATAGCCAACTGGGCCAGCGTCTGAAAAAACCGGACCATCAGGTGCATTCGCGTCCAGGTCGACCGACACGCGAATGGTGGCTGACCCTGGTGTAGAAATGTTGCCCACCAGGTCAATGACCTCAAGCCACACAGCCATATTGGGACTGTCGCCGGCGTCGACAAGGTGCTGGTAGGTCACATCGATCACGGTCGGCTGGAGGGGGCCAGCCGCTGTCTGGCTGATGATGACGTTCCCCCAGTGGAGAATGACGGTGTCCTTCGGGTGGTGATTAGGGTAGGGCTGAAGAGTGACCACCACCCCTTTCGTGGCGTTCCCTGGCACGATCACTTTCTCGGACAGACTGACCTTCAGCTCTGAGTGCCCCGGTTCGACTTGATTGTTGTCATCGCCGGCCGGGAGGTCGGTCTTGACCAATGTCAGCAGCGGATAGGACATATCGTAGTCGGCGCCACCCTTATAGTTAACGAGGTAGACCAGGGCATATCGACCGTCCGGCAGGTCTTTTTGCTGGGCGGCAAAGAAGTAACTGTTACGGGTTTCCTCGCCGGGCTCCAGGATCTTTGTACCCAGGATCACCACATTCGTTTCGCCGATCAGATAGCCCACGGTGATGACATCCCCGGGACTCGCGATCCAATTGCGTTGCACCTCGAGGGTCAGGCCGGACTCAAACAACCATGCTGCGATGCCTGCGTCCTCGCCATCGACGTGATCGACCATGCCGGGGACGTTGAGTCGATCCAGACGCTTCGGGTTGTCCTTTTTTTCCAGCGTCAGGGTGTCGTTTTCAGTCGCACTTGGCGCTTCTTCGAGTGCGGCTGCAGGCTGAGTCTTCTTGGTGGGCATGATTGATCTCCTGATAGGCATCAGTGCACGTGATCGCACGTCAAACGGTGCGTTTGCCGTCATCAGATACCGGAATAAATGCGCGCGCTACTGTCAGAGTTGACAGGTAGCGACCAATGGTCCTGTCAGCGTCATGGCGGTTTGCGATGAATCGATCAGCGATCATTGACCGCCCGTCGCCACCTGTTAACTCTGACAGTAGGCAAGCCATCGCAGGGGGCGTTTGATGGAGGCAAACCACTCCCGCCCGCTTGCAAGGACTCTCACCATGTCCAAAAAAGATAAGTCGAAAGCTGCTCTCCTGCCTGCCATCGTGGTGCCGCTGACGGAGCCGCCTATCGCCGGGGATATTGACGCTGCCGACGGCGGCATCGGCTTGCGTCACACCGAGTCGGCGCTGGTGGTGTATCTCGTCAATCCCAAAGACGGTGTCAGTGCCGGCAGCATCGCCTCGCTCTACTGGGGGAACCGGAATGTGCCAGTGGCGTCTACGCCCATTCGCGAAGGCGAGGAGAACCTGGACCTTATCCCGCTGACGGTGCCTGCGCACCGGATCGTCGAGTTCTGGGCCAACCCGGTGTTGGGCAAGCTGCGGCGCGCCAGCGGTAATGAAACCTTCACCGAAGAGCGCAAGTACCGGGTCATGCTGACACGCCCCGCAGGGCGCGACCCCGACGACGCGCTCCCCGGGCACCAGGGCCTGTCCTACGTAGTACCGCCGGAAGTGTTGCTCGATGGTGTCAACGAAACCAGGGCGCTGGCCGGGATCAAGATTCTTATCCACCATTGGCTGCACATGCATGCTTACGACCTGATCATTCTGGCCTGGGGGTCGCAGCAGGTGCTGCATCGGGTTCAGCCTGGGGAGGTGGGACGCGATATCACCCTGACCGTTGACTACGCCACGATCAGCGCCGCCGGCAACAACCCCCTGACGCGCGTGGCTTATCAGGTCAAGAACGCCGTCGGCACTCTGCCGGATGAATGGGCGCGCTGGTCGGCGGTATCGCTGATCGATGTGCATCTGCACCAGGTGCGGCCAGAGGCGCCGTGGCTGGCGTTCCCCGACACTGACAGGGTGGTCGACCTGGCCGAACTGGGCGGTTGGGACGTGGAAATCGAAACCTGGGTGACTAACGCGGAAGCCAGCACCTATGACTACGTAAGCTTGATCTGGGCCGGTGTCGACAGTGAGGGCAACCCGTTCCCCCATACGCCGATCAAACCGTTGAACAGAGCGGGGGTGCATTCCTTCGAGGTCCCCAACGCGCTGGTCGTCGCCATTGCCGATGGGACCGCCAGCGTGCATATGCTGTTCCAGAAAGGCGTGGTGGAGCAGCCCTCGGAAAAACTCTACCTCGAGATCGTCGGCAAGGTCGTAAGATGGCCGCCACCCACGATTGACGAGGATAAGGGCGGCAAGATTGAGCCGAGTAAAGAGGCGACTGTGCGGTTTCCTCTGCAAGGGAGCTGGCCGCCCGATGGTTATCTGGAGGTTATCTTCCTCGTCAGCAGCCCCGATAACACGATCGAGCACCGTGTTGGCCGCGAGGTCGACGATGTGGACCCCACACCGGAAGGCGACATGCTGTTCACGGTGTACCCCGCCGAGCTGCAGCGTTTCGACGGTCACCTGGTGGAAGTGTTTTACGCGCACACACGGCCAGGCGGGCGGCCCCAAGAGTCGCTGCGGCTGAAAATCCTCGTGGGTGAGATTCAACGCACACTGCCTGCGCCGATCATTGAAAAGGTCATTGGAAGCCAGTTGAACCCGGACGATATCGAGGGCTACGCCAAGGTGTTTGCACCGGCCGGCGATACGAAGCGTGGAGACTGGGTGCGCATGTACTGGAACGGCCCGCTTGTCCGCACCAATGTGCCGGTGCAGGTGGCGGTCGATAACAGCACCACCGAGCACGATATCGATGAGTTCTATGTCAACAACAACCTCAATGAAACCGTGGCGGTCTTCTACACCTTGACACGTGGCGACGAGCTGCCGCGTTATTCACAAGTCACTGAGGTGCTGATCAGCCGCAACCTGGGTGAACTGCTGGCGCCGACATTGCTTGAGGCGCAGATAACCGGCCCCGACACCGCCGACCTGGAGCCGCTGCGAGTGGAGCAGGGCACCCAGTTGCTGGTGCGTTATGTGGGCATGCGTGACGATGATTGGATCAAGCCTTATATGGCGGGCACGGGCGATGGCGGCTCGCCGGATATTCCGGCCAAGCCGGGTAATCGGGTGTTGCAGGAGGTGGTGTTCGATATTACGCGGGACGCGATTAGAGCCAACATTCGGGACCGTGATACCACGGTGGTTTTCACGTATGCCGTGACCCGGGGTGACGACACGAAGCACTCGGCGAAGCTGACGGTGAAGGTGAAGCCGATACCGCTGTCGGCTTTGCCACAGGTGATCATCAACCGTGTGCCCCATAACGGCCTGCTGGACTTGAACACTATCGTCGGCAACCCCTTGGCCGCCGTGCTCAAGTGGCCATTTATTGCCACCGGACAACGCGTGTGGATAACACTCAACTCCAGCAGACAGGAACCGTTGCCGGTATTGACCAATTATCCAATTCTCTCATCGGAGTTGAACGGACTGACGAACAAGCCAGTGTCACGTGATTGGTTGCAAAAAATACCGCCTGATGATCCCATCTCCGTAGAAATTAAGGTGACACTTGATGGCAGTGCTGATGTTTCGAGAGCGGTTAGTTTTGCGCCTACTACTTATAAGGTAAAAAGGGTGCCTACAGTAGATAGGACTGACTTCAGCAACTATGACTGGAATGAGTGGAGCAACGTTGGTCAGGATGGAGCTCTTATAAAAGAGGGCGCAAATATATATTGGCGGAGCATACAAGTAACAAGCGGATTCCCAAGGCTTTCAAAGCTATATGGCCGATTCAGCCCTATAAGCGTAAAGACCATTGAAATATCTTGCGATTATAGACATGAGGTTGGCGCGAACGATACGGTTTTTCGGGTGCTAATATTTCCCAGTCGCGGTACTTATGAGAGCCCTACATTCCCATATTCACCCACCTGGAGGAATATGAAATATACCGTAAGTGGTCCTTCATTTAATGGATGGTTTAGTGTGGGTGTCTATATTAAGAACTCCGCAGGAATTTCTACATCCATAGACAATATAGTCGTAACAATACTATAACGGCGCGTATCGCTTAACAACGAAACAGCCGGAACGGAATAATTGCGGAATAACCGGAGCAGACTGAGTTAACAAAATAACCGAGTACCTATCCACTGCCTCAAACGGATAGGTACTCGCTGCTTTTAGCCCTGAATGTGTAAAAACGCCTGCCACTCTCTCTCGCTGCCGACCTCAAGCGGAGCAGAGTGTCAAGCTACCAAGATTGATCTCGGCGTAGCACCGCCAGTTGTAGATGCTGGCGGGGTTCTCTTCGTCGAGGGCGAAGAAGTGCAGCATGCGCTCGGCATCCAGGGTTTGGTGCTGCGATGCCTGCGTCCTCGCCATCGACGTTATCGACCATGCCGGGGACGTAGAGTCGATCCAGATGCTTCGGGTTGTCCTTTTTTTCCAGCGTCAGGGTGTTGTTTTCAGTCGCACTTGGCGCTTCTTCGAGTGCGGCTGCAGGCCGAGTCTTCTTGCCGGGCATGATTGATCTCCTGATAGGCATCAGTGCACGTGATCGCACGTCAAACGGTGCGTTTGCCGTCATCAGATACCGGAATAAATACCGCCCGTCGCCACCTGTTAACTCTGACAGTAGGCAAGCCATCGCAGGGGGCGTTTGATGGAGGCAAACCACTCCCGCCCGCTTGCTAGGACTCTCACCATGTCCAAAAAAGATAAGTTGGAAGCTGCTGCTCTCCTGCCCGCCATCGTGGTGCCGCTGACGGAGCCACCTATCGCCGGGGATATTGACGCTGCCGACGGCGGCATCGGCCTGCGCCACACCGAGTCGGCGCTGGTGGTGTATCTCGTCAATCCCAAAGACGGTGTCAGTGCCGGCAGCATCGCCTCGCTCTACTGGGGGAACCGGAATGTGCCAGTGGCGTCTACGCCCATTCGCGAAGGCGAGGAGAACCTGGACCTTATCCCGCTGACGGTGCCTGCGCACCGGATCGTCGAGTTCTGGGCCAACCCGGTGTTGGGCAAGCTGCGGCGCGCCAGCGGTAATGAAACCTTCACCGAAGAGCGCAAGTACCGGGTCATGCTGACACGCCCCGCAGGGCGCGACCCCGACGACGCGCTCCCCGGGCACCAGGGCCTGTCCTACGTAGTACCGCCGGAAGTGTTGCTCGATGGTGTCAACGAAACCAGGGCGCTGGCCGGGATCAAGATTCTTATCCACCATTGGCTGCACATGCATGCTTACGACCTGATCATTCTGGCCTGGGGGTCGCAGCAGGTGCTGCATCGGGTTCAGCCTGGGGAGGTGGGACGCGATATCACCCTGACCGTTGACTACGCCACGATCAGCGCCGCCGGCAACAACCCCCTGACGCGCGTGGCTTATCAGGTCAAGAACGCCGTCGGCACTCTGCCGGATGAATGGGCGCGCTGGTCGGCGGTATCGCTGATCGATGTGCATCTGCACCAGGTGCGGCCAGAGGCGCCGTGGCTGGCGTTCCCCGACACTGACAGGGTGGTCGACCTGGCCGAACTGGGCGGTTGGGACGTGGAAATCGAAACCTGGGTGACTAACGCGGAAGCCAGCACCTATGACTACGTAAGCTTGATCTGGGCCGGTGTCGACAGTGAGGGCAACCCGTTCCCCCATACGCCGATCAAACCGTTGAACAGAGCGGGGGTGCATTCCTTCGAGGTCCCCAACGCGCTGGTCGTCGCCATTGCCGATGGGACCGCCAGCGTGCATATGCTGTTCCAGAAAGGCGTGGTGGAGCAGCCCTCGGAAAAACTCTACCTCGAGATCGTCGGCAAGGTCGTAAGATGGCCGCCACCCACGATTGACGAGGATAAGGGCGGCAAGATTGAGCCGAGTAAAGAGGCGACTGTGCGGTTTCCTCTGCAAGGGAGCTGGCCGCCCGATGGTTATCTGGAGGTTATCTTCCTCGTCAGCAGCCCCGATAACACGATCGAGCACCGTGTTGGCCGCGAGGTCGACGATGTGGACCCCACACCGGAAGGCGACATGCTGTTCACGGTGTACCCCGCCGAGCTGCAGCGTTTCGACGGTCACCTGGTGGAAGTGTTTTACGCGCACACACGGCCAGGCGGGCGGCCCCAAGAGTCGCTGCGGCTGAAAATCCTCGTGGGTGAGATTCAACGCACACTGCCTGCGCCGATCATTGAAAAGGTCATTGGAAGCCAGTTGAACCCGGACGATATCGAGGGCTACGCCAAGGTGTTTGCACCGGCCGGCGATACGAAGCGTGGAGACTGGGTGCGCATGTACTGGAACGGCCCGCTTGTCCGCACCAATGTGCCGGTGCAGGTGGCGGTCGATAACAGCACCACCGAGCACGATATCGATGAGTTCTATGTCAACAACAACCTCAATGAAACCGTGGCGGTCTTCTACACCTTGACACGTGGCGACGAGCTGCCGCGTTATTCACAAGTCACTGAGGTGCTGATCAGCCGCAACCTGGGTGAACTGCTGGCGCCGACATTGCTTGAGGCGCAGATAACCGGCCCCGACACCGCCGACCTGGAGCCGCTGCGAGTGGAGCAGGGCACCCAGTTGCTGGTGCGTTATGTGGGCATGCGTGACGATGATTGGATCAAGCCTTATATGGCGGGCACGGGCGATGGCGGCTCGCCGGATATTCCGGCCAAGCCGGGTAATCGGGTGTTGCAGGAGGTGGTGTTCGATATTACGCGGGACGCGATTAGAGCCAACATTCGGGACCGTGATACCACGGTGGTTTTCACGTATGCCGTGACCCGGGGTGACGACACGAAGCACTCGGCGAAGCTGACGGTGAAGGTGAAGCCGATACCGCTGTCGGCTTTGCCACAGGTGATCATCAACCGTGTGCCCCATAACGGCCTGCTGGACTTGAACACTATCGTCGGCAACCCCTTGGCCGCCGTGCTCAAGTGGCCATTTATTGCCACCGGACAACGCGTGTGGATAACACTCAACTCCAGCAGACAGGAACCGTTGCCGGTATTGACCAATTATCCAATTCTCTCATCGGAGTTGAACGGACTGACGAACAAGCCAGTGTCACGTGATTGGTTGCAAAAAATACCGCCTGATGATCCCATCTCCGTAGAAATGAAGGTGACACTTGATGGCGGTGCTCATGTTGCGAGAGCGGTTAGTTTTGCGCCTACTACTTATAAGGTAAAAAGGGTGCCTGCAGTAGATAGGACTGACTTCAGCAACTATGACTGGAATGAGTGGGTCAACGTTGATGAGGATGGAGCTCTTATAAAAGAGGGCGCAAATATATATTGGCGGAGCATACAAGTAGGAGGCGGATTCCCAAGGCTTTCAAAGCGATATAACAAATTCAGCCATATAAGCATGAAGACCATTGAAATATCTTGCGATTATAGACATGAGGTTGGCGCGAACGATACGGTTTTTCGGGTGCTAATATTTCGCAGTCGCGGTTATTATGAGAGCCCTACATTCCCATATTCACCCACCTGGAGGAATATGAAATTTACCGTAAGTCGCCCTTTAGTTGATGGATTGCTTACTGTGGAAGTCTATATTAAGAACTCCGCAGGAATTTCTACATCCATAGACAATATAGTCGTAACAATACTATAGCGGCGCGCATCGCTTAACAGCGAAACAGCCGGGACGGAATAATTGCGGAATAACCGGAGCAGACTGAGTTAATAAAACAACCGAGTACCTATCCACTGCCTCAAACGGATAGGTACTCGCTGCTTTTAGCCCTGAATGTGTAAAAACGCCTGCCACTCTCTCTCGCTGCCGACTTCAAGCGGAGCAGAGTGCCAAGCTACCAAGATTGATCTCGGCGTAGCACCGCCAATACCGAGCGGATCCTGGTCCAGAATGTAGCTGATGTGTTTACGGTGATTTGCTTAACTGACGCAATCGAGAGCACGCCCCCTCCCACCGTTTACACGACCTCCAGATAAGAACTATGAATCGCCCGCGCCAACTCCCTCACCGTGTCAATAAACTCCGTCAACCGGCTATGCAAACCGTCCTCCAGAATCTCATCGATCCCCGTATACCTCAGCCGCGCCTCGAACTCTGCCGCCAACCGCTGCGCGGTACGCCCATAACTGCCGGGCAGGTCCGCGAGGATATGGCTCAATTCCTCAATACACGCATGCAGCGAACGCGGCACATCGCTGCGCAGCAGCAGCAGCTCCGACACCGACCGCGCGTTCAACGCATTCGGGTACAGCTCGGTATACGCCTCAAATGATGACAACGCGCGCAGCAGGGCGCTCCACTGGTAGTAGCCGCGGGCCGAGAGGTCGCTGACTTCTTCGGACTCTTCACCAAACATCTCGTAGCGTGCATCCAGCAATCGCAGGGTGTTGTCTGCACGTTCCACGAAGGTACCCAGGCGAATAAACCGGTAGGCGTCATTGCGCATGATGGTGCCGGATGTGGCCCCACGAAACAGGTGCGAACGTTGCTTGACCCAATCACAGAAGTGGCTGATGCCATGCCGCGCCAGGCCGCCGGCGGCGATGCTGCGCATTTCCAGCCAGGTGGCGTTGAGGTTCTCCCACATGTCGGCGGTGATGCGCCCGCGTACCGCGTGGGCATTGCCACGGGCCACGCGCAGGCAGTTGTAGATGCTGGCGGGGTTCTCTTCGTCGAGGGCGAAGAAGTGCAGCATGCGCTCGGCATCCAGGGTTTGGTGGCGCTCCAGGTAACTGTCCAGGGTGCCGCTGCTGAGCAACGACATCGCCAGTTCATCCAGGCCATCACTGCGCCCGGCCTGGGGCATCAGCGACAGCGAGTAACTGACTTCAAGCATGCGCGCGAGGTTCTCGGCGCGCTCCAGGTAACGGGACATCCAATACAAATCCGCGGCGGTTCTACTCAGCATGGTCAGCCCTCCACCACCCAGGTGTCCTTGGTTCCGCCGCCTTGCGACGAGTTGACGATCAACGAGCCTTCACGCAGGGCCACCCGCGTCAGGCCACCCGGCACCAGGCGGGTTTCCTTGCCGGACAGCACAAAGGGCCGCAGGTCGATATGCCGTGGCGCGATGCCGTTTTCGACAAAGGTGGGGCAAGTGGACAGGCTCAGGGTCGGTTGGGCGATATACGCATGGGGGCGCGCCTTGATGCGTTGGCGGAAGTCCTCGATTTCGGCAGCGGTGGACGCCGGGCCGACCAGCATGCCGTAGCCGCCCGAGCCCTGGGTTTCCTTGACCACCAGTTCGCCCAGGTGGGCCAGCACGTGGGACAGTTCATCCGGCTTGCGGCATTGGAAGGTCGGCACGTTTTGCAGGATGGGCTCTTCATCCAGGTAAAACTTGATCATGGCCGGCACATAGGGATAGATCGATTTATCGTCGGCCACGCCGGTGCCGATGGCGTTGGCCAGCACGACGTTGCCGGCGCAGTAGGCGGCGACCAGGCCGGGCACGCCGAGCATCGAGTCCGGGTTGAACGCCTGCGGATCGAGGAACGCATCGTCGATACGCCGGTAGATCACATCCACCGCCTTGGGCCCGTCGGTGGTGCGCATGAACACCTTGAGGTCGTGCACGAACAGGTCGGCGCCTTCCACCAGTTCCACGCCCATTTCCCGCGCCAGGAACGCATGTTCGAAGAACGCGCTGTTAAAGCGCCCAGGCGTCAGCACCACCACATTGGGGTTGTCCAGGCGGCTGGCGCTTTTCAGGGTCTTGAGCAGCAGGTTGGGGTAGTGGTCCACCGGCGCGATGCGCTGTTTGGCGAACACTTCGGGGAACAGACGCATCATCATTTTGCGGTCTTCGAGCATGTAGCTCACGCCGCTGGGGGTGCGCAGGTTGTCTTCGAGCACGTAGTAAGTGCCGTCGCCGTCGCGCACCAGGTCCACACCGGAGATATGCGAGTAAATGTCGCGGTGCAGGTTCAGGCCGACCATGGCCTTTTGATAACCCTCGTTGCCCAGCACCTGGTCGGCCGGAATGATCCCGGCCTTGATGATGCGCTGGTCATGGTAGATGTCGGCAAGGAACATGTTCAGCGCCTTGACGCGCTGGATGCAGCCGCGTTCGATCACGCTCCATTCACTGGCGGGGATGCTGCGGGGGATGATGTCGAAGGGAATCAGGCGTTCGGTGTCTTGTTCGTCGCCATACAAGGTGAAGGTGATCCCCGCGCGATGGAACAGCAAATCGGCTTCGCGGCGACGCTGGGCCAGCAATTCCGGCGGCGTATTGGCCAGCCAGCGGGAGAAATCCTGATAGTGCGCACGGCACACGCCGTTTGCGTCATTCATTTCATCGAAGAAAGATCGAGCCATTCCAGTACCTTGTCAGTGCCGAGGACAACCTTGGGTGGCACTGCCGCTTAAAAAACCGCATTTTTTATGAGCCCGTGGCAGAGGGTGCCAACAGGCCTGGTCCTTACTTTCTTATGGGGGTCGGCTCTGGGTCAGGGGGTAACGAATGTTCCTGTATCGGGGCAGATGAATGGATAAAGCAATGCCTGTGCCGGAACGGACATACCGCGCTGATTTACCCTGGTGGCAAGCCCTGATGCCAGTCAGTCAAGGAGGCACACTGTAACGGTGGCGAGCGGGCTGGCCCCGCGTTGGGTTGCGCAGCAGCCCTAAAACCTGGCGATTTAATCGGCCTGGATAAATGCGGTGGCCTGATTGGGGCCGCTTCGCGGCCCAACGCGGGGCTAGCCCTAATGCCATTCAGTTAAGCGTACATCGCCTTCTGTAGGAGCGAGGGGGACGCCTAGTTCTTGCTCGCGAAAAACGTCAACGATAACGCGTGTTTCCTGAATGAACGCGGCGCCTGTGAGTTTTTCGCGAGCAAGC
>Ga0207671_10003264_pt1 | contig 16311 bp, 12 predicted proteins | sample KBSC24metaG_FD_184352 | JGI IMG/M metagenome (GOLD analysis project Ga0207671, IMG submission 184352) | Corn rhizosphere microbial communities from Kellogg Biological Station, Michigan, USA - KBS C2-4 metaG (SPAdes) (version 2) | ecosystem: Host-associated > Plants > Roots > Rhizosphere > Soil... | reverse complement strand
CAATTGCCGTCACAAACTCATTCTGGAAAAACTGCTGACTGCCCAATAATCCCGGATTGATGAAGGACATTTGTGTCCACAGATCATTCACTGAGTTTTCCACCGGCGTACCGCTCAATATCAGTTTAAAGCGCGACTTCAATTGCTTAACCGCCTGGTATGATTTTGATGATGGGTTTTTAATATTCTGACTTTCGTCGAGGATGATATAATCGAAGAAGTAGGTACCAAACAGGTCGATATCGATCCGGGTGATACCGTAGGTAGTGATAACCACATCATAATTGGTAAATACCTCCGGCGATTTGTAACGCAACGTGCCTGTGTGTACCATCATACGCAGCTTTGGCGTGAATTTTTTAGCCTCGTTTAGCCAGTTATAGATCAGTGAGGTAGGCATAATGATAAGTGAGGTGCCCTTGCTACCCGCCGCTTCGGTATCTTCCTTATGCTTTTGTAATAGAGCCAGTGTTTGTATGGTTTTGCCCAAACCCATATCATCAGCCAGGCAGCCGCCAAAATGATAGTTCTGCAAAAAATGGAACCAGTTAAAACCAGCCTTTTGATATGGCCTCAGACTTCCCTTAAAATTGCAGGGCATTGCGATATCGCCAATATCTTCATAATCGCTCAGCTTTTGCAGCTTGCGGCTCATGGTAACCCCGGCGAGCTCGCCCTCTGCCAATTCGTTTACCAGGCCGATATGGTGACGGCGCAGTTTAAGATTATCGCTGCCTTCGGAAAAATGCAGCAGGTTACCATATTGCGAGAACCACTTTTCAGGGATCACCGCGATCTCTCCATTGGGCAGGGTGAATTCTTTTTTCTGGTTGAGGATATGATTTTTTAGCTGGATAAACGGTATCCGGTATGGCCCGAAATACACCACGGCATAAATATCGAACCAGTCGTTATTTTCCTTCACTTCCAGGTCGATCTTACTGCTGCCAAACAGGTAGCGTTTTTGTCCTTCTGGTTGTTCTATTTCGAAGCCTTCTTCCGATAATTCGTCGTGATGCAGGTTGAGCCATTCGAATACGGAGAAGGAGCGGTCGATATCATCTTCGCTGCCTGCTACCTCCAGGTTTTGGAACAGGCTGGAAACGGTTTTTAGCCCCAGCTCTTCCAGCAGGTTTAATTTGTTTTTTTCCCATATCACCGAGCGCTTGATCCGGTGGAACAGGTAATCGTCTCCGTTACGTTCCATCCGTACTGACACATGCCTGCCATCGCCATAGGCGAAAATATATCCCGCATACCTGAAATAGAGCTGCAGTTGCGAAATACCACCCTCGATATAGATCGGCTTTAAAATAGGCGTAGCATCATATTTCTCCGTATTGATAGTAAAGCCTTCGGCATATACATTGTGCTTTTCTATCAGCGGAGCCACAAACTTCTCAAAGTACGATTGCTCGGATGAGCGGGGCACCGCGATATATCTTTTGTTTAAGAACGGCACCAATTTTTTACCCTCTATTTCCCGGTCAAAATAATACAGCGTATCATCCAGCAGCATCCAGGCGGGCTGATTGCAAATGATCTCGGCATTTTTGAACATAAACTCGATGCGCATGCCATGATACTTGATGGTAGGGAAATACCTGATCTCTGTTTCATCGCGCCTGAAGTGGAACAGCACCGAAGCTGGTTCGGCGGCTATATGCAGTTTGCGCTCAGCGGGGTAACCTTCCTTGCTCATGGCATAGATCTCTTTGCTGGGCAGCAGCGCCAAAGCATCGGCCATGCGTTTTTCTATTTTGGGGCGGATGGTATCAAAAAGCTGCTCGTTGAATATCTTGCCAAAAAACTCAAAGGGGCGTATGGGCTTTTTATAGAACTTCTTGATGATGTTACCCTGCTCCATCTCCTCCAGTATCTTCACCAATTTAAAGTCGGTTTCATCCAGATACTGGCTGAATTCCTTAGCCGTATTAGAGAAAAGACGCTGATAGGTTAATGAAAATTCGCCATTGGGATTTAGCTGGACAATGTGCGGCTCAATCACATAGGACAAGTACTCATGCCGGCAAACGGCATAGATGATCTGGCATGGTTTTGAACTGTCGACGCGTAACATTCCCTGTTTTGTAAAAAATTAAGAGAAGCTACATCAACAAAAAAATTCAAACCTAATCAGAATTTGATTCAAATGAAAGGGTTTGGTGTTAAATAATTGTTAACAATGGGTTTTGTTCAGGCCGTCCCGCCATGTACTAATTGGCAACCTTTAATTCTTTTAATGTTGGCGGAGTAGGTTTAGGAATATAATTACATGTTTTTTGGCATTCGAGCACTTGGTTTTCGAGAGCGCGGTCATGATAAATCTTACGCTTCATTATTATTTTGCCACGAGGTAATGATGTGATCTTATCGATAAGCCCGGAAAGCTGTTTGTCTAAAAATGGTTGAACCGCAATGAAACTATCCGGTGAGGTTTTCCCGGCATCGTATGTTATAAAGTAGATATGATCTGAATAAGTACTATCACCATTTTTTAGTTTATTAGTTATCATATGTGATTTCAATAATTTTTTTCCGTCGGAAATTTTATTGAGATCCCTCGTCAAGGTATCAGGAATACGATATGCGGTGTCACTCATACCATACTCATGATTTTTCATTGCAAAATTATTGGCTGTATAATGAACGCTATCATTGCTAAAAATTATGGAATAATCCATAATACGCGGCCCGGTGTTTGTCATGGCACTTGCATAGTACCCGATAAATGTGATGTTCTTAAACTTAGGCTTTACATTTTGAGCATGCAAGCGAACGACTGAAGCAAGTAAAAATATCGCCAATAGGAACGATCTGATAAGGTTCATTTTGATTTAGATAAGTACTGTAAATATAATTATCCTACAATAACTTTTCGTATATCCTGTAATTCTCCTCATCAAAACAAACGAATATCACCTGCTCAATTTGCTGATGATCTGCAAGAAAATCCTTCACCGTTTTGATGGCGATCTCAGCTGCTTTATCCTTAGGGAAATGATAAATACCCGTGCTGATATTAGGGAAGGCGATGGTTTTCACCTCGTTTTCGACAGCCAGTTTTAAGCCATTCCGGTAAGCGTTTGCCAGCAGCTCGTCCGCATCTTTTTTACTTTGACTCCAGACCGGACCGACGGTATGGATCACATATTTTGCCGACATATTGCCTGCTGTAGTAATCACCGCCTCACCGACTTTACACCCGCCCTGTTTGTCCCTTATTTTGATGCATTCCTCCAGTATCGCTTTTCCGCCTGCACGGTGAATAGCGCCATCCACACCTCCTCCACCTAAAAGCGAAGTGTTTGCCGCGTTCACGATCGCCTCAACCTTTAGCGTCGTAATGTCGCCCTGTGCCAATTCTATCCGGTTATCCGTCATATTTTAGCAACATGTCAGCCGGAAAATTGTTGTTTTGGATTTTTGGAGAACTGTAATGCTGCGACTTTAAATTTCCACATCCCCCGCAAAAACCTGCACCGCCGGCCCTTCCAGGAAAATGTGACTGAATTTTTTCCCATCCGTTTCAAAGCGGATATTGAGGTCGCCGCCTAAAACTTTGATGGGGGTGTTGAGCGTCCCGGTTTGATTATGATGTTTGGCCATGGCCAGCGCTACCGCGGTAACGCCTGTACCGCAGGCATAGGTCTCATCTTCTACGCCTCTTTCAAACGTGCGGACGAAGTAACCGTCGCCCGCAGGCTCCACAAAATTTACATTGATGCCATTGGCTTTATAAGTATCATTATTGCGGATCGCATAGCCATCCTGGTATACGTCTTTATCTTTAAGCCCTTCCGCCAATTCAATATAATGCGGCGAGCCGGTATTGAGCACATAAGCCTCGCCATCGCGGTTTATTTCATTTACATCAATCATTTGCAGGCTCACCCACTCCCCATTTTCTGAAATTTTGGCATGATGTGGCCCGTCAACTGCCAAAAAATCGGCTTCGCTGTCAATGATACCCAGGTATTTGGCGAAGGCTACAATACAGCGCCCGCCATTGCCGCACATGCTGCTTGGTTGCCCGTCGGCATTGTAATAAACCATCTCAAAATCATAGCCGGACTTGTCCTGTAAAAACATCATACCGTCCCCGCCAATGCCAAACCTGCGGTCGCACAAGCGGGAAATCAGCTTAGGATTTTGATGATCCACCACATTTTCGCGGTTGTCCACCAAAATAAAATCGTTGCCTGCGCCCTGGTATTTATAGAATTTAATTTTCACGTATCCAGCCTTATTTTAACTAATTTTATACTCCGGCAACAAGTTAATACAATTACTACGCCGCCTGTTATTTCGATTTAACAAATTTTAACAAAAATCCCGATAACTTAAGCTTGCTAATCACGTCTATATGGTATTAAATTTGACACTGCTTAAGTGTAATAAATTAAACAAAGTAAAAGAAAAGTGAATAAATAACATGAAAAAGTTTGGTTTAACAGTATTAACCGCCTTTTTGGCCGGCGCTCTGGCACTCGGCACTTACAAGATCATCGAGAGTAAGTATGCTGATAACATGAGCCTCGAAGAAAAACAGAAAGTTTACTTCACCAACAACCCTTTACCTTCCGCCACATCATCAACCGGCGAACTGACCGATTTTACGCAGGCAGCTGCCGAGGTAACCCCGGCGGTTGTGTATATCCGTACCACTTATGCGGCGCAAGCCAATAGCGGGCAGGACCAGATGCAGCAATTATTTGGCGATATGTTCGGTCAGCGTATGGCGCCTCAGGGCCCGCAGATGGCTTCAGGTTCAGGTGTGATCATTTCGCCTGACGGCTATATCGTTACCAACAACCACGTGGTTGAAAAAGCTGATAAGATCGAGATCGTTACCAATGATCACAAGCATTTCACTGCCAAAGTGATCGGTACCGACCCTAATACAGACCTGGCATTGATCAAGATCAGCGCAACCAATTTACCTATCGTAAAGATGGGCAACTCTGACGCTGTAAAAGTTGGCGAATGGGTATTGGCTGTAGGTAACCCTTTCCGATTAACTTCAACCGTTACTGCCGGTATCGTGAGCGCCAAAGGTCGTGGCATTGGCATCATTGGCAGCCAGGACCAGGGCGAAGACCAGGATACTCCTTTTGGGCGTATGCGTGTTCAACGCCAGAACAATGGCCCGAGATTAAATAAGGGTATTGAATCATTTATCCAAACCGATGCAGCTATCAACCCCGGCAACAGCGGTGGTGCATTGGTAAATACTAAGGGCGAATTGATCGGTATCAACTCCGCTATCGCTTCACAAACTGGTTCGTATGAAGGTTATGGTTTTGCCATCCCGATCAACCTGGCTAAAAAAGTATTGAATGATATCCAAAAATTTGGTTCGGTTAAACGTGGTTACCTGGGTGTGAGCTTTAAAGAGCTTGACCAGGATGCAGCTGATGCATTACACATCGACAGAAGCGTAGGCTTATACGTTGACGATGTCGCGCCAACGAGTGGCGCTGCAGCTGCAGGTATACAGCATGGCGACGTGATCACTAAGGTGGAAGGCAAAACTGTTTACGAATCCTCTGATCTGCAGGAACCGGTAGCCCGTTTGCAGCCTGGTGACAAGATAAACCTGACCATTATGCACGGCAGTGAAGAGAAAAACGTTAGCGTGGTTTTAAAAGCCGACGCAGGTACCATGACCCGCCGCACCGCAGCTAATTCGAAATCAGCTGAAGAACTTTATAACAAATTGGGTGCAAGCTTTAAACCGCTTACCCCGGCCCAAAAAGCCAAATACCATGTTAATGCAGGCGTAACGGTTACACAGGTTCGTCCGGGATTATTGTTCGACGATACCCAGATCCCTGTTGGCTCGATCATTACCAGCATTAACAAACAGCCGGTTAATAATTCTGATGATATCAGCAATGCCATCACCAACATGAAAAATGGCAACCTGGTGATCACCGGTTACTATCCTGACGGAACCGCGTTCAGCAACGTGTTCCAGCAAGGCGGAGAATAATATAATAGACTGATAATAATAAAGAAAGAGCCCGGCCACAAGCCGGGTTTTTTGTTTTGTAGAGACGCAAAATTTTGCGTCTCTCACCTGCAAATTTGAATTGCAAATCCACTCTGTATGGCGCGAGACGCAAAATTTTGCGTCTCTACAAACATTCAAAGAGATTTACATCTCCTCAATTTTTTTCATGAACAGATCCTTACGGCGACTGGAAACTTCGAGGCTGGTATTGTCGGTCATCGTTACATAACCGCCTTTGCCTTTGTGATAGCTTTTGATATAATCAAGGTTGATGAGGTGGCTGTTGTGTATGCGGAAGAATTGATGATCGGCCAGCAGGTCATCAAAATCCTTTAGCGTTTTGGCTACCATCAGTTGCTGCTTATCTTTCAGGTAGATGGTAGTATAGTTCACATCCGCTTCGCAGCGAATAATATCATTCACAGTCAAAAACATCAGCCCCTTGCTTGTGGGCACGGTTATCTTTTTTGATGTGCCGTTGGTATTTTTCAGGTTATGAAACAGGGTATTGAATTTCTCTGAAAGATCATGCTGCTGTGATACTTTCTGAAATTTATTTACCGCCTGTAGCAGGTCGTCCGGGTCGATAGGCTTTAACAAATAATCCAGCGCGCTGAATTTGAAAGCTTTGATGGCGTAGTTATCATAGGCCGTAGTAAATATCACCTCGAAGTCGATATTGGGGATTTGCTCCAGCAGATCAAATCCGGTCTGTTCATGTAATTGCACATCTAAAAAAACAAGATCGGGTTTTAACTCTTTTATTCCTATCAAGGCTCCATTAACCGAATCAAATGCCCCTGCAAATTGCACTGTATTTTTACAATGCCTGCCCAACATATCCACCAGCCTGCTGGTGCAATGCTGCTCATCGTCAACAATTATAGCCCTGATCATACTTGGTTAAAACTTTAATTCATATGGCAGCCTGATGCTTACCCGCGTGCCTTCGTCCAAGTCGGTAAGCTCAACCTGGGCATCGCTGTGCTTAGCTTCGTTAATAATATTGATACGCGATTGGATCACTTTGATACCAAACGATTTCCTTGGTGAGCCATTCTTCCCTTTCTTCAAAGCTGCCGACCTTTCCCGCCCGATGCCGTTATCCTCCACCATGTATTCTATCATTTCGCCTTCTTTTTTAACGCGGATAATCACGTGCCCGCTGCCGTTTTTGGGCGAGATGCCATGCCATATACTATTCTCCACAAAAGGCTGCAGCAGCATGGGCGGTACCATAGCCTGTTCGGTATCTATTTCCGGGTCGATCACGATCTCGTATAAAAACTTTTGCCCCAGCCGCAGGGCCTCCAGTTGGATATACAATTCAAGCGTTTTCAAATCATCTGCCAAACTGATCATTTGGTGTTCAGAATTTTCCAGTATCATCCGCATCAGTTTTGCAAATTTTACGAGGTAAGTATCGGCTGTTTCCTTATCATGCCGTGCAATATAATCGCCGATGGAATTAAGCGAATTAAAAATGAAATGAGGGTTCAGCTGTGATCGCAGCGCCTTCATTTCCGTTTCCGCCACATGTGCTTTATACTCGGCATCCTTCAGCTTTTCTTTGGCGTCTTTTTTACGTTTATAGAATGCGAAAGTAGTTGCTCCCGAGATCAGCAATATTAAACCGACGATGATCGCCGAGTTTTTGATGATCTTCTGCCTGTCCAATTCGGCCGTGGCCTTCGCTTGTTTTTTCGCGCTTTCGGCCTTTATTCCGGCTTCCTTTTTATCATAATTATATTGCATGCTCAACCGGGTAAGTGCCTCTCTTTTTTTGTCATTAAAAACGCTGTCGTTAAGTGCGCTGTAATTACGATAGCTGCTCAATGCCTCTTTATAATTTCCTTGTTTTTGATAGATAATGCTAAGCGCTTTCCATTGATCGGCCTCGGTGCTCAGGTTTTTTGTTTCCTTAGCCAATTGTACAGCCTGCAACTGAATCGCCAGCGCTTTGCTTATCCTGTTTGCCGGGTCGACCTTCTGTTTTCGCAATTCTTTAGCAGGGGCGTTCATGTACATTTCGGCCAAATGGCCCAAAGCTAATGATGAATTGTTTTTTGCCCCGATGCCATCATAAAGCTGTATCGCCAGGTTAAGGCAGCTGAAAGCTTCGCTATAATTATTCAGGCGGAAATAAGCTACCCCCATATCATTCAGATCGTTGGCTTCTCCCTTTCTGCTTTTTACCAGCCGATTAATCTCCAGCGCCCTTTTGTTGTAAGTTATTGCTTTAGGATAATCCTTCATCTCCAGGTAAATCCCGCCGATATTATTCAGAGCGGCGGCCATCCATAATTTATCACCCAGTTCGTCCAGCGCTTTCAAACATTCATTGCTGTATTTTAAAGCTTCCGGGTATTTTTTTAAGAAGTAATAGATCACGCCGAGATTTCCGGCAGTCTTGGCAATGTAAGATTTATCATGTACCTCTTCGGCGATCCTTAATACTTTAAAAAAATAGTTGATTGCATTGGGATAATCTGCTACCGAATTATAGCTGATGCCCATTGAGGTATAGCTTCTCATTAGCAATTTTTTATCACCAGTCTGCTGCGATAATACCATCGCTTTACCGGCATAGTTCAGCGCCGCGGCATAATCGGCTATACTATAATAAGCCATATAAAGCTTCAGGTAGCAATTAATAAGATCCGCCTTGTTGTTCAGTTTGCTGTACTCATTCAGCGCGAGCAATAGTTCGGGCAAGGCATTTTTGGGTTCCGACCGGTCTTCAAAAATCTTCGCTTTTGCCATATAGGCATTTCCCAGGCTACGGCTGTCACTGAATTGCTTTGCCAAAGCGATTGCCTGGTCAGTATAATCCATACCCTTTTTGGCATCGACGGTTGCGTAGGCGATGGATGCTTTAGTTAAAAGACCAAGGTATATGCTATCCTTTTTTGAATGTGATTTGAGGGCGCTTATCAGGCTGTCCGCTTGTTTTTTCTGGCCAAATGATATTCCTGTGCTCACACCGAGAATAATGGCAATACCTATAGCATGCAGCCGCCAGCCTTTAAATGGAGCCCGGAAATACCTCATAGCCAAATCCATAGCAAAAGATACAGCTATTTTGCAGATATCGTGTCACTTGCAGCAAAAAATAAGTAGCTACACTGCGATTAATCAATACCGATTGCCATGCCTTTGATTAGGAGGTATCTTGTATGAGATTATAATTTAACATGAAAAAAGTCTTCCCAAATATGCTTTTGATCGTGTTGCTTGCTGTGCTGGCCGGCTCATGTAAGAAAGATAGCAGCACATCCAAGACCCCCAATAACGATAAGGATTATTACATCAAGCTGAAATTAAATGGCGTTCAGAAGCAGTATACCTTTAATGCCACTTCGCTAATGCCCATCCCCACGGTGCCGACGGCATCCACGATATACACCTGCGAATTAACCGCTTTATTGAGCGCTACTAATACAGCCTGGGTTACTGTCGGACTTACCGATGGCGCCAAATTCGCTACCGGTAAAACTTATACGGAGCAATTGATCACCATCAATGGCACCATCACCATCCAGGGGTCCTTTACCTACAAGGATGAGGATGGCGTGATCTATTTTGCAAGCGGTACCACTGCAAACACCTCGCTCAAGCTCAATTTTACAGAGGTAGCGGCAGACCATCTTAAAGGTACTTTCTCGGGAACCATGCTGAAAGTGGGTTCATCGCCGTTGGTCTATGTGCCCATAACTGAAGGCGAATTTTTTGTAGGCAGATCACTTTAAACCGAAAAATTAAAACCAATTATCATGAAAGAATTAGAGATCAGCGGACGGCAATACACACTTTACACCACGAGAGGTAAAGTGAACGAAGCAGGCAAAAACCTGGAAACAAAAGTACACGGGGGCGGCGGCGGCGGTTACAATTACCGGGGTACGGGAGGCTCCGCGCCGGTAACTATCACATCGACCACCGTTGTGCACGACCAGATATTTTTGACCGATGCCAGCGGTACGGAGCACGCCTTCCAATTGCAGGACTTCAACGTGGCCTGTCGCGAGGGGAATGATATTTCGGTATTGTGGGCGATCAAAAAGGGGAACAAAACCGGGCCGTATATCGTGGTGGTAAACCACTCTACCCGCCAAAGCTATTACAATGATAAGCAGCTGAAAAAGATGTTCCGCTTTAACCTGTGGTACTTTTTGGGCGGTGGTTTGGTGTTGGGTTTCATTTTAGGGAGGAGCATTACCGGCGGCATATTCGGCTTGTTATTCGGATGGATGGCCTGGGCGCTTTCATGGAACGGGTCGCAGTTAAGGAAGTTTAAAGAAGAAGTATCTGCACCGCCGTTGGCTGTGGCATAGGGTATTAATTAAACTGGAACATCATGAAAAAGATAGGCGTATTATTCATCCTAATGCTATTGGTACCGGGAGCATTCGCGCAGCAAAAGAAACCAGCGCCAATAAAGTTGAGCGATCTGTTCAAAAAGAAAGCTACGCAGCCAGCAGCTAAAACAGCTGCTAATAATCCTGCACCTGTGATGCCGGGAGAGCCTATTGTTCCGGGCAACCTGCCACTTACCGAAGGCCACCTCACATCCGGTGAGTATTGTACCATTATATTGAAAAATGGTGTGCTCTATGGCTGGGGCGATAACAGTTATGGGCAATCGGGCGTGGGTAAATCAACATCGAATTTTACACCAGTGCAAATTACTACCGATAATGACTGGCGCATGGTTTCGATGGCGGAGTACCATACCCTGGCTATTAAAAATGACGGCACCCTATGGGCCTGGGGTTGGGGTAATGATGGAGAGCTGGGATTAGGCTGGGGAAACTTCAAAGTTGAATTCCCAACCCGTTTAGGCCGTGATACGGATTGGAAAAGTGTATCCTGTTCCGACGGGCACACCGTGGCACTCAAAACCAACGGCAGCTTATGGACCTGGGGGAACAATGTCGACTCCCGTTTAGGCATCGGCCCCACACAAAACTCCCGCTGCGACAACCCAATACAGGTAGGTAAAGACCGGGACTGGGCAATAGCATTATCATGCGATTCATATACCCTTGCCATAAAAAATGACGGCAGCCTGTGGGCCTGGGGAGCCAATGTCGGCGGCAGCCTTGGTACACCAACTGTTACACAGGTGCAGCAAGTGCCAATAAGGATTGGCACCGATAATGATTGGGCCAAGATCTATACAGGTTGGCGTGGTTTTGGCAGTTTTGGCATCAAAAAGAACGGCACATTATGGGCCTGGGGGGTAAGTCGTGCGTTCCAGCTGGGCTTAGGGAGAAATGTAAAAAGTATCGACCGCCCTACGCAGGTAGGTAATGATAACGATTGGGTGAGCATTGCCAACGGGAGTATGTCGACCCTTGGTATCAAAGCCGATGGATCGTTGTGGCAATGGGGAGACAGTTATCTAAACAGCCATTCGATGCCTGTACCGCAAAAGGTAAACCTGCCGGGCTCCTGGATCAGTGTTTCAGTAAGCCAGAACCACGCTGTCGCGGTCATGAACAATGGGCGGGTATGGTCGTGGGGTGGGAATTATTACGGGCAATTGGGTGCAGGTAAAAATGTAAAATCATTGCCTGCCGAAGTGAGGGATTTTCCAGAACCGGTAATCACCACCAAATCCAAAAAGGAACTGGCAACGGTGATGAATGAGGAAACTAAAGTGCTATTCCAGAATGTGCGTTCGAAGCTCTCCATAAAAGATAAAAACGCGATTGCCAAACTGATGGCGTTTCCGCTATCGCGCGACAGGAAGCAATTTATACTGGGTAAAGAAGCCGCGGACTATCCGTTCGATGTGCACGTTTTCCCTACGGACATGAACAAGGATGGCGTGGAAGAGATATTTATGGGTTATGGCAATAGTTACACCTCCGGCATGGCAGGTACAAGTGTTATGCTTTATATCCGCGATAGCTATGGCGACTGGCACCAATACTTCAATTTTCCCGGCGTGGTTCCGGATGCATTACCTTCAGGCAACGGCGGTTATGCCGACCTGCTCATCGGCGGTCCCGGACAAACCTTCCCTATATGGCGCTGGAACGGAAAGGAATATGTACTATTCCGTAATATAAACGATTCGCAGGTGAGAGGCTTAAAAGCTACCAGTATCGAAAATGTAAGCAAGGCTTATGTAAATGCCGCGTTCAGTAAAAAGTAAGGAAACTTCTAATCGGTGCAGTCATCCATACAATCAGTGTAATCGCCCAAAGTAATCGGTGCAATCCAAAATAATTATATTTGCCCCATGACGATATGTGCGGGGCTCGACTTTAATTTTCTTGACCAAGACCTTGTCTTACTGCCTCAAAAAGCAATTTTCTGGAAACAACAAAAAGCCCTCATCGTTACCGATGTACATTTGGGTAAAGTAGGGCATTTCCGCAAGGCCGGCATTGCCGTTCCGCGTGATATGGAACAAACCGACCTCGCCGAATTATCCGACCTCATATTCGAGCACAAAGCCGAAAAGATCATCTTCCTCGGCGACCTGTTCCACAGCGATATGAATGCCGACTGGGAATGGTTCCGCCTCTGGCGCAGCCGATTTCCCAAATTGCAGATTGATCTTGTACGCGGTAACCATGACATTATCCACGACAAATATTACCTCGAACTGAACATTGCCTTGCATGATGAGCTAAAGATCGACCCGTTCCTGATGCTGCACCATCCCCTGAATGACAAAGCACTGGAAAGCACAGAAGCCTACATCTTTTGCGGACACATACATCCGGGCATATTGTTGACAGGCCGCGGCAGACAGAGCGTTACCATTCCCTGTTTTGCCTTTGGTAAAAAACAGGCCATATTACCCTCTTTTGGCAGGTTCACTGGCAGGGTCGCCATTCGGAATCAGAAAAACGACAGGATATTTGGCGTGCTGAAGGATAAGGTGATCGTGATAGGTTAATTTTCAACTATCGTTTAATTTGGTAATTCAAAATTGACCATTTGTATAATATTTTTTACTTTTATAAAATATTACCAACCTTATTTACAATTAGCTATGCTAAAGAATTTTTTAACTTTAGTCTTTAGTCTGCTTTTATTGCAGATTGTCAAAGCAGAAAAAACCGATTCCCTTGTTGTATATTACAAAAACTCCGGGCAAAGGGTAGCTTTAAAGGATAGCGCAGACTATTACAGAGTTATCTTGCCGCCTGATAGTACAGGTGATAAAGACCTATACAGGGTTTACGATTACTATTCTGATGGGAAACTAAAAAGCGTTGGTACATCCTTAACACAACAAGCAAATATTGTTTTAGATGGTACTTGTATCGATTACTATCGGAATGGTAAGCGTAAAAGAACTGCCCAATATAAAAATGGCAGATATACAGGTATTACATATACTTATTATCCTAATGGTAAAACATACAGCGCAATAAAAGTAGAAGATTTAAACTCCAGCTACTATTATGGATATTATAATAATTTTTTTCAGGAACTAAACAATAATTATAAAATTCAGATCCTGGAATTACGCGATTCGCTGGATAACCTGCTTGTAACAAATGGGACAGGACATATAATTATATTCGATGACGATTTTAAAAAAATCCTGGAAGAAGGCGATATCAGCAATAATAAAAAAGAAGGTGAATGGAGAGGGGCTATTGCTGATTCGGGCAAATTTATTTGCACTTTTCATAAAGACGCGCTAAAATCGGGAATAAGTTACGTGAAATCCGGCCATCATTATTCCTTCAAACAAGTTGAAACAAGATCGGAATTCAGTGATGGAACGGACGCTTTTTATCTCTTTATAAAAAAGAATTTGCAATATCCCGAGTCTGCAAAGAAACGCAAAATAAAGGGCGAAGTATTAGTGGAATTTTCAGTTGAAACAAACGGCACCTTATCAGATGTAAAAGTTGCAAGAGGGGTCATGAAAAGTTTAGACGATGAAGCCTTAAGGGTCATAAACTTATCACCTCTATGGGTACCTGCTTACCGATTTGGAATCCCGATTCGTACACATCATACCATAGCGGTCAGCTTCTATAATTTATAAGTACGGCTTAAAACTACCCTAGCGCATTCCGCGTCAATTTCTTGCCATGTAAACACATCAACCGGTTTATCCATCAACCCTATTTTAGACTGTTTCTAAATAGCGCTTAGCCAGCCAATTACCGCAAAGCATTTATATCTTTTGGTATTTAATAAATACTTTTGCCTAAATAAATCTATTTTATAATGAGCGAATTTAAACAAACCTTTAACTCATCGCTGGGCAAAAAGCTGATCATGGCTTTGACAGGCTTGTTTCTGTGCACGTTCCTGATCGTGCACCTGGGTGGCAACTTATTGCTGTTCAAAAATGATGATGGTTTCGGATTCAATGTGTACGCCAATTTCCTGACCCATTTCCCGCCAATAGAGGTGATCGCCTACCTGCTGTACCTTTCAATATTGGTGCATGCCGTTTATGCGCTGATCTTAACCATCAAAAACCGCAAGGCGCGCCCGATTGGTTACGCCGTACAGGCTAAGTCTGATGCGTCATGGTCGTCAAAAAATATGGGCTTGCTGGGCTCAGTACTTTTTCTGTTCCTGGTGATCCACATGAGCGATTTTTGGTATCGCTATAAATTCACAAGCAGTATCAACTACAAGGAATATCGTACCGATCTGTCATCAGGCAAAACTGAGTCGGTTGAGTTTACTCCAACTTCAACAGATTTTGAAAACTCTGTACAAACCGTAAATAATTTTGAGATCGTGCGTGTGAAGGACCTTCATGCCCGTGTGCAGGAAAGCTTTCATCAATGGTGGTATGTATTATTTTATGTCATCGCCATGGGTGCGGTATCGTTTCACCTGTTACATGGTTTCCAGAGCGCGTTCCGCACACTGGGCTGGGTACACCGAAAGTATACGCCGATCGTTGAGTTTATCGGCACCTGGCTATTCGCGGTGATCATCCCGCTGGGGTTTGCTGCAATGCCGGTGGTGTATTTTTTTATGAAGAGCTGAGAGTTTAGTATTTAGAGAATAGAATTTAGAATATAAAAACATGAGTTTAGATGCTAAAATTCCAAAAGGCCCATTAGCCGAAAAATGGAGTACGCATAAGTTTAACCTGAAGCTGGTAAACCCGGCCAACAAGCGTAAGTACGATGTGATCGTGGTGGGAACAGGCCTGGCAGGCGCTTCGGCGGCAGCTTCACTGGCCGAGCTGGGTTATAACGTAAAGGCATTTTGTTTCCAGGATAGCCCCCGCCGTGCGCACTCTATCGCGGCACAGGGTGGCATCAACGCGGCAAAAAATTACCGTAACGATGGCGACAGTGTTTACCGCTTGTTTTATGATACCATCAAAGGCGGTGACTACCGTGCCCGCGAAGGCAATGTATACCGCCTGGCTGAAGTATCTGTAAATATCATCGACCAATGTGTGGCGCAGGGTGTTCCCTTTGCCCGCGAATATGGCGGCTTGCTGGACAACCGTTCGTTCGGTGGCGCGCAGGTATCGCGCACATTCTATGCCCGCGGCCAAACGGGGCAGCAATTGCTATTAGGCGCTTATTCAGCTTTAAACCGCCAGATCAATGCCGGCAAAGTAAAGATGTATACCCGCACCGAAATGCTGGATGTTGTGGTGGTTGACGGCAAAGCACAAGGTATTGTAACCCGTAATCTGGAAAGCGGCAAGGTAGAAACACATTCCGGTCATGCGGTATTGCTATGTACCGGTGGTTACGGCAACGTATTCTATTTGTCTACAAACGCCATGGGCTGTAATGTTACTGCAGCCTGGAGGGCACATAAGCGTGGTGCATTTTTCAGCAACCCATGCTATACCCAAATTCACCCGACTTGTATTCCTGTATCGGGTGACCACCAATCAAAGCTGACGCTGATGTCGGAATCATTGCGTAATGATGGCCGTGTTTGGGCACCGAAAACAGTTGAATTGGCTCAGAAGCTGCGCAAGGGTGAATTGAAAGTAACCGACTTAAAAGAAGAAGACCGGGATTACTTCCTGGAAAGAAAATATCCCGCATTCGGTAACCTGGTGCCGCGTGATGTGGCATCACGCAATGGCAAGGAGATGGTGGATGAAGGACGGGGCGTAGGTGCTACCGGTGTAGCAGTTTTTCTTGATTTTGCTGAAGCGATCTCCCGTTTGGGTGAAGATGCGGTTAGGGCAAAGTATGGTAACCTGTTCGACATGTATTACCAGATCACCGATGAAAATCCTTACAAACAGCCGATGCGTATTTACCCTGCGGTGCACTATACCATGGGCGGCCTTTGGGTTGATTATAACCTGATGACCA
>Ga0207671_10003263_pt1 | contig 16312 bp, 10 predicted proteins | sample KBSC24metaG_FD_184352 | JGI IMG/M metagenome (GOLD analysis project Ga0207671, IMG submission 184352) | Corn rhizosphere microbial communities from Kellogg Biological Station, Michigan, USA - KBS C2-4 metaG (SPAdes) (version 2) | ecosystem: Host-associated > Plants > Roots > Rhizosphere > Soil... | reverse complement strand
ACATATTTTATAGTTGATGATGACATTGACGATCAGCAATTTTTAGCTGAGGCATTAGCAGGAAACGATCCCGATTGCCGATGCTTTACCGCTTCCAATGGTCAAGAAGCAATTGACTATCTGATAGGTGCTTTGATACCTATTCCTGACGTGATCTTTTTAGACCTGAATATGCCAGTTTTAAACGGGGAAAAGTTTCTTGTTATCATAAAACAAACGTCTTCCTTCCAACATATTCCTATCATTATTTACTCTACTACTTCCAGTGAACAGGAGATGCAGGAAATGAATAAACGAGGAGCGCATCATTTTTTGAGCAAAACACATAGCTTAAAAGCTCTTCGTGAAAAATTGGCCTCTATTGCCATCCTCGCGGACCATGATCTGGATATTGGCTTACCATCTCCAAATTGGTGATAGGGTAGCTAGAATTCGTTGTCTCAGGATCTATGCTTTATTTCCGATTGATATGATGAAGTGATGTCCCAATTCCAAGACCAATTACCCAACTTTTCCATCAATCTCTTCATATCCGTGCTGATCTTGTTGTCCACGATCTTCGCGTAGTGCTGCCTGGTCCGGATATTCTTATGTCCAAGCATATCTATGAAAGAACGGGTATGTTTCAAGGAGGTAGTATACCGTGTCAGGGCTCCGGGAGCATACCCTTTCCCGACCAGGGCGGCAATCTGGTCGTTATGGTGCTGGAATATTTCCAACAGCATCCGTGATTTGTCATGTATATCTTTTTTGCCGGATAAAGTGTCCCGGATGATAACGGCGGTTATCGGCTTGCTCCGGTCGATCAATTTGCGCTTTATCTCATAAACCTTTTCTTGCAGCGTATCCAGGTAAGCATTCAGGTTCTTGGTGGAATCTTTGCTGCCGGTAGCTCTTCCCGCATGTTGATTCCACCGGAGAGGATCACATTTTCGCTCGGTTGATAATTCGGCGGACTGACCATCGACTGTAATACGCAGGTATAGTGACCTCTTCTTTGATAAATCCCGACAGCTTTTTAAGGTAAAAAAGCAAACCAAAACTTTGTTCGATCATAACACACTTGCTTTTGATGTTAAAGATACGGCTTACTAACGGTCTTGCACAAACTTTTAAGTTCATAAGATGTTAATTATAAGTCAGTTACAAAGGTTCAGGTGAGTAAGATGGAGTAAAATGAAATACTACACGAATCACTCACTGAACCACGTCGAAAAGGGAGGTAAAATAGAGGGATTACCGGCACACTCCGTGTGGCATGGTGATCCCGTTATGGGGGGCGTCAAACTAATGAACAGAAGTGCCGCACTCCGTGCGGATTTTTCATTCCCGGTCCGCTCTGGCAAGCGAGCTTGCCCCGCTCCCCGGAAATGAAAAATGCCCTCGTCAAAGACGAGGGCACTTCTGCTCTTTAGTTTGCGGAGAGAGAGGGATTCGAACCCCCGGAGGCTTTCACCTCAACGGTTTTCAAGACCGCCGCATTCGACCGCTCTGCCATCTCTCCGGGCGCAAAATAAAGGTTCCGCCGCCATACAGCCAAAAAAATAAAAGGATACGTACCTTTGGGTCGGATGAAACACCTTAGAGCTGTCAATAAATATTTCTGGAAATACCGTATGCGCTTCCTCTGGGGCTTGGTATTCATCATTCTCTCCAACTATTTCCGCATCCTCACTCCCCAGGTCACCGGCTATGTAGTCAATTCCGTAGAAAAAGCATTACGCGACAGCATCTCCTCCAGGGCATCCTCCCATCCCCCCATACTCCCACAGGGCACCACAGCTCAACCCCAGACGGCAGGCCGCCAGGCCATCCAGGATAAAAAGGACACCGCCAACTACGATATACTGGTAAAGAAATTCATCCGCCGGCTGGACCAGGCCAAACCCTCCTTTGACGCCAAAGTGGCCATCTGCGGTATCACCCTGCTCATACTGGCCCTGGTAGGCGGCTTCTTTATGTTCCTCATGCGCCAGACCATCATCGTCATGAGCCGTCACATCGAGTACGACCAGAAAAAGGAGATTTATGACCATTATCAGCTATTGGACACCAATTTCTATAAGATACACTCTACCGGCGACCTGATGAGCCGTATGGCCGAGGACGTCAGCCGTGTCCGCATGTTTACAGGCCCTGCCGTCATGTACCTCGTCAACCTCCTGGCCACCATCGCTTTCAGCCTGTTCTTCATGCTGAAAAAAGACCCCCTTCTCAGCTTGTACGTATTGACACCCTTGCCCATCCTGGCCATCACTATCTATTATGTCAATAACATCATCCACAAAAGGAGCGAGCATATCCAGGCTCTCCTGAGCAACCTCACCACCAATGCCCAGGAATCCTACAGCGGTATACGTGTCATCAAATCATTCGTCCAGGAGAATGCCATGTTTCGCTTTTTCACCCACAACAGCGAAGAATACCGCAAGAATGCCGTAGGACTGGCCAAGGTCGAATCCATCTATTTCCCCTCCATGGGCCTGATGATCGGCCTCAGCACCCTCCTGGCCATCATGATAGGCGGACTTTATTCCATATACGGCCGTCATAATACGGACCTCGGCACCATCACTGAATTCGTTATTTATATTACCATGCTCACCTTCCCCGTGAGCGCCATAGGCTGGGTCGCCAGCATCATTCAAAGAGCCTCCGCCTCCCAAAAGAGACTGAATGAGTTCCTGGATACCGTACCTGATATCCGCAACCCTGACACCCCGCTGCAGCACCACTTACAGGGAAATATCAGCTTCGAGCACATCGACTTTATATATCCCAACACTGGTATCCATGCCCTGAAGGACTTTCACCTGGACATCCGGAGGGGCGAAAAAATAGTCATCATCGGCAGGACAGGCAGCGGAAAAACTACCGTCGCCCAGCTGCTTCTCCGCATGTACGACCCCGGAAAAGGCCGTATCCTCGTCGATGGAATTGATATTCGTCAATTTGATCTGCAGGAACTACGCCGTCAGATCAGCTACACGCCCCAGGATACCTTTCTTTTCAGCGATACGGTCACCGGTAACATACAGTTCGGCCTGGATAAGCCCGACGAGGAAAAGGTACGCCGCGCCGCCCGGTATGCCTCCGTCGACAAAGAGATAGAAGGATTTGCCGATAAATATGATACCATGATAGGAGAGAGGGGTGTGACCCTCAGCGGCGGACAAAAACAACGGATCTCCATTGCCCGCAGCCTGGTCAAGGACCCTGAGATCGTTGTATTTGACGATTGCCTCAGCGCTGTAGATGCTAAGACTGAAAAGGAAATACTTGCAAACTTACATCAATATCTTCAGCACAAGACGGCTATCATCATCACCCATCGCATCTTTTCCCTCCTTGATTTCGACCGGATCATCGTCCTGGAAGAAGGCCGCATCGTAGAGACGGGCACCCATCAGGAGCTGCTTGCGCTCAATGGTTATTACACCTATCTCTATGAGCAGCAACAGCAGGAGAGGGAAGATGTCTCATAACGGGAAACAAAAGGGGCTTTTTGCCTTGTCTGGTGATACTGCTGCACAAAATGGTCAATATCCCGCCCGATTTTAATGTCCGCCGTGAAAAGCAGACTGGTATTGACCTAAATCGGTGATATAAATTCTTTTACGAATTTTGCCAATTCGAAAACAATACTATATTTGTGTTCGGTACAAATTGTTATTTTCAACTGAAAAAAATTTTATTGTGGCGTACGACAACAACGAAAAAAGAATGGAAAGCGTTTACAGCAAGCGCATCAGAGCTGGTAAACGCAGAACGTACTTCTTTGATGTGAGGGCAACACGTAGTAATGACTACTATCTGACTATTACCGAAAGCCGTAAGAAATTCAACGAGGATGGGTATGACAGGCACAAGATCTTCTTGTACAAGGAAGACTTCAATAAGTTCCTGAAAGCGCTCACCGAAGCTGTAGATTACGTGAAGACGGAATTAATGCCAGATTTTGATTTCGACGCCTACAACCACGACAATGTTGCAGAAGGCGAGGTGCAGGACAGTAGTAGCAGCATTGCGGATGACATCATTGAAGAAGTTCGTCATACTCCCAGCCCAGCCCCTAATACTACTACCACTGGAGAGGAAGTAGATAAATGGTAAAACACCGTAAAGTTATTTGTTAAAACCCTTGCTCCGGCAGGGGTTTTTTAATAGCCTTGTCCGCCCGTCTGCCTACCGTACAAAGACATTCTTCTTTAGAAACCCTTTAAGGGTATACCATTGTGAAAGAAAAACATAGCGGCCCCTGATGCCCTGCCCTTTTAGTATATACAGGCCATACAACCCCAATGCGGCGCCTGCCTTAAAGATGAATTCCAGTAGTTTCTTCCACCATCCCCCGGCGCCTTCCTCCATTCGTACCCTTATCTTTTCTTCGTTGCCTGTCTTAAGGAAGAGCTTTCTGAAGCTGTCCAGCTGCAGCCGTGCATTGTCTATATTGTGGTACACCACCGCATCGGGAAGGTAATAGACCTCGCGGGAGACTTTCGACACCACATAATATATATGTTTATCGTCACTGCGGAAAGTCAGCTGGTTGTTGAATCCTCCCACTTCTTTGAGGACGGCGGCTGTATAGGTCATATTGCAGCCGGCAGGATATTTCATGGCAGGCTGCTGAAACCGCTGGGGCTTGTCACCATAGTCCAGTCTTCCGACAAAACCACTGAGATAGGAGCTCATCCAGGCCGGCTCTTCCGACTCGGAATACTTGGGAATGATTTTCCCACCCACACCCACTGCCTTGGGGTGCGCCTGCATAAAGCGGAGGATCGTCTCCAGGAAAGCCGGCACGGCCTCAGCGTCGTCGTCGATATAGGTGATAATGGGAAATAAAGCCTCTTGTAATCCCCTGTTGCGGGCAAAAGACAACCCCTTTTGCTTTTCCAGGAAATAACGGGCCCTGACAGAAGGGTGGTTTTGGATAAAAGCCCGGCTGATGTCCGCTGTCTGATCTGTACTGTTATTGTCGACAATGACGATCTCGAACTGGTCCGGCGGCAGGGTCTGCTCCGCCAGGCAGTCCAGCGCCTTGCCGATAAATTTCTGCCGATTGTACGAACAGATCACAACCGAAATGCCCGAAAAACCAGCCTGCTCTTCCATTGCTTTTTCCAATGCTAAAGTCTTTTTTTCCTGAATGTCACTACAATGGCAGCGATCAGCAGGAGGTAGGCGACTATGCTGCTCCACATGGTGATGGCAGCGCTTTTGTAATAGATGGCCGGCTCAAAACGGAACTGGATATTGTGATCTCCCGCCGGTACGGATAAGCCCCGCAGGATATAGTCAACCCGGATGATATCCGCCTTGTTACCATCTATATAGGCATTCCAGCCCTTGTCATAGTACACCTCGCTAAAGACGGCAAACTGGTTGGTCTTCGCCGAGAACTTATAGTTGACAGTGTCCCATGCATTGTTTAGCAGCTGGATCTTCGCGTTCGAGTCCTCTGCCGGCTGGAATTTCACCAGCGGTTGATATTTCTTCTGAATGATGACGGTGTCCCGGGTGTTGATACTGTCCAGCGCCTTCATCTCTTCATTGCCATCCTCGACATAATGGATGGACTTTACGAGCCAGCAGGGACCATAGGCATTTGGATTGATCATGGCCTGAGGTTGTCTATTGGCCGGGTTCTGTTCAATAAAGTACTTGGTATTCAACATATTAAATACCCGCATATTACCCTTCCCCAACTGGTGCTCGATAATGTCCTGATAAAGGCCCAGCTTGGCAGGGCTGTAGCCTCCTATGGAGTTGTGATAATACGAAACTCTGGAGTCGCTGTAAGGATCGCCGCTGGTAGCATCATATACCCTAAAATTCTTATCCGGATCGGCGCTGATCTGCTGGTCGGCAGGGGTGGGCGCCATTTCGCTGTCGATCTCCGAAGGGTCTACAAAGCTTTCATACGCAAGATATCTTGTTCCTACTGCCAGCAGGTCAAAGGAGCTTAGTACCAGCAGGCCTGCCAGCAGGATGAGCTGCTGTTTGTATTTTCCTTTCAGGTAAAGCCATACCAATGCTGCGGACAATGCGATCAGGATGATGGTGCGCAGCAGGTCCCCGCTGAACATGGATTGTCTGTCCGCCCGTAATGCACCCATGATCGAGCTTGCCACACCGTTGGCCTGCTCTGCCGCCTGGGGATTGTTCTGCTGACTGCGGCTTATCATTTGCACGAAGCTCTGTTGGATCATTTGATCATTCCCTCCTTTATAGCTTGCCGTGAAATAGGCGCCAATGGCTACCACGAGCAATCCACCCGTAATGATCAGGACTTTCTTGAATTTTTTCCATATCTCTTCCTTGCTTTCCTGTGATATAAGAAGGTTGTTCAACCCCAATGCTCCCAGGAGAGGAACGGCAAATTGCGGCATGACCAGCGCAATGGTGGGAGCGCGGAAACTCTTATACAAAGGCAGATAATCAAAAAGGAAGTCATTGACTGTAGCAAAGTTCTTGCCCCATGCCAGTACGATGCCCGTTATGGTTACGCTAACCAGCCACCACTTGGGCCATCCTTTCACATAGATCAATCCGATGATAAATAGGAACCAGCAGACGGCTCCTAAATAAACAGGGCCTGCCGTGCTCCGCTGTGCTCCCCAATAGACATATGAGCTGGCCCTCTGCAGGGCATAATCTTCCGGGAACCCTACTTCTGTCATCTTTTCCACTAATTTGCTATCGCCGGTGATGCTTCTGTCATGATCGCCGCCGCCCCTTGAATGGGGGATCAGCAGGGTGATCGTCTCGCCGATGCCATAGCTCCAGGAAAAGGCATATTCCTTACTGAGGCCGCCTTTGTCGCTGATATACTGCCCTGTATTGGCGCTGCCTTTGAGCTCTGTCTTTCCACCACGCATGGTTTCCTTTGCATATTCAGCCGTAGGAAGATTTCCTATTGCATAAGCTCCGAAGCCGATGCCCATAGATATGCCGGCAATGACCATCCCAATAATAACGTCCTTTATTTTTTTCTCCCGCCAGCTGGAAAAGAAATAATACAAGGTGAGGAACCCGACGCTGATCATGGTATAGTACACGATCTGCACGTGAGCCGTGCCGATCTGGAAATAAAAGAAGCAGGTCAGTAAAAAGGCGCCCCACAATCGGCTCCATAGCTCCCTGCTTTGATAGAGCATTATCACACCGGCGATCACCCCTGGAGCAAAGCCAATGGCCTGCATCTTGGTGACATGACCTACCACCGTGATGATGGGATCATAGGTGGAATAGGCATAGGCAATGGATGCCAGGACGCCCAGCCAGGGTTTTATACGTAACACCTGCGTCAGGATATAAAAGCAGACACACGCTACAAAGAAGTAGCTGATAGGAGCCGGTAATCCCCATGTTAAAACATACATCAATGGACCCAGCGAAATGTGACCCGGATAATCCATCGCTACGGTATAGCCGGGCATGCCGCTGAACATGCTTTCCACCCATAATGGAAAATGCCCATGTTGGGCTTTGTATTCCAGAGATTGCTGGGGCGATCCTTTATATTGTATCGCATCCTGTTGGCTGACGACCTGTCCTTGCAGGGCCGGCTTGCAATAGACGGCGGCCACGATTAAAAAGAGGATCACAGCTATAGCATGCGGCAACGCTTTCTTCAAAAACAGAGAGTTCATATTATAGGATGAATTATTCCCGGCAAAATAATGGTTTTTTGCCCAGAAATACAGATTTTTGGACAAATATGGGATTGTTAAGATTCTTTTCGAGGGTCGCTTTTATTTGTAATATCTGCTATCTGCTGACCTCTCTGGCGCGCTACGGACCACCCATCCTCTCGAATAATGATATTATCTCGACCATCATCGTACTGGGCTGGCTTATGGCCATCGTAGTAAACATACTGGTGAACCTTTGGGCCCTGTTCGCATGGTCTTTCAGAAAAGGACGATTGGAAGTCCCTCGCTGGCTCCTTATCGTTAACTTTATATTTTTACTGGCTCAATTGACCACCATTTTATTTCTCACACATGATCCACGGAATTCTTAAGGACAAGCCCACCCGCCTGTTCATATTTTTTACCGCCTTTTTTGTTGCGAATGCGCTTATAGCGGAATGCATTGGGGGGAAGATATTCTCCCTGGAGAAGCTCTTTGGATTCCAACCTTCCCATTTCACCCTTTTCGGAGAAAAGAATCTTTCCTTTAACCTGACCTGTGGCGTACTGCTATGGCCGCTGGAATTTGTCATGACGGATATTGTCAATGAATATTATGGTCCCAAGGCGGTAAGGCGGATATCCTACATCGCCGTGGCGCTTATTTCCTATGCTTTTCTCATGTTCTATGCAGCTATACATATCCCCCCAGCAGACTTTTGGATAAAGACCAAGACGGACAGCAATATCCCAAACATGCAGGATGCCTTCAACGGTATATTTGGACAGGGAATGTGGATTATTTTAGGATCGCTCACCGCCTTCCTCGTCAGCCAGATCGTAGACGTGACCGTCTTTCACAAGATAAAGAAGCATACGGGAGAGAAATACGTATGGCTGAGAGCCACAGGCTCAACGGTCATCTCTCAGCTGGTGGACAGCTTTATAGTTCTTTATATCGCGTTTAAATTAGGTAACAACTGGAGCTGGCAGCAGGTGCTGGCCATTTGCCTGGTAAACTACATCTATAAATTCACTATGGCCATTGTCCTTACACCCCTGATCTACCTGGTGGAACAGCGTATCGAAAACTACTTAGGTCACGAGACGACCCATAAGATGAAACAGTCTGCCATGGGATTGTCCAATGAATAGGAGCGTTCGTCTACACCGGCGCTTCCATCACATAATCGTTCATAAAATAATTGTTCCCAATGGGGACATCTTCCTCACGGACGACAGTAAATCCCATTCTCTCATAAAATTGACGGGCTTTATTGTACCGATTGACATTCAGCCGTAATATCCTGCCGCCCTGCTCACGGACATTGTCAAAGATAAAATGCAGGATCGCCTTGCCCAGACCTTTTCCCTGTCTGCCGGTGAGTACATACAGCTTATGCAGCTTGAACACTCCCGGCTCTTCCGCGGGACTCCAGGAGGCAAAGCCAATGGCCTCATCATCCTCTTCCACCATGATGAACTGGTGCTTGTCCTCCGTCATTTGCTTACGCAAGGAAGCGGGATTATAAAATAATTTCAGCATGTAATCCAGCTGGACGGAAGAAAGTATCTCCCCATAAGTCAGAGGCCAGATCTGTTGCGCCAGAAATCCAATGGTATTGATATCGTCCAGGTCGGCAAAACGAAAAGACAGAGATGATTCCATAATTGTCAGGGGGCAAAGGTAATAAAATTACTTTGTCCCATGCATCCGTATCGCCTTCCATGCCTGCCGGATGGCTATATAAAAGCTGGTAAAGGCGCAAAAGGATAGGATGCCCTCCGACACATACTGGCGCACGGCATGGTTTTGCTGCAGGAAAAGAAAGAAATCAAAGCTCCCGTGCAGCAGTACGACGATCAGCAGCGCCTTCACCATCAGCCATCGCTTCCGCTCCGGCTGGAACTTCGCCAGCCCGATATTATACCCCATCAGCACGGCAAAGGCGGCATGAGCTGGTACGGAAAGGAACATACGCGCCACCGCCGTGTCCAATCCAAACTTCGACACATATTCGATATTCTCCACCGTGGCAAACCCCATTCCCGTCATCACGGAATAGATCACTCCGTCGAAAGGCTCCTGGAATTGATCCAAAGGATAGGCATACCACCGGACCACCAGGTATTTGCTCCCTTCTTCGGTGAGTGCGACAATAACAAAGGCATACCAGGCAAAGGAAAGAATGGTATGCAGGTAGGGCTCATCCCGCACATCTCCGGAGGCCAGCTGTATAAGAAAAGGAGGGATGGTCGCACACATACCCAGCAAAAAGGAGATGATCAGCTGGCGTACTGATGTCATGCCCATCTTCCGGAAGGAATAAATGAACAGGCTAATGGCGATGCCTGGGGCGATGGCTAAGGATAATAATAACAATAACATTAGTGTGCTCCCGGTGTGGTCGTGAAATAATAAACAGCCCCGTCGTTGAAATGCCATTCCTTTTCCCTGTGCTTGGTCTTCTCAATGGTCTCGATGCTCAGCAGGTCTTCATTGGTGGCGTCATCGAACCAAACGACATAAAAATGGTCCTCCTTCATCATGTCCTTTACATCCCATGGCAGATCCTTATGCGGTATAAGGTCCGATACCACTCCTGTTAGGAACCATATGCCTTCAAAGGCATTGGAATAAATAGAGACCCCCGGCTGGTGCAGCTCAGTGCTATGCCGTATAAAATCCATTGTCTGTGATCCTGTCCATTGATCTTCCGTATAGCCGGGGATACCGGCATATTTGACCCCCTCCCAATTGAATTTGTAAAGCACCAGCTGCCCGTACAGCATACATCCGGTCGCAGCAACACCCAGCGCCGCAAGCCCGATGCGCACTCTTTTACCTGCCCGCCTAAGCTGAGGCAATATCCAGCTGCTGCTGCCCCAGAGCCATGATATGAACAGAGGGGACAGGAGCCGGCTGTCCAGGGTCTGGAAACGTGAAATGCTGGCCACAATGAGCAGGAAAAAGGCATAGACGATAAAATGGGCGGTGGCTATCTGATCATAGGAATATTCGTCGTGCTGTCTGATCAGCCGGTAGAGCCAGACGGCAACACATACCAGCAGACAGACGATGCCAACCAATGCCGGGTATTTGTACGGGTCGTCAAAAAAAGGCAGCCAGTCGCAAAAGACATTGCCGAAATGCTGCAGATTTTGGCCCAGCCCTGTCACGGCCTTTTCCCTGTAGCCGGTCAATGTACCCGTGACGAGACGGTTGCGGTACACATTCAATACGATCAGCGAGATGCCGATAAGTCCAAAGCTGAGTATATGCCACAGTTTCTTTTTCCATGACGTCTTAAGGTCGGTGATCATGAGAAAACCTCCCAGCAGGATCAGGCTGATACCGGCATATCGGATGACACCTGCCACGGCTGCAATGGTCCCCATCAATACCACGCCTTTCCAGTCATGGGAAAGATGATAACGCCGCGCTGCCAGAAAAAAGAGTAATATCAGCAAGAGGAATAGCGTTTCGGACCATAGCATGGAGTATATTTCCATCAGACAGGGACTAAGCACGATGATGCTCAGCATGGCCCATTTATACCACCGGGAGGGATAGCTGAACCTTTCCATGATCCACCCGGACAAAAAGATCAGCCCTGCGAACATAAGGCCATTCAATATAGGTGCGAATTGCATAGGCTCCAGCCCCGTCACCATCATGACGAAACTGAGAAAGACGGGGTATCCGGCGGGGAAATCCATCATCGGCATACCTGTAAAGTCATCGATAACGCCATGATGCCGGATATTGGCGGCGGTGCTCATATATACGATGGAATCCGGCGACACCCCGATGCCGCTGTGGCGTGTCCAGACATAGATCAGTAAAAAACCTGCGATTGCAGCAACCAATGAATCGATCTCCCGTATAAAAGAATTGGGTCGGTGCATAGTTCAAAATTGTATCGGACTGTCCCGGATCTGCTACGAAAGTAAGAGATTCCCGGACATTCAATGGATGGACGGTTCATTACTTCCAAACTTATACGTAATTTCAATCCTACCTAAAGCGACTATTCATGAGATATCTTCGCCTGTTGCCATCCCTCTTAGCGCTGCTCCTGACGACAGGCCTGTCCGCCCAGCAATTTGGCGGCAATCCCCCCTCCCTGCACTGGCAGCAGATCAATACGGACACGGCCCGGATCATCTTCCCCCGTGGAATGGACCAGCAGGCTCAGCAGGTGGCGGCCATCATACGTCGTCTCAGCCAGAGCACTCTTCCTACTATCGGCGGGCAGCAGAGGAAGATCAACATCGTATTCCAAAATCAGACCACTATTTCAAATGGCTATGTGGGACTGGCTCCTTTTCGCAGCGAATTTCAGCTCACCCCTGAGCAAAACAGCTTCGAGCTTGGTAGCCTTCCCTGGCAAAAAATGCTGGCCATACACGAATACCGCCACGTTCAACAGTATAATAATTTTCGCGTAGGCTTTTCCAAAGCCTTTTTTTACCTTTTTGGAGAAGGCGGACAGGCGCTGGCCAATGCGCTCTCCGTCCCTAACTGGTTCTTTGAAGGCGATGCTGTATACCAGGAGACACTGGTAAGCGATCAGGGGAGAGGACGTCTCCCTTTTTTCTTCAATAGCTATCGCAGTCTCTGGGCCGGGAATAAGAACTACTCCTGGATGAAATTGCGTAACGGCTCCTACCGGGATTATGTCCCCGACCATTATCCGCTGGGGTATATGCTGGTAGCCTATGGCCGCGAACGTTATGGCGATGACTTCTGGAAAAAGGTTACCCGGGATGCCGCCGCTTTCAAAGGGCTGTTCTTTCCCCTTCAGACAGCCATCAAAAGATATGCCTCCGTCTCTTTCTCTCAATTCCAGGAGGATGCGCTGACGCATTTTCAACAGACGGAACCTTCCCATTCGGCAACGGCAGCCGCCGACGAATATGCCCGTGCTCACCATCATTTTGCGGGGGATCAGCAGTTCCCTCAATTCATCGGACAGGACAGCATCCTCTATCTCAGCAGCAGCTACAGGCGTATACCCGCCTTTGTGATCCGCGACCTGCGGCAGGGTGGGGAACATACCCTGCGGACCCGTGCTATTGCCATCGACGACTATTTCTCCTATGGCAATAATAAGATCGCATATGCCGCCTATGAGACGGACCCGCGCTGGGGATGGAGAGACTATAGCGTCATCCGTGTCATGGATGTGACGACAGGGGAGGATATCCGCCTCACGACGAAAAGTAAATATTTTGCACCCGGCATCTCGCCCGATGGGCGGAAGGTCGTAGCCGTACAGGTGACTACGGATGGCCGTTGTGCGCTTCACGTGCTGAATGCATCCACCGGCGCGCTGGAACAGCAGCTGCCTGATACCGATTCCCTATTTTATACCTATCCCTCATTCTATAGGCAGGATAAGATCGTCACGGCCGTGCGCAATACCCGGGGTGAAATGAGCCTGGCGCTGGTACATATCCCGGACGGGGCGGTCGACAGGCTGCTGCCTTTCAGTTTTCAGACCATCGCTTTCCCTTCCGTCCATGGCGACACCATCTGGTTTACAGCCACCCGCCAGAATGAGGACAGGGTCTATTGCTTCACCGGCAGCCAGCTTTTTCGCGTCCGGCTGCCCCATGGCGAGCCCGCTGCGGGTGATTATGCCTTTCATGCTGCTTATGGTCATTACGCCTGGAGCACATTTACTGCTGTAGGCCATCGGACGGATACCACCGTCAGCAGCCAGCTCAGCCTGGAACCCTTGTCTGCTGATCAGTGGGAGATACCCCTGGTCAACCAGGGCATCGACTCCCTGGATAAGGGACCCGCACACCTGCTGGACAACATCGGTAAAGCCAATTACCCCGTGAGCAAATACCCTGCGTCCTTTCATATCTTCAACTTCCATAGCTGGAGACCTTATATATCGGATCCTGACTATACGTTCTCGCTGGTGAGCGAGAATGTGCTCAATACCCTTCAGTCGGAACTGTTCTTTGATTATAACAGGAATGAGAAATACAAACAGGTAGGGGTAGACGCAACATACGGCGCTCTTTTCCCCTGGTTGGATATGGGGATAAATTATGTGTTTGACCGCAACAGGCTTGACACCGCCGGAAAGATCTATTTCAATGAGGCCAATGCCTATATTGGATATAGTATCCCGTTGAGCTGGGCCCGTGGACGGAGCATTACGGGACTGCAGTTCGGTACCGACTTTGTCTATTCCCGTCAGGATTACAACGATACAAGGCTGGATAACCATTTTACGTACCTGCGTAATTACATCAGCTTTACGAACCAGATACAGCAGGCCAGCGCTCAAATCTATCCCCGGCTGGCCCAGACCCTTTACCTGTTATATGATCAGGCCGTAACGACAAGCAGTCATCAGTTCCTTGCCAGCGGATACCTGTACCTCCCCGGCGTCGATCTCACACACAGCCTGCAACTGGGCGCCGCCTGGCAGGGCAGCGATATAGCCACGGTAGGCACTTTTTCCAATTCCTTCCCATGGGCCCGGGGATATACAACCTATAATTTTTACCAGATGTGGCGGCTGACTGCCAACTATCATCTTCCATTGATATATCCGGATGCCGGCTTTGCCAATATGGTCTATTTATTACGTGTACGTGCCAACGCTTTCTATGATTATATGAAAGCAAATGCATTTATCAACAGGAACGGGGATGTGGCCTGGTTCCCTTTCCGGAGCTATGGGATGGAGATGTATTTCGATACCAAATGGTGGAACCAGCTGCCCATCAGCTTTGGCATCCGCTATAGCCGCCTGGTGGACGGGGCTTTGGAAGGACTGGGACCGAATCAATGGGAGCTGATCCTGCCGTTGAATATCTTGTCGCAGGGATACAGCGCAAGGTCTGCGGTTCACACCTATTGAGCATCATCCAATATGCGCAAGGCTTTCCTCGATGGTCTTGATCTTGGCAAGGGCATCCTCCCTTTTCTTCCGTTCGATGGCAACGACCTCCGGCTTTGCATTCTGGACAAAACGTTCATTCCCCAGCTTCTTGTCCACGGACTCCAGAAAGCCTTGCAGATAGATCAGCTCTTTCTGGAGCTCATCTTTCTGGTGACCGGTATCAACCCCTTTTTCGGCGGCAATGTAGAATTTATCCTTACCCGAGACCACTGTCAGGGCGCCTGACACCATTTCCTGTGTCATGGAGGCATTCCTGGCATTCACCTGGCGGACCAGTATGGGCAGGACTTCTTCATAGGCCTTGCCCTGTCCGGACAGGATAGAAAGATCTATCGACTCCTTAGGCTTGATCTGCGCTTTATTACGGGCATCGCGGATGGCTGTGATGGCTTCCTTCAGCAGGTTGCCCTGTGCAAGGACAGCCGTATCCGGCTTTTCTATGGCGGCATATGGACGAATGCATAGATCGTCTGTACGTTGAGCCAGCAGGTGATATATTTCTTCCGTTACAAAAGGCATAAAGGGATGCAGCAGCTGCATCAGCTGCCCGAAATAGTCGATCGTATGACGATAGACTGCCGCATCGATGGGCTGTTCAAAGCCAGGTTTTACCCATTCCAGGTACCAACTGCAGAAATCATCCCATATCAGCGAGTACAATACTTTCAGCGCTTCACTCAGCCGGAACTCTTTATACAGCTCTTCGATCTCCGTCCGGGCTTCCCGCAAGCGGTGCTCAAACCATTTGACGGCAAATCCCGCGTCTGTAGATAAGGCGCCGCCTTCTTTCTGGCGCCCTTCCCAGCCCTTTACCAGCTTGAGCGCATTCCACATCTTATTATTGAAATTGCGCCCCTGCTCGAGTGAGGACTCATCGTATAGCAGATCGTTGCCGGCAGGAGAGGAGATCATGATGCCAAAACGCAAGGCATCCGCTCCGTACTTGTCCATCAGTTCCAGGACATCGGGAGAGTTGCCCAGGCTTTTGCTCATTTTACGCCCCTGCTTATCCCGTACCATACCCGTAAAATAAACGTCCCGGAAAGGAATGCGTTCTTCCATGGGTATATCGTCCTTGTAGAAATACAGCCCTGCCATGATCATACGGGCCACCCAGAAGAAGATGATATCCTGCCCCGTTACCAGTACGGAGGTGGGGTAGTAGTAAGATATATCCGGATTGCCGGGGTTTGTGACCCCTTTAAATACTTCTATTGGCCATAGCCAGGAGGAGAACCATGTATCCAGAACATCTTCATCCTGTTTCAGCTCGTCGATGGCAAAGGCGGGTTTTTTGAACAGCTGGTAGGCTTCGTCCCTGCTGGCGGCTACCTGGAAACTGCCATCGGGTGCATACCAGGCAGGTATCTGCTGTCCCCACCATAGCTGACGTGAGATACACCAGTCCTTTACATTCTCCAGCCAATACCTGTAAGTGGCCAGGAATTTATCCCCCGGATGAATACGTATATGCCCTTCCGTTACTGCCTTTAGAGCAGGTTCCGCCAGGTCTTTCATCTTTACGAACCATTGAGTGGAGATGCGGGGCTCCACGACGCAGCTCGTGCGCTGGGAGAACCCGATGCGGGTCATATGTGTTTCTTCCTTGACCAGCAGCCCATCCTGTCGCAGCTTTTCTACAACAGCCTTGCGGGCAGCAAACCGTTCCATGCCCACAAAAACCTCGGCTGCGGCGCTCAGCGTGCCGTCGGGGTTTAATGTATCGATGATGGGCAGCCC
>Ga0207671_10003262_pt1 | contig 16317 bp, 7 predicted proteins | sample KBSC24metaG_FD_184352 | JGI IMG/M metagenome (GOLD analysis project Ga0207671, IMG submission 184352) | Corn rhizosphere microbial communities from Kellogg Biological Station, Michigan, USA - KBS C2-4 metaG (SPAdes) (version 2) | ecosystem: Host-associated > Plants > Roots > Rhizosphere > Soil... | reverse complement strand
CGTCCAGCTTGTTCCGGAGCACGACCCCGGGCGGTGAGGGCTTCAGTCCTCAGGCGACGGGTCTGACCGGCACAAGCTGGACGGACAATGGGGTGAGCACGGGGACGACCTACTACTACATGCTGGCCGGCATCAACGGCAATGGACCGGGAAGCCGCTCCACGGAGGTCTCGGCGACGCCGTAAGCACGGCCCTTAATGGCGGTTGAATGACCTGCAAGTCTGGCTGGCGATTGAAGTGTCCAGAGGGCGCCCAGCTGCCAGTGGAGGCTTGATATACCGTCCGGCGGATGATTAGTCCGCCGGACGGTATTTTTTGGGGAGAATTATGTATGCTCATTTTCGCGTCCGAAAACTTTTCGGAAAATAAACGCTTGACAAGACGGCGTGTTTGACTTATTATGTAATCAGTAATGTTGAATGGTCATGAAACTTTATACGTTAAGAGATTGACCGGCTGTACACCGAAGACAGAGGAGTATTTTCATATGCGTGCCACTACCCCATCAAGACAAACTCGACAGGGCTTCACTCTTATTGAACTATTAGTAGTTATAGCTATAATAGCGATTCTCGCTGCAATTCTCTTCCCCGTATTTGCAAAGGTCCGCGAGAAAGCCCGCGCTATCTCCTGTCTATCAAACTGCAAGCAGATGGGGCTTGGGATGATGCAGTATGTCCAGGACAACGAGGAAGCCTACCCAATCGGTGTCGATCAGTCCAAAACGACAGATGGGATCAGTGACCATAATCTGTACTGGGTACATCGTATTTACCCATATGTAAAGAGTGTAGCAGTCTTTAAGTGTCCTGATCAAACAGACGCGCCCGGAACCCTTTACACAGGAAATTATGCATACCCCAGCGATCCGAGCAAGTCCGGCGACCCCAATGTCGCGCAAGGATATAACATTCCCGGAGTGATCCATTCAACGTACGCCGTCAACGACCACATCTGCCCGCCGTGGTGGTACAACTCCAATATCACACTGGCGTCGATCGATGCTCCGGCGAATAAGGTCATGATCACAGAAACCAAGACGTTCGCAGACATGGGAGCGCCCTGGTGGAGTGGAAGCAATGACTTCGACCAGAACGCCGGCTACGCGCCGCACACCGGCATGATGAGCGTTACCTTTGCCGACGGCCATTCCAAGGCCATGCGGCCGACCGCGACCATCATCCCCAAGAACATGTGGGGGCGCTTCGTGGACCAGACCGCAGCCGACGGCCCGGGATGCGACGGACCTCCGACCGGCGTTGTTCCGTACCTGGACGCTAACTGCGACGCTAATACCGCAGGGGGCAGCGGCCAGACCGGAGCGGTCGCCCACCTGGCGGCCCTGGAAGCGAAATACAAGTGAATCCGTAGTTTCGGCCTCTCTACAATGAGGCTACGAGTGATCTCCAAGCACTTTGGGTCCCAAGCTCTTTTGAGAGCTTGGGACCTATCTTTTTGATTGTTCCGCCAGCAGCTTTGCCATTTGGGGAAGACAAAACAAAAAACTTGACAAGCGATCCAGGATGCCTTATTATACAATCAATAAAGTTTAATGGTCATACAAATTCGCATTGTAATCTAAGGTAATCGAGATCATTTACGATGCGATTTGTGATCATTACGGGCGCACCGCAATTGCGTTTTGCGGTACTGAGCCCCGGGCGGCAACGATGGTAAAGACACCTCAAGATAACGAGAGCCTTCGCAATGATCGCGATCAGGCTGCAGAGAATGGGCATACGATAGGACGCTTCAGACTACCGCTCCTTTTGACAGCCGGTCTGCCCTTGTCTCTCTTCGCATACTGGCTGGTAATACGCATCGAACAAACTGATGTTGTCGGCCTTCCAACCAGTCTGGCCATCTATTATCATGTCGTCTCCCTGTTAGCGTTCTTGTGCGTGGCAAACGCTCTGCTGCGGAAGGGCTTTCCAAAAGCCGCTTTGTCACGCGCGGAGCTGCTGTGTCTGTACTCAATGATGTCCGTCGCAAGCGCCTTTGCCTGCTTCGAGAGTATCGGCACTCTTATGCCTGCTCTAGTTTATCCCGCCGCTCAGGTCGCATGGCACAGCCCGGATGCCGGGCTGGCGACGAAAGTCCTGTCGCGCCTGCCGTCGTGGGCTGTCGTGCACACACCGGCCACAGCCGGCCTTTACCTGGAAGGCGGAAAGTGGAGTGAGTTCTGGCCCGGATGGCTTCGGCCCCTGGTGGCATGGGGCCTCCTGCTGGCCTGCCTCCAAGCAATGTTCATGGCGCTCTCCCGGCTTCTGTGGGATCAATGGGCAGAGTACGAGAAGTTGTCGTTCCCACTTACCAAGCTTCCCCTGGAGATGACGGACCCACAGGGCAAGATGTGGCGCTCTCGCCTCTTCTGGGGAGGGTTCGCAGTCGCCGCCGTGATCGACATTGTGAATGGACTCCACCAGTTCTATCCCAGCCTCCCATTCTTCGATGTCAAAGTCCATTTTCTGAATGCCGGCACTACTCCGGGCGCACAGGCAGTCGGGAATACGGCATGGACCATGCACCCGCTCATGCTGGGACTTGGGTTCTTGCTGCCGACCGACCTGTCTTTCTCAACATGGTTCTTTTTTCTGATGGGCAAGGCGCAGAAGTATCTCTCCGGGGACTGGGGTATCGCGCATGGATCGGGCTGGACTTTCGGTGGAAACGTGCCCGGCCTCATCGAGCAGAATATCGGAGCATTCTTTGTTCTGGCGGGTGGCTGGCTCTGGTCGGCGCGCCGCCATCTGAAGCGCCGCTGGAACCTTGCCCGGAACGGTGACCGCAGCGCTATCCTCGACTGGCTCATCCTGATCTTCGGGTCGGTCATCTGGGCATTCGGACTGACTCTGCTCGGGCTTGCCCTTCCGGTCGCCTTTGCAGTTGTGGGCCTCATGCTGTTGATGGCGTTGTTCGTTACGCGCATCCGCGCCGAGCTTGGACTGCCGGTTTACAACCTGCACTCCGAAGGCGCGGACACCGTGCTGCCTGGGATACTCGGCGGAGCGCCCCTCGGGGAGCGCGGCATGGAGGCCATCGCAAGTCTGCATGCGATTACACGGTCACAGCAGGGACATGTCATGCCGCATCAGATGGAAGGCGCGTTCATGTGCGAGCGGGCCGGCGGCAATACATCGCGCTATTGGATCGCTGTCTGCGCAGCCGGAGCAGCCGCGGCCATCATAGGCCCGTGGATCATGCTCAAAGTTATCTCGTTGCATGGCGTTGCGCTATTCGGCAGCGGCTTTAACCCTGTGCATGTCGAAGGGTGGACACAGCTTGAAGCGAAGCTAGGGACACCGCCCCATGCCGACATTACGGCGATCCGAGAGATGATCGGCGGCGGCCTCTTTACGGCGGGGCTTATTGCGCTGCGTTACTTATGGCTGGCAAGTCCGTTCCACCCACTCGGCTACGCAATCTGCGGCGGCTGGGGAACGGAGATGATCGTCACGCCCGTGGCAATTGCCTGGGTGGTCAAGGTTCTGATTCTTAAGTACGGCGGCCTGCGCACCTACGAAAAGGCAGTGCCGTTCGCGCTTGGCCTGGTGATGGGTGAGTTCATCGTGGGTTCTTTGTGGACTCTGCTGGCGCTGACGCTCCATCAGGAGACCTATCGGATCTGGCTGTTCTAGAAAGGCGGTCGCCAGCAGTCGCCAGCGACTCTGACATGGAGATTAGAGGCGTTGTCCTCGCGATTGGAATCGCAGACAATTCTTTGGCAATAGCCTTGCCCTGGCGGCTAAAGCCACGGGCTGGCAAAATCACGAAGTGTCCCTTCGCACACTGAGGATAACACCAAAGGTGTCTTCTCTGAGTCGGCGCAGTTAGGCATACGCACCCTTGCATGCGCATGCAGGCTGACTTCGTGAATTATTAGCCCGTGGCTTTAATCGCCGGGGCAAGGCCGCCGTGATACGCAACATTATTGACGATTTTTCGCGGCTATTTCTTCAGGAGTTATCGATTGAACATCAGCAGACGCTCTCTTATCTTCTCCGCCGTGGGAGCTTTCGCAATATGGCCGCCTCACGCGGGATCGGCATCGACAATGCGTAAACTGCTGATCCCGGAGATGAACATGGACGAACAATTTAAGGCGCCGGTACGCAAGCGGCTGCGCGGCGTTGCCCTCAGAGGTTTCGGCACGATCTCAGGGTCGTTCGCAACTTACGGCAAGAACGCCTCCGTATCGGCCCTCACCATATCCTGCGAGAATGAAGCGAAGGCGGACCTCGTTCTCGCCAAGTATCTGGGCGATCTGGGCAAGGTTTTCCGGACAGAAGCAGTTCTTCTCAAGTCGGACCGCGGCGATATTCCGGCTCATCATGCGGCCGATCAAGGCTATATCACGGCTTTTCGCGCAAATGACGACGTCGTTATTTGCGCTGCGCCGAGTCCGGAAGAACTGTCGTCCGTATATCGCGCAGAACTCGGCAGTATCTCAGGAGAAGCGCAATTTGCCTCTCAGGCGAAAGTCCCGATGTACCTTAACCGGTGGGACAAACATGGGTTCATCTTCTATTACAGTGTCTTCATGGACCCGCCGGCTTCCGATCCTCCAAAGCCCTTCTATAACTACTCGGACGACTTTGCCTTTGCCAAAGATCACAATACCGGCATGGCGATCTGGGACGACGAATCCGCGAACGATACAGCCGAAGGGCTGATGAACATTCCGTGGTGGGAGTGGTCCGCGAAGGAAACTACGGCCGCGAATATCCCCCTGCATATCAACTCATCAGACATTCCCACAACATGGCTGCTCAACCGATATCGCGACCAGACCGTACAGAAGATGCCCCAGTTCAGCGGCAACTTCTACCGCATTGCCGATCCCTACCTTGGCGGCAACGGCACAATTTCCTGGGGAGCTCAGGAGGCAGAGGACGCGGAACTTGGCCTGGTGCAATCCTCCGTCAAGCGATTTGCGGCCAAGCCCAATGTGGTGGGATGGCTTGAGCCGCACAGCGAATTAGGCCACGGCAAGCAGCAACTCTTTTTAGAGTATGGGCCGGTCGCCGATGCATCCTATCAGGACTTTCTGCGCGAGCGATACAAGAATATCAAAACGCTCGACGCCAGGTGGCATGGCGGCCGGGGAAAATTGCGTTCATGGCCGGATGTCAAGGCTCCGGAGCTGGCCGACTTCCTCGGATGGGGCCCTGACGCATTCGACCTGACCGGCGCCTGGCGTGTCCACTATGAGGACGCTCCCGCCGGTAAAACATACACGAACGATGACCTGCGGGGCCTCTTCCGCCGTCCCGTGCCGACCATCCCTGCCCACGACGAATGGTTCACTCCCGCTTTCGACGACTCAAACTGGGGAACCCTGATCGCGCCAGGCAACGATCGCATGATGTACATGGAAAAGCGCCCGGCAGTCTATCGCCGGCGTTTTGACATGCCCCACGATTGGCGGGCATCGCACGGCAAGATCTGGCTTTACGTATGGAATTTGAACATGGCCGAGCAGGACAAGATGGCCGCCTATGTCAATGACAAAAAAGTCGGCGAAAGCATCGTTCCTTTCTATACACCGCAATGGGCCGCATTCGAGGTTTCTGATGCGCTTCGCGACGGCAGCAACCATATCGCCATGCGTCTGCCGAACGGCTTCCTCGGCTACCGCGTGTATCTGTCCCCCACTCCTCCAAACCAGTACCCTCACCTGGGCACTGAGATGAACGCGCAGTGGGCCGATTACGCGGACTGGACCGGATGGCTGCGTTTCGAAGGAGTCCGGCGCGGCACGGAGATGATCCGGCAGGTCGATCCGGACCGCCCGATCACGTTCATGTCGCCCGATGTCTATGTCGATCACATCAAGGTCCTGTGCGAGCGATATGGCGGCCATTTCCACGACACGGGCCTCATGGCCGGACTGTGGTGCGACCTTTATCCAATGCTCGCCCGCGGATCCAACCTGGCCTTCGACCTTGAACCCGGTGGACCGTCCGCTAACGCCGAGGATTTCCGTTTGTATATGGGGCGCTATCTTACCGAGGGCATCCAGGGCATCAGCTACTTCATGCACATCGGCGACGTGATGTGGAAAGACGACGTTCGCAAGCAATACGAAGCCTACCAGCCCATGCTGAACCTGGTGGGCAAATGCCATATCCCAAAGGCAGAAGTCGCGATACTCTACAGCCAGCGATGCGAACGACTGACGGGATACCCATGGGGCAGCGATCCCAACACCTCTCTCGGTTGCGGCTTCTGGTACTTCAATATCGCCGCAAATCTGTTGACTGAGTTCCCGCGCGACGGCGTTACCGAGATCGATTTCGGCAACGGCAATGTCGATCCCTACAAGGTCATCGTCGACACGAACACGTCGATCATGGATGAGACACTGGTTTCGCAGATCGAAGCCTGGGTGAAGAATGGCGGGATCTTCGTGAGCTTCGTCCACACCGGACGCCATACCCCGACCGATCCCGAAACGTGGCCCATGTCCCGCCTGACGGGATACCGGGTCGATCGAATCGAGAAGTATAGTGCGGACGGCAAGGTTCCGGACTCGGAGTGGAGCACCCTCAAGCCAGCACAGGGCCAGGACATTTTCCGATCATCGAACTGGGATCCCAGCATCCGAGCAAATGGGCTGCGTCTCTCGGCAGCACAGCCTGACTGTCACAACCTCATGCTCTGGGAGGACGGCTCCGTTGCGATCGGCATGAGGCCGCTTGGCAAGGGGCATGTCGTTCAAGTTGGCTGCAAGTTCACAGATGACAAGATCCCCGACCGTATCGACATCGGCCTGTACAAACCCTCGGACGATCACCTGACCACCCTCTTAAGCGACCTGCTGGGCGGCATGGGCATGGCGCGAGTTCCGGGCAGGACAGGAAACGCAGGCGATCCCATTCTGATGCGGCACAGTGTCAGCAACGATGGTCTCTACGATGTCTGGTTCCTCTACAATCGGGACAAAGCCGCTCAAAAAGCGGATCTTATCTTCAAGGCCGGCTTTAATCCGGCAAGTTGTATCGATGTGATTTCCGGACAGGCCGTGCCGGTCACACGCACCGATACCGAAAGCTCCTTAAAGGGACTGACCTTCGGCTCATTGGAGACGCGGGCCTTCATCACGCCCCGCAACACCATTGAATCTGCTCCATTGAACTGGCTGGAGCTTCAGCGGAATTGGTGGCGCGGCACGACGAAGCCGGAAAAGAAATGGCTTCCGACACTGGAAGAGCTGCAGCTGCACAGTGCCGGTCTGAGCGAAGATTGGGGATTCCAAGCGTTGGATTCCGTCCCGGCGGATCAGATCGCCAAAATGACCGATCCCGCATTCGACGATTCGCACTGGGAGCGCATACCGCTTGGCATGTGGGGTTTGTCCGATCACAAGGGCGTCAAGCATGCCATGCTCCGCAAGCGGATTACCGTTCCGAAAAAATGGAAGACGGGAGAGGTCGCCCTCTGGATACAGAGTTGGACCGGCACAACGTTCGTCGATCGCGGCCGCGTCTACGTGGATGGCCGGGTCATCCGTGACTTCGATCCCGACGGCGTGCGGGGCAACGTCCTCGATGGCGCTCTCAAGCCCGGTTCGACTCATGTGATCGCCATGGAAATCCAAGGCATAGGCGTGCTGAACGGCATCCGCGCCAACGCCTGGTTGTCGCATCTACCTGATGCGCAGGCGAACCTGGACCTGAGCGGAGAGTGGATACCCAGCCGCGACGTTCTTCACGAGGATGCCCCCATTCAATTACCCGGACCGTGGGATACGCAGATGGCTAGACGGACTATCCATGTTGACGACGCGCAGAAGAAGCGCAGCGTCCACATAGAGATTATTGCCGAAGGACCGATCGTCGGCGTGATTGTCAACGGATCCTACGTGCGGCGTCACCACCATGGCATCGGAGAACGGACGATTTTGAATGTCACACGCTGGATCAAGTTCGGCCAGGAAAACGAGATCACAGTCGTTCGCTGGTGGGAGCCGGGTAAAGCGACGATTAAAGCTGTAAAGCTGAGATTTTACGATAAGGGTGTCTATGCGTAGGAAAGCCCTCCTGCCTGCTTGCGCAATCGTTTAATTTTTCTGAGGTTTTTATCATGCCGGTTCGATTTGAGGACAAGGCCGTCGTCATCGACGACACGCCTATATTTATTTACTCGGGCGAGTTCGAGTATTTCCGCGTTGCGCCCGAAGACTGGGAAGACCGCATTCAGAAGCTCAAGGCGGGCGGCCTGAATTGCATTGGGCTTTACTTTGCGTGGAACTACCACTCATCGGCGCCTGGGCAGTACGATTTCACGTCGCCGGGTTGCGATATCGCAAGGCTGCTGGAGATTGTCCGGGAGGCAGGGCTCTATGCAATCGTGCGGCCTGGGCCGTACATCTGTAACGAGTGGGACCTCGGCGGCTATCCATCGTGGCTTCTGGCGGAAGACAGCGGAGACTGGCGTTCGGCGGATCCCCGGCACATGCGATATTTGCGCGAGTGGTATGATGCCGTCAATGGGATTTTGGCGCGGTATCAGCATGATTCAGGCGGTCCGATCATCCTTTATCAGATCGAGAACGAGTATCGATGGAACGACAAAGAGCTTCTGGATGCGCTCTACGACTACGCCGTAGCGGATGGAATCACGGTCCCCTTGATCGGCAACCATGACGGCGGCGCGGTATCGTCGGGGGCGAAGGTTACGGACGGTGTCGATACCTATACAGGTGTCGGCGAACGGTATCGATGGCGCGGATGGATGCAAGCGATGTATCATCGCATCGGCGACACAGCTCCATTGATGGTGCTTGAGTTTCGCGGCTGCGACATGAGCCTGTGGGGCGAGCCCGCTCCTTCCGAGGAAAGATTGCCGTCTCATTGGATCGCCGGGCAGGAGAAGCTGTTTACAGCTACCGGCGCGAACCTGACAAATCGCTTTATTGCTGCCGGAGGCATCACTCCTGAGGACTTCCACAGCGACCATATCACGACGGAGTACGGCACGCGCGCGGCTGTTGCGCCATGGGGTGATGTGACGGCCTCCACATCCTATTCGTACATGCGGATGTGGGGCGAGTTTGTGAAGAGCGTCAACGGCCCTCTGGCAGCATCGAAACCCGGGCATATCGGATGGGGAACGAACAATCCACAAGTGGAATGCATGGCGCGCCGCGGCCTGGACGGCACATTCTTCACCCTGTTGAACAATTCGGATCAGCCTCATAGCGTCCGCCTCAAGCTTCCGGAGAGTATGGCGATCGGTGAGCACGAGATCCCGATCGGTCCGGGGCAAATCAAAGTCCTGGTCGCCAACTTAAAAACCGGCGGCTTTACTATCTCCTACAGCACAGCCGAGATACTTAAGATCGGCGAGCTGGCCGGCAGATCCTATATCGTGCTATTCGGCGATACCGGAACTCAAGCGCAAATCGCACTGGAGCAGGCAGCCGAGACTGCCACCATTGTGTTTGAGATCGGAGCAGAACCTGCGTTACGGACGGCGGCGCTTGGAGCAGTGGCCGTGGACATCTACGCCATATCGACAGAAACAGCGATGGGCACATGTTTCCTGGAAACGGCCTCCGGCGCAGTTCCCCTCTTCGGCGATGTCGATCTGCTCTTGAACGACAATAAGAGAGCAGCGCAAATTGAGGCGAAGGCAGGCGCAGAACTCACGGTGGGCACTCCGGATATGGTTATGGCTCTTGATATCGAAGGAGCGGATGTGACGGCAACGGCGCGTTGCAACGGTCTTGTACAATGGCATGTATCCATTCCGAATGCCGGCGTTCCCGAGATCCGGCAGAGAGCCCTCGAAGCACGTATCGAGTCGAATTGGACTGAAGCTATGCCACAGTCTCAAAACGGCTGGAGGCAGGCCATAGCCTATGGCCCGGATGCTGAGATCATTTTAAAGCCGGGACATCGCCGCTGGATTACCGAGTTCGATGTGACGGATCCCAACGCAAGTGTTATTGAGTTTCTCGGCATTTCCAGCGCGGAGTGTGAGTTCTATTTGAACGGCAAGTTCCTCGGCGTATTTCCGGAGGCGCGCCCGGCGGGATATCCGTTTATGCCCAGCTTCGGCGTGTCGTTCGATGTGAGCGACGTTATCCATCCGGGGCGCAACGTGCTGGCCGTGGCAATGAATGTCATCGGCAGGCACAATTGCGGACAGCCGATCTACTCCGGGTTTAACGCCCCGGTTATCCTGCGCGGCAAAGACCGCGAGGAGATCGCGCTGCCGAATTGGTCTGCATCGCCGCCGGATACGCGGACCTGGCTCGTCAGTGAACTGTCCTGCAGCCCCGATCAGGCGCAGGCGGGATATGATCGTAGCGGATGGGCTGATATCGATCTGACGATCCCTGAGGCGCACACATGGCTGCACAGCGGCGACCTGAGGCACCGGGTTCGCTGGTATCGAACGACCGTGCAAACGCCCAAAGCCTTCAATAGGCGTCCGCTCTTGCTGGAGACATCGGCGGTTGAGGAGGCATGGGTATATGTCGACGGCAAGTGCGTGGAGCGGAAACGCTCAGGAACCAGCTCTGTGTACGATCTCAGCGCCTATTCGGAGAGAGACAGTTTCGAAATCACCATCGCCGTTCGCAGCAACTGGTACTTCTTCACACCGACATGGGGATTGAACGATGCGCCGAAGCTCGTAACGGCAAACCGGACTTTAGAGGCCGGGTGGCTCATTTCAGATGGCGGTAAAGGCGAAATGGAAGGATGGGCTGTCTCTGAAGATGGCTGGACGAGCTTGGAGAGCACGCCCAGCCGTGACCTCTGGGCGCGCAGAGTGGTCGATATAGATCCCATTGAAGACCAACGAATGCCGGTATATGTGGAGGCCAAGGGCTGGGGCGAGCATGGGGATGTCTACTGGAACGGAGAGCGCATCGGCCTGTACTCTGCGGCCGGCCCACAGACACGCTTCTATGTGCCGGGCGGGCGGATTCGCCGGAGAAATCAGGTATCGATCCATATGACCGGATATGGCGGCGACGTTAAAATAGGAGAGCTGACAGTCAGGCCGTACAGCATCCGCCGGAGGTCGACAATCGAGGTCAGGATCAAAGATTGAAAAAAATTACGCGATTGATTTGACAATTGCCGCCAATATGAGTAGATTCCTCTAACAGAGGAATGGAAGTTCAGCGGTTGCCTGCGTCTCATGATGCACGGGGCGCAGGCTGTCGTTAAACAACCGACAAATCGTCACCACTTATAGGTACAAGTAAGTTTTGCTATACCAGTCGCTGGCGACTGCGAGCGACCATTCACTCACTAACCAGGAAAATTATCGACCACTATGCAAACAGAAGTAGATGCGCTTCGCACATCCGAAGAAACCGTCTCAAAGCCCCTGCGTATTGCGATTATCGGCTGCGGCGGTATCGCTCAGACCCATATCCGCTACCTCAGCAAGATCCCCGGAGTTTCGATCGTAGCCGGCGCCGATATCGCGCCTGCCGCCCTCGACCGTATGCGGGAGAAGCACGGCGTGGACGCTCTGTATGAGGACTACAATGAGATGCTCAAAGAGGTGGGACACACCTTCGATGCAGTCTCCGTCTGTACCCCCAACGGCGTCCATCATGCGGCGGCGATGGCAGCCTCGAATGCCGGCAAGCATGTCATTTGCGAGAAGCCGATGGCGATGAATGCCGTACAGGCGCAGGAAATGGCCGATGCCGCAAAGGCCAACGGCGTCGAGTTCGTCATCGGGTTCCAGCACCGCTTCGAGCCCCGCTCCAAGGTCCTTCGGGATATGGTTGAGGCAGGCGCGTTCGGCAAGATCCTGTATGTCCGCGCACAGGCCCTTCGCCGCCGCGGTATCCCGAACTGGGGTGTATTCGGCCAGAAGCAGCTTCAGGGCGGCGGTCCGATGATCGATATCGGCGTCCACATCCTGGAGACCAGCCACTCCATTATCGGCACCCCGAAACCGGTCTCCGCGACCGGAAACACGTTCACCTTCCTCGGCAACACCGACTCGAAGGTGAAGAGCGTCTGGGCAGGCTGGGATCACGAGACCTATACCGTCGAAGATATGGCTGTGGGCATGATCCGGTTCGACACGGGCACGATGCTGACGATCGAATCGAGTTTCGTGGCCCATATCGAGCACGATATCTTCAACCTGCAGATCTTCGGCGAGAAGGGCGGCGCGATCTGGGACGGCTCCAAGATCTACACCGACCTGAACGACTATATGGTGAATATGACACCGTCGTTCATTGGCGACTGGGACATGTGGGACTACAAGTTCCAGCACTTCGCGGGCGTCGCTCGCGGCGAGCGCAAGAACGAAGCGCCCGCTGAGCATGGCATCATGGTCCAGAAGATGCTCGACGGCGTTTACGCCTCGGCTGCAGCCGGACGTGAAGTCGAGATCAAGTAACCCGCCAGGCTCCCCTCCACACCCCCTCTCCTTCGGGGATGGGGTGTGGAGAGGAGCCTGCGTTTTTACGAAATCCCTCTCCGAATAACATCGTAGAATGCGTCATCTGCAGGTGTCCAGGGGGTGAAGCGGTCCTGCTTCATGCCGAGGATATTGCCGACCTCGACGGACATTCCATGCTCTCTGGCAGCGTTGAAGTACTCTTCGAACTTCTCCATGTAGTTATGAAGATCGAAGGCCACCGGGCAGCCAGGGGTCAGGCTTTGCAGCATGAAAGCGCGGTTGAGGTGCTCGCGGTAGTTCGATGTGGCTACGTCGTACGTGCGGTTGATATCGATAAGCTCCGCGAGATATGGGTGGCCGGCGCAGCCGATATGGCAGCCGTCGGGCTTGTGCTGTTGCATCATCGTGTAGAACAGCTTGAAGAGACGGTAGCAATAGTTCTCTTCTCCCCGCCAGGAGGCGTCATAGAGGGGCTGATCCGCGTGGACCTTGTCTGCAAGGAAGTCGGTCTTAATCCCGTCCAGGTCGTAACATCCCTCATCGGAAGACAGCAGCTTATGGAACAGAGGCGCTAAGTACTCGTTCTGTGTTCCGGGGTTCGAGTAATCCAGCATGCGCCGTCCGTGGATGTTCCGCCAGGCATCTCCGGCCAGGAACGCGGGGTCAACCTGAGCGTCGTCAAAGACTTCCGCCCAATTCCACCAGATAATGGCTTTCATGCCGCGGGCATGAATATCGTCCACGAGAGAGCGCAGGTCCGGAAAGCGGCTGGTCTGCACTTCCCACTGTCCGCGCGATATCTGCCAGCCGTCGTCGATGAGGATCGTCCGGAACGGCAGGCGCTGTTCCTCGATCGACTGCATAGCCCGGCGGATCAGCTCTTCCGTACAGGCTTCGACTGTGGGATTGCTCCCTTCCAGCTGCTGCAGCCCAAGTTCATCTTCCGAAACGAATCCCGAAGCGTATCCCTGATCCATCCAGCTGCAGTAGAGCGGCTCGCGATGCCACGAGTGCCGAACCTTGCCGGCGGGATTCGGAATGAGGCCCTGATCGACCATCATTCCCGTGTAGCGCCCGGCAGTTTCAAGGGGCGTCTTGTCCCGGTCGAGAAACAGGCAGATGCGGGGCGACCGGAACACGCTGCCAGCGCGCAACTTCTGTCCGTGCCCCACCCCGCCATAGTCGAGATAACAGTGAGCAACGTGGAAGTCGACGGCGCTGAAGTAAAGGCCGTAAGATGTCGGGAGGTCCAGGGCGCCGATGCAAAGGGTCAGTTCCTCTTTCCTGAGCATCATCATGCTCGGGTGCGGAGCGAACTGCCAGTCCCGAGAGTAGGTGTCTGTTTCACAGCCGCGTCCGCCAAGCAGAAGCTCGGGCCATGTATTGGGCGTATAGTGCCGATTGCGGAAGTTGACCACGTCATAGAGGTTGAGGGCTGTTTTGTTCGGGAGGACCGACAGACGCGTTAGTTCACAGTCCTGATCCACCAGAGTGCTGCTGCTGATCGCCAGACAGTCGCCGATCCGCTCCAGGGTGACATCCACGCGGCAGGCTGCGCCGGTAAAGACAAGGCCGACCGTATCGAAGCCGTATTCGACGGCATGCAGGCTTACATCGGGTGTTTGTCCGTCCAGTTCAGGCATACAGAGATTCAAAGCCGGCACAAGGAGAAGGCGTCCCCCCCCGTGGCCGTCTGAAATCGTCAGTGTTTCCCGCACCCCGTCCATTTCCACAAGAAGGGCGCCAGCGCGAATGCAGCCGCCGACAGTTCGTGCTGGGAGATCGTTTGCGAGCAGCCCGATTATGGGCGACGCATCTCCGGTGACTGGTGTGGCGGGATCAGCCGCCAGGGACTCAAATGTAGGTGACAAGGGTGTCATGTGCCATTAGCTCCAACGAAGATTTGCGATCAGTTAGCGAGAACGGCCTCGCCGGCAACAGGTTCGGAGTGACGCGATCGGCTAGTGGGTGTCTCTTGCCGTTGCAAGGGCACAATAGCTGTGTCGTGGCCGCTGAGGATACCGCGAAGCCATGTCCACGCGTAGCGATCGAACACTGGCGACCAGTCGTGGCCAAGGTTGGGAAGCGGCACGATCCGCTTCTGGGTCTTAAGCGCGCGGTATGCGGCGTAGACGCCGGTCGGCGGCGAGATCGGGTCGATCAGACCTGCATTCATCAGAACGGGACACTTGACATACGGCGCGAAGTTGACGACATCGAAATAGCTTTCGACACGCGTTCTTGAGTCGTCAATAATGTCACGATCCTGAAAGCCTTCCCCGCCGGGACAGTGTGAGCGGTTCATATGCATGGTCCAGCGCAGCCATGGCAGATTGGCAAAATGGGTAATGGCGGGGACGGTAGCGCAAATGCGTGGATCCAGGGCAGAAACGACGGTGCTTAACCGCCCGCCCTGGCTGCCGCCGACAATGGCGATCTTCCGATCGTCCACTCCAGGCAGCTGACAAAGGGCATTGACGGCCTGCAGCGCGTTCAGATAGACACGATAATGAAGGTAATCCTGCGGATCGGTGTACACAGGTTCGGGGAGCAAGGGATACATGGGAGCGTCAACCGGGAAACCATGGACCTGGATATCGAGGGCTGCGTAGCCATGTCGAGCCTGCTCAACAGGAGCGGGCCTCGGAAAGTTACCGGCTCCGGGCATTACGAGCAGGCCGGGAAATATACCGTCTCCGGCAGGCCTGGCAAACCATCCGTAGACGCGACCGCCGCACGGCGACGCGAAGTCGACACGGGAGATCTCAATATCGTTATAGAGTTCACCGTCGGGGTCGTAGCTTTCCGGGAGGGCCGCTTGCTCCACATTGTACCGGCCGATCGCCTCCCCCGTAAGGCGCATCGCGGCTTCGACGCGCAGGTCCGGAGGGGTTTGCTTGCAATTCTGTAGAGCGTGTGACCAGAAGCTGTTGAAATTACTAGGACAGACTTCGATATGCGATTCTTCCCCGATCCTCCAACCGAATGTCGTAATTGCTGAAGCCTGTTCGTGCTGGGAATATGTGAGCGACATTCGCAGGTCGTAAAACCCCGGCTCGTATGCGGACATATCGAGGTCGACGGCGAAGCTATGGTCCACCCAGGGCTCGGCAAAGCCGCATTTCAGCGGGGCCGTAACCATATTACGGCTGAGCGCCCAGCGCGCCGACAGAGGCCGGCGGATAGATTGCCCCACAATGGAGACGGGTCCGGCGGCATCGAACATAAAATCAGGGCGGATGCGCGAATAGAAGACGATGTCGTACGATCGGGGCGTCGAAGGCAGGGCATCGTATCGGTTGGCTATGTTGACGAGCATCTTACTTTAACCCGCCCCGACGGACGCAGGTCCTTTCATGAATTGGAGGATCATTCAACAAATCTTATTGAATAGATAATAAACTATATCAATGTATTTTGTCAAGTTGCGAGGGAGGATAGTTGTGGAGGAGAGGATGAGATGCTTGCGATCAGATCGAAAACGCCTTCACAGGGGTCACATTCTTATATAACTTGATTAGAAGTGTAGAATTCGGTGAGATAGTGGACAGACATGAAGATGTGACTTTGTAAAGGAAGTGAAGCCTTAGCAAGGAATTACGAGATGTAGGGATAAGTGCGCCGTCACTGAAAAATAATAGTGGCGGCGCATGAGCAGGGAATCACTCGTAAGGCATCTTCTTGTCGCACTCGTCTAGCGATGAGTTGCAAAGCTCCCGAGCTTTAGCCAGGAGTTACTTACAACTGATATTCTTCCAGCGAAAGAGACGGCAAAAAGTCGGGATCAACATAAATTGCCCTAGGCTGTGTCGTCAATTAAGCCATATGACTGCGGCTGCAAGATGGATGCCCGCCAGGAAGTTTTGGGCTAGCTTGTCATAGCGCGTTGCAATAGCCCGAAAGTCTTTGAGCCTTGCGAAAAAGTTC
>Ga0207671_10003256_pt1 | contig 16335 bp, 14 predicted proteins | sample KBSC24metaG_FD_184352 | JGI IMG/M metagenome (GOLD analysis project Ga0207671, IMG submission 184352) | Corn rhizosphere microbial communities from Kellogg Biological Station, Michigan, USA - KBS C2-4 metaG (SPAdes) (version 2) | ecosystem: Host-associated > Plants > Roots > Rhizosphere > Soil... | reverse complement strand
CAGGTCGTCGGAATGGCGTCGCTGAATTCGACCGCTTGTTATGAGCCGGCGGCGATCTCGAGACCTCGCGCTAGCGCCTGTTCGGGTGATTCCACACAGCCGAACTGTTGCACCCAAGCCGTCCGACATTCACTGCATCATCGCCTCGCTTAACCCGTGACAGAATTATCCGGGCGCTAGATCTTGGCTTCTGATTTCCAATGGCTGACCTCCGAGCACCAGCCTCCAAGAGCGAAAAGCCACGAACTAAAGTCATGAAAATCCTCGTCTCCGCCATCGCCTGCGACCCCTTCGCAGGCTCCGAGTCCTTGCTCGGTTGGTCGGCCAGTCGTTCCCTGGCCGATCTCGGAGCTCTTTGGCTGTTGGTCAGTGCAGAACACCGCGCTGGCATCGAGCGTGCCCAAGCCGAGGGACTCGTTCCGGACCACATGCACTTTGTCTTCATTGGAGAAAATAAGCCTTACCACGAGAACCGGATGATCGCCCGCGCCCAGAGCTGGGCTCGCTACTTGACCTTTAGCCGCTCGATCCTCTCCACAGCTCGCCAGCTTCACGAAAAGATAGGCTTCGATCTCTCCCATCACCTCACCTATTCCACCTGGCGTGTAGGCAGTCCGCTCTGGCGGCTCGGCATTCCCTTCATCTGGGGACCAATCAGCGGCACGGAGGTGTTCCCGCCAAAAAAGTTTGCCGGCATCCTCAGTCCCTCGGCCAGGGCCTTCGAAATGGCGCGCGTCCTGGGTGGCGTTTACAGCGGGTTCAATTCCGAGGTACGGGCTACGGCGAAAAACGCCTTCCACATCTTCGCCGCACACCGCGAAGCCGTCCCTCGGTTGGCAAAACTTCGGGGGAGTTCCGACGGAATCAGCGTCCTCTCGTATTACACCTTCAAACCCGAGACGATCGCGGCCTTTGCCCGCCCAAGCGTCGGCGCCTCGTCGGGCGGCCCCTTGAAAATCCTTGCTGGAGGAAATCTCGAAGGACGCAAGGGCGTGGCGATCGCCTTGCAGGGCCTCGCTCTGGCCAGGAAAGCTGGAGCGAAGTTCTCCTACCGGGTCACAGGTCGCGGCCCGGAACTTACCCATTTGCAACAGCTCGCCAAGCAACTCGGTATCGACCAGCACGTCCAGCTCGGCCAGGGATTTTCACGGGAGGATTACGTCAAGGAACTGCACACGACCGACCTTTACCTGCTGCCCAGCCTCCGCGAAGGTGGGGGCACCACCATGATGGAAGCCATGCTCGCCGGTTGCGTCCCCATTGTCGCTGACGCCGGGGGGCCGGGCACCGCCGTGACCGATGAATGCGGGTTTCGAATTAAAGTCGAGTCGCCCGCACAAATGGCACACGACATTGCCGCCGCCGTCATCCGTGTAAGCCAGGACCGCCCACTGCTGGCACGGATGAGTTCTGCCGCTCCGCAACGGATTGCGCAGCAGTACGCACACGATCATTTCATAGAGGCAATCCGGGCCATCTACCGTCAGGCACAGGCTGCCAAGCCAAACAAATTGGAGGGTCAGATTCTCCAGCAATCATGAAATCCTATTTGCATCGTCTCACTGGGCGCTGGCGCTATCTCACTTCCTTGCCATCATTCCGCCAGTCTCCCATTCGGACGCTCTGGCGGACCTTCTCCTGGCGCGTCCATTGCTGGCTCAGCATTTCCGCCACCGTCACGATTCCCAAATGGCAGGCTCGCCTTTCGCTGAATCCCGAGTGGAAAGGCGCCGGCGTCACCCTCTTCTACGTGGTCCGCGAGGACTACGAACCTGAGGTTCACTTTCTCGAAAAGCTCATCAGCCCGGGCGACGTCTTCGTCGATGCCGGGGCCAATTGCGGGGTGTAAACGGTGGCCGGTACCCTGCTCTGTGACTGCTCTGTGACGATCCACTCTCGAACTTCAATCCTCTTGCCGCCGTCGCAAACCTTCCTATAGTCCCGCCTCCCGATGAAGCTCGAGCGCGTTCACGAATCCCTTCTTCCGTTCTTCGTTATCCTCATCGGCTTATTCGTGGCCGTCGGCGTAGGATCATTTGCGGGGTCGGGAAGGACGGGAGCTGTTATGCCGGTCATCGGCGGTATCGCCGTGATCGCCTTCTTTTTTATCGTCCGCGAGAAGGTCTGGATCTTGATCCCCACGACCTGGATGCTGAACGGGAAGATCACGATGCTTCCGCTGCCGTTTACCGTCTCGCAGATCTGCATTCTGTTCGCTTTCGGTACCTTTCTCCTTCTGAAGGCCCTCAAGGTCATCCGTATCAAGCCCAAGTTGGGGCTGGCCGAAGTCTGGATGATCGCCGTTCTCGGCTATTTGGTGATTACCTTTATTCGGAACCCGGTGGGGGTAGACGCTTTGGGTTCGGCTCGTGTCGGTGGCAAGCCCTACGCGGATGTCGTCATCGCGTGCTTTGCCTATTGGGTTCTGGCCCGATCCGTCGCCTCTCCCAAGGAATCGCACTTAGTGCCACTTTTGGGCGTTGCGGGATATTCCATTCATGCCTCGCTCAATGCCATCGCTTACCGTTTTCCCTTCACAGCTCAGCCGATGGCCCGACTCTATTCCGGCATCGCTGCGGCCGATACCGCCGAGGGTTTCGCCACTTTGCCAACCGATGGCTCGAGCCGCCAGGCGCATCTCCAGGGAATTGGGACCTCCTTGTTTAGCTATGCCTACTGTCGCTGGCGGCCATTCACGATTATCAACCCCATTTTCATCGGTCGCTTTGCCGTATTTTTGATCGCTCTTTTCCTTATCTTGCTATCCGGCTTTCGATCGGCTTTGACCGGCACATTTCTGGGCTTCTTGATGGCAACGTATCTTCGAAGCGGACTGATGTCGGCGATCCGAGCGGTCGTGGCTGTCGCCTTCGTCCTCGGTGTTTTGATTGCGGTCCAAGGAAATTTGCTCGAGTTGCCTATGCCCGCCCAGCGCACCCTGTCATTTCTTCCCGGAAAATGGGATTACATGGCCAAGCGGGAAGCCGAAGGTTCCACCGAGTGGCGAACCACGATGTGGAAGATCATGCTCACCAGCGACAAATACATCCAAAACAAATGGCTAGGAGATGGCTTTGGATTCACCAAGTACCAACTTGAGATCATGGCTGAAAACCAGTTCATGGGGTCGAATGCAGACCAGCAGGAAAACTTGATGATCAGCGGCGGTGTCCACAGCGGGCCGGTGTCCACCATCCGTTTCGTGGGTTACGTGGGACTCGCCATGTTTCTGGTTCTCCTTGTCTTGGCCGCCCGTCGCTCGTACCAACTCGTCCGGCGCGCGGAACAAACTCCCTACTACACCTTCGCCGCGTTGATTGCGATACCGTCGATTCTTTTCCCGTTTTCGTTCGTCTTCATCTTCGGAGCATACGAGACGGATTTGCCGATGGTGATTGTGACCATCGGCATGCAAAAACTGCTGGAGAATTCCCTCAACGCCTACAAACCGGCTGAGAAGAGCCCAGTGAACAACCCGATCGAAACCCCTAAATTTAGGCGTCCTCCCGAGTTCGTCCCAATTTAGAGAGGATCAAGCGGCCCGTGGCTTCGCAGGCGGGGCAATGCCGGAGGGTGCAGCGAATCGGGGCGGGAATGCCCATCCCCGATCACCACGCTCCGCTGCTGCGCACAACCAATGCATTTCTAGACGCATTCTCCCTCTCCCTCAGTGCCTCGTCACAGAGAAATCACACATTGCGAACCGCGGCACGCTGGCTACCCTGCCCGGTTCGGACTAAACGATCGGAAACCCACCGAATGCCCTCCCTTTCCATCCGCCCTACATGAATCCTTCCCGCCTGACCATTGAGGCCGGCAAAGGAGAACTGCATTACTGGGCCGATCTCTGGCGATACCGGGAACTCTTCTATTTCCTTTCCTGGCGCGACATCCTCGTGCGCTACAAGCAAACCGTCATCGGTGTGCTTTGGGCCATCCTCCGCCCCATCCTGACGACGGTGGTCTTCGCCTTCGTCTTCGGAAAACTCGCCAGGATGCCCTCCCCTGGAGTGCCCTATATCGTCCTCGTTTTCGCCGGCATGCTGCCCTGGCAATTTTTCTCGTCGGCGCTCACCGAGGCCAGCAACAGCCTGGTCACCAACGCCAACATGATCTCCAAGATCTACTTTCCGCGGCTCATCGTTCCCTCCAGCGCCATCATCGTCGCCTTCGCTGATTTCCTGATCTCGCTCGTCCTCCTGGCCGGCCTCATGGTCATTTATCACATCTTCCCCACCTGGCGTCTCCTGGCCCTGCCCATTTTCACCGCCATCGCCTTCCTCGCCGCCTTCGGAGCCGGCCTCTGGCTGGCCGCGCTCAATGTGGAGTACCGTGATTTTCGCTACGTCCTGCCGTTCCTCGTCCAGTTCGGTCTCTACCTTTCCCCCGTCGGTTTCAGTAGCGAGATCGTCCCGGAAAAGTGGCGTCTGCTTTATTCCCTCAACCCCATGGTTGGTGTCATCGATGGCTTTCGCTGGGCGATTACCGGCGTGGAATCGGCCATCTATTGGCCGGGATTCGCCGTCTCCATGGCCTTGGTGGTGGTCCTGCTCCTGTCCGGTCTTTGGTACTTCCGCCGAACCGAGCGGGCTTTCGCCGACGTGATTTAGGAAAAAATGCCGGATCCTGCGATTTGCGTCGAAAACCTCGGGAAAAAGTATCGCCTCCAGCATCGGCAGGAGGGGCGCCGTTACAAGACGCTGCGCGATGCGCTGACGACGGTGCCTCGGCGCTTGTGGTCCCGCCTGTCTCGTGGATCGGCTGCCACGGATGATCGCCACGCCTCCAGCGTTGAGGATTTTTGGGCGCTCAAAGACGTTTCCTTTGAGATTCCCCAGGGCGAAGCCGTGGGAATCATCGGTCGCAACGGGGCGGGAAAATCGACACTCCTCAAGCTCCTGAGCCGCATCACCGAGCCAACCACCGGCCGGATCGACCTCATCGGGCGCGTCGCCAGCTTGCTCGAAGTAGGAACAGGCTTTCATCCCGAACTGACTGGCCGGGAAAACATCTTCCTCAACGGCGCCATCCTCGGCATGTCGCGCACCGAGATCAAAGCGCGCTTCGACGAGATCGTCGCCTTCGCCGAGGTGGAGAGATTCCTCGATACGCCGGTCAAACGGTACTCCAGCGGCATGTATATGCGATTGGCCTTTGGCGTCGCCGCCCATCTCGAGCCCGAAATCCTCATCGTCGATGAAGTGCTCGCCGTCGGGGACGCCTCGTTTCAGAAGAAATGCCTGGGGCGCATGAGCCAGGTCTCCACCCAGGGCCGTACGGTCCTCTTCGTCAGTCACAACATGGGCGCCGTCACGACTCTCTGCCGCAGCGCCATTTGGCTCGAGGGCGGGCGCGTCGTTCGCAGCGGGCCGGCCCGCCAAATTGTGGACGAGTATTTGACATCCAACGCCAACGCAGCGAGCGCCGCGACCGAACTTTCCGACCGGCCGCGCTACGGAGACCAGGGTAGGCGATTGCGGATCGAAAAAGTAGAGTGGCTCTCCGGATTTCCCTTACAACATGACGAAGCATTTCGATTGCGAATTTACTTCCAGACGTTCGACGAAGTGCACGCCATCTCCTTTGGTCTGGGATTCTCCAATTTGGAGGGAGTCCGATTGCTCAGCTACGATACGGACTTTCAAGATGGCTACCGTCCGGACATCCGGAAAGGGAGCGTTTGCTGGGTCGACATCAAGGTCGCCGAACTGCCCCTGGCCCCGGGACTTTACAGTTTCAGTGTTGGCAGCCGTTCCGGCGATGCCTTCAGCCTCGACTACCTACCGGAAACGGGACAGGTGGAGGTCGTCATGGGACCAAAAACACCCGGCTATATCGCCGTTCCGGGAGCTGGAGTCCGCCTCCGCAGCGATTGGAATTGGCATTCCGGATCTCCCCAGATCGAACCCGTGAACTCGACCCTCTCATGAAAGCCATCGTATCAAAGCTAGCAGGCCTTTTTCCCCGACTACGCTCCAGGGAGTTTTATATCGAAACGTTCGACTTTCGTTCCGGACTCGGCGACTCCGCATGGCTTCTTTACGGGCTGGCCCGTTCCATCAAACCCAAGGTCTGCGTCGAGATCGGTTCCGCCCGCGGCAAATCCGCCTGCGCCGTCGGTCTCGCCTTGCGGCGCAACGGCGGCGGCAAACTGTATGCCATCGATCCGCACAGCCCAACGCAATGGAACGACGCCGACTCCACGGATTCCTTCGCCATCATCACAAAACACCTCCAGAAAGCCGGCGTCAGTGATTACGTCGAAATTGTTCGCAAGACTTCAAAGGAAGCCGCCGCTGGCTGGCCTCGCCCCATCGATCTGATTTTCATCGATGGCGATCACAGTTACGAAGGCGTGAAAGCGGATTGGGATCTCTTTATCCCCCATGTCAGCGAGTTTGGAGTCGTCGTCTTCCACGATACGATCTGGGATCTCCGCCCCGATCCTAAACTCAGTCGCGGCGACATGGGAGTTCCCAGATTTGTCGATGAACTGCGAACCGCTGGCTATCCAGTGATCACGATCGATCAAAACTTCGGCGTCTCGATGGTCCAACCGCGCCTCGGCGGAGTGAAGCTGCGCTGACATCCGGTCGATCGCGTCTATTCCCATGCCCATCCCCAAGGAAGCCCTCATCAAGGCCATCCTTCCCGCTGTAGGTTTCCTCAATCGGTTCCGCTTGGGATTCCCACAATACTACTTTCATGGCGCCGGAGGTATTGGGGATGACCTCATGGCTACGACCATTTTTCGCGAACTCCGGCGTCGCGACAGTGGTCGAATTGCCTTCGCCACCCAACATCCGGGTCTGTTTGAACAAAATCCAGACGTCGATCGAATCATCTGGCATCAGCACCCAAGGTTGCGTCGCTGGTTGAGGGAAGGCCTCCCACTCCAGCGCTTGGGCTATGCACACTACGACCAAGTCACGGACCGGGACGAACCATTGGACGAGCACGTTCTCAAAAAACTTTGCCGACACGCCGGCATCGAAGGCCCGATTGAGCTGCGCCCATACGTCTACCTGACCCCCGCGGAAATGGCCGGCGGGCGGCTGGCTGACAACCAGATCACGATCCAATCTTCCGCTCGTGGCGCTGCGTTCGCTATCCAAAACAAGGAATGGTTCCCCGAGCGCTTTCAGGAGGTTTGTACGGAACTCGGCAACAGCCATACCCTGGTCCAAATCGGCTCGCAGAGCGATCCCCCAATGGCGGGTGCGCTAGACTGCCGCGGAAAAACCAGCCTGCGCGAGTCCGCCGCCCTCCTCGCTAATTCCCAGGTCTTCCTCGGGTTGGAAGGGTTCCTCATGCACCTCGCCCGGTCCGTGGACTGCCGCAGCGTCATCATTTATGGTGGGCGTTTGAGTCCTTGGCAAATTGGCTATTCGGCCAATGCAAATTTGGTTGGCGCCACGCCCTGTTCGCCGTGCTGGTTGCGCAATCACTGCGACTACGGCCATGAATGTATGAACATGATTTCGACGAGCATCGTTCTCGCTGCCGTACGCCAACAACTGGAACGACACGGACAACCTTTGGAGATCGAATCGGCAACATTGGGGCGGAAATCAGAACCTCACTCGGAGGCCTGAATCTCCATCGCGTGGATCCCCATGGCAAACAGACGTTGGTCGCCGCTCAAACCCGATTTAAGTCCGACCGTCAGCGCGAATTTCCGCAGGGCAGAGGCGGATCTTGAATCCTTCCGCTCTGTGACATGTTCCACTGTCGTCGCCGTACGCCAATCAAACGTAAGGTAAGCTACACCCGTTCGCCCGGTCTCCTTGATTGCATCATCCGGAATGTCGATGGTAACCTTCTCGGGGCCGCGTAACTCATAATCTCCGAGACGCCGCTTTCCGAGCGACACACTGAACTTTTGCGAGACCACATCGCGACCAATTACTGGCACTAAATAGAGGATCACGCGCTTCAACTTTGGATTTCTGGAAAGAAACAGCGGGATCTGGCTTTTCGGGCCCAGGGAACTGGTGAACTTTCCCTCTGGCAAAGCAAACCCCGAGTCGAGCAAATAGGGAATTGCGGATTGAGGGGATTCAAACCCGACCGCGACTTGCTTGAAATCCACTCCGCGATCAAGGGTTTCTTTTAGCAGTTGGTCCAATCCTTCGAGGTTTTGCTCTTTCGCTGAATCGTTCCAAAACACCGAAAAGCGATCCACCGATTTGCCCACGATATGAGTGAACCCTCGGTCACAAAACTGGAGGAGATATCGCGGTCCGAGAACATACAATGTGTCGTCATCCAGCTTGCCGTCTTCCACCGCCGCCGGAAGTATATTCCGCTGGATATCATCGTCCTTGGCATTGGGGCGTGCCTGATAGTTGACGTTCAATGCCATGCCGTGCGCCGCAGCCATGAATCCAAACGGCAACCAGGCGTCACGTCCGCCCGGCAACGACGAATCGTCGGGCATTGCTTGCCAGGCCGGCAATACGATCAGCTTATCGAAACGGCCTTCCACCTTGTCCCAAAACGCGTCCTGGAACATGGAAGGCGCCGGCGGCGGGTTCAATGACGCGTAAACCAGCCGGCGAAGCGAACTGGTATCGACCAACTGAAGGCAGAGGAGTCCAGACAACACCCAAAATACTCTGCGCCGGGAGTAAGAGCGGAAGAAGTACTGCAGGAAGGCAATTAAGATTATGTAATATGCGGGCCAAAAAAAGCGGCCGGCTGATCGGAATATTGAGAGGGTGCGCTTGACCGGGTAATAGGGGAGAGGCAAGTCCACCAGAACCGTATGCCCCCAGGTTACTCTTGTCGTCAGCGCCATCATCAATGAGATCCCAGCCACCGCCCAAAGCGGTTTCAGAATCGGATCGCCAAGAATTTTCCCAACGCGTCTTCCCAACAGGAAGGTTCCCGCAATGAGGAGGATGATCCCGGCTCCCAGGTAATTGTACCCCTCGTACTGCAGTGGGAAACTCCCATATCCCTTGAACAGAATCGACTCCGTCGTCAACGGGTTGCCCGCCATTTCGAAACGAGGATTCACCGGACTTAACAGATTCATCGAAATATCGCCGTACCCGCCCAATCCAATCTCGGCATTCTTTCCGCCGACCTGAAGGAAGCCAAAAATCACCCATGAGCCAAGGAGAGCCGCAACTGGGAGCGCCCAAACCAGAATTCGACGAATTGCCCAAGGGCGATGATTCCTGATGTCGCAATACACCGCCGCGCTCATGACAACCATGCACATGACCGCCAAATAGGGATTTATGCCCCCCACAATCGCGAGGAGAAGGCTGTAGCGAAGAGGACTCGAGTACGAGTTCGGGGTGCCCTCTTGTTTCAAATACAGCCAGATCGCTGCGAGAATTGGCCATTGACAGAGCAGGATCAAATCCATGCTGAACCGAAAGACAAACGTCGGCGCAGTCACGATGAAGAGGCATCCGAGAAGAGCCTTCAGGTCGTCTCTGGCAAACCGCTGGCAAATTCTGAATCCGAATACAGCCTGCAGAACCGCACAAGCCAACGCAAATAGGCCTTGGTATTGAAAATCGCGCGGGAAAAAGTGGGTAAAGGGCTTCAAGAGGACAGCCACCAACGGAATCGAGTTGTTATAACTAACGCTGCTTCCGAGCGGATAGCTGAGCCGACGCGTAAAAGTAAGCGGGAAGCTCCAGTTCGGGTCTTGGCGAAAATAAGCCCAGCCTAGGTACGTTTGGGCAACATCACCCCTCATCCAATCAATATTGAATGGATTGAGCGCGTGAAATCCCATCAGCCAGATGGTCACCATACCCCCGATCGCTGGAACGAGCAGCCATCGCACGAGTGGTGAACTTCTGTCCGGTCTATCAAGGGGATCGGGCGCTGCGGGATTCATGAGATGTCTGATTTCTGTCGGGCTACTCTCCGTAAACTGGTTTCGATTTCGTGCACCATGGCATCCAGCGTATGGTGCGCGACAATTTCTTGACGAGCCCGCTGACGCATCGCCTCCGCGAGGGCCCGGTCGGCCAGCAGCTCCCGCAGAGCTCGCGCGCAATCCTGCGCGTCTCCCGCGCCGAATACCTTGGCGGTTTCCCCTTCCCGAAACCGCTCCCCACTGCCCCCAGTATTTGTCGCCACAATGGCCAGACCTGCGGCTGCGGCCTCCAGTGGAGTAATCGCAAACGGTTCGTCCCATTCCGAAGGAAACACGAGAATGTCATGCTCCGCATAAACCTTTGCCAACTCATGTCGGGAGAGTTTTCCCAGGAAACGGACCCTTTCCCCGAGACCGGCCTGCAACACCTGCTCCCGTAATTCCTTCTCGTATTCCGGGTGCAGGCCTCCGCCCGCGATGCTCAGGTGCAAGTTGGCGAAGTGGGCTTCTTTCGACAACAACGCGATCGCCGCAATGGCTGTATGCACCCCTTTGGCGCGGGCCAGTTGCCCGGCATAGAGGAGGCGATGCCACGGCCAGCGTACTTCTCGCTCCACGGAGAATTGGCGCACGTCGACGCCCCAATGGGCGACCACCGACGTCTCCTCCGCAATCGGGATGCCACCGCGATCTGCGCACGATCGAAGAAAGCGGCTGGCAAAATGGCAAGTTTGATTGCGAATGATTGGATAACCGTGGACAAGGAAAGTCTCTCCCAAGACGGACCGGATTATCCGGGCGCGCAACGTCTGGTCCGCGCCTCGGGCCCACCCAGTCAGGAAAGCTCCCACGCGCCAGGAAACGAAATTCGTATCGGACAGAAAGTAGGCGATTCGGCGACCCAACCAGCGCGCAGCAATGGGAAGCCAGAAACTAAGCCCGGCTTGATTCCAGAAATAGACGATATCGGGTTGGTGTTGCCGAATGGCGCGGGACAGGAGGCGGCACTCGTGGAGCTTTTCGTGTCTGCGATCCGCGGCGCTTGCCACCCAGTGCAGCTCGCGCGTCACGTCTGCTTCAGGCCCGTCGGATTTTCCTTCCAGGCGAAACGCGCTGGTCAGAACGTGCACCCGGTGGCCCCGCGCGCGCAGGGCCTGCACGACATCCCGGCACCCCAATTCGTAGCCTCCGACGTGATGCGGGGGATAAAGATTGCTGACGACCAGGATTTTCATCGCGGCAGTGAATCCGGTCTCCCGGTCACACATTCCTGAAAAACAGCGTCCCCTCGGAGTGTGTACACGCGGCGGATGTCAGACGAACACCCTAGGAACGCCCTAAAGGGGTCTTGCCGGGACCGGCTCGGGAAGTGAGCCGTTTGAGATACAAATACGGCTTCTTGAGAATCTGGACGACTGGATGCGCGCGGTAGCGTTCCAGGCTTTCCCGTGTCTGTTGATAGTTGGACTCGACGCGCGCCAACTCCCGGCGCAACCGGCCTATCTCTTCTTGCTCTTTGCCGGCTTCCCCGGCTGGGCGCGTATTGGTCGCTATCTTGGCGAAGACCACATAGAACGAGTACTCGTCGATGCCATCCTGGCTGGCGACCAGTTTTAGCTCATTGAGTGCTTCCGCAGTTTGAACGATGTACTCCAGCGAAAATTGATCCACAGCATGATGCGGATTCACCGGCTGACCGGTCTTTGCACAGTGCTTCAAAAAGCGTTGCTGGTCCGGCTGGAGAAGGACCAAATGCCCCCCCTCCTTCAGCACTCGCGCCCATTCCTTCATGATCGGCCCGGTCTGCTCGCTCTCGAAATCCTCCAGGACGTGGCTGGAATAAACAAAATCCAAAACTCCATCAGCAAACCAGAGCAAGTTGCGGCAGTCTCCCCCGAGCTGGACGCCGTACTCGCCCGTATAGGCATAGGGCGTCTCCAGATCCACACGGATGGCGTTGGGAGTGATGGGATCCCCGCCAAAGCCAACGTCGATTCCATAGCCCTGGCAATAGGGAACCAAAATTGCCCGGTGCTTTGAAGTCTCGCTAGAATACTTTTCCTTACTCATTGGTTAAAGCTGGATTGCGCGATGCCATTCCGCCGTTTCTCTCTGGATTTTCTCCCAGTTTGGCAAGGCACATTTCAAAAAGATCGTCCGCTGCCAAGGTTTTCATACACCGGATTTCGTACGGACAGCCAGTGACCCAATGCAGGCGAGGTTTTCGATGCTCGCAGCCTACGCATTCCACACGGCTGACCACGAAACAATTGCGAAAACTTTCCGAGAATCGGAACTGAGGAAGCGTCATCCCGAAGATCCCAACCGACGGGGTCCGCGCGGAAGCCGCCATATGCAGCAGTCCCGAATCGATCCCGATGAAGAGCCGGGCCATGGAAATCGCCGCGATGCATTCTTCCACCGAAAAGGCATTGACCAGTGAGACCGTCCCGGGGACGGACGCGACGTCGACTTTTCCGAAGTTTAAGTATCGCGCGACACCAAGCTGGCCGATGTCGGAATACCCGAGCCCTTTCAGTCTGGTCACCAGGTCCGCCCATTTCTCAATTGGCCATTCGCGGACCGGCCAACTCGGGCCCGGATGGATCAGGATCAATTTTTCGAGGCTTAAATTCGCTTCCGCCAGGCGTTCTATCACGCGTGCTCGGACCTCCGGGGCAACAGGAAGCTCGGGGTGCTCGTAGGCCAGCGGCACGTCGAACTGGCGGCAGAATTCCGTGACCAGCAACTCATGACATCCGTCGTCTGGACGATCGTCGCCATGCGCAAAATGATAGAATCCTCCCAGTAGAAATGAGTACCAGTGTCCGATCAGGCCGACGTGTTTCAGAGAAGTCACCCGCTCGGCGATTCCCGCCATACGGGGAATCGCCGCCGAATCCGCGTGGCAATTGTAAATGAATGGAGATCCAGGGTGCCGCTTCATTAGTTCGCGCGCGGCTGGGATCGTGCAGATGATGTCGCCCAATCCGGCATAGCGGGAAAAAATCACCGGCCGCCGACCAGTTCTGATGAGGCAGGGAAGAATGACCCGCAGGACAAATCCCAGTGCCTTGAGGTGACGCCCGAGAAATGTCGATTTTTTTTCGATCCGAATCTGGGCTCCCTGGGTTGGCATCATCGTTTCTGGGCGGTCGGTTTGAGCCATTGAGCCAGTAACCATATCCACATTTCGACACTCTGCCATCGGAGTCGGGGTACCGCCCGGGTCACAAACCACCACCATTCTCCCCTTTGACTCGGGTCCAGGCGGCGGGTTAACACCCGAAAGGCCCTTTCGGCATCGCCCTGGGTCAACCGCATGTACCGGGCGCAATGATCGACCGCGATCTGTTTCGTCAAGGCCAGTTGCGCTTCCAGATTCTGTTTCGAAACCGACCGCGCATGCATCCGCAGCCTGACCAGCGCTTCCGGACATGCCTCGAACGGCCCCCGCTCCAGCAGGCGCCCCCACGCCGCGTAATCCTCGGCATGACGTTCCTCCGGACGGTACCCACCCGCCGCAAGGAATTCCTGCTTCCGAAACATTACCGTGCTGTGAGCAATCGGGCTGTGAAAACACAGGCGCATTGCGGTCATCGAGCGTGTCCGCGGAATACGCGTCGGACGATATTCCTCGGGAACCACTCCAAATCCCTGGACCGCCGAAAAACACAGCACCGATTGCGGATGGGCGTTGACCATCCTCCATTGCGTTTCGAGGCGATGCGGGAGGCTGATATCATCCGCATCCTGGCGCGCGATCCATTTCCCCTCCGCGACCTCCAAACCGTAGTTCAATGCCAGGACAATGCCGCCGTGATCGCGACGATGCACCCGCAGGCGTTCGTCCCGGTAGGAGCCCAGGATTTCCAGCGTCCGGTCCGTGCTGCCATCGTCCACCACGATCAACTCGAAGTCCTTAAAGGTCTGGCCTAGAATGCTGTCGATCGACTCGGCAAGGTACTCCTCTCCATTCCAAACAGGCATGACGACGGAGACGGCGGTACTCATCTAGCGAGGCTTCGCCTCAGACCCCTCCGAAATTATGGTTTTTAAGAATTTGACTCATTTGCACTGATTTTGAGGTACAAGGTATCTACAAAGCGAGCCCGCAACCTGCCGCCGATTTTTGTCCATGGCCAGTCTGAAACAGCTTCACCAGCCACCCCGAACTCTCTGCGCCTCCTTGTCTGACACCGAATCTTCACACGCCGCGCGGATTTCCGCTCGATTTCCAGAATGTCTGATCGGAGCTTGTGAAACTCATGAGTAATCTCATCGAAGGACAATTGAACGAAGCTGAGCGACAGATTCTGCGCAATGCTGTTCTCGGCGAAACGCGTAAACCGAAGGTGGTGGTCGAAGTCGGTACGTGGCTGGGAGGAGGGAGCACGATCCATTTGCTCAACGCACTCCAGGAAAACGATGAGGGCCATCTTTGGGGCATCGAAGCAGACCGCTCGATCTATGAGCGGATGCTGGCCAATATCGCCGCCGCCGCGCCCGAGGCGAAGCATCGATTCACGCCTCTTTTCGGACTTTCGAAACATATTCTGCCACGTTGGATCGCCGAGCAGTCACAGCCTTGCACGGTCGATGTGGCATTTCTGGATGGGGGAAACAATCCCGGCGAACAAATCACCGAATTCCGTCTACTGGACCCGCTCATCCCGGTGGGCGGCCAACTCTTGAGCCACGACGCACGGATGCGCAAAGGCAAATGGCTGGTACCCTACGTTTCAGCTTTGGACAACTGGGAATCCAAACTGTGCAACGCCAGCGAGAACGACCTGTTCTATGCTCGCAAAACTTCTCCGGCGCCGAGCCCCGGGAGCTTGTCAACCGCAAATCGCCTGCTCCTGAAAAAGCGGCTCGAACCTGCCGAGATTGCGGCGGCGGTGCTCCCAAGCTGGCTCTGTGGATTCATCCTCAAACTACTCCCGTCTGGATATTCCAGGCGACTTTCCGAAGGTGGGGCCTGACGAATTCGATGCTGCCGAGTCGCCCCTCTTTCCGACCCACCCCTCGGCATCGGGCCCCTACCGCTTCTTGATCGCGACATTTTGAAATCAACGGATACCACCCCTACCTCCGAGAACCTTCTAGCTCAGTCGCGCTCGGAGTCCTACCAGTTCACCCTGCGCGACAAGATCGGTGGGGCTCTGAGCGGGCTTCGCTTGCGCTTTTTCCCGCGCCGCGTGTTGGTGGCAGGGCCCTTCGTTGGGGAGTTCGGCCATGAATTGATGGACTGGCAGGCCTGGGTGAGAGCGATGATCGACCGCTACGACGAGGTGCACGTCATCACCTACCCAGGCCGCGATTTTCTCTATCCGGGATGCCGGATGCACAGCCACGATATAAGGTTGGAAACTGCGGGATACAAACACGGGCGCTTTTCGCCGCGGCAACTCGAGGAAATCGCGCATGCGAAAGCTCGCGAACTTGGCCTCCGTGACTACGATGTCTTCACGCCAGCCCACCTCTGCACCCAGTACCATCGGCGCTATATCCTCCCGGCAAAGTGGATCGTCTTGAAGGAAGCGCCCATTTACGGCCAGATCCGCGATTTGTCGTTTCACTTTCGCTGGCTCCACAAAGCAGGCCCAGATCAGACACGGAACTATTCGCAGGAACGCTGCGACCGCCTCGCCGCGCTCTGCCAAGAACACGGCTATCGCGCGTGTTGTCTCGGCCACCCCAAATATTCCTACTGCCCGCCCGGCGTCGAGGACCTGCGCTCGGACGATCTCCGGCGCAGCACCGCAGCTGTCTGCTCCGCCCGTCTACTGATCGGCGAGCTCAGTGGTCCCATGCATCTGGCGCAACTTTGCGCCAAGCCCATCCTCATCTGGGCGGACGGTCAATGGCGCCTGGACAACTGCGAACGATGGAATGTCTTCCACGTTCCCACCTACATCGTCGCCAACGACACTCATCAGCCGGATCCGGCCCTTGTTTTCGAAATGATCAAGACGGCCCTGGAGGATCTCACCCGGAGTCACTGATCAGTTCGCAATGAGAGTCCTGTTCTCCAACAATGTTCCGTTCTTTCTAGCCCATGGAGGAACGCAGACGCTGATCGAATCCTTGATGCGCGAACTCTCCGCCCTCGGCGTGACAGCGGAGCCGGAACGCTGGTGGGATGAGACGCAGCGCGGCGATGTCCTCCACTATTTCGGCAGGCCACCTTCGGCGCAACATGTCCGCTTTGCCCATGAGAAGGGCTTCAAAGTCGTCATGACGGAAAGTCTCGACCAGACAGCTTCCCGCAGCCGGGCCAGGCTCTTCGCCCAGCGGCAGGTGACCCGTCTCGCCCAAGCCGTCCTCGGAGGCCTCACGGCCCGACTCGCCTGGGACGCATATCCGGAGTTGGATGCCGCAGTTTACGTGGTGCGGCATGAATTGGAGACGGCGCGATATCTTTTCGATGTGCCCGTGGATCGCGGTCACATCATTCCCCACGGTCTGGATTCGGAGGCGCTGGCGGC
>Ga0207671_10003255_pt1 | contig 16336 bp, 16 predicted proteins | sample KBSC24metaG_FD_184352 | JGI IMG/M metagenome (GOLD analysis project Ga0207671, IMG submission 184352) | Corn rhizosphere microbial communities from Kellogg Biological Station, Michigan, USA - KBS C2-4 metaG (SPAdes) (version 2) | ecosystem: Host-associated > Plants > Roots > Rhizosphere > Soil... | reverse complement strand
CATGGCGACGCGTGTCGACCTGCCGGACTCCGCGCGGATTGAGAAGACCGTCTTCATCAAAGCCCCACACAACATTCCTTACGGTGAAGTCGCACGAGTTATGGACGGTCTAAAAGGCTCCGGCGCCGACCCCATCGGCCTGCAACTCGACGGCCTAAACTAACAACTAAGCCAAATCTGTGGTTTAATCTCCCGTTTGAGGAGAAGGATTTGGCATGAGAAATCGGCTTTTCTGGCTGTGTTGTTTGATTGTGAGCGCCGGCGTCGCCGTCGTGGCCCAGGACATAACGGGCGGCGGCAGCCTGCTTCGGGACATCACCGGAGGCGCGGCCTTAATCTTTCGTGCCCCATCAAACCCGACAGTGCAGTTCAGTGGCGCGACTGGTGGCGGCAAAGTAAAGATTAAAAACAAGCCGCCGCTTCACAAGCAGGATCCCATTCTCGCGAAAGCCAACGCCGCACGGAGCGCTGCTAATCCACGATACGACGAAGCCGAGCAGCAGTATCGACTCGCCGCTCAGATCGCTCCCGACGATGCGCGCGCATTTGCGGGCCTCGGAAACATCTACGTGGACCAGGGCCGCTTTGCCGACGCCGTCGACTCCTACCAGAAAGCACTAAAAATCAAACCGGATTACAACGGAGCTTACCTGCCGCTCGCATTTTCGCTCGCGCGCCTGAACCGGTATCCCGAGGCGATCGACGTTTACAAGGAAACGCTAAAGCGCGATCCATCAGTTCCGGAGGTCTATAACAATCTGAGTTTTGCTTACAACCATACGGACCGCTACCAGGACGCAGTCGAAGCGAGCCTCGAGGCGATCAAGTTGTCAGGCGACACGGGTGGAGCTTACAAGCAGGGATTCCAGGAACGAAACGAGGTCCGTTCCTATGCTTACAAAAATCTCGGAAATGCCTACAACGGCCTGAAGCGTTACGACGAGGCTGCGACCGCGCTCAAGAAGGCATCAGAAATCGAACCGAAAAACGCCTCCGCACATTTCAATCTCGGCCTGACTCTCTACAATGCTGGTCGCTACTCGGAGGCAATCGAGTCGTACAAAGAGGTCATCAAACTGCGACCGAATTTGCCGCAAGCTTACTTCAATCTCGGACTCACCTATTACGCGATAAACGATAAGACTGCCGCGATGGCGCAATACGAGGCTCTCAAGCCCCTCGACGCTGAAATGGCGCGGCAACTCTACGACGCGATCAAACGATAACGTTCGTTCAGCCAGTTGGCGTATACTTTCTGCCCTCCCAACTGGACCATGCTCAATTCGCGGCAAAAGTGGACGCTGACGCAGGACGCGTTCGATCAGTTGCTGATTGTTTTCGGCGGCGGCGATCGCGAGAGCGGAAGCAAAAAGTACCTGGAGATTCGCGGCAATCTCACGCGCTTCTTCGAGTGGCGGGGTTGTCCGTTTCCGGAAGATCATGCCGACGAGACGATGAATCGCGTGGCGAAGAAAGTCGCCGAAGGAGAGGAGATCCTGAATCCCGCGGGTTACGCGATGGGAGTGTCGCGTCTGCTTTTGCTGGAGATCGTCAAAGGTCGCCAGCGGGAGCAGTCAGCGCTGACGGAGATCGGCAGGGAGAGTGAGGCTTACGAAGCGGAGGACGATGGCGAGGGTCGTCTCACGTGTTTGAGAAACTGTCTTCAGACGCTCTCGGCCGACAACCGCGACCTGATTCTCCAGTACTACCAGGGTGAAAAAAGTGAAAAGATTCAGAACCGGAAGAAGCTGATGGAGAGGCTTGGTGTTCCCGTAAATACGTTGAGAATGAGGGCTTTGCGTGTGCGGGAGCGACTCCAGGGCTGCGTCGAAGAGTGCATGAGCAGGGCGTAAGAAAAAATAGTGTGATGAAAACTCTTAATTCGCCACTCTAGATTGGAAGTTCCCGCGTTGGTTTTGCTTCTGATTAAAAAAACGCAACTGTGGTGAATAAAAACACCTCTTCCGCGGCAGGAAGGGAGTGCTAAGAGAGAGAATGACATGGCGGCTAACCTGAACAACGAGAAACTCATTGCGCAGTATCTACTCGGCGAACTGCCCGAAGCGCAGCAGGTAGAGATTGAGGACCGCGCGTTTGAAGACCAGGAATACCTCGCGAGTATAACGGCGGTCGAGAACGACCTCATCGACGAATACGTTCGCAATGAAATGTCTGAAACTGAGCGGCGCCGGTTTGAGGGCCGGTTTTTGATGTCGGCTGAGCGGCGGAAGCGGGTTGCGTTTGCGAAGGCGCTTGCAGGTTTGGCGTCTGAAGCGCCCGTCGTAGCGCAGAGGCCGGTGGTTGCGTCGAGAGCGGTTTCGTGGCGCGAGTCGCTTGAAGCGTTTATTCGTGGCTTGGTTCCAGTACCGAGACTTGCGATGGGGATAGCGATGGTGGTGGTGCTCGGCGGCAGTTTGTCGTTGGTAGGTGAGATGCTGCGTTTGCGTAGTCAGATGAGTCATCTGCAGGCGGAAAACCAGTCGCGACAGAGTCAGTTGCAGCAGCAGGTTGAGGCGGAGCACCGGCGAAGCGAGGAGTTGGTTGCAAGACTGAACCAGGAGAAACAACAGCGCGAGCAGACCGATGAATCGTTGCGTCAGTTGAGTGAGACAGCGGAGACTCCGGCGCCGAAGCCTGTGATTGCCTCGTTGACGCTGCTGCCTGGGATCTCACGCGGTGGTGGCGAGAAACCGCGTTTAGTTTTACCTGAAAACGCGCGTCTCGTCCGGCTTCACATCGGCATCGATCCGGAAGAGCCGTACAAGACTTATGCGGTAGAGCTGCGGACGGTCAGCGGCAAGTCTGTCTGGAACCGCGAAAATCTCACCGTACGCGAACGACGTGGAGCACGTGCAATCGGACTCACCCTACCGGCAACGGCAGTTCGGCCCGGCGAGTACGAGCTCAGGTTGAAGGGTTTTGCTGACGGTAATAGTGAAGATGTTGGGTTTTACTATTTCACGGTCACTACTAGACAGGATTAATCCTGTCAAACCGAGTCAAAGCTAATAGTCATCTGTTGCCATTTTTGCGGTGAGTTTCCTGGTCTAATCGAAAGTAACGTTCGCATCCCGCTTTCCTGCGCCGCCTCGAGTTCAGCCACAACATCCGAGATGAAAAGTATTTCGCTGGGCTCCAGATCCATGGCCGTCGCGATCTTGCGATAGCTCTCCGCGTCACCTTTTTTCCCGACGTTCGTGTCGAAGTAATCGTCGATAAACCCCGTGAGATCGCCCGCGTCGGTGTGTGCGAACAGAAGCTGCTGGGCCAACACGCTTCCCGACGAAAAGATACCGATCTTCAATCCCGCCGCACGCCAGCGCTCGAACGCCGGCGCGACGTCCGCAAACACCTGCGACTTCAAACTTCCATCCAGGTAGCCTTGCCGCCAGATCTTTCCCTGCAACGACTTCAACGCGGTCGACTTGCGATCGCGATCGATTAGCCAGTCGATGTAATCAGGAATCGATTCCGGCGGCTGAAGGTTGTTGCTCTTGTCCGCGGCGTGTTCTTCACGCAGGAGCGCGATGTCCGCACGCACCTCATCTGAGTCCTGTGTCAGGAAATCTCTCGCGTGAGCACGAGCGTAAGAGAACAACACTTCATGAACAAATGCGATCGAAGTAGTCGTACCTTCGATGTCGAGCAAAATTCCGCGAACCTGGTCCATCTAGAAACCTTCGTCGATCCGGCTTTCCGTGTAGTGCGGAGTCCAACCGGCTTTGTCCTGAAACAGACGAATCGCACGAATGCGACGGTCTGCACACAGATTGAACCAGTGCAGCGTGCCGCGCGGTACGCGAATCAGATCGCCGGCTTCCACCAAGATCGCCAGCACTTCGCCCGTGGTTGAGTGAATGTGAAACACACCGTGGCCCGCGATAATGAACCGCACTTCGTCTTCGTCGTGCCAGTGTTCGCGATTGAACTTGGCAAGCATCTCGTCGAGTCCAGGCGTGGCTGGATTCACGTCGATTACATCCGCGGTAACGTACCCGCCGCGAATCTTTAACTCCTCGATCTCTCTCGAGTATGCCTGAAGAATCTCTTCGGCCGGAGCGTCGGCCGCGACCGGATGTGCCGGCTGCCAGCGCTCGTAGTCGATACCGTGGGGTGCAAGACCCGACACGATCTCTTCGTGAGTCTGCAAGGTTGTGTCTTCTTTGAGGAGCGTTACTACAGCCATACCTGTTCCTTTGCTTTGATAAGAGCTGTTCGTCCCATTGCTTCGAGCAGGAACTCGAGGATTTCGATGTGGCGCTTCGCGTGGGCGAGAGTGTCGCCCCACGAGTAGAGCCCGTGACGGCGCAACAAAAATCCGTGTGCCGCTTTATTTGCGTTCAGTGTCTTGCCGACAATTTCAGCAAGCGCCGGCATGTCCTGGGAATTGTCGATGATGGGCAACCACTCGGAGTGCTCGTGCGTGCGCACGCCCTCGAGTCCTTTCAACATCTCATAGCCGGCGATCGTCACGCCTCCCTCAGATGAGTAGAGATCGGAAAGGATCGTGTTCCAGACCGAATGCGTGTGCAGCACCGCGCCGGCGCCTCGCTCCTTTACGATCCGTATATGGAGCAGACTTTCATCGGACGGTTTACCACCATGCTCGCTCACGATTCGCGCATTCTCGTCGATCGCGAGGAGTTGATCCGGCGTGAGTTCACCCTTATCGATCCCACTCGGACTCATCGCGATCCGCAACGGCTCACGCTGGACCACCGCACTCAGATTCCCACTAGTCCCGAGCAACCACCCGCGCCCATGAAAACTCCTGGCGACGGCGGCAAGCCCGGCACCGAGCTCCTCAAAGTCGTTCGACATCACGGGAAAAGATGCCACAAAAAGGCACAAAATGCACAAACGAGTAAAGCTTTTTGCTATTTGTAATTACGCGAAAATTTTGCTTGCACCTTCTCGCTATTGAGAGTAGGATGCTCTCGCTTACGATTGCCGCCGCGAGTCCTAACCTACCACCTCGCAGGCGATGCTCAGTCAAAATCGTAGAATGAAAATGTGTGCTTGAGTGGCCTGGAGGGGGGCCAGGTTGAGTCCGCAGAAGTATGCGGCGCACCAGTGTGCTTCTGCGGACTCGGGGGCTTTTTACTGTCATGAAGCTTGAAGATGCGATCGAACACGACTCCCGAGAAATGAGCAGCCGCGCGGTTTTCATGGGGACTTCTGTTCCAATCGAGTTGCTCTTCGAGTTTCTGCAAGACGATCAGACTGTGGAGACTTTTCTCGATCAGTTTCCAATGGTCAGTCGCGATCAGGCTCGAGCAGTGCTTGGCGCGTCGAAAAATATGCTGTTGTGCGCAGCGAGATCGTGGCCTTGGTGAGGGGGCCACGAGGAGTCCGCGGAAGCGATCCGCCCAGAAGCTTCCGCGGCTCCATGAATCCGTGTAATCTGTGTCAAACACAATTACACGGACTATGCAACTTCCAGTTAATCCGCCGATTCTGCCGATGCTCGCGAAGCGCGTCAGCGAGCTACCCACAGCCGGAGAATGGATTTTCGAACCGAAGTGGGATGGTTTTCGCGCACTCGTTTTTCGCGACGGCAAAGAAGTCATCATCCAGAGTCGTGACGAAAAACCGCTCAATCGTTACTTCCCGGAACTCGTCGAGCCGCTGTTGAAGCAACTGCCTACTCGCTGTGTGCTCGACGGCGAAGTGGTCGTCGCTCAAAACGGCGCCCTCGACTTCGACTCACTCCAGCTACGAATTCATCCGGCAGCTTCGAGAATTCAATTACTCTCCGAACAGATCCCTTCGTCGATCGTCTTCTTCGATCTACTCGCCGAAGGTAAAAAAGATCTGCGCGGCATGCCATTTCACGAACGTCGCGAGCGATTGGAATCATTGCTTGCTTCTGCGAAACCACCGCTCCACCTGACACCCGCGACGAGCGATTTCGCGATCGCGTCCGACTGGTTTCGGCGTTTCGAAGGCGCAGGTCTCGACGGCGTTGTTGCTAAACCAGTTTCAGGGACTTACGAATCGAACAAACGCGTCATGCTCAAGGTGAAGCACGAGCGCGAATGCGATTGTGTGGTCGCTGGATTTCGCTGGCATAAAAAAGGCGAGCGCACGAGGATCGGTTCACTGTTACTCGGACTGTTTGATGAAGCAGGGACACTACAGCACGTCGGAGTATGTGCGAGTTTCACGGATCAGAAGCGGGTCGAATTGGTTGAATTCCTCAAGCCGTATCGGAAGAACGCTCTCGAGACTCATCCGTGGAAAGAGTGGGCCATAGGCGTGGTCGGTGACGCGCATCGCATGCCGGGCGCGCAGAGCCGCTGGAGCCACGGTAAAGACATGTCGTGGGAGCCACTGCGACCGGAGCTCGTCGTCGAAGTTACGTACGAGCACATGCAGGGAAGGCGGTTTCGGCACATGTCACACTTTCGTCGTTGGCGCACGGACAAGAAGCCGGCTGACTGTACGTTCGAGCAACTCGAGGTGGTGCCGCCACAGGAGATTGAATCGATCTTCGCCAGCAAAAAACATTAGCCACAAAAAGGCACAAAAGGCACACAAAAAAGAGCATACGAAAGAGCGCGCCAAAGAGGACAAAAGAGCGTAAAACGAGGATTACTCCTTTTGTGACTTTTGTGCCTTTTTGCGGCTCAATTGTGCCTTTTTGCGGCTCCATTCCCGGGTGGGATCGTCGTCGGGGTCGGGAGTCTCCTGCGCTGGGCGGAGCTTTTCGGGTACGTTGCGCAGGTTTACGCGAATGCGTGTCCAGGTTGAAGACCGGCCGCGCATTGAATCCACGAGCACGTCGTCGACGGCGAGAAGTTTGGCGACTTTCGGATACTTCGCTTTCCAACGCTCGAGTCCTTCGAGCGCGGCTTTTTTATTCGGCGAGTTGGCGACGACGAGCAGCGGCATTCGTTCGCGTTTCTTCTTCGCGCGCGACGGCGCCACGCGCGTTCCTTCACCCTCCATTTTGCGAAAGTGCGGAGGCCACGGCGCATCGCCCAGGCCCGCTGCTTCGTCGCGGTCCGCAAGCTCGAGCAGCTTTTCAAGCGAACCGGCAGTCGCGTCCATCTCAGCATGTGGATTCCCAAGCTCCGCAAAACGCTTCGGCACTGTCAGCACTGTGAAGTCCGCAGGATCGCAATCCGCAACTTCATCCCAGGCGAGTGGCGTTGAGACGCGCGCGTCGGGAAGTGGACGCACGGAATACGCCGAACACGTCGTCCGATCCTTCGCGTTCTGGTTGTAGTCGAGAAACACGCCATGGCGCTCTTCCTTCCACCACTTCGAACTCGCCAGTTTCGGCAAGCGACGTTCGACCTCGCGCGACAACGCAACTGCCGCACGCCGTACTTCGCTGAAATTCCAACGCGGCTGAATCCGAACGTTGACGTGCATGCCGCGTGAGCCGCTCGTCTTGGGCCAACCACGCAGACCCATCTCTTCCAGCAGCGACTTCACTTCGAGCGCAACCAGCCGAACGTTCTCCCAAGTGACACCCGGACCCGGATCCAGATCGACGCGCAACTCATCCGGATGATCGAGATCCTCAGAGCGCACGGGATGCGGATGGAGCTCGATGCACCCAAGGTTCACGACCCACGCAAGGCCCGCGGCATCGTCGACCACGACTTCCTCAGCGACGCGACCCGACGGAAACGACAACGTCGTCGTTCGCAACCAGTCCGGCCGGTTCGCCGGGGCTCGCTTTTGATAGAACGCCTCGCCTTCCGCACCGTTCACAAACCGCTTCAGCACGATCGGCCGATCGCGAATTCCGCTGAGAGCACCGGGAGCCACGGATAAGTAGTAGCGCACGAGCTCGAGCTTGGTGAGCTTTGTTTCGACGGTGAAGTAAGGCTTATCGGGATGCGTGATGCTCACCTCGCACCCGTCGATCGATAACACTTCTGCTGGTTCTGCTTTGGGGCTCACGATGGATTACAAAGCCTTTGACATGTTGATGAAATGACAAGGTATCTTCGTCACCACATCCGCGGGAAACGGCGCAGTTCCATTTTCGAAGTAGCCTCGGCGTTGATAAAACGCAGGCAGATCGGTTCGTAAGTTGACGATCAAGATATCCATGAACTGCGATCCGCGCTCGCGACAATATTTCTCAGCCTCGCTCATTAATAACGATCCCAGTCCACCCCGTTGGCAGGTAGGATCCACGGACAGCAAACCCAGGTACGACCGTTCACCGCGAAGCTCGACGTAGACGCAACCGTTGAGCTTATCGCCGGCTTCCGCGAGCAGGAATGCCCCCTTGTCGAGCAGTTGCTCGACCTCCGTCTGATCGATACGTGGTCCATCGATGAAGAACCCTTCGACGATATGGAACGCCGCATTGATAATGTTAGTTATCTTTTCTGCGTCAGCGACCACCGCAAGACGAATAGGAACTGTGCTGGTCATCGTAGTTTCCGAGATAAAACCATACTAACAGTTCAAAGAAAACCACAAGTGCATTATCCTGCCAACGCATAAAATCCATGATTACCACCACCACACAGCAACCACTCGAAGCGCGTTCCGGACTCGATCCGTGGCGAATCGCCGAGCTACCGCCCGCACCCAGGCCGCAGGGCTTCGGCTGGTTCAATGCGATTGGACCCGGCGTCATTGCTCTCGGTGTTTCAATCGGGAGCGGCGAATTCTTACTTGGACCAGCAGCGTTTGTGAAATACGGTCTCTCGTTGTTGTGGGTGGTAGGGATAGCGTCACTGCTTCAGACGCTTCTCAACGTCGAGCTGATGCGCTACACGATGGCAACCGGCGAGCCGATCATCACCGGCTTCATGCGCGTGCGGCCAAACTCGACGTTCTGGGCGTGGTTCTACGCGGTTCTTTATTTTCTCCAGATGGGATGGCCAGGATGGGCCGGCGCCGCCGCAGGTGCGGTCTTCTTTCTCGTGGCGAAACGTTTGCCTGCCGCGGGTGAATCGGGAACGGTCTACGCCATCGGTGTGGCGCTGTTTCTGATGTGCGGGATGATATTGATGATCGGGCGGCGAATCGAGCGGACTCTGGAGTATCTCAACTGGATCATGGTCACAGTGATTATCGGTGGACTAGGCGTGCTCGCTCTTCTTTTCGTACCGCTGCCAACCTGGGGTGCTGCCGTCGCCGGGTTTGCAGGATTCGACGTGAGGACAAGCTCGTTCCAGTTCCTTCCTGCCGGCGCAGACTTTTTCCTGCTCGGCGCGTTCGCGGCTTACTGCGGCGGTGGTGGCGTTGCGAATCTCACGTTGACCAACTGGGCTCGTGACAAAGGTTACGGCATGAGCAGTTGCGTTGGATTCATTCCCGCGGCCGTCGGTGGCAAGAAAGTCGCGCTGGCCCATTCAGGAAGCACGTTCAAACCCGACGCCGAGTCGCTCGAGCGCTGGCGCGGGTGGTGGCGCATCGTGCGCGTGGACCAATGGGGTGTTTACTTCGTGGGCGCGATTTTGGGTATGGCATTGCCGGCATTGCTGTACGTCACGTTCGTACCGGCAGGCAGCGACATTCGTGGTCTCGGTGTCGCTGCGGCATTGGCCCAGGCTGTTGCGACGCAGAAGGGCGCGATCTTCGGAGGCATCATTGCAGCGCTCGGTGTGTGGCTACTTTTCAAGACGCAACTCGACATTCTCGAAGGAATGACGCGCGCGATCACCGACATACTCTGGACTGGGAGTGCGCGCATCCGCTCCTGGCGCGGTGGTGATGTGCGTGTTGTTTACTACTCTGTGTTGGTGGTTATTTCGTTGTGGGGAATCTTCGCGCTCAAACTCACACAACCGATCATCCTGCTTGCGTTGAGCGCGAACATGGCGGGCATCGTGTTCATCATCAGCGCGGTGCATTTGTTGTATGTGAACACGCGTTTGCTGCCGGTCGAGTTACGGCCTCCGATGTGGCGACGCCTGGCGCTCGTCGCGCTCGCCTTGTTTTACGGGTTCTTTTTGTTCATGTGGGTGTTGAGCGCATTTCGCTAGTTATGCTTTTCTGTGTATATCCGTGGCTAACTATTGGATCGGTGGCGGAAGTGGAGCGGGTAAATCGACGATCGCCCGTCGCATTGCAGCTCAGCATGGCGTAACCGTCTACTCGACTGACGATATGATGGCGGATCACGCTCGCCGTAGCTCTCCTGAAGATTCGCCTTTGCTGCACGACTTCATGGCAATGGACATGGACGAGCGGTGGGTGAACCGAACTCCGCAAACCATGCTCGAGACTTTTCACTGGTTCCGCGGCGAGGGTTTCAACTCAATCGTCGAAGACGTCCTTCGTCTGCCACCGGGGGTGATCGTCGAGGGATTCCGGCTGTTGCCAGGCCTTGTGAAGCCGCTTCTCTCCGTTCCGACTCATGCCGTCTGGCTTCTGCCGACGCCCGAGTTCCGCCAGGCCGTCATCGCAAGCCGCGGCGGATCGGCCTGGGGATTTCTCGCGAAGACCAGTGACCCCGAAAAAGCCTTGCGCAACCTGCTCGAACGAGATCGGATGTTCACAGACATCCTGCGTGAGGAAACAGCGCGTTTGGGATTGACGGCGATTGAGGTCGACACCACGACGACCGAGGACGACCTTGTGCGACAAGTGACTGACATATTTCAACATTAACTACAAAGGCACATACAGCACACAAAATCATTTTTGTGCGTTTTTGTGGCCTAAATCTTTAGATTTGCAATTCTCGGCGGAGAGGACTATAGTTCTCCCCAAGCTGATGGTTGGTGAATCCTTCCATCAAAGTGGTTGTCGGGGTGAGGACGATGACCACATTAGATTAGGCGCGACAGTCCAAAACTGTCGCGCCTTTTCGTCTCTCAAAGAGTCGTTCGTGCAACTCCCTGACTATCCACGCAACGCGCTCCTCGTCCACAACCGTCAAGAGATTACTGTCTGAAGTACTCCGCCACTTTAACGACGCATCCATCTCGTGCAGCACGTGCCGCACTCGCGCCGCGCCCTGGGTGCCGTTGCTTAATCCATCTCCAACACACGCGACGACACGCTCGAGATGAGCGATTGCCTTGACGGTTCCATCCGGCGGCTCGGATTGCGCGCAAATAAGCGTGCCCGGTTGTTCGGGAAGACGAGAATTACGAATGCGAACCGGAATCTTCGCATCGATCACCGGCCCGATCATCTTGGCATGCATCACGCGCGCGCCAAGAACAGCGAGTTCTTTCGCTTCTTCGTACGAGAGCTTTGGGACCGTACGCGTGTCGCTTACGAGGTTCGGGTTTGCGGTCTGAACACCATCGACGTCCGTCCAAATCTGTATCTCGCTCGCGTGGAGAGCCGCGCCGATCAACGTCGCCGTGTAATCCGAACTACCACGCCCGAGCGTTGTCGTAACACCTTCAGCCGTTGCGCCAATAAACCCGCCGAGCACCGGAATGCGTCCTGATTCGAGTAACGATTGCAGCTCAGCGTTCGTGCGCAAATTCACTTCGTGAATCAGCGGATTCGCATTTCCATGTTCGCCGTCAGTAAGGATGCAGCGGCGCGCATCCACGTATCTTGCGGGCATACCATGATGCTCGAGAATCATTGCAAACAAGGCGGCGCCCAGCCTTTCGCCATATGACGCGATCGCGTCCTGTGTTCGCAGGTCGACGACTCCGCGTTCGAGCAGTGTCGCAATTTCGGCGCGACTGTTTTCGGTAAGCACACGGCATTTCGACACTGCTTCAGCACCGAGATGCTCGGCGACTTCCAGATGGCGTGTGAAATGTTCCCGGAGAGTGCCGACGCCGTTTCGAATACTCTTGATCAGAGCATCCGTTACACCGCTCATTGCAGACACGATCACTACGACGGGCGAACCCTGATTTGCACGCACGATCTGAACGGCGCGCTCGAACGCAGCCGCGTCAGCGACTGAAGTGCCTCCGAATTTGAGTACTTTGATATTACCTGCCACCTTGATCTCCAACGGGACGGCGAAAGAAGAAACAAGTTTTAGTTAAAGCTTCCGGGCGAGAGGCGAAGTTAATTCAGATTGGAATCTCTGTTAACGGCAAAACTGACACGCAAGGATTTTGCTTGACGCGGAAGGTTAAGAAAACTACGCTTCGCCTGTCAACTATTTCTTGCTGAAACCGCTGCGAGTCTCAACGCTAACCCGACAAAGGAAATTTCGTCTTAAAAATGTCCTCCAGATTTTTCGCCTTAGTCATTCTATTGCTCACCATCCCGGTCGTTCAGGTTTTTGCGCAGGACAATAACTCAGGACCGGCTGCAAAAGTCGCTCCCACACCTCAGGTTCTCGAGGCCCAGGGCGTCACGATTGAGTTTGCTGCCACACCGATTCGCGGCCGGCAACCTCGACTGGTCGCGGGTGAGGAAGTGAGGCTTGGTTTCAAGATCACCGGCACCAGCGGCGCCGTTCCTTTGAGCAATCTTCGACCTACTGCGTGGATCGATCAGCGGAAAAGCAGGGAAACTTCCGAGCCGCAGGCGTGTCGAGAGAAGGTCCAATCATTTTTGCAATCGAGTTTTGCGAAGCGGCCGGTGCTCGACCTCAATGGCTATTTCATTCTCACGCTGAACCAGGAGCCGAACATTTCCGTCATCGATCCGCTGTCGGGTTTCGGCGGCAGCAAACTGTACACGCTGATTGCTCTCCCGAGCCCCGGTGAAGACTGGGTGATGCGCACAGCAGATCAGAATCGACTCTACGTTTCCATGCCGGCAGTTAACCAGGTCGCTGTGATCGACCTGACGACGTGGAAATCAATCGCGATGATCGGCGCGGGGACAAAACCCACGCGCTTAGCCTTGCAAAATGATGGTCGATATTTGTGGGTTGGAAATGAACAGGGAGTCGCAGTGATCGACACGTCGAGTCTGAAGGCTGTAGCGCAAATCATGACTGGCGCGGGTAGTCACGAGTTTGCCTTCACCGACGACGATCGCTTCGCCTTTGTTACTAACAAACAGGACGGCACGCTGTCAGTAATCGACACGCGAGAACTGGCGCCGTCCCCGCTGAAAGACATAAAACTTGGAGGGTCGCCGGTCGCTATTGCGTTTTCACCTCTGAGTAAGGCGGTTTATGTAGCGAATGAGGATGGAACTATCGCCGTCGTCGACGCCGGCCGTTTCGAAACTCTGGCGCAAATGAAAACGCAGCCGGGACTCCGAAGTCTGGGTTTGCAGCCGGATGGTCGTTACGGATTTGCAGTGAGCACGGCCGTAAATTCCGTGTTTGTCTTCGATTTGACTTCAAACAAGGTGATTCACTCGGTGGCCGTCGGGCCGGGCGCCGATCAGATCACGTTCACAAAGCAGTTCGCCTACGTTCGTTCCAGCGGTAGTGAATACGTCCATATGATCAAGCTGGCGGATCTCGGGAAAGAGGCCGCGCTCTCGAGGTTTCCCGCCGGTCAAAAAGCGCCAAAGGAAGCTGCGGCATATTCCCTCGCCAATGCAATCGTTCCCGCGCCGGAAGAAGGCTCGGTCATAGTCGCGAATCCGTCAGACCGAATGATCTATTACTACACTGAAGGTATGGCAGCGCCGATGGGAAGCTTTCAGAACTACCGGCGCGTTCCGAAGGCGCTGTTGGTTTTCGATAACGGTTTGCGTGAAACGGCGCGCGGCTTCTATTCGACTACGATTCGACTCGACTCGCCCGGCTTTTACGATGCGGTATTTTTGTTGGATTCACCTCGCGCGGTTCATTGTTTTGATTTCACCGTCGACGACAATCCCGTACAGCCTAAACAGAAGAAAGAGTCGCTGGCTGCTCAGCCGCTCACAAACGAAAGTGCGTTCGCAGGTGAGCCTTACACTTTTCGCTTCAAACTGATCGAGACGACTGCGGGTGTTGCGAAAGCGAATCTGAATGACGTGGGCGTGCTCGTTTTTCTGGCGCCCGGAATCTGGCAAGACCGCGTCGAGGCGAAGCCAATCGCGGGTGGCGCTTACGAAATCAACTTCGTACCTCCTCAACCTGGCGTATACTATGTTCACTTCAGAATTCCTTCGCTGGACGTGCCGTTCAGTCAGATAATGCCGCTCGTTCTGGACGTAAAGAAAAAATGAAAAAAATCCTCAAACTAACGTTGCCAATCATGTTGTTGTGTCTCGGGTGTCGCGCGGTTGCGGCGCAGGAACCCGAATCCGCCGCGAAGAAATATTTCACTGACGTCGTTCTCGTAAATCAGAACGGCGAGAAGATGCGCTTCTACAGCGATCTATTACAGGGCAAGGTCGTCATCATCAATTCTTTCTTCGCGACGTGCACGGGAAGCTGCTTGCCGATGAATCGCAATCTCGAGAAGCTGCAAACTGGTCTCGGCGCTCGCATGGGGAAAGATGTTTACATCATTTCGATCAGCGTCGATCCGGCGGTGGATACACCCGAGGAACTGAAAGCGTATGCGAAGAAGCTGAACGCGGGTCCAGGATGGTTCTTTCTCACCGGCGACAAAGAGATGGTCGCATTCGCACTGAAAAAGATCGGCCACTTTGTCGACAACAAGCAGGATCACCTCAACATCTTCATCATCGGCAACGAACGGACCGGCCTCTGGAAGAAAGCTTTTGGACTGGCTAACAGCGACGAGTTGATGAAAGTTGTCGATAGTGTGCTCAACGACCAGCCACCGAAAACGCAGTGAGTCATAAAAAGAATTTCTGGTTGGTAGTGCTGATTTGTTTGGTGCCGGCTGTAGCGACGGCGCAGGATTCGGTCGCACAGCAGCAGAGTCGTGGACGACAGATTTACGTTCAGGGGACGAGCCAATCGGGTAAGGAGATCCTTGCTTACGTTGGTGATGCATCGCTCGAGATGCGCGGCAACACATTGCCGTGCGCCGGTTGTCACGGTCTGGACGGCCGTGGAAAACCTGAAGGTGGCGTGAATCCCTCGAACGTGACGTGGGAATTCCTGACTAAGCCTTACGGGTTGAAGCACGAGAATGGGCGGCAACATCCGCCGTACACCGAACGCGGTCTCGAGCTCGCAATCACGCGCGGTCTCGATCCTGCTGGTAATAAGTTGCTCCAGGCGATGCCTCGTTACGTTATGTCGCGGGAAGATCTCGCGGATCTCGTCACGTATTTACGACTCGTGGGCAAAGAACGAGATCCCGGTGTCAGTGACGACAAGATCGTGATTGGAACGATGGTGGAGACGTCGGGAATCCTGGGTGACTGGGGCAAGGTGATCACGGCGGTTACGAATGCTGTTTTTGAGGACGTCAATAGTCAGGGTGGACTGTACGGGCGGCGTTTGGAGTTGCAGGTTATCGAATGTAGTGCGGAAACGCGGGCTGCGGCGCGCGCAAAGCTCGAGTCGATGTTGAAGGAGCAGCAGGTGTTCGCGATTTCGAATGCAATGATTGCGGGGACTGAAAAAGAGGTTGTTCCTATTCTCAGTCAAAACCAGACACCTCTGATTGGTCCGTTCTCGCTTTATCCGCAAACCGGTTTTCCCTTGAACCGCGAGGTGTTCTATTTGCTCTCCGGGTTGGATGATCAGGCGAAAAGCCTGGTGAAGTTTATCGCCGAGAAACCTGAGTTCAAGAGCGGGAACATAGCGATGTTTGCGCCGCGGATCGAATTGTTTACAAATGTTATTGAAGCCGTCAGGGCAAAGAAAGACGCGTCCAGGACGCTGACTGTTGTTCGATATGAATCGGGGCGTTTTGATGTGTCGGATGCGATCAAACAGGGCAGACAAGCTGCTGCTGAGGTCGTGGTCTTCATGGGAAGCGGCGACGACGCGCTTGCATTCATGCGTGAGGCGGAAAAAGTTAACTGGTTTCCAGCCATGCTCGTGCCTGGCGGTGCTATCGGAGCGTCTGTTTTCGAGGCGCCGATCGGATTTGATCGGAAAGTGTTTTTCTCGTTCGCAACGACGCCCGACGACCATACTGCTGAAGGTCTCAACGAGTTTCGTGCGTTCCGGGCTAAATACAAGTTGCCGTCGAACCTTGTAACCGCTCAGATTTCCGCATACGTGGCGGCGAAAATGTTGATCGAGGGACTCAAGCGCGCGGGAAAAGACGTCAGCCGGGAGAAATTGATTGGGGCGCTCGAGGGGCTTCACGAGTATTCGACGGGATTGACGCAGGCAATAACGTACGGACCAAATCGTCGCGTCGGCGCCACCGGTGCATACATCGTCGCGATCGACTTGAAACAGAAACAATTCGTTCCCGTGAGCGGTTGGGTTGATAGTAATTGATACTTTTCACTTGGACCGGAGTCAGTCTCAAAGTCGAAGTCATTGTTGGATACGGTCATCTATGAGGCGTCGTTCGCTGTCAAGAGTTTTTTGAACACACTCTGAGCGTGACGCCGCAGCGCCTCTTTGGTTTAGTTTGTCGCTCTTTGACATGAGACTGTT
>Ga0207671_10003251_pt1 | contig 16347 bp, 16 predicted proteins | sample KBSC24metaG_FD_184352 | JGI IMG/M metagenome (GOLD analysis project Ga0207671, IMG submission 184352) | Corn rhizosphere microbial communities from Kellogg Biological Station, Michigan, USA - KBS C2-4 metaG (SPAdes) (version 2) | ecosystem: Host-associated > Plants > Roots > Rhizosphere > Soil... | reverse complement strand
CACAGCCGCAGGCGAGCCGCCTCGGGCGAGCGTTCCTTGGCGAGGTGGGCGATGAGCGCGTCGTCGCGGACGTGCGGCGTCGCCGGACGACCGAGCTCGCAGACACGTTCCGGATAGCTGACCGCGTGGCGAACGGCCTAATAACTGGTCACCTCTTCGGCGAGGCTATCACCGCTCGTGACGAAGATTTGATCGTCGATTCCGTATGTTTGACCGTTGGACTTCCAGTCGAGTGCGCACGGCGGCATTTATTTCGCGCGCCATATTTTCTCCAGCGCACAAGTGGTCCAGTTCGATGAACAAGGCCCTTGCCGGACGAAACCCCAACAGTCCAACATCGGGGACGGTACCCGATGGATCGCTCGTGCGCGCTTCCCTGCGCGCACTGCCGAGTTCGATCGGTTTCGCGCTAAGCAGCCAATCGCACTGTCGGGGTAGCATCGGGATCGGGTGGAAAATAGCGCGCAAACGCATCCTCACACGAGGAAAACTCGTACCCATTCCTTCCCGCCCTATCGCCGATGCGAATCGGCTTCGCTTCAATTCCAAAACGCCTAAGCATGCTCGCCAACTGTCTCGCCCTGAGCGGGTTCCCGTTGTTGAAGCGCATCCAGCGCCGAGCCTTGTTGCCGTTCAGCCAGTCCAGTAAGGATGAGCTATAGACCTTCGGGTTTCTGGGTGAGACGTACACAGCGACGTCCCGAAGAAGTTCGATATGCGCACTCGACGCATTGTCATCGCCTTCATCTAGCGCCAACGCAGCCGACTTTGCGTATTCAGCCCACCTGGCTCCCGAGATCTCGGCGATCGCAGCCAAAGGCTCCCAGCAGTCGTTCGCCCGGTCATTGATGCCAGCGATAGCTTGGGGAACGTAGGCCCTCAGTGCGTCACGTTTGTCGGTAGTCCAACGCAGAATTCGTGAGCGCAAGGCCGACCACTGACGCGGGTCCGAGCGGCGAAGGTTCTCGGTGCTTTCGCTTGGCAATTTGCGACGGAGGCGTAGGGCGATGGAGCGATCCGCCAGTGTCGCGGCCAATGAACCTATGCCGCAAAGCGCTTTCGGGCACCACACGGAAAATTGCCTCGGCGCAGTGTCGTCGCTAACGCAGCGCACTACGAATGCGTTCTTCTTGTAAAGCCCCGAATTGAGCATACCCCTCGCATCGTCGTTGCCTTTCAGAAACGAGTCGACTTCATCGATCAGCAACGTCGGATGAAACTCGTGCGCCATGCGAAACATGGCAGCCGGGGTGATGTTACTCGTCGACAAGGGCCGACAGACAAGCTCCTCCAAGACCTGGAGGAGTAAAGTCTTGCCGCAGCGCATGTCAGGTGCCGTGATGTTGGCGATCGGCGACACCGTCCAAACGTCCATCAGCCAGGTGTGTATTGCCCACAAAGTTGCTGCCCGGAGTGTGTGGTCTTCGGCGACCACGTAGCGCTTGATTGTGGCGAAGACGTCGTCAAGCACTTGCTCACCATCAACGTGATCAGCATATGGCTCGACGTGGCGGTGAAGAGGCGGTTGTTCGACGATTGAAGTCGATTTCGGCAGAGAGATGCACTGTTCTACCGGAGGACTCGCCGCCGGACCTGACTCATCGAACTGGAGCAGGGCAAATCGGTCGGATCTATTGCGGTCTATCATTGGTCTGTCTCGTTATCGCTCTCCATTAGAGCGATAAGGAGCGTAAATTTTTCCGCCGGCCGAAGGCGGCAATTGACTCCGTTAGAATCCTAACTCGGATCGGCTTCGCCCGAGTCCGACAGGGCGTCGCGGGCTTCCTTAAGCACCCCCTCGATTGTATCGATCTTCGGCGCGCTCGCGTTCGGGTCACCGCGCGCCAGAAGGTCGTCATATATCAGACGATCAATGCGCTTGGGTCCGCCTTTCTTCGGAATCTTCAGCTTCCTCAATGAGATCAGCGCGGCGATAATCCGGATCAAGTCACCGTTGTCGGGCCAGTCTCGCATGGCCTTTTTTTCTTCGGACGACCTTTTTGACGGACTCTTATCCTCCCAACCAACGGCATGGAAAACGCCCTTGACGATTCCAGACTCGACCGGTGAAAGAAGTCTCGCGCGGGTAACCACATCGCCTAGCGTCGCTTCATCAGAGATTTTTGCAGCCCGTATCAGTGCGCGAATAATTCGAAGCCGATTGTTTTGCTCGCGAACCTGTTGCGGCTTAAGAACTACTCCCGTAGAAGACTTCGCCTTCCTGCGCCACTCTGACGGCAGTGGCAGGTTCTCTCTGTTTGCCCAACGCTCAAACTCTGCCAGCGTAATGTGATATTCCGATTCGTCGACGAAATGCCTATGCGTGACGCTCAACGCCCCTTTCCTGATCGCAACCAATGCAAGCACCATGCGGTCATGGAAATCTGCACGATCCAATCGAAAAGAGAACTCTTTCCAATAGCGGGGACGGTGTGAGGCTGGAGTGCGGCGCACAGCGAGCCGGTAGTAGGACTGTGGGATGATTCGTACCGACAGCATCACGGCTTCGTACAGGCAGACGTTTGGCCTAACAAACCAACTGTCAAACTCCGCTCTGCGCTTGGCGTACAACGCTTCCTCGGTGAGGTCGAGTTCTTCAAGATCAAGAGGTCTGTCCATGGCGCCGAAGTCTAACAAAGCTAGTTAGCGTTTCGGCCCGCCTAGTTCCCTCGTGGCATCAAGCCGGCTAGCTACCATGGACACTCCCAAACGTACTGAGGATCCAAGCCATGGCATGCATCTCCTTCAACGCCACCCTGACCCGTCAGATCAAGCCCTACTGCGTGCAATATCGCTACCTGACCGACCAGCAAGATTCAAGACCGTCCTTCGATGACTTCTGGGACGCGATCGACGAATACGACCGCACCATAGCCGCCGAAACGTCCCGCGAGCCGATCGAGAAAGCATTCCGGATGGTAGAACTTGCGACACAGGCTACAAGGGCACAGTACCCCCATCTGGACGTAGCCTTCCTCGAAAATGGTCGACAGATGTTCACCGTCAACTGATCGAGAGGATAGCTGGATCGCTCAGGCAACTTCAAAGCCAATACCTTGAGTTGCCTGAGTCATTCGATCTTGGAGCAGATCAGGTAGGGCGCCGCTATTGTGGCGGCAGAAATTTGAAACAGAATCGAAACTCCCCTGGTTCAAGACCCTCCGCACAGATACGATTCTAGGTCCAACCAACCAACCGAGGAGCTAGCGATGGAAACCATCCAGATCACATTTAACCAGGCGCTTGCCGACAACACACCGTCGATCGATCCAGTATTCGAGCAGCTGCGGATAGCCGTGTTCGATTTGCAGGAAAGGCACCCCCACCTAGGCGTGGTAATCCGCGATAATGGTCGTGAGGAGGTCTTCCCCGCCAACTGACATAGACGGCAATTTTGGATCGCTCAGGCAACTTTGACGCCCAAGTTGCCTGAGCCATTCGAAGTAGCTACCCAGCCGATCAAGCGGCGTGTCTTCAGTTTTCGTGCGGGACCTGCTCGACAACCACCCGCATGGCGGCATTGAGTTCGGTAAGGTCAATCGGTTCAGGCATGACCGAGGCTAGGCGCCGGAGTTGCCTTGTCCATTCCGCGGGCGCCGAATCGTCGTCGGGGATTCCGGTCGGCGCAAGCAAGCCGCGATCAAACGTCTCGATACCGTCGCCCGGCTGGCGTGCCTGCCCGCGCAACATCTCCAGCGCGCCACGTAGCGCATTCGGTGTGAAGGGCAAGTTGCCGAATTCGAGCGGTTCTGTTGCGTCCTTGCCGGCGTAGTCAGCGATAGAGATGACGGCTTTGTCGCGGTCCGAATAGAAAGGAACCCCCCAGGTACATTCGATCATCAGAGGATATGCGTCGCATGTCGGACAGATGGAGACCCATGAGCCGCGCATGATTCTGTCGTGATTGAGCGCCGCCCGAGTCCTATTGACCGCAAAGGCGAACGTGGTGATATGAATAAACCCGCACAACCCGCGGCACTTCGAGCAGATTGTTTTTGCGCGTACCTCACTGACTGGCCTTGCCGTACCATTCGGCTCGATCCGCCAATGCGCGAGCCGCACCATCGCTTCCGTATCACGCTTGCAGTAATCCAGCAGATTTCTGCGAATCGCTTCGCGTTCCAAATCTGAGGTTTCCGACGCGACGGCACGCCGGTAAGCGGCTTGAGCCTCGTCGCCGTCGCCGACTTCAAGCGTTCCATAGTCGAGATCAGGCGCGATCGTCGGCAGCACCTTCTTGATTGACCAGGAGCCGTGCATGTCCCGGTGGTAGTAATGCCTGCGGTAGATCTTCATTAAGTCGACGATGCGGTCGACAAAGCCAAGCAGCACCGATGCATGATGCGGGAACATTTCCGCCAGTTCTCGCAGGCGCCCAACCTCAAACGTCTTGTTCCAGACGAGGATCGGTCCAGTCTCGCCTACGGCGCCAAGTAGTGCCGTAACGAATTCAGCAGCGGGGTTCGCGCCGGTCAAGTCCAAGAATTCTCGGTGCTCCAGTCTTCCATCGGCATGTTCGACATGACAGGAGAACTGAAAAGGCACCTGCTGATAGGGTCGTGTTCCTACCCAGTGCGGCACCGTGAAGGAGATCGTCTCAAAATCGAGGTAGTAGCGCGGATAGCCGATACCATTGAGCGAGGCGGCAAGTTCGGGAGACACGAACGTCTCGCCAGTGCGGACCACTTGGACAACACGACGCTGTAGTGGATTCTTCAGCAAATCGTCTGGCACGTCATTGCGCAGATCGGTAAGGCCGCAGGCTTTCAGGAGCCTGATCTGCTCCTTACGCGCGTAGGGCAGGTCGTCGGGCGGGTAGGCGGACGCGGCGGGCTCAGTCTGGCGACAATGCCTGAAAAACGGGCATTCATACGGAACGTTACAATGCCGCCCGGTTGAAATTTCGGGCTGCGGTCCCGCCATCACCGCCTTAAACTTCGTGACCAGTCCAGGAACCTGCGGCAACAGAGCTTCAACCTGTTCCGTGTAGTCATCGAGCGAGAGCAATCCCGTATAGTCGTCTTCACGCGTATAGACGAACGCGCTGTCGACGAGGTCGAGGCTTACGATTTGCAGGGGTCGTCCTGCGCCACGCACGACCCAGGTCTGTAAGGCGCAATCCCAGAAGTAGTCTTCTGTCGGGTGGGTACCTGCCTTTACTTCGATCAGACGATCAGCCAGCGGAAAGCGCACAAGCGCATCCACCCGGACCCGCACGTCTTCGTGTTCGAACGCCGCTTCGAAGACTACAGGTCGTTGCGTCGGCAGTTCAGCGAGCAGTATGGAAGTCTGAGCCAACGCCTTGTCAAAGTCGGCATCCGCTATGTCCACCCGTTCCGCATCAACCTCAAGGCCGAGTTGCTTGCGGGCAACTTGTCCCAAAAGGGTACCCTCTACAGCTCTGGCTTGCGCCGCGGAGTCCCACTGCATCAGGTCCCGGCGATGTACTTCCAGCCAAAGGCGCTTGTGGCACTGCCTACCGGACTGAAAAAGAGACTTGGTTAGATAAGGAGGTTCCATGTCGCCGCTATCCTCTCAATTTCAACTGTGCGGCACGTTGCAGATGCCGAATGGCCTATCAATCCAGCGGAAGACGAGGAAAACGCCAGCCGCTAGTACACGCTCACGTAGACTTTTCCTTCTTCCGTATATTGAGCGCTGTATTGAATATTGTGATATTCGTCCATGTCCGCCAGACAGGCGACCTTTTTCAAGCTGTCGTCTCTCGCTGCCGTCCGAATATTTTCGAATCCCGTTGATCTTACCTTGGCGACATACGCCCGAGTGGCGTCAAGCTCTCGATTTACGCACGGGTCCGCTACTCTAAACGTCTCGATGTTCTCCATGTCGGTCAGACTGAAGGCTCCCATGGCGTGGTTGAGGCAGTCTGAGTACGCAGCGCGCTCATGCAAATTTTGGAGCGGAAGACCTTTCGTTAGCAGCTCGACCGCTGTGTTGGTCACGTCGCGATCCGAGCAAGATGGCGATCCAGAGCCGCCGCACGAGGCAAGCGACATGGTGAGCAATGGAATTGCGAGCAAGTACCTTCTATTCATACATTCCCTTTAAGGTAGGATTTCGGCGTTACCCGAGCCACTCACGTGGAGTGACCAATTGTTTTTGTAGTTAATGAGCGGCGGTTCCTGAAGTTGTCGCCATTTGATGTCCAGCTGCCGAGGTTTGGCATTTGCTCCCGGCTTCGCTGCTTCTCGTTTGGCAACCTCAAATGGAATAACCCAAGACTCCAGAGGCTTGATCGGGTGTTCCTTCGGTTTGAAGATGAGAACGAGCCAGTCGCAATCCCTGCTTTCGTCGCCGTCGAAGAGGAACCACGGACTCGAAAGCCAACCCTTGCTTTCGGTGCGAAGTTTGACGCTGATCCTCGTCAGGCTCCCTTTGTCCTCGACCACCAGGTCATAGGCTTTCCAGTTGTCGGGCATCTTTGCCGCGAACTTTCCCGCGAAGCTGAACTGGCTTAGTGCGTAGTGCTCACCCGCATCACCGGATACCTTGGTGCCAATTGCCCCTGTCATGCCCTGTCCCCATGAGTCGACGACTGCTAATCGTAGTATGTCGAATCATGGTATTCAACGCACGACATTGGTGGCATGGCAGTCAAGCCCCGCGAATGTCCTTTGGTCAAAGTTTTCGCCGCCCATGTCCGGGCGCGGCGGCGGGAGTTGGGACTTTCGCAGGAGCAATTGGCAGAGAAGGCAGGTGTTCACCGAACCTACGTTGGCATGCTGGAACGAGGCGAGAAAAACGTCACCATTTACAACATCGAGCGCATCGCCAATGCGTTGACTGTGGAGCCTGCGGCCTTGCTGTGCAGGAAATCTTTAGGGCGAGTCTCGGCCCGTTAGCTAATAGAACCTCCTTAGTATCGACTGAGTTGTCAAAGACCAAGCCCTGCCTGGCGCTTCACGATGTTGCTGACGCCTGCCGCCGTCCACTGTCCGCCGCGTCGGGTCGGAATCCCGCACTCCGCCAGTCCTCGCGCCAGTTCCGAATACGAGTACACGCCCTTAGCCCTCAAACCCGCGAAGATAGGCACCATACTGCGAGCGTAATCGTCGGCTTGATCCTGTACGACTTCCCGCCCAATGAGGGCGGCATGCGCGGCAAAGGGATTGCCCAATTTCACGCCTCGCGCCTTTGCGGCGGCGAGCGCCGCCTTGGTGCGCTGCGCGATGACTTCGCGCTCGTATTCGGCAACGGCGGCGATAATGTGGATGGTCAGCTTGTTTGCATGCGGCATATCCGCCGCAACGAATTCCACCCCGGAATTGAGAAGCTGTGCGATAAAGTGGACGCTTCGCGCCAGCCGATCCAGCTTGGCGATGACCAGCAACGCCTTTTGCACCCGGCATTGCTTCAACGCAACGTTTAGCTCTGTGCGTTCGTCCAACGCGCCGGACTCGACCTCCGTGAACTCTCCCACCAAATTGCCACCGACCTGTTGAACATGGGCGTGGACTGCCGTCCTCTGTGCGTCCAATCCAAGTCCGCTGTTTCCCTGTCCTTGGGTCGAAACCCGGTAATAAGCAACGAAATCAACCATATATCATCGATCTATAAATCCCAAATGTTCATATAAGTTTTATAGGGCTTGGGGGTTTACCAAAATATCCTTTCGAATCAAACCTTCGCTGCCGCCAGGCGGAGTTTCAGCTTTTTCATGCCTTCACTCTCCTTGAACTTAAGGGCTTTGTTGTCACCGCCCTCGATGATTTGCACATCGCCGTTCCGATACAGGACCTTCGTAGTAAATCCATAAAGCTTCAGGACACCTTCGAGATCATCCTCGGTGGTCACCCCGTATGTGTCCTTCCAACTTGGATCAAGGCCGATAACCTCGTAGGCATGGAAGACAGCCGGTTCTAGACTGATCCTGTCTATGAGACGTTGAATTTCACCCGCAAGTGCCCGTCGCGTTTTTTCCACTGACTCGGAACTAGTATTCGCTCTAATCGCGCCCAACAAATTCCCAATTACTTCTTTTCTGGCCTCGGGGTTGATCGTAAGCATTTCTTCGATTTCCAGGTCCACAGACTGAATGTCGAGCTTTAGCTGGCCCTCCTGCTTCTCAAGACGAGCGATTTCGTCTGCGAGCGAGCGTGACCTCGCGCCCGTTGTGATCGCGTCGATAGCGTAACGAATCTTTTTTCCGACGCCTTCAAGATCAACTTGCAGCGACGCGCGTCTATGCTGCGCATCTCCAAGGCGTTCCCTTCGGGAGTCGCCACCCATGATTTTGCCGACGTCTAGGGACTCGATGGCGTGCAGAATCTTGCTCTCGACAATCTGATACCGAAATGCGCGAGCCTTGCAGCTACCACCGGCGTATGCAACTGAGCAGCGAAGGTACTGGCCGCCCTTGGGTGGCGCACCTTTGTCGATGTAGCGCATTCCAGCCGTGCATTTACATCGGAGCAGCCCGGTGAAAAGATTGGCGTATGTCTTTCCTTTCCTTCCTTTTCCTCTTTTTCTCCGGATATCCGTCGCCAGCGCTGCTTCTTGGAATAGCTGGTGGGAGATTACAGCGGGGTAATAGTCCTTGATCGGTTCACCCTCAGGCACCAATGTCCGCTTCTTGTCGTCGTCGACATGGCTAGTGTGTGACTGAAACTCTCCCAACACCGTTCTGCTCGTCAGAATCTTCTTGAGATACGACTCTCGCCAGACAGCGTTCTTGCGGGTGCTCCAAGACGTCACCCCCCTCTTGTTCAACTCTTGGGCTATGGAATAGGTACCGTACCCATCGCGGGTCATCGTGAATATCTCCCGCACAATCTCCGCTCTGTCGGGAATTACTGCAATTTTGTTCGTCGCTCTATTCGCGCGAAGCCAAGCAGGAACTTTGCTAGTTAGGATCGTGCCGGAGTCACGCAGCAGTTTTCGCTTGCCCTTCCAGGTCTGAGACAAAAGATCAGACTTTCGTCTAGATTCTTCGTGTGCTCGTGCCATTGCGCCGAGAGCAATGAACAACTTGAAAGTCTCGTTCGCAAGGATCTGGCTCGAATACACCTGCTGATCATCAAGGGTTACAAGCGTGATTCCTTTGCCGACTATGTCGGCAAGCAGCACAAACGCGTCCATAACCTTTTGGCGACTGAGCCTATCCATCGACTCAACAATCAGATAGCTTCCTGACTCGATCTCACCCTGTTCCACGAGATCCTTGAATCTAGCCAGCGCCCCTAGTTCGGCGTTCCTTCCTCGGAAACCGGACACTCCGATGTCGTCGAAGCTTTCAATCAGGTCAAGGCCGTTCCTCTCGGCATATTCTCTTGTCCGAGCCAACTGGCGCCGCAGCGAGTCGCCCTTGAGCTGGTCGGGCGTCGACATACGGATATACGAATACGCCTTCGGTTTGACTTCCAAGGCTGCCGCAACCTTCTGTTTTGTCGTGCGTTTCGCCATAGGGAGCCTTCAGAGCAAGTGGACTTTATTCATATATTATAGGTTGTTCAGCGGACCGCCCGGAACCGGCAAGACCATGCTCGCCAGCCGCCTGCCCGGTATCCTGCCGCCATTGAGCGAAGCCGAGGCGCTGGAGTCGGCTGCGGTGCGCTCGGTCGCCGGCGTTCCGATCGATTTCCACAAGTGGAAAATGCGACAGTTTCGCGCGCCGCACCACACCGCCTCGGCGGTCGCGCTGGTCGGCGGCGGCTCGCAGCCGCGGCCGGGCGAGATCTCGCTGGCGCACCATGGCGTGCTGTTTCTCGACGAGCTCGCCGAATATGACCGCCACGTGCTCGAAGTGCTGCGCGAGCCGCTCGAAAGCGGGCGCATCGCGATCTCGCGCGCGGCACGCCAGGCGGAATTTCCGGCGGCGTTCCAGCTCGTCGCCGCGATGAATCCGTGCCCGTGCGGCTACGCCGGCGACCCGTCCGGCCGCTGCTCCTGCACGCCGGAGGCGGTACGCCGCTACCGCGCGCGCATCTCGGCACCGCTGCTCGACCGTATCGACCTGCAGATCGAGGTGCCGCGGGTATCCCTGAACGAACTCGGTGCAAATGCGCCCGGCGGGGAGTCAACTGCCGACGTGCGCCGGCGCGTGGTCGCGGCGCGCGACCGGCAGCAGGCACGCGCCGGCAAGCCGAACGTCGCCCTCGACAATCGCGAAGTGCAGCGCGATTGCCCGCTCGCAGGCAGCGACCGCGATCTGCTGGTGCGCTCGCTCGACCGGCTCGGGTTGTCGGCGCGCGCCTATCACCGCATTCTGCGCGTCGCACGCACGATCGCCGACCTTGCCGCCGAGGAATCGATCCGCACGCCGCACCTGACCGAGGCGATCCAGTACCGCCGCCTGGTCACGCCAAATCGCTGAAGGCGAGTCGCACTCGATCCGCATCCTGCCCGCGGGCTACGCCGTCATCGCGTACCATTTGCGCAATGCAGAAAGGTCTGGCGATCGATCCGACGGCGATGGACACGACGGCCATCACGGCGCGACAGGGCGCGGTAACCGCGACGGCACCTCGTGGCGTCGCGCATGGATGAAGGCACGCCCGCGCACGGTGTCGTCGTGCTCGCCGCCGGCGCCTCGACACGTCTTGGCCGACCCAAGCAGCTGCTGCGATTCGGCGGCGAGACGCTGGTGCATCGCGCCGCGCGCCTGGCGCTGGCAACCGGCCCGATCGATGCAGTAGTCGTCCTCGGGGCCGAAGCCGACGGCGTTTTCGCGTCGATCGACGACCTTGCGGTGCGCCGCGTCGACTGCGCCGACTGGCAGCAGGGCATGAGCGCCTCGTTGCGCGCCGGCATCGCGGCGCTGACGGCGCAATGCGCCGGCGCGCTGGTCGTGCTGTGCGACCAGCCGGCACTGGATGGCGCCCATCTTGAAAGGCTGTGCAGGGCCTGGCGCGACGCTCCGGCATGCGGCGCGGCGTCGGCGTATGCCGGCCGCCTCGGTGTTCCGGCGCTGCTGCCGCGCGCGTGGTTCGGCGAATTGGCCGGCGCCAGCGGCGACCGGGGCGCGCGCACCGTCATCGCGCACCACGCCGACGAGGTCGTTGCGATCGCCAACGAAGCGCTGGCCCGGGACGTCGATCACACGGCCGACTGGCCGGTCGATGAAAAATAATTCATGCGGTGGCGATCGGCATGCCCGCGGAGTAGGCTGGTCGCGATTGCCACAAGGAGACCGCCATGAAGCTCGAAGTCAACGGCAAGCAGCATGACGTCGACGTTCCGGCGGACATGCCGCTGCTCTGGGTATTGCGCGATGTCATCGGCCTGACCGGCACGAAATTCGGCTGCGGCATGGCCCAGTGCGGCGCCTGCACGGTGCAGGTCGACGGCGCGGCGATCCGCTCGTGCATCACGCCCGCGTCGGCGATGGCCGGCAAGAAGATCACGACGATCGAAGGATTGTCGGCGGACGTCAGCCACCCGGTGCAACGCGCCTGGATCGAGGCCGACGTCGTGCAATGCGGCTACTGCCAGTCCGGCCAGATCATGGCCGCCTCGGCCCTGCTCGCGCAGAAACCCAGGCCGACCGATGCCGAAATCGATGCCGCGATGTCCGGCAACATCTGTCGTTGCGGCACTTACCAGCGCATCCGCAGCGCGGTCCATCGTGCGTCGGAACTGATGGTTTCCGGCGGCGGCAAGGAGAAGAGCCATGCTGCGTGACATTCCGGTGCCCCGATCCCCGGCGCTCAGCCGCCGCGACTTTCTCAAAGCCGCCGCTACGGCGTCGGCCGGTCTCGTCGTCGCGTTCTGCCTGCCGATGGCCGCGCGCCGCGCCTTCGCACAGGAAGGCAACGCGCCGGCGCCGATGATCCCGCCCAACGCGTTCGTTCGTATCGCGCCGGACAATTCGGTCACGATCCTGCTCAAGCATTCGGAGATGGGCCAGGGCATCTGGACCTCGCTGCCGATGGTCGTCGCCGACGAACTCGACTGCGACTGGAGCAGGGTTCATGTCGAACATGCGCCGGCGGCGCCGGCCTACGCGCATACCGCGTTCGGCATGCAGATGACCGGCGGTTCGACCAGCACCTGGGAATCGTATGGCCAGCTGCGCCAGGCCGGCGCAACGGCGCGCGCACTGCTGATTGCGGCGGCCGCACAGAAATGGAACGTGCAGCCGGTCGACTGCCGCACGCACAACGGCTTCGTCGTCAGCGGCAAGCACAAGGCCAGCTACGGCGAGCTGGCCGATGCGGCCGCGAAGCTGCCCATTCCGAACGAAGTCGCGCTCAAGGATGCCAGGGATTTCACGATCATCGGCAAGCCGATGCGGCGCCTGGACAGCAAGGCCAAGGTCAGCGGCACGGCCGAGTTCGGTATCGACGTCAAGCGCCCCGGCATGCTGATCGCGTTGGTTGCGCGGCCGCCGGTGTTCGGCGCGAAAGTCAAATCGTTCGATGCGGCCAAGGCCAAGGCCGTGGCCGGCGTCGTCGATGTCGTGCAGGTGCCAAGCGGCGTGGCCGTGCTCGGCAAGCATTTCTGGGCGGCCAAGCAGGGTCGCGATGCGCTGGTGGTCGAGTGGGATCCCGGCGCCGGCGCGGCGCTGTCGACTGCGCGCCTGCTCGAGGACTATCGCAAGCTGGCGCAGAAGACCGGCGTGGTGGCAAAGGCCGCGGGCAACGTCGACGCCGTACTCGAAGGCGCCAAGGTCATCGAGGCCGAGTACGGCGTGCCGTTTCTCGCGCACGCGCCGATGGAACCGTTGAACTGCACCGTCGAAATCGGCGCCGACGGTTGCGATATCTACACCGGAACCCAGTTCCAGACCATGGATCAGCGCACCGCCGCGGCGATCCTCGGGCTGAAGCCCGAACAGGTGCGCATTCACACGACGTTCCTCGGCGGCGGCTTCGGCCGGCGCGCGACGCCAACGTCCGACTTCGTTGCCGAAGCGGTACAGGTGGCCAAGGCGTCCGGCAAGACGGTCAAGGTGGTATGGACGCGCGAGGACGACATACACGGCGGCTACTACCGGCCGATGTGGCTGTCGCGGATGCGCGCCACGCTCGGCGCGGACGGCAAGCCGGCGGCGTGGGCGCACACGATCGTCGGCCAGTCGATCCTCGCCGGCACGCCGTTTGCCGCGATGCTGATCAAGGACGGCATCGACGGAACTTCGGTCGAAGGCGCGGTGGACGCGGCCTATCTCGCCGCGATCCCGGCGCATCGCGTCGACCTGCATTCGCCGACCAGCCCGGTCACGGTGTTGTGGTGGCGATCGGTCGGACACTCGCACACGGCATTCGCGGTCGAAGGATTTCTCGACGAACTTGCGCATGAGGCGAAGCAGGACCCGGTGGCCTATCGCCGCGCGCTGCTGCCGGCCGATGCGCGTGAGCGCAAGGCGCTGGATCTGGCGGTCGAAAAATTCGGCTGGGGCAAGCCGCTGCCGGCCGGCCACGCCGCCGGCGTCGCCGTGCACGCGTCGTTCGAAAGCTACGTCGCGCAGATCGCCGAGGTGTCGGTCGAGGGCGATGCGATCAAGGTGCATCGCGTCGTCTGCGCGATCGATTGCGGGCCGGTGGTCAATCCGCTCACGGTCGAGGCGCAGATGCAGTCCGGCATCGCCTTCGGATTGTCGGCAGCGCTGCATTCGGAGCTGACGCTCAAGGACGGCCGCATCGAGCAGAGCAATTTCCACAATTACCCGGTGCTGCGGCTGGCCGAGATGCCGAAGATCGACGTGCACATCGTGCCGAGCACCGACAAGATGGGCGGCTGCGGCGAACCGGGCACGCCGCCGATCGCTCCGGCCGTGGCCAATGCGGTTTTTGCGCTGACCGGCAAACGCCTGCGCCGGCTGCCGCTGCGTCTGGCGTGAGGCAGTGCGCGAGGAGATGAAAGCATGAGGGAATGAAAGCGTGAGGAGTCAGGTCATGCGCGGGCGCGCACTCGCTGGCAGGTGAGAAGGCACGCGGTGCTTTCCCTCGCTCGTCACAGGCGAGCGCAGCGAGCGACCGTTGCGAGCCCTCGCAGCGCCCGGCCTGACGCTTTTGGCGGCTTTTCAGATCAAGAGCTGCAGCGGGTCCATCCATGAAGTCCCTGGCAGACGCGCGCCTCTGGCCCCTCTGTGCAGGCATCCATACCAGCCAGTGCGCGTTCGCGGGCCCATTTTTCCGCCGCCCGCTGCAGCCGCATGAACAAAGTGGCGGCGGTAGGCGATTTGTCTCACCACGGGCGCGAAAATCTTCGGCGCCCTCCGCATTCGCCGTTCAGGCAGCGGCCGGCGCATTCGCGCCGTGGAATTGCGCTTCCTCGGTCGAGCCTTTCAGCGCGACCGTCGACGATTGGCTGCCCTGGATCGTCTGCGTGACCGCGTCGAAATAGCCGGTGCCGACCTCGCGCTGGTGCTTGACCGCGGTGAAGCCCTTGTCGGCGGCGGCGAATTCGGCTTCCTGCAGTTCGACGAACGCACTCATCTGGCGGCGTGCGTAGCCATGTGCGAGATTGAACATCGAGTAATTGAGCGCGTGGAATCCGGCCAGCGTGATGAACTGGAACTTGTAGCCGTAACCGGCCAGTTCCTTCTGGAACCTCGCGATCGTCGCGTCATCGAGGTTCTTCTTCCAGTTGAAGCTCGGCGAGCAGTTGTAGGCAAGCAGTTTGCCGGGATGCTTGCGGTGCACCGCTTCGGCGAACTTGCGCGCGAAGGCCAGATCCGGCTTGCCGGTCTCGCACCAGACCAGATCGGCATACGGCGCATAGGCCACGCCGCGCGAGATCGCCTGGTCCAGGCCGTTGCGCGTCTTGTAGAAACCTTCGACGGTGCGCTGGCCGGTGCAGAACGGCTGATCGTTGACGTCGATGTCGGAGGTCAGCAGATCGGCCGCCTCGGCATCGGTGCGTGCGACGATCAGGGTCGGCACGCCGCTGACATCGGCTGCAAGACGCGCAGCGGTCAGCTTGTCGATAGCCTCGCGCGTGGGCACCAGCACCTTGCCGCCCATATGGCCGCACTTCTTGACGCTGGCCAGCTGGTCCTCGAAGTGCACGCCGGCGGCGCCGGCCTCGATCATCGCCTTCATCAGCTCGAACGCGTTGAGCACGCCGCCGAAGCCGGCCTCGGCGTCGGCGACGATCGGCTGCAGGAAGTCGATGCTGTCGTTGCCCTCGGCATGCTGGAGCTGATCGGCGCGCAACAACGTGTTGTTGATGCGCTTGACCACCAGCGGCACCGAGTTGGCCGGATACAGCGACTGGTCCGGATACATCTCGCCGGCGACATTCGCGTCGGCCGCGACCTGCCAGCCGGACAGATAGATCGCCTTCAGGCCGGCCTTGACCTGCTGCATCGCCTGGTTGCCGGTCAGGGCGCCGAGCGCACTGACGAAGTCCTCGGTTTGCAGATAGCGCCACAACTTCTCGGCACCAAGGCGGGCGAGCGAATGCTCGACCGGAACGGTCCCGCGCAGGCGCACGACATCTTCGGCCGAGTAGGCGCGCGTGACGCCTTTCCAGCGCGGATTGTTCTGCCAGTCGAGGCGGAGTTGTTCGGCAGTCGGCAGGGTGGTCTTCATGGCGGAACCTCGATGATCGAAAAACCGGGAAGGCAGGATGATGGGCTGGGCGGTGCGGCCGCCGCGGCGTTCTAGATGGTTCGCGCGAGCGCCGGTACCAGCGCCGCGTCCGGCAATACGCGCGCGTGCGTCAGCTCGGCCAGCAGCCACGCGGCCTGCAGCAGTTTCTCCTGGCCCGGCAGACCGCGCCGCGGCAGGCGTTCGCCGACGCGCTGGATCGCTGCATCGAACAGGGCGAAATCGATCGGCGTGCCGTCGTCGAGCGCCGCATCGTCGTCGTGCAGCCACAGCCATAGCTGGACGCGCGCGAACTCGGCGGCCGGCGCGTTATCGGCATCGGGCTCTCCGCTGCCGAGCATCGCGGCAAAATGGCGCACGCACGAGTCGATCCGCTCGAGAAATGTTGCGCGCGCGACCGGCGTGGTGGTCGGCTGGCGCGGCGGATGCGCGGCGCCGCGGAAGTCCATGCAGTCCGGCGTTTGCGCGTCGACCGCGGGCAGCAAACCGGGCATGTTCCCTTGCATATCTTCCGCCGAACCCGCCATGACCGACCCCGTGATTTTGTTGCGGAGCAGCAGGCTACGCCTGTATCAGATAATTTGACAAACCGAATGTTTCAATTCAATACTTTGACAAATTCAATGTACTCGTTAACGCATTGATAATGTTTGTCTTATCCTGGCTGTACAATTCATGAAGATGCCCAAGCGTGATACGAAATCGGCACGCGCTGCACGCGCAACGGCGCGCCGAAAACCGGCGGCTGCGAAGGCCGAGCGTTTCTATTACAAGGGCAATCGCCTCAAGCAGCTGCGCGCGTTCTGCCATGCGGTCAAGTTCGGGACCGTCG
>Ga0207671_10003244_pt1 | contig 16364 bp, 18 predicted proteins | sample KBSC24metaG_FD_184352 | JGI IMG/M metagenome (GOLD analysis project Ga0207671, IMG submission 184352) | Corn rhizosphere microbial communities from Kellogg Biological Station, Michigan, USA - KBS C2-4 metaG (SPAdes) (version 2) | ecosystem: Host-associated > Plants > Roots > Rhizosphere > Soil... | reverse complement strand
GCTGATCGCTCGGCCCACCACTGCGCGAGCGCGATAAGGCCGATCCGCTCGCTTAGTGTGGCGTCAAGGAAACGGCCGATTCCCCCGGAGGCCGCAACATGGCGCAGCCGATCAACCCGCGCAATATTCGTCTGAATGAATGCGGCCGGGTCCGATGTGGAGTTTCCCTTGCCGAGTCGCACCCGCTCGGTCGGCAGAAGTCCAGCCGAGGCAGCCGACAAGAGCGCGGCGACGGCCTCGGCGCTGCCAGGATCGCCGCTCGCGATCAATTCGGCCAGATCGGCGTTTTCAAGCCCGTTTGTTTCCGGTTCATCGCAGAAGGCCGCCAGGGCTTCCGAAAGCAGCGAGGGGCCGCCGGCTTCTTCGTCAAACGCGCCATCAATCAATTGGCCCAATAGCTCGGCGTCGAGTGATTCGCCGAGGATGCGCAGCTCTGCGTCTTTTGGATCCTCGACGGCCGGCGTTGATTGCCCTGGCTGACTCTCCAGCAAGTCGCCGAGCTGCGCCGCCAGCGCCTCGGCTCCGATCAGCTGCAGAATGGCGTTCCAATCCTTTGCACCCTCCGGACGCAGCCGAAGAACCGAAACAGCCCCGGCCGCTTGAAGCTCGGCCTTGATCTTGATACAGGCTTCCTCTCCTGCCTCATCAGCATCGAAGGCGAGGAAGACATGGCGGCCGTAGAAACACGGACGAAGCCACACCGACCGCGCCGCGCCCAGATCTTTCCCGCAGAGAGCCAGCGCCGGCAACCCGGCTGCCGCCAGCGAAAGCGCATCGATCGGCGCTTCCGTCAAGATCAATCGTTCGGCCTGCCATGCGCCAGGCGTCGCAAAGACGCCCATAGAGTCCCCGCGGTTAAATGTCCGCTTGTTGGGGCGGCCGCCGGTGAGGACGATCGCGCGCCCCTGCGCGGAGATCAGCTTACCAACAGCATCACGCTTGACGGGAGCATCGCGAAGGGGGAAGATTACGGCCGGATCTCCGAACCAATCACGGCAGAAGCGAACGCCGGCGGCGTGGCAGAAGTCGGCGGCCAGGCCCCGCCCTTCGAGATAGGCAGCGCCCGCCGTCGCTTCGAGCGGCTTTAGTGACTGCATCAGCGCCGCCCACCGTGAGCGCCTTTCCTGCTGATCGGCAGACGGTTCCGCCAGCGGCGCTGCGGGTTGTGCTGCAATCCGTCGACGGATTGGCTGCGGCAGATTGAAGCGCGCGGCCAGCTCGCGATGGGAACGGTCTCGGCCTGATCCGCTGGCCGGCTCCCGCTGCTGGAAGTCAGTCAGCAAGCCGGCCTCGCCGCATCGGTGGCACTTCCAAGCGCCCGTTTGCCCGTTGTAGGAAAAGCAGCGATGCGCGGCATCGGCTCCCTTGCCGTCGCCGCACAATGGGCAGCAGCAGTCGGTTTCCCCCTGCCGTCGCGGGTGGCGAGGATCGCAGGCTTCCAGATCCGCAAGAGAGAGAGCCGGCATTTTAGGCCTCGGTGTACCGTTGCGTCGCACCATGCCAGCGCAGATACAGCGGATTGCCCAGGGAGCCGTTCCGGTTCTTGCCGATCTTCAAGGTGACATCGGTATAACCGCTGGCGTCGGGCCTGACGTCTTCTCCACCATCAAGGTCAAGCGCAATCACAGTTTCAGCGCCATATTCGATCTTGCGCGTTCCTGCGCCTGAGCTTTGACCGCTCGACTTCATCGCCGCCCGGTTGCGTTCGGAGATCGCGAGAATCGGGCAGTTTAGATGTTTCGCCAGCATCCGAAGCGCAACCAGGGCGGCGTTCAGCCGGTCGTATTCCTCACCGCCGCCGATAGCATCTGCCCACGAATGGAGCGAGTCCACCACAAGAAGGAAATGCTCGGAATCGGAACTGCCGCGCACAGTCGCGGCATGGGCAGCAATCACCGCCGGCGGCGCGGGCGCTTGCGTGGCATCGAGCAGAGCGAGCAGCGGCGCGGCGGCTATCGCCTGCCCAGCCAGCCCGGCGACGGTCGCGCCGGAGAGAGTCCCATCCTTCAGCTTGCCGAGATAGGTAGACGTGATTCGGGCCGTGTGGCGGCGCAGCAGCTCGACAGCTCCCATTTCGCAGGTGACGAACATCGCAGGGCATCCGCATGAAGCGGCAATTTGCAGCGCGAAAGCTGTCTTGCCGACGCCTGGGGAACCGTGCAAGATATGCAGTCCCGGAGTGAAGGCGCCGCCGAGCAGCATATCGAGCGCGGGCAGGCTTGTCGTCGGGCCGAACGGGATACCGGAAAGCCTCGCTATGTGGCGGGCTTGTGCGTCGGCCTGGAGATCGCCGAGCAGGGCGGCCAGCGGAAGCAAGATCGGCTGCGGGATGTGCTCGCCGGGTGGCTGCGGGATATTGGAAACGGAAGCGGCGACGGTAGACATGGGCAACGGTCCTATCTTCAGCCGGAGGCAAACAGTGTGCTTTCGGTCTTGCCCACAGTATGCCATGCGAAAAGGGGCGCGTCAGCGTCCCGTATTTCGCCGATGATTATCTTTTATGGGGGGCCGTTTTGAGCGTGAACTTCCGCAGATTATTAGTCAACATCCGCAGATTATTAGTCAATTCCCGCAGATTATTAGTCGATAAATAGCTAATAATCTGCGGGAATATTCCGCTGGATGATTCGCCAGGGGTGACCCTTTGCTTAGGCTCTCACGCGATGCTGCCCATGATTCCCGCAGATTATTGGTCGATGGGCCTATTTCGAGCCGCCGATTGCGGCAAACTTCCGCAGATTATTAGCTATTTATTAAGCGCCAGCAGACTGTGCCTTACGCGGTCGGCCCCGTTTCCGTGGTGCCGACAATTCGGGATATGGCCTCGGCTGACGCTCAAATTTCCGTGTAGCCATATCAACGAGGCTCCCCATTACAGCAGGCCCCGGTACGAGCAACACTTTCGCGTCGAGCCATGCTTTCGCCCAACCTTGGCTCGGCAATGGCTTCCCTTCGCTGTCAAGCCGCTTACCGGCAACGTTTGGCGCTGCTTCGCTTTCCTTCGCGATGAAACCCACTTCAGCCAATGCGCCGAGCGCCTTACCCCAATAGCTGACCGCGCGGCCTGGGTCTGATCCGTTGAGCAGATCCTCGACGGGCGCTATCCTGGGTTCATAGCATGTCAGCAGATAGCGCCGTGTCAAGCGCAGGGACTTCTCCGATGCCTCTCGCGGTTTCTTCCGCCATTCGTTGGCGAGTACAAGGCCGATTGATCGCCCCCAGGCCCCGGCAGCCTTGCCGGGAGGGATGCGGCCGAGAACTTCGCCATGCGGTAGAAACTGTTGCAGATCAGTCTCCATAAGTAGCCGCATCCACTCCCGCGAAAGCACTATCTCAACCGCGCGAGGAACTTCGTACTCTGCCAATAGAGAGGGTTGCAAAGGTGTCTTTCTGCCTTGAATGCTCCACATCGGCGAGTCAATATATGTCGGAATAATCGCCTCTGTGATCTTGTCGCGGTATTCGATTGATCGCTTCCCCACCGCTCGCGCTCGCTCCCCGAAGAGTATCCAGATGTAGATGCTGCGGCGGGTAAGTGCCCTCTGTTCGGGTGATTTCGTGCTGTGGTTGGGGTCGATGTGGCAGGCTACGTCGTCAAGGTCTATCCACCCCACCGCAGTCGTTCCAGGCGGGAGCGGGGCGTTTGGCTTCAGTAGATGCGCGATGTAGTGGTATGCGAGCAGGGCGTCAGCATCGAGCCATTCGGTCATTGTCTCCAACTCGGCAAAGCCGGTGCCTTCTACGGCCGCTCCTGGGTGCATGGGAATAGCCAGGTAGTGGGTTAAGCCTATCTCCTTCGGACTGTAAAGCCGTGCCTCCTGCTCGACGCTGTTTAACCATCCTTTGCCACTTCTCCCAGCGGCGATTCCTCGACTCCAAACGTCCCATTCTTGGCTTGTTTGAATCGGGTAGGTGGTTGAGGAGAGCGCCGCCGGCAACCGCACGAGTGATTTCCCGTTGGATGTTCCTTTACTCGCTTCAGACGACTGCTTTTCACTGCCGCTCTGTTGAGAGTCCCCACCATTAACGGCGGTACTGTGCTTGGCACAGTAGCAATCATTCGGCAGGGCGGTTTGATCGCAGCTCGGCCGGAAGCAGTGCAGCGCCTCGCCGCCATGCTCGGCAACGTACCAATCCCGCAAGAGTGTTGCCCAGCGTGAAACCTTGCGGCTCACATCCTCCACGGCGGCGATGATCGCTTCCTCGGCCTGCCGGATGTTCGCCAGGGCTTCAGCCATTGGCCGGAATGCGGCAGCCTCTACGATTTCCGGTGCCGGTTCACTCGTACCGAAGTAGGCTTGCCGCGATCGTGCGCTCTTTGTCGCCTGGAAGGCTTCGCTCGCCACGACGGCATCCATCTTTTGGCGAGCTTCCGCGTAGCCGGCATAGGCTTCCGATAGCGGCCTGGTGATGGTCTGCCCGTAGCTTGTCGTCATCCCGACCACACCGCCGGCACGACTATCCCCGGCCATTGATTGCGCATAGACAGCCTCGACGGCATCTTCACCCGCGCCGAGTTTGACGGCTTCTTCGGAGACTACTCGCCAGAAACCGAAGAAGCCGCGAGCGTCTGCCCACTCTTCGACGGTGGCTTGTGGTGCTGTGTCGAACGGTTGATATTCCGGCTGTTTCATTTTTTTGCGCTGTTTCATTTTTTTGCGCCTGGCTGCGGTATGACGATCGGGATTCCCCCTTTGGGAATCTCTTCTGCAAATGAATCACTCATGCAGTAGTGCAAGACACCATCAGCTGCCACTTCGCGCAGTCGCCAAACGCGATACGCCTTCGGGGTTTCGATACGTGCATCAGGCCCCATGCTCTCCTTGGCGAAACCTTCGAGCAGACCCCCGAGCATACCAAAAGGACTGTACTCTTGATAGATCGCTTTCGGGAAGTTCTCAGATGGGCCGTGCATAAAGGCCGTGAATTTGTTTTCGCCTCGTTCATCCCATAGCTTGACTGTGTGTTTTTGGGCTTGTTGCTCCATGCCGATCTCTCCTATCCCTTGCCAAATAGCCGAGCCCAAAAGCCCGGCTTCGCCGCCGTCGCTGAATCAGGAGGTGTAATCGTACCACCCGATGCCCTATCGCCCGTAGAATCGGCTCCTGGCGAGTCCTGCGCTATATTTCGCGCCTCACTGTCAGCCAATTGTCTGCCACTGTCTGCCGCTGGCGGTTCGCTCTGCTTCGCTTCAATGAGGGCGAGCTTCACTTCTTCCGCCTCTTCGAGCTTGCGGCGCAGCTCGCGAATCTCGGCGCGATCGGCAAGCAGGAGCCGTTGTGCCTGATCCTGTAGCCTCTGTGCTTCGTCGTGCGTCTTACTCCAACGCTCATTATCTGCTCGGCGCTCGGCCTGTTCATGAGAGAGCAGCGCAGTAAGAAGCTCGATTCTGACGTCTTTCTCTGCCAGCAGCGCGGCCGGCGTTGTCGAGTCTGCCACGTTGCCGCCATCGGCTGCCATATGACTGCCATCGGTTGCCGCCACTGCTGGCGCTTGCTTTCCCTGCTCGGCCAGGATCGCCGCCATAGCCGCCACCCTGACAAGCCTATGCCTGCCATTGGCAGACTCTTGGCGGTCACTTTCGGGCAATTTGGCTGCATAGCGCGCGGCGGTTCGCTCTGACATTCCCAATCGGCGCGCGGCCGCTGGAATCGTCAGGTATTCACCGTCGAGAGCGTCGCTCATAGTGTCAAATTATCCAGCACAAGAACATTAATTAGGTTTACTCACCGTCTCTCAACGAGCGGACATAAGCGGTCACATCGCCATCTACTGCGCCGGGCTGCCCCTTGCCGACGCCTGCAAACTCCATGATCGAACGCCGCTTAATTGGCGCATCAGCAGTTAAAGCAAGGACAGGTGGAAGCGATGTATTGCATCGGCGGCACAATGCCTTTGCGATGTCATTGTAATCAGTCACTCTTGAAGGATTATCTGCCCCGAAGATGGCTCCAAAACTCAAGATAAACGAACAAGCTGCGTGGATGGCTTTCGCTTCTAATTCCTCGCCTGCTTCCAAAGACTCGATTATGTTACTAAAGCAGATGTGGGCGTTTGTAAGTTCTGCCTGTTCGGAGTGGGTTTTGATGGAATCTGAGTCCAAATCCATATAAGTAAGCCCCAAGTATCCTTTAGCGGCCTGAAGAAACTCCTGACGCTCTGCTTCACTCATTGCTACTGTCTCAGTTGCTTTCATACTTGTTTCAATCTCGGCCGGCCGGGCCGTGGATATCGACACGAAGCCGTAAGGCGATCTCGCTGATCGTCTCGGCAAGATCGGTCCCTCGCGCCTCGCCTGGCCCGAGCGGAACCGACACCGGCACAGCACGGCCGCGCCGCGCATCGATCCCCTCGGCGACGGCCTGCGCCTGCTCCAATAGAGCGAGCAGCTGCGGCGCGGCCGGATCGGAGAGCAGCGCCAGCCCGGCCAGGTCGAGACTATCCGCGCGGGTCGCCGTCGCTTTCGCTGACTGCGCTCCGCACTTGGTCACAAGCACGTTTCGGGCATCGTTGACGGCACAGAGGGCGCGGTACATCGCATCGGCCGCCGGCTTTGTGCTGTCGTCAGCGCCGAGGGCGTCAATGGCGAGGTCTGCTTCATCGGCTGCCAGATCGCAAAGCGCGGCGGCGCGATCAATGGCAGCTTGATGGTGAGCGGCCGCCGTTGGCGTAGTTGCGGCGCTCACGCCGCAGCCTGCTCTTTCCCTGCTGTACTCGCACCTGCGCCCGACTTTAGCGAGATCCCTTTTCGTTCTGCTTCGTCTCGGATAAGCTGCTCAACCACAGCTGACTGTGAAATTCCCCGTCTATCCGCGATCAACTCCAAAAGCTCTTTACCTTCGTCTGTCAAGCGCATTGAAAACGGCGCTCTGCTTTGCTTCATATGGTTTTCCTCCCGCTTGATTGTACTGCTGAAGTAAATCTTCTGTCAATTAAAATACTGTGAAACGCTATACATTGTATTCACTTAGCATTGACAATGCATTACAATAGATGTACAATAAATCATCTAACCCGGAGGCATGAAAACGATGGTTTGCACGAGCAAGATTCAAGCGGAGACAGTTGCAGGGTACGGCGCGGAGAAGATGGGCCGGAACTACCAGATCGCCGAGAACCCGTTCACCGAAGGCACCTTCCGCGCCTGGAAGGTGACGAACCTGGGAACCGGTGTTACCTACCGCGTGAATCTGACCGAAGGTAACACCTTCTGCACCTGCCCGTTTTTCCGCGAGAACAAGCAGTTCTGCACCTGTAAGCACATCGTCGCTTGCCGTGAAGAGGGCGCGATTCGTCAGCGAGAGGCCGAATTTGAGGCCGACGCCGACGCCCGCGCATGGGCCGAGGAACTGAGCGCCGCGACAATCGCCGAGCGCGAGGAGATCACAAACTAACGAAGCCGGGGGAGGGCTGAAGATTGAAGCCCTGAAGCCCTCCCCACTGATTCACCCGAAGGGAACCTGTATCGATGTTTACCACACTGACCGGCATTTCTGCCGAGCCTCTGTATGTCTGCTCTGACTGCAAAGAGCGAGTATGCCGGTTTGACGATCTTGACCTACTCAGCACCCACGCCAATGAGTTCCGCTGCCCGTCGTGCGTCGAGGCGCTTCGTGTGCGCCGTCGCGCGGTCCACATCGGCCCCGACTGCTCCTGCCCCGCTTGCCGCGCTGCCCTCACGCCCCAAGGCGCGGCACGAATCGAGAGCTGGAATCGTTGGGCGGTTGGAAAGAATGCGCCGGCCGAGCCGGTCACCGTGCAAGTTACCGGCGATGCGCTCGCCCCGCGTGTTCGCGACGGCGACGAGCTGCTTATCTTGCCGGCGGCGCAGGCCCGGCCAGGCGAAGCCGTTCTCGCTCGAATCGACGGCAACCCTGCCCGGCCGTGTGTCGGTGTCCTGACTGCCGGCGGCGCTCTCGCTGACTCCTGCGGCGGCCTTGTGCCGGTCGGCGGCTTCACGATCGCCGGAAAAGCAGCGCCGTTGCATACCTCCTTCCACAGCCTTTGCGCTTGCGGCCTCCGGCTCTATTTCGCCGCTCTGTGGACCTTCGGAGGTGTAAGAACCCGCCACTAAGCACCAAAGCCCGTAGAATCGCCTCCTGGCGAGCGCTGCGGGCATTTCCAAAGCCGACCACACGACCAAAAAGCCAGGCAGAAAACGCCGGCCAGACAAGAACGCATTCGAGGAGACTTGTTTCAATGACTGAATCCACAACAACCGGCGGCGCTGAAGCCCCGAAAACCATAGCCCGAGGCACCTTCCCTGCGAACCCATTCGACAAGCCCTGCTACGATGTGACGGTTTCGGAGGTGGAAGAGAACCTAATCGATTACCTCCACTCCGAAAGGCGAGGGCTGCCGCTCATGCTGACCATTGACGACGCGGAGACGGCCGCCGACCGGCTGCAAGACATGACGGCCGAGGAAATGACGGCCGAAGCACAGCTCGCCATAGCAGCGCGGCAGGCCCTGTGCAAAGCGCTGACCGGCTACATCGCCGAGGTCTTGGTAGATGACAGCTTCCGCGATCCTGACGGCTGGCTGCCACCGGTGAGGCGGGCAGTCTTCCGCAGCAAACAACGGCCGGAATAACTCGCAGAATGACAAGGACGGCCGGGGGAATCCCCCGGCCGTTGACGACTCGAAGGGTAGACAACGATGGAAGACACGAAGACAGCAAGCAGCGTTTCGCCGGAAGATGTGAAGCGCGTGATCGCGGAGGCCCTGGCGAAACGGCAAGTGCGCGCCTCCGATCCCATGATACTCGGCCTCTTTCAGAGCATCTTGCGGACGCTGCTCGTCGGCGAGGTGCAGAAGGTTGACGACTTCGGCCAGGCTTCGCATGAAGCCCTACTCATAGCCGAGCAGTATGTTTGGATTCCGGAGTCGAAGCGCCGAGCGGTCTGGCGCGTTCTTCGCTCTGCGGAGGAGGAATACCGCGCTGCGAACGGCGGCAAATGGCCGCCGATGCGCCGATTGTAGGCGCGGTAAACACAGCAAAAAGGGCGCTTCGAGTCGAGTCGAAGCGCCCTTTTCATTCGGCCCTATGTGTTCGGCCCGAGCGCTGCCGGTTTACTTCCTGCGCCTCGCCTCTGCTTCCGCTTTCTGCCGAGCGCGTCGAATCCTGACCTCTTCGGCCCTGCCCTCGCTCCGCTCGAAGCAGAGCGCCATTTCCTGCCATTCGAGCGGCTGTTTCAGCAGTTCCCAGGGCGCGACGCCGAGCCACTTGGCAGCGCGACACAGGCGGTATTTCGCCAACCATTTAGCCTGCGCCGCCGAGTCCTTCTTGCTCACTCGCCGCTGCTTGTCGCCACAAAGCAGCCTCACGAGAGCGTCTTCGACTCTTTTCGGCGGTGACTGATCTTCCTGCATGGCGTCAAGGAAAGAGCAGAGGACTTTGAACGGCATTTTCCGATACAGTGTGTCGCCGTCTGTCGGGATGTTGTTGCCCTGGCCGTCTTCAATATCCGCAAAAGTCAGCACTTCGGCGGCCATGTTCGCCACCATTTTCGCATCGAAGCCGGCCCGATCAAGCCGCCGAATGTACTCCGACGTCAGCGCATCGGGCCTGTAGCGAATGCCAACGCCAACAGGCCGAGGGCCAGCCTCGCCAACCATGACGATATTCGCTGTTATCGCTATATCTTCGTGGTTATTATCGCCGTTGTGTCGTTCGCGGCGCTGCTTTCCATTCGGCTCTATGTATTCGGCTTGCGCCCCGCCGTTTGGCTCTATGCGTTTGGCACGATCCGTCAACGGGGCGCTTCTGTTCGGCTCTATGTGTTCGGCTCGGCGACCGCTCATATCTTGCCTCCCATCGGCTGCCGGGGCCTCATTAGCGGCAACGCCACCCGATACACAGGCTCCCATGCGTAGCCGCAACGGCATTCAGCCATCACGATCCGCGAGGCCCATACTGACCGGCCTCGCGAGCTGAGGAGCGCATAGCCTCGGTACATTTCGCCCCGCTTCTTCTGGCAGCTTGGGCATACGATCGGCTGCGGTTCGTTCCCTTCCAGCGTTCCGCATTCGCAGCGGATCGCCAGCACATCGGACAGGGCAAAGGTCGTCTGTCCGACTGTAACGATAGACAGCGGGCCAACAACAGGGCCGAATATCTTCGCGCATTCAGCCACCCGACAACGTAAAGTAGGCATTAGTGACCGCTCCTTTTGCGCTCATACTCTGCCTGCCGATGTGCGTCGGCGAGGATCTGCGATTGTGACTGTCGGAAGCTGCCCGCGTCCGGCGTGTTTATCGTGAAGTGCTGAATGATAGGAGCCTGGCCGCCTCTCCCCCCTGCGCCGGCGGCAGCATTGGCGACGTGGTAAGCCCCCGTCGAAGGGTAGATCATCCCGGAACTTTTCGGGACGAATACCTCTGCTCGCCGCTCGCCGACGATGTAGGCCCGGCCAGCGTCTACATCGCCGCCGCCCTCACGAGCGCCGGCGATGATGCTCTTGCCAACCCCGCCCCCGATCGCGCTGCCGAGAGCGCCAGTGATCGCCCTTTCGAGCTGGGCTTTGAGGATCTGCGCGCTAATGTCGCGGATCATCGTGGCGAAGCCCTGCTCGACACTCCTGAAGAAGCCGCCGAACCCCTTGGTTCGCAGCGCGTCGAGAGAACCGACCAACGCATCAGCCATGCGCTCGCCGACAGTGTGTGCAACGGTGACCAGGCTCTCTAAGCCCTGCTCGCCCTTTAGCGCTTCCATCACTTCGGAGACCTTCTTTGTGTAGGCGGTCGGATCGCTCTCTTTGAGGGCCTGGAGCTTCGGATCGTTGTCGATCTTGATTTGAAGCTTGGTTTGCTGGCTATCATCGGTTACGCCGTGAAGCTGATTTTTGAGCGCCGCCGCCTTGTCGGTCAGCTCGGTTAGCATGGCGGAAAACACCTTCATGCCGTCTTTCTTTTGCGCTTGATCGAAGTCGCCCATCAGGTCGCTGACCGATGATTCGTACAGGTCCGGCGTCGTGTCTTTGAGCTGCTTCCTGATCTGCAGCTCGTATTTCGAGCGCTCCGACTGCCCCGCGATCTCTGAGAGGCGCGCCTGCATTTCGGCTTTAAGCTGCTCGAAGGTGTCTTGAGCTGCGCTTTGCCTGCGCCCCTGCTCTGCCGATCCGGCCGCATTGTCAGCCATTCGGGCTTTATCCGTCAGGGCTTGCCGCTGCTGTTCCGTGGCCTTCGCCCATTCATCCGTCGCCAGCTTGGCGGCCAGGCGGGCGGCTTCACCGAGGCGAGTTTCGCCCATAGACGCCGAGTCGAGTGTGTCGGTGAGGCGCTGAAGTTCCTTGTTGTAGCGATCCGTCAAGGCGCTGGCCTCGTCGTAGGTCTTGCGGTTGGCTACGCCCTGGGCGGCAGCTTGATCCGTGTCGACCATTGCGTTGTATTTCAGCTGATATTGACCGAGCGCCATTCCCCCGGCTTCTGTCGTGGGGTCGTCACGCTCGATTGCGAACTTCTCAGCAGGCGCAAGAGTGCGCCCCTGGGCAGCTGCGACCGCCTCGGCGCGGGCAATCCTTGTAGCCGTGTAGGTCGCCCAAATGCTTTTCCGGAAAGCCTCCTGCTTCTCTCGCGCGGTTGCGGCGGCCTCACCCTGCGCCAGCGTTGCGGCGACGTGCTCGGCGAGCGCCTTAGCAGCGCCGCTGTATTTGCCGGCGGCGATGTCGTACCGAAGCGAGACGCTGGCCGTCTCGACGCCATTCAAAGCAATGGCCTTAGTCGCCTCGTAAAGCCGGGCCGTCAGCTCGTTTTTCAGCGCCTCGGCGTGTCGTTTCACAGCTTCGGCAGCGCTCAGGGCAGCAGACGCCGCCCGCTTGTCGGCAGATGCGCCGGCCTCGGCAGCGTCTTTCGCTGCGGCCTCCGCGAGAATGTGTTCTTTGAGGGCGGCGGTCGCTTTTTGCAGGCTCCCGTACCAGATTTCCCAGCGGGCATTATTAACCGCGGTATTGCCATTGGCCGCTAAGAAAGCCTGTTTTCGCAGATCCTCGATTTGCGAAACGGCCGCATTCGACGCCGTTCGGATGGCTGCCGCCGACATGGCAGCAGCGGCCAATCCACCCGGCGCCTTGGCTGTTTTAGCTTCAACCTCGGCCTTCTCGCGCAGCAACCCGATTTCAGTACGCAACCCGGCCAGATAAGCCGGGTTGCTGATTCGTAGTTGCCCCTCGGCGACCTTCTCATCAATACCCCGGAGGCGATCCTGTGCCGCAATCAAGGCGGCCAGAGCTGGCCGGGTGGATTCGATCGCCTCCCGCCTCTTTCGGTACGCCTCAGCGCTCGCCGCTGCATCTTCCTGCGCCTGGGCTATCCCTTCGCCGTGCTGGATTGCGTAGTCGATCCCTGTACCGATAGCGCCGCCGACGATGCCAGCACCGGCAACGGCAAGCAGGCCGCCGCCGGTCATGGTTGTTGACATGAGGGCGGTTCTTACACCGGCCGCCGACACTGCCACCCGCTCCAACGCTGCGGCCAGGCCCGTCGCCCCGGTTGCCGTCTCGGCGAAGAAGCCGACAAGCTTATTGGAGCCGGAAAGCAAGCCGGCAAAACCCTTCGTCATGCCACCGAGTCCGAAAGCAACCGGGCCGAGCGCAGCGGCGAAAGCGGCCGTCGCGAGTGTGCCTTGCTGCATCGGCTGCGGCAATGATCGAAACGCCTTGACGGTATCCTGCAACGCTGGCAGAAAGCCGTCAAGAAACTGTTTGACGAGCGGCGTCATTGCTTCGCCGATCGATGCCAACGATTGAGTAATCGAGTCGCTGGCGTTGTCGAGATCGTTTTGAAGCGACGTCCCAACGACTCCCATCCGCTCCAACTGCTCGACAACGCCCCCGAGGATCTGCTTCGCGTCGAGTCCCGATTTCTCCAACTCGGCAAAATCTGCCGTGCCAAAAGCGGCCTTCGCCGCCTGGCGAATCTGCGGCACAGAGCCGCCGATCGCGCGCAATTCCTGCTCGGTGATCTTGCCGGTTGCCGTCATGCGCGCCAGCTCGTCGGTTACAATGCCGAGCTGGGCTTTGCCGCCGCCAACGGCGGCGATCGCGCCGCCGAAGGCGCGAAGGTATCGGTCGGCCTCCTTTGCTGACAACCCGGCCGCCTGGAGATTCAAGGCACCCGATAGGGCCTCTTGCATCCCGATCCCTGGCAGTTTCGCCGTCTCCTGCAAATGGGCGAATTCGGCGTCTGCCGCCGCCGCCGATCCCGTCACGGCAACCAGGCCGCGCCTCATTCCGTCGATGTGCGCTTCTGACTGGATCGCGGCGCGACCGAGGGCCAGAAGGGGGGCAGTTAAGCCGATACTCATTGAGCGGCCGGCAGTCTGCAAAGAGCGCCCAAAGCCTTGCAAGCTCGTCTCGGTGGACACCATCTTTTGACGCAGATCGTCAAAATCTCGGCGAGCCTTGGCGCTAAAATCGTCAACCGAACGGCCGGCGCTGTCCATGCTCGCATTGACCGTTCGGCCGGTATCTTGCACGGTTCCACCGAATTCATTGAGGCGATTATTCGCCTCTTTGACGCCAGTGGTGACCCCGGTTATGTCGGCTCCGATCAGTACCGAGAGCTCGGCTATTGTTACGCTCACGAGTCCCCCTTCTGCCTCAGCGGCGCCGATTATTCTTCGTCTTCGCTACTGCCGAAAGAGCCGGCGTTATTCGGCTTCGATGCTGCCACAGGCTCCGGCTGATTGGCTTCCTGGATAGCGTTCATGATCGCGAGGAGGATGTCGAAGGGGATAACCTTATGGATCATTTCGCCGGTGACCGGGATCGGCTCGCCCTCCTCGTCGGTGATGCCGACATAGGTAAGCGTCTCGGCAAGCTGATCAGCCAGCGGCCGCGATATTACCGAAGAGTTGTACAGGCGGTCGATGAAATCGCCTGTGAAAACATTGGGCTTGTAGCGGATGTCGATTTCCGCCGTCGTACCATCGCGCCGCGTGATCTTAGCGACCGCTTCGCGCTCTTCGCTCATCAAATCGTCCAGTTTCACCACTGTCGTACTCCTTCTTGGCTTCTGCCAAAAACAAAGAAAGCGCCGCCCTTAATCCCGCAGTGGGGTTAAGGGCGGCGCTTGTACAGCGCGACGGAGAGAGCGTCAGAAGAGACGCTAAGTGTCGGCGCTGGGCCTTCGATTCCTGATTGTCGGCACTGCTGACAAGGCAAACAGTGCCACTCTAATTATACGGCAGTCTGGCAATCGTGGCTATGAGAAACACAGCGGCCAGCCCTCAACGCCGGCCGCATTCGCGATCTTAAACGGCCAGGTATTTGCCGCTGCTCTCGCTCGGCCTGGCGTGGGTGTATCGCCCGGTGGTTGCCATGGAGCTATGCCCGAGGGTGGCTTGTACCAGAGAGATCGGCGCGCCCCGGTCAAGGCTATGGCTGGCGTGAGCGTGTCGAAACCAGTGAGGGGAAACCGCGCCCTCGACACCGGCGCGAGCGGCAGCAGCTCGCACGATGCGGAGGATCTGCGACGGATCGAGCGCCCCGCCCTTCTTCCGCGAGGGGAAGACAGGAGACGCCGCCGGCGCCGCCTTCGGCCGGATCGCCAGCAGCGCCGAATACACCGACGCCGGCAGCACAACGGCGCGGGTTTTGCTTCCCTTACCGTAGACGGTTATCTGTCCCTGGCCTTCCGATCTGGCCTGCACGTCTGCCCATGTCAGACCGCAAACCTCGGAGACGCGAACGCCGGCGGCGTAGAGCAGCCGCAGCAGGACCGCGTTTCGCGGGTTATCTTCCAGGGCAATGATTCGCTGGATATCAGCCTCTTCAAGAATGCGCTCGGCGAGAGTGTCTTTCAGCTTCGGCGATCGCAGAGGGGCCGAAGGATCGAGCGGCAGATAGCCGAGTCGATGCGCGAAGGCAAACAACGACTTGACGGCCGCGATAGATCGCGCCCGGCTCGACGGCGCTTTCCCCGCCAGCTCCGGATTGTCTGCCCACGCCTGCAACTGTCGAAGGCCAACGCTACGGAGATCGCAGCCGACGAAACCGAGGAAGCCGCGCACGTCGCGAGCATAGGCGGCCTGGGTGTGCTCTGATCGACCGTGAAGCCACAGACCGATTAAGGCTTCGTCGGTGTCAGCCTGGCGCGGCTGCATCGGCACGACGGCGCCTTCCACGATCGGCCCGGCGTAAACAACAATGTCGCCGCTCATGCTTCCCCCTGGGCATCGCCCCTCACGCCCTCAAATTCCGAAATGCCATAGACAACGCGGGAAACCACCGACCGCGCCGGAAACCATTCGGCCGTCAACTTGTCGGCCGCCTCGGCAGAAGCAAAGCCCTGCGCATAGGGCGCGGTCAGCTCGTCGCGGTACAGGAAGATCGCCGGGGCCGATCGATCCGGCAGCGACAAGACGCGAATTTCCCTGTGTCCCATCATCGAATGAATCGCCAGCGTCGCGACGACGATGTACCCGGCCGGGAATGCCTGGAATAGAGCGTCGGTGTCTTCCGGGGATAGGTTGGTGATCGTCAAGCGGTCGCCAGGCCCGAGAGAAAGCACCTGATCTAAGACGGCTTTCGCCGCTGGTGGAAAGTCAGACCCCATGACGGGCGCGCCCGCGAGTTCTTGCCCATGCCTAACGAAAGAATCCATGCCCCATCCCTCCATACTGCGAATGCAGGATAACATTACTTATCTTGCATTCAGTATACACCGGTTTTGGTAGGTTTGACAGTTTTCACACACGATTCCCCCTGTTAAAACAAGGGAGAAAGGCATACAATAGTTTGCGTAAAGGAGGCGAACAGATGCAAGCAATGATAGGAATAACTCCGCAGGTGGAGAGCGTGAAGCCAGGCGGCAAGAAGATCGGCCGGCCGAAGAAGCAAGGCGAGCTGCTGGAATCGCTCACGCTGTCTTTGCCGCCGTCGATGATTGAGCAGATGCGCAGCGAGCAGACCGCACAGAGCGCCGATTCGGTGTCTGCCATTGGTCGAGCTGCGATAGGTGATTACCTGCGCCGAATGGAGAAGCGGCGCGAGCGCGGCGATTAAGCCGAAGCGAGCAGGGCGCGGCGTTCTGCCCAGCGCCGGCGGTTTGCCTCGCTGATCCGCTGGCGACCTTCCGCCGTCGTCGGCCCGGTCGATCTGCCGCCATGTAACCGGCAGCGCTTTTTCTCGCGCATCGCACGAGCGCGGCAGGGCTTGCCTTTGCGGGTGGTCGCTCCGCACAAAGGGCGCTTCATCGACTTCAACAATTTTCAACGCCTTCGAGAGCCGGCGGCGCTGCTGATCGCTCGGCCCACCACTGCGCGAGCGCGATAAGGCCGATCCGCTCGCTTAGTGTGGCGTCAAGGAAACGGCCGATTCCCCCGGAGGCCGCAACATGGCGCAGCCGATCAACCCGCGCAATAT
>Ga0207671_10003243_pt1 | contig 16369 bp, 14 predicted proteins | sample KBSC24metaG_FD_184352 | JGI IMG/M metagenome (GOLD analysis project Ga0207671, IMG submission 184352) | Corn rhizosphere microbial communities from Kellogg Biological Station, Michigan, USA - KBS C2-4 metaG (SPAdes) (version 2) | ecosystem: Host-associated > Plants > Roots > Rhizosphere > Soil... | reverse complement strand
GCAGATGGTGTTTCCCGGTAAAGTCGGGCGTTACGATATTCGTCGCAGCACGTTTCGCGAAGGCGGGCAGCAACACCAGTTGCTTGTGTTGACTGACTTGAGCCAGACGCTTCGTGAAGAAGAACGCATCGCCTGGCAGCGACTGTTGCGCGTGTTGGGCCACGAGCTCAACAACTCGCTCGCGCCGATAAAGTCAGTCGCGGGAAGTCTGGCGGACTTAATGGGCAGGGAACCCGAACCGCCAGACTGGCGCGAAGACATGCACCGCGGACTCGCCGTGATCTCTTCGCGCGCCGATTCGCTGGCGCGTTTTGTCGAGTCGTATTCAAAGCTCGCGCGCCTGCCGCCACCGCGTCTTGAACCGTTGAAGATCGGCATGCTCGTGTCGCGTGTGGCGAGCCTGGAGACGCGGTTACCTGTGAACGTGATTTCGGGTCCGGAGCTGATGGTGAAGGGTGATGATGTGCAACTCGAACAGCTTCTGATCAATCTCGTGCGCAACGCTGTCGACGCCTCGATGGAGACGCGCGGTCGGGTGGAAGTCGGCTGGCAACAGAAGAACGGGCAGGTTGAAGTGTGGGTTCGCGATGAAGGACCAGGGTTGGCGAGCACGGCGAATCTATTTGTTCCGTTCTTTACGACCAAGGCAGAGGGCTCAGGGATCGGGTTGGTGCTCTCGCGGCAGATCGCCGAGGCGCATGGCGGTACGTTGACGCTCGAGAACCGCGAACAGCTACGTGGTTGTGAAGCGCGACTGCGATTACCGTTGTGAGACAGGATTTTCAAGATTCTTACCGGATTTACAGGATTCAATCCTTGTCAATCATGAAAAAATCTTGTAAATCCTGTCCAAAAAATATTACTGAACGGCAAACCTGTATAGGGTTGTTGATTTATAAGTAGCGCCCTTCTTTAGTGTCGTCGTTGGGAACGAAGGGTGGTTCGGCGAGTCGGGATAATGTTGAGTCTCGAGACAGAACCCGGATCGTCTTGGATAAGGCTTCCCGCTCTTGCCGGTTATCGAGCCGTCCAGAAAGTTTCCTGTATACAACTGCATTCCTGGTTCGGTGGTCCAGACCTCCATCACGCGGCCTGAAGAGGCTTCGCGCGCCGTGGCTGCATGGCGTAGCGTGCCCGGAGTTCCATTAATGACGAACGTGTGGTCGTAGCCGTTGCCGAGTTTTAATTGTTCATCGTCCTGATTGATCCGCGCGCCAATGGCTGTGCTGGTAAGAAAGTCAAAAGGAGTGCCCGAAACGTTTCGCAGTTCACCCGTTGGAATCGAACCCGCGTCGGTCGGCACGAATCGATCAGCGTTGATCGTGAGCTGGTGGTTGAGAATGTCGCCGTTACCTTCGCCCGCTAGATTGAAGTAAGAATGATGCGTGAGGTTGAGCACGGTGTCTTTGTCCGTTGTCGCTGAATAGTCAATTTTGAGTTCGTTCTTCTCTGTGAGGGTGTAGACGACTCTGACTCGCAGGTTGCCGGGATAGCCTTCCTCACCGTCCTTGCTCAGATAGGTTAGAACCACTGCTGGTCCATCTTTGGTTCTGATCTTTCTACCGGTCCAAACTACTTTGTCGAAACCCTTGATGCCGCCGTGCAGGTGGTTCTCGCCGTTGTTCACCGCGAGTTTGTACTCGACTCCGTTGAGCGTGAAGCGTCCTTTCGCGATGCGATTGCCGTAGCGGCCGATGATCGCGCCGAGATAAGGATCGTTTTTATTCATGTAGTCCTGGGCGGTAGGTAACCCGAGCACCACGTCCGCAAACTTTCCATTACGATCCGGAACCTTGAGTGACATCACAATCCCGCCGTAATTCGTGATTTGAGTCTCGACGCCGTGGCTGTTGCGAAGCGTGTAGACAGTAACTGGCGGTTGGGCGTGTGCGATAACGGCGCTCGAGACGAGCACCAGCAGGACCAGGAGAGAATGCGAAAGTTTTTGGAGTTGTTTCATAGTTTTTAACTTGCGCTGGTTTCGCGCATTAAGGCCACTTGTCGTCTAATCCGGCGCTCAGTGAAGATCTGATCCGCCATGACACCGAGCAGAATCACGGCGCCCATCACGGCGAAGTCCAGTGAGCTGGGGATGCCGAGCAGGTTTACGAGATTGCGCAACACCTGAAGGAGCGCGGTGCCGATCAAGATCCCGATTACCGAGCCTTCACCGCCACGCAGCGAGCACCCGCCAAGGACGGCTGCGGCGATGCCGTAGAGCTCATAAGCATTGCCGTGATTAGCAGGTGAAACGGAGTTTGTGTAAAAAGCGAAGATTATGCCGGAGATTGCTGTGAGTATTCCGGAGATCATGTAGGTCAGGGTGATGATGTTCTTCGTGTCGATGCCGGCGTAACGTGCTGCTTCCGGGTTGCGGCCGGTGGCGAAGAGATAGCGGCCGTAGACTGAGCGATGCAGCACCACCCACGTGATCGCGCTGATGATGATGAGCAACACGAACGGCATCGGTATCATGCCGAAAAGGTTTCCATTAGCGAGGAAGCGAAGAAAGTCGAGACCTGCGACCGTGCCAAACCCTTTCGTCTCATCGCGTGTGATGAAGCGAGCCACGCCGCGATAAAACAGTAGACCACAAAGCGTCACGATGAATGGCTGCATGTTCAGACGCGTAATCAGCAGCCCATGGCCCAGCGTCAGCACCATCGCGATACCGAGGCAAAGCAACACGGCCACGGCAACGCCAAATCCCCACTCGGTCAACATCATCGACAGCAGTACGCCGAGCAGCGCCATCAACGATCCGACGGACAGCTCGATGCCACCCGTCATGATCACCAGCCCCAGGCCGATACTGAAAATCCCAAACGCGCCGATCTGCCGCGCGAGGTTCTGGAGATTGATCGTAAGCAGAAAGTTTGGGTTGATGACTGAAACGATAATGCAGAGAACAATCAAGAGAACAAAGATGCCAAGCTCTTTCTTCATAGTCGCCTCAAAAATGAATTAGCCACAATGAATTAGCCACAAAAAGGCACAAGAGGAACAAAAGGGTTTATCAATAGCGGACATTCTCGTTTTCCATTATGTGCTTTTTGTGCCTTTTTGTGGCTACCCTTCAGTGCCGGTCGCGAGTCGCATCACAGCTTCTTCGCTAAACTGAGCGCGTTCGAGGACACCGGTTAGACGGCCTTCGTGCATCACTGCTATGCGGTCGCTGATTCCAAGCACCTCTTCCATCTCACTGCTGATCACGATCACTGAAACGCCGTCAGCCGCAAGCTTGCGTATCAACTCGTAGATCTCGGATTTGGCGCCGACGTCGATTCCGCGCGTGGGTTCGTCGAAGATCAAAACGCGCGGCGCGAAGGTCAGCCACTTTGCCAATACCACCTTCTGCTGGTTCCCGCCGCTGAGATTCGCGGCCGGCATCTCCGGCGTTGGCGTCTTGATGTTGATCGCTTTGATTGCGTCGCGTGCCGCACTCGCTTCTTTACTGAAATTGATGATCTTTCCCGACGCGTAACTATCGAGATTGGGCAACGAGATATTCTCTCGAATGTTGAAGTCGACGATGAGCCCGCACAGACGACGATCTTCGGGTACAAGATAGATGCCGTGCGTGATCGCGTCTTGTGGATTGTCGATTTTCAGTCCCTGCCCATCGAGAGTCACTTCCGTTTCCAGCGCCTCCTCGACGCCAAAGATCGCTCTCGCTACCTCCGACCGTCCCGCTCCAACCAATCCTGCGAAACCGAGTACTTCACCTTTCGCCACGCGAAACGAGATCGTGTGTTTCGGATACCTGAGCGTACGGAGTCGCCGCACCTCAAAACCATCAGCACGGTCCCCGTCAGTTCCATTTGCCCTCGCGCCTTTGAAAAACTCCTTGAGGTCACGCCCGACCATCATTCGCACCATGCGATCGCGCGTGATCTCACCGCCTTGAATCTCACCCGCGTTCTTCCCATCACGAAGCACGACTGCACGATCTGCGATGTCTTCAACCTCGTGCATGCGGTGAGAGATGTAAATGACACTGACGTCCTGTGCCTTTAGTTCCTTCACGATCTCGAGCAGACGGCGCGTCTCCGTGAGCGTCAAGCTCGACGTCGGCTCGTCCATGATGATGATGCGCGCGCCGGTGCTGAGCGCCCGGGCGATTTCGACGAGTTGTTGTTGAGCGAGAGAGAGTTGGCCGAGTGGCGTGCGACTCGAAATATTGAGGCCGAGCCGGCGCAGGATTTCGTCCGACTCGCGGTAGATGCGTTTGCGATCCACCAGCTTCAGCAAGCCGCCTTTGGTTGGTTCGCGACGAAGGAAGATGTTCGCGGCAACGTCGAGATTGTCGAGTACGCTTAGCTCCTGGTGGATAAACTCGATACGGCGTGCGCTGGCCTCGCGTGGCGAGGCGATCTCGACTGCCTCGCCGTCGATTTTGATGGAACCCGTGTCGCGTGCCGTGACGCCGCCGAGGATCTTCATCAGCGTCGATTTGCCGGCGCCGTTCTCGCCAATCAACGCCAGAATCTCGGCGGTTCCAACGCTGAGACTCACACGATCGAGCGCAATAACCCCCGGGAACCGTTTACTGACTCCTTCCATCTCGAGGATTGGTGTTGGCGCCGTCATCGAAGTTTAGCTGCCACGAAGTTCGTTGACCTTCTTCGTAAACTCTTCAATGTTGTCTTTCTTCACCATGATCGTCGGCACCAAAATCTGTTTGTTGGCTGGAATCTGTGATTTATCGCCATTCAGGATCTTCGCCATCAATTCCATCGACCGGTAGCCAAACTCGAATGGCTGTTGCACGATCGTTCCGTAAATCGCTCCTTCTTTAACTCCAGCCAGTGTCGCCGGTTCCTCGTCGAAGGCAACGATTTTTACCTTGTCGACCTTGTTCGCTTCTTTAACAGCGCTGAGTATTGCTGGTCCATTGTAGGACCAGAGACCCACCATACCGGCGATATCGGGATTGTTTACGAGCGTGTCGGCAGCATTCGCTTTTGCACGGACGCGATCAGTGTTGTCAGTGCGGACGTCTAGGATTTGTATATTCGATCCGGCGAGTGCTTCCTTGAGACCCTGATAGCGTTGCTGCGCATTCGACGCATCGAGGACGCCGACGAAGACCATGATTTTGCCGCCCTGTGGCAATGCTTCCTTGAGCATGTCGCCCGCCTGTCGTCCGGCTGAGACGTTGTCAGTGCCGATATAGCACGCGCGATTGCTGTCGGGCGCGTCGCTGTCCTGGGTTAAGACGAGCGTCTGGCTGGCAGCGTTGTTGATCAACTGCTGTTGGTTCTTGGGATCGACGGGGCTGATCGCGATTCCGTGAATACCTCTTGCGAGCAGGTCGTCGACGATGCGCTGTTGTTCGGCGGCGGTGCCGTCGGCGGGAATTTTGAAATCGACTTCAATGTTGGGAATATCCCTGGCCGCTTTCTCAGTTCCTTTGCGAGCAAGGACCCAGAAATCGGATGGATTGTTTGTCACAAAAGCCAGCTTGTGTTTTGTTCCAGCGCCGGCGCTACCCGGCGCGTTAGTGCCTGAAGGCGCGGGCTGGCAACCCGACAAAATTATGGATAGGAATGCGCAAACAAAGACGGAGATCAAACGAGTCGATTTTTCTGGTCGCATTGGGTTCCTCGGAATTCGTTTTTAGGTTGTGCGGGACATGTTTACCACAAAGGCACACGGAGGCAAAGCATTAATAAAAGCGCGCTCTCTGTTATCTGAACATGCGTTTGGCAGTTGAGATCTGTGCGCTCGAGTGGTACAAAGTCATCGTTCCCTCCTTCTTGTGGTTTAAACCCCTTAAATAACGTGTGCATAGCGCGCCGACAGCAAAGTGCGCGCAAGGTTCGATCATGGGAGGAGAGAAGCATGTCGAAGATGATTTTATTGATAACACTTGGATTTTCGCTGGTCGTCGGTGGCTTTTGGGCCGGCAAGGCACAAGATCCACCGCAAACCCCACCGAAAAATCCTAGCGACGTGAGGAAGGATCTGCCGACAGCTACGGCACAAACAACGCAGGTGGATCTATCGGGAACGTACGCCGGAACCTTCAACTGCGACGCACTCGGTCTAACCGGCGATACGACCATGACCATAACCGGGAATGACTTCACGCTGGCCGACGGAAGAACCGGCCGGATTGTGACTTCGAAGACGGGTGGTTACACCGCCGTCGCTCTTCAGTTGACTCCAACGACACCAACCGGAACAACCGCACCAACGGCAAAAGGCGCCGCCGACACCATGACCCCGCCGACAGTTGTTTCGATGCGTGCGCGAAAGAGTGGCAAGCGGCTGACATTGACCTCTGTCGGCGGCACGACGATGAAGTGTTCATTCATGCCGTCGCGGAATGTCGCGCGAAACAGACGAAATCAAACGATGCCCGCGGCGACTGGTACTGAGGTGAGCAATCCGGCTACTCCGGCTACTACGCCGCCGAGCACGGTTCCGACTGAGAGCCCGAGTCCGATGCCGAGTCCTGAGAGCCCGATGCCCAGTCAAACTCCATCGCCGACGCCGAGTCCGACCGCGAGTCCAACGCCGGAGCCGACTCCGGTACCCAATCCGAGTCCGGAGCCGCAGCCGACGACCACGCCGACGCCTGTGCCAACGCCAGGTGAGCCGATGCCGAGTCCAAGTCCGAGTGCGAGTCCCACTCCGAGTCCGACTCCAACTCCAACTCCAACCCCCACTCCTAAGCCGAGAAATTAGGCAAACCACATAAAGCGCAAAGGGCACACAAGGATTATTTCCTTGGTGCTTTTTGTGCTTTTGTGCGGCGTCTGGTAGATTCCAGAATTCCTGATGAAACAAAAAATACGCATCGCAGCCGGACAAGGATTCTGGGGAGATCTTCCTGACGCACCCGTTCGCCAGGTTGAAGGTGGACCAATCGACTATCTGATGCTCGACTATCTGGCGGAAGTCACGATGTCGATCATGCAGAAACAGAAGGCACGCGACCCGAATGCGGGTTATGCGAAAGACTTCGTTCCGTTGATGCGCCGGATCCTGCCGGCATGTGTCGAACGAGACATAAAGGTCACGGCCAATGCCGGTGGCGTGAACGTGAGAGGTTGTGCGGGCGCGGTGATCGACGTCGCGCGCGAGTTAGGACTCGGTGGGAAGGTGCGCATCGGAATGGTTACCGGCGACGACATCATGTCGCGTGTTGACGATCTCCTATCGCGGGGCGTGGAGTTGCGCAACATGGATACCGGTGAGCCGCTCTCGACCGTGCGCGACAAGATTCAGAGTGCGAACGCATATCTCGGCGCCTGGCCGATTGTCGAAGCGTTGAACCAGGGAGCGCAGATCGTGATCACGGGTCGTGCGACCGACACGGGCTTGACGCTTGCGCCGATGATTCACGAGTTCGGGTGGTCCAACGATGACTGGAACCGGCTCGCTGCCGGGACGATTGCGGGTCACATTATCGAATGCGGTGCGCAGGTTTCCGGCGGTAACTGCCAGTACGAGTGGCGCAGTATTCCAAACCTTGCGGACGTCGGGTTTCCGATTGTCGAGGCCGCGCCGGATGGAACATTCGTCGTGACGAAACACGAACGCACTGGCGGATGGATCATCATTCCTTCCGTGAAGGAGCAATTGGTTTACGAGATGGGCGATCCGCGTGAGTACATTACACCGGATTGCGTTGCCGATTTCACGACCATCAGGCTCGAGTACGAAGGGCGCGATCGTGTGCGCGTCTTCGGAATCGAGGGTCGACCAGCGACGGAGTTCTTGAAAGTGTCGATCAGCTATTCGGCGGGCTTTAAGGCTGTCGGGACGTTGGTTTACGCGTGGCCCGATGCGTACGACAAGGCACAGGCTGCGGATCGAATTCTGCGCCGGCGTCTGGATCGACTCGGTCTGAAATTCGATCAGGTGTTGACTGAATTTGTCGGCGTTAATGCCACGCATGGTCCATTGGCGGGCGCGCCGCACGCGGACATTCCGGAGGTTCAATTACGTGTGGGTGTGCGTGGCCAGGATCGCAGTGCTGTTGAGAGGTTCACAAAGGAGATTGCGCCGCTGATTCTCACCGGGCCACCGGCCGTCACCGGGTTTGCGGGTGGCAGGCCGAAGGTTGAAGAGATCGTGGCTTACTGGCCGGCGCTGATCCCGAAGGAGGAGATCACGCCCGCGGTTGAGGTACTTACCTGAGAGCCACAAAAAGGCACAAATGAAGACACAAAAATGAAGGTACAACTTACAAGATTGGCTCATGCGCGGTCGGGAGATAAAGGCGATACGGCGAATGTTGGATTGATTGCGCTGGAGGATAAGTTTTATCCGATCCTTATGCGCGAGGTTACGGCTGAAAGAGTTAAGCAACACTTCAAGGGCATTTGTCTTGGAGAGGTTGAACGGTTCGAGTTGCCGAATCTTGGCGCGCTCAATTTTCTGCTGCACGAGAGTCTCGGTGGCGGTGGCACCCTGTCGTTGATGACTGACGCTCAGGGCAAGACTTTCTCGACAGCGTTACTGCGGATGGAGATTGAAGTTACAGATCAGGAAGCGCAGGCGGTCGAGTTCACGTAAGAATCCTCCTCGCAAAGACGCAAAGGCGCAAAGCAGAAAGTCAATCTTAACTTTGCGTCTTTGCGCCTTTGCGCGGGAAACTTCTATAAGCAATGTCCGATAACGATAATCCTGTTGTTTATTCTTTCGATGGCGCGGTGGCGCGGGTCACGCTCAACCGGCCGGAGAAAAGGAACGCGTTGAACGATGCTGTCGTTGCAGGAATCAAGGACGGTCTGCGGAAGGCAGCGAATGATGAGCGCGTCAGGGCCATCGTAATTTCCGGCGCGGGCAAAGACTTCTGCTCCGGCGCAGATCTCGCAGCACTCCAGAAGATCGCGGGCGCATCTGTAGCCGAAAACTCCGAGGACGCGCGCTCGTTGTTGGATCTGTTTCTGTTGATACGTCAGATTCCCGTTCCAGTGATCGCAGCGGTTACGGGAAGAGCGCTGGCTGGTGGCTGTGGTTTGGCGAGTGCGTGCGATCTGGTCCTGGCGAGTACGTCAGCGCGCTTTGGTTACCCGGAAGTGAAAATCGGTTTCGTGCCGGCGATGGTGATGGCGATCCTCAGACGCAACGTCTCTGAGAAGCGTGCTTTTGAACTCATTACACGGGGCGAGGAGATCACTGCGGAACACGCCAGAGACATCGGGTTCGTCAACCAGGTATTCACCGATGAGACTTTCACCTCTGACGTCGATGCGTACGTCAAGCGGTTTGAAGAACTCAGCAAGCACGCGATCGCATTGACAAAAACGCTTCTGTATCAGATCGATGGACTCGCGTTTGTCGAAGCGCTTGAAACCGGAGCCGACGTGAACGTAATCGCTCGTATGAGTGAAGATTGCCAGAAGGGAATCGCGAGGTTTCTGAAGAAGGACAGCTAGGGAGTGGCTTTACTTGCCTTTGCCTTGTCACGCAGCCGCTTGATCTCGTTTTGAATTGCTTCCGCATTTTTGAGTTGAGGGCTCTTCTTCAAATAAGACTCCAACTCGGTAGCCGCGCGTTCCGGTTCGCCTTTGAGTTCGTAGAACAAAGCCACCGTCAGACTGTCGGGCTTGAGTTTATTCTCACTCAGAGTCGCGGCTTGTGACATAGCGATTTCGGCGCGACTGAGTAGATGCGCTCGATCCTCAGTCGAAGGCGCCGAGTCACTGGTGTTCGCGGCCTGGTGAATCAAGGCCGTCGCCCGCATAACGGCATTTGTTGGATTCGACGGATTCAATCTTGCAGCTTCGCCGAACACCATCACTGCCACGGCAAAATTCCTTTGCCTCATCATCAATAGACCAAACGTCTGATAACAACGTTCGTCATTTGGATTGATCTCGCGCGCGAGATCGAGTTCGGCGATCGCTTCGTTGAATTTGTTTGCTTTGAGAAATGCGTTGCCGAGTTGCAGGTGCGCCTCGAAGTATTTCGGAAAGATCTGTATGGCTTTCTGCATGCTCTCGACGGCCGCTGCAGCGTTTCCTTCTTCCGCTAATTTGATACCAGCGTCGAGTGCCTGCTTTGCTGCGGGTGGGACGTCCTGTGTAAACGCGCTGACAACGCCCGCTGCTGCAATCGCTTTTTGGACGATGGGTCGGACTTGAATGTCCTCGGTGAAACTCTGCCCGGCTGGGAAAAAAGCGGAAACCTCAGCACGGACCGAAGTGGTTTCGAAGTTAATGCCATCTCCTTCGGCCGTGAGCTGGTAGCTACCGGCCTTCAGTCCGGGAAAGGAAAATCGCCCGCTGAGATCTGTGAAGGTCTCGTTAATTGGCCGGCCGTTGTAGGTGAGTTTGACGCGAACGGCATTTGGCGGCTGAGTTCCGGAAGGCAGGATGACCTTACCTTCGATGACGTAGCTACCCTGGGCAAAAACGTTTGAAGCCACGAAGAGGCACAAAAAGCACAAAAGAAATCTTTTGCGCCTTTTGTGCTCTTTTGTGGCATTCATACGTTTGCGGCGCCAGCTTTAGAAGCTAAAGCGTACGCCCAATTGCGCCTGGAACGGAATTCCGAGTGGTTCGGAGAAGCCGGTGGCGCCGAAGAAGTTGACTGGTTTGCCGAAGTCAGGCTCACCCGTCACGTTCTGGAACTGGTTTCCATAGTTTCCGGTGTTGAAAACATTGAACGCCTCGAAGAAGAGGCCGAGCTTTTTATTCTCGCCCCACTTGAAGAACTTCGAAACGCGCACGTTCAACTGTGAAAAGTTGTCACCACGTAGGTTGTTTAGCGGCAAGTGGTGTTGGTCATCCACTTCCGGACTAACTGAATCGCGATCGTTGGTTACGCCATCGCGGTTGATGTCGCAAACGCAGTCCGGCAGGATGCTGTAAGGCCTCGCCGATGCTACCTGGAAGATAGGAGATACCTGAAAATCCCACGGTAGATCAAAGATGCCCGAGAACACGAAGCGGTGTCGCTCGTCTTCGGTAGTTGGCCCAAAGTTGATGGGATCAAACTTTTCGAAAGCACTTTGTGGTGCAAGACCAAAGTCTTGCGAGATTCCGAACCATCCCTGCGACTTCGATAACGTGTAGTGCATGTTGAGTTGGAACTTATTCGCATAGCGTTTCTTGAACGATGCCGTGAAGGCGTCGTATCGCGAACGTCCATCCGATTGGGCCACTGAAATACGTGCAAACGGCGCAGCACTGCCGAAGGCGGCAATCAGCTCCGCTGCATGCGCCGCAAACTGTGGCGCGAGGACGCGTGGGAAGCTTCCCGCCGAGTCGTTGCGAGTTGCATTGTGGAGTGGTCCGGTACGCGGATTAATATCCAGGCCCGTGAACTCATGCAGGCCGAGGATATGAACATAGTCAAATTCCAGCGCTGAGTTCTTGCCGACTTCCTGCGCGTAACCGATGTTCCACTGTTGCGTGTACGGCGCCTCAAAGTCGGGATCCAACATTCTGCCGCGCGATCCCGGAAGCGGGTTCGTGAGCGGACGCGGGATCGCCGGCGGAGGCGAATTGATATTTAGATTGTCATCATCATTCAAGAAGGTGGCATAGATCTCCGGGTTCGCTTGCTGCACCGCGAAGAGTGGCACGTTCAGGAACGATTGATCGTAATAGATGCCGTATCCGCCTCTTAGGACAGAACGGCCATTGCCCATGAAATCCCAAGCGAAGCCAACGCGAGGGCTCAGGTTGTTTTTGTCGTCCTCGACAACCTTTCGTGCCCACGGGCTGCCGATAATCTGAAGAGCTCTGAACGCACGATTCTCGGCCGCATGAGCGTTGTCGACAAAACCTAAATCGACGTCATAGCGGACTCCGAGATTGAGCGTAAGCCGTGGCGAGACTTTCCAGTCGTCCTGAACATAAAACGCGAACTGCTTCGGATCACTGCGCAGAGTGAAGCTGGGATCACCACCAGAGAGAATGACTGCGGCCACCGTACCTGGCGTGGCGAGTCCTTGTGGGAAATTCACCGGATCAGTAAGGATCTCTTCAATCGTGAAATTGAAGTCATACTCCGGAGCGGAGTTGAATGCGAACAATCCGCCGAGCAATGGGACGTACGTGAAGTCGCCTCCAAACTTCCAGTTATGGTTGCCTCGGCTCCACGTCAGGTCGTCTCGGAACTGATGCTTTTTCTGAAGCGTTTGCTGAGGCACATTACCATTGCGTCCTACAGCAATGCCGTCAGGGAACACCAGAAGATTGAGATCAGTCGTGGCGTTGATCCGATTGTCAAACTGAGAGTACTGGTAAGTGAGTTGGTTGACGACCCTTGAACTCAACGTCGAGTTCAACTGGGCCAGGAAGTTGTAGAGCGTATTGAGCGACTCGTTACCTCCCGACGCGTCAGTGCGAACGATAAGGAAGCCGGCCTGATCGTTTAGCGCGTCGTTATTTTGACCCGCGAACCGAGTAACCAGTTGGTGTTTCGAGGAAAGATTGAAATCACCCTTAATCGTGTATTGAGTATCGTTGAATGGCTGCGCCAAAAATTCGACAGCCTTATACCCAAACGGTTCGAGCAGCGCAATTTGATCTCGGTCCACTCCGGGCACGATTGAATTGCCGCGTTCGCGAGTGTGTTCGATAGCGCCGAAGAAGAATGCTTTGTCTTTCTTAATTGGACCACCGAAGCTTCCACCGAACTGCTGTCGATCGAATGGCGGCTTGACGATGTCAGCCGGATCGGGGAACAAACGCGAGTTCACTTCGGATAGAAGTTTCGGAGCATTTGCGTTCAGGGCATCGTCGCGGAAGAAACCGAATGCGGATCCGTGGAAGCCGTTAGTGCCGCTCTTCGAGACGACTGAAAGCAGTGCACCACCCGAACGGCCGTTCGCTGCCGAAAACCGTTGGGTCGAGAGTGCGAACTCCTGAATTCCTTCCATCGAGAAATTCTGAAGAATGCCGCCGACTGCGTTGTCTTTGTTGTCGCCGCCGTCGATGGTGATGTTGAGATTGCGGCCGGTCGAGCCGCCAACCGAGAACGTACCCACGCGCGCTTTGGTTGGGTCGAACGACGGTTCAAGCGTAGCTCCCGGAATCAAGATCGCGAGTGATGCGAACGAGCGACCATTCACCGGAAGGTTTTCCAGGCGACGCTGATCGATGACTCCGCTCACATCTGTTTTGGATGTTTCAACGAGGGCCGCGCTTTCGCCTGTTACCGTAACCGTTTCTCCTATGCCACCAACCTTCAACTCTGGGTTGACGGTGGTGCGCTGGAGCGTGTTAACGACTATGGGTTCCTGGACGTATTTAGAGAAGCCCTGGGCCTCTACTTCCAGGCGGTAGTTGCCGGGAACAAGTTGCGTTATTTCATAGACACCGTCGGAGCTTGTGGTCGCGGTGCGTGTGGCGTTCGTTCCGATGTTCACGATCTTCACTGAAGCACCGGGAACCAAGCCTCCTTTCTCATCATTTACTACCCCTGTGACTGTGCCGGTATTGGCCGTTTGAGCCATCACCGTCACCGACATGCCTGATACTGCGACAAGCAGCAAGGCCAGAACAGCCGAGGAAAGCCGTCCTGATAAGTACCTGGTCTTCATAATATTTGGTCTCCTGAAAAGGGTGTGTTAGGGGAGCCCTGCGAACAGTAACTTCCGTCAGAAACTTGCGAATTCCGAGTGGCAACCTACATGCCTCTCAGGTTCGGCCACGAAAATCAGGAAATTCGGCCGTTTTTCGCCAAATAAAATCCGAAAAACGAAAGATGTTCACAAATTTGTAGTTTCTTTGTGCGCTTTTTTGGCCTTAATCGCGGGGTTTAACGTTGTCTTGAAGGAATTTGACGATGTCTTCGGTAGAGGTGCCGGGGAGGAAAACTTCCGCCACGCCCTGGTCCTTGAGTCGCGGCAGATCTTCCTGTGGGACGATACCACCGACCAGCACGAGCACGTTGTCCATACCTTTTTCACGAAGCAACTGGACGATGCGCGGGCAGAGTGTGTTGTGAGCGCCACTCAATATTGAAACGCCGACTGCGTCGACGTCCTCTTGCAGTGCGGCGGCCGCGATCATCTCAGGCGTTTGACGCAGGCCGGTGTAGATGACTTCCATGCCTGCGTCGCGCAGTGCTCGGGCGATGACTTTTGCTCCACGGTCATGACCATCCAGACCAGGCTTCGCGACCAGAACTCTTATCTTTCGTGTGGACATGTGTGGACTAGAAAGCAGGTTCTTCGTAGATTCCGTAAACGTCTCGCAGCGCCGCACAGATTTCTCCGAGCGTAGCGTACACGCGAACGGCTTCGATCGTTGCGGTCATCGTGTTCTCGTTCTTCTTCGCTGCCATTCTGAGTTTGTCGAGCGCGTTTGCAACTGCGCCTGCATCTCGGCTCGCGCGCGTTTGCTCGAGTCGTTCGACCTGGTGCGTGCGAACTGATTCGTCGATCACGAGGATTGGAACTTCAGACGGCTCGTCAGTCATCGCATACTTGTTCACACCGACGATCACCTGCTCGCCTCGTTCCACCGCTTTCTGATAGTGATAAGCCGAGTCCTGAATCTCGCGTTGCGGAAAACCTTTTTCGATCGCTGCAACCATGCCACCCATCGCATCGATCTTGCGGAAGTACTCGAGTGCTTCCTGCTCCATCGTTTCGGTCAGCGCTTCGAGGTAGTACGAACCGCCAAGCGGATCGATCGTGTTCGCCACACCAGTCTCTTCGGCGATAATCTGTTGCGTGCGAAGCGCGATTAACGCTGCGCGATCGGTTGGTAACGCCAGCGCTTCGTCGTATGCGTCGGTGTGGAGACTCTGCGTTCCTCCGAGCACACCGGCCAGCGCCTGGATGGCGACGCGCACGATGTTGTTGAGTGGTTGTTGGACCGTGAGTGAGACACCGGCAGTCTGAGTATGAAAACGCATCGCTAGAGTGCGTTCATAGTTACTGCCGAAACGGTTCTTCATTTCGCGAGCCCAGATGCGGCGCGCGGCGCGGTACTTCGCAATCTCTTCAAAGAAGTCGTTGTGCGCGTTGAAGAAGAACGACATGCGTGGTACGAACCGATCTACATCGAGACCTGCTTCGACGCCCCATGCTACATATTCAATTCCATCTCGCAACGTAAACGCGAGTTCCTGTGCTGCGGTCGCGCCCGCTTCACGAATGTGATAGCCGCTTACGGAGATCGGGTTGTAACGCGGAACGTGATCCGTGCAGAACCCAAACGTATCTACCACCAGCTTCATCGCTGGTTTGATCGGGTAGATCCATTCCTTCTGTGCGATGTACTCCTTGAGTATGTCGTTCTGAAGCGTTCCCGAAATCTTGTCCCAACGCGCGCCCTGCTTTTCCGCGACGACGAGATACATCGCCAGCAGAACGGAAGCCGGCGCATTGATGGTTTGCGAGACTGTGACCTGCTCGAGCGGGATTCCATCAAAGAGGACTTCCATGTCGGCGAGCGATGAAACCGCCACGCCGCATTTGCCGACTTCACCTTCTGACAGGGGCGAGTCAGCGTCGTAACCCATCAGAGTCGGAAGATCGTAAGCTACTGAGAGTCCGGTCTGACCTTGTTCCATCAGGTATTTGAACCTGGCGTTTGTTTCTTCGGGAGTGCTGAAGCCGGCAAACTGGCGCATGGTCCAGAGCTTGCCGCGATAACCGGTCGGATGGATTCCACGTGTGTAAGGAAACTGCCCTGGGAAGGAAATGTCTTGAGCGAAATCGAGGTCCGCGGTGTCAGCGGGTGTGTAAAGACGTTCGACCTCTTTGAGCGAGACAGTCTGAAAACTCTTCTTGCGTTCGGGATGTCTCTCGAGTGCAGGCTTCAGAGTCTGCTCTTCCCACGCCTCACGCTCTGTTTCAGCAGGTGAGGAGCTTTCCTTTGTTTCGGGCATTGAACCTCTCAGAGTTGAAATTTACTCGCCCTCGAATCTTATTAATTTTCACGCCAAGGCGCAAAGGTACAGATTTGAAAAACGCCGAAGGCGTTGGCTAATTCCAGCCCAGTGGTTGGAGCGCAGCGACAACCCTGGGATTTGAATAAAAAGACGCCTCATTACTCGTGCTATCTTAAATCGAGGATATTCTGTGAATACTCCAACCCCCAACACAGAAAAATGGAAATGGTGTGCTTTGGTGGCGAGTCTGATGGTGCTGCTGTCGCTGCTCCCTCAAATCCACCTCTGGATAGTACGTGGCAAGGACTGGCAGGGAGCGTACACAAGTCTTCACGGTGACGAATCTGTCTATTCGGCCTACACGAATGCGCTGATCAATGGACGCCCCCGGCGTTACGATCCTTTCACCGGCCAGGACAAGAACGTCGGACTGCCGGAATCCACCTTCTCGATTCAGTTCATCCCCGCCTATGCAGTCTCATACCTGGCGCGCTTAACCGGTTCATCAGCCTCAACCGTTTTCATAATCCTCCTCGACCTCGCGGGATTGCTT
>Ga0207671_10003241_pt1 | contig 16375 bp, 15 predicted proteins | sample KBSC24metaG_FD_184352 | JGI IMG/M metagenome (GOLD analysis project Ga0207671, IMG submission 184352) | Corn rhizosphere microbial communities from Kellogg Biological Station, Michigan, USA - KBS C2-4 metaG (SPAdes) (version 2) | ecosystem: Host-associated > Plants > Roots > Rhizosphere > Soil... | reverse complement strand
CGGCTCCGCCGGCTATTTCGGCGTCGGCCTGATGGTGTTGGTGATCGGCGCGCTGACCGCGGCGACCTCGCATGCGACCGTCGTCACCTATCTCAGCGACATCGACGTTCGCCAGCCGGATGGGGGCTGACCCCATGAACTCCACCCAGAAATCAGCGCAAAGCGTTGTATACAAACAAGACAACGATCACGCCTCGGGCAAATGCCGTAACGTAAAGTGCGCCCGTGTTACCTATCAAAGGCCGCATTTCAGAGTTAACCATGGGATGTTTTCAGGATTAACCTGGGGATGATGGACGTGCGGGAGCAGACCGGGACGGCTGGGCGAATGCCAGTGGCGCTTGCGCGCGCCGCTGCGCCCGTCAGGCCCGGTCGTCTGAGGCTCGCCTTGCGCGTCTGCGGATTCGTCGTTCTCGCTATCCTGGTGCTTTTTGCCGGCGGCTTCGGGTGGTTTGCCGACAAGGTCAGCCATATGACGACCCCGCTTAACCCGGCCAGGGCCGATGCCATCATCGTGCTAACCGGCGGGCAGTCGCGCCTCGACGCAGCGATGGACCTTTTGGCCTCGGGCAAGGGCGAACGGCTGCTGATCAGCGGCGTCCATCCGTCGGCTACCAAGCGCCAATTGCAGGCGGCGATGGGCGGCGACAAGCAGCTTTTCTCCTGCTGCGTCGATATCGACCGTGCCGCGCTCGACACCATCGGCAACGCCGAGGAAAGCGCCAAATGGGTGGAGAACCACGCCTATGGCAGTATCATCATCGTCACCAACAATTACCACATGCCGCGCAGCCTGCTCGAAATGGGCCGCCTGCTGCATGGCGCGCGGCTAGAGCCCTATCCGGTGGTCAACACCAATCTCGGCAATGGCGGCTGGCTGACCAAGCCGGAAGCGCTGCGCGTGCTGCTCACCGAATACAGCAAATATGTGCTGTCGCTGGCGCGCGGTTTCCTGCCGCTTCGCACGACACCCGAGGGCGTCACGCTCGCCGAGGCCTCAACGACTTCTAAAAACTAGAGCAATTCCGGGAAAAGTGCATAGCGGTCAGGCTCGGTGCCTTGCCGTAACCTTCCATCCGGAATTGCGTAAAACAAAGAGATAGGCGTTCGCCGTTTCCGTGAAACGGTGAAACGCACTAAGCGTCGCTCGGCGCGCTGTTGCGCAGCCGCGCGATCTCCTGCTCCAGAGCGGCGATGCGCCGGTCGCGCTCGGCAAGGGCAGCGGCGACATCCGCAGCTTCGAAGCGCTGTGGAATGTGCTGCGGGCAATTGGCGTCCCAGGCGGAGACCGTGAACAGGATCGCCTGTTCCGGCCGCGCCTTGTAGTCCTGTGGCATGAGCTTCGCCGTCAAGTCCGGGTCATTTTCAACGATGCGCGCCCTGCCCCAGATCTTGATGCGCTGCCGCAGCATGTAATCGATCAGGAACAGGAAGGCCCGGTCGTTGTCCTCCAGATTGCCTTGGGTGATGAACTGCCTGTTCCCGGAAAAATCGGCAAGGCCGATCGTCTGCTCGTCCAACACCTTGAGGAAGCCGGCCGGCCCGCCCCGATGCTGGATATAAGGCTGGCCCTCGACGTTGGCCGTCGCCAGGAACACACTGGTCTGTGCCTCGATGAAGGCCGCGAGATCAGGTGTGATCGTCGCGCGCCAGCCGCCGCGTTGCTCGACGCGGGCGTAGGAATCGCGCGAACCCTTGCGGGACTGGATCGCCTTGACGGTGGGGGTGAAGGCGACATCGCTGGTGAAGGCGGGGGCAATCATGGCAACGTCCTCCAATGGCCAAGCTCCGAAAGCGAACGACGATCGTCAGGCTAAGTCCAAGTCAGGCCGCCTGACGGGATTGAACGACGGGGAAGTCGACTTCGGTATCCGCAACCTTGTTGATGTAGTTTGTCCAGACGTTGAGGGCGACATGCTGCACGATCTCTATGATCTGCGCGTCGTCGTAGCCGGCACGTCTCACCGCATCGAGGTCGGCCTGGCCGACATGGCCACGCTCGCGTGCGACCTTGGCCGCGAAGCGGACGGCCGCTGCGGCCTTGCTATCGCTGGAACTCCCTTCCCGGTTTGCAGCCATCTCCGCATCGTCCAGACCGGCGAGATTCTTGCCCAGATAGGTGTGGGCGGAAAGACAGTAGATACACTCGTTGATTTCCGCGACAGCCAGTGCGATGCGCTCTCGCGTAGGCGCCGGCAGACGCCCCTTGGACAGTGCCGCCGACATTCCAAGATAACCCTCCAGCGCCGCCGGACTGTTGGAGACCAACCGAAACAGATTCGGCGCGACGCCGAGTTGTTTCTCGACAGCCTTGAGCATCGCCTGCGAGGCCTCGGGTGCGTCCAAGATGGTTTCTGGCGTGGGGATGCGTGGCATGTGAACTCCTGTCGAGCTGGTGATATGGAGAAAATGCATTCTTCCGCTCCCGAACTGTAGATGGCATAATTGCAATCTATTATTCCATTTTCTGGAAGAATCATGGACCGCCTTGATGCCATGTCGCTGTTCGTCGCCACCGTGGAGGCAGGCAGCCTTTCCGCCGCCGCGCGCCGCGCCGGCGTGCCGCTGGCGACTGTCAGCCGCAAGCTCTCCGAACTGGAGAAGCATTTGAAGACGCGCCTGCTCAACCGCTCGACGCGGCGCCTGGCGCTGACCGATGCCGGCCAGTCCTATCTGGACGCCTGCCGTCGCATCCTCGGCGAGGTGAGCGAAGCCGAGCGCACCGCGGCAGGCGAATATTCGAGCCCGACCGGCGAACTGGTCATCACGGCGCCCGTCGTCTTCGGCCGCCTGCATGTGCTGCCGGTCATCGTCGACTTTCTCGCCATCTATCCGCAAGTGGATATCCGCCTGACCTTGTCGGACCGGATCACCCAACTGGTCGAGGAGCATATCGATCTGGCCGTGCGCATCGGCGAACTGCCGGATTCGGCCATGGTCGCAATCCGCGTCGGCTCGATCCGCCGCATCGTCTGTGCAAGCCCGGCCTATCTCGCCGGGCATGGCACGCCGGCGAGACCGCCGGAGCTTGCCGGCCACGACTGCATAACCTTCGAAGGTCTTGCCGGGCCGGCGACATGGAGTTTCGGAACCGGCAAGTTGGAAACCGCGGTGCCGGTCCGCTCACGCCTTCAGGTCAACACCGCCGAGGCGGCGATCGATGCCGCGATTGCCGGGCTTGGCCTGACGAAGGTGCTCTCTTACCAGGCCGACGCCGCGGTGCGCGCCGCCGCGCTGCGGCTGGTGCTGGAGCCGTTCGAACCGCCGTCCTGGCCCGTCAGCCTCGTTCATGCCGGCCAGGGCCGGCTGCCGGTGAAACTGCGCGCCTTCCTCGATTTCGCCGCGCCGCGTCTCAGGGAACGGCTGGCGCGGTCGCTCTAAACGGCGGCATTCGACCACGGCGCCGTTTCCTTTTTGTCGCCGCTTGGTGTAACCAACGCACACTTCCTCACGGGCCCTTTGCATGCTCATCATCCGCTCGCTGGCGTTCAACCTCGTCTTCTATCTCAGCCTGATCGTCCAGATGATCTTCTGGACGCCCTATTACTTCCTGTCCCCGCGCCACCGCGCCTGGTTCGTGCCGAAATTCTGGTCGCGCACCTCGATGTGGCTCTACGACAAGATCGCAGCGACGAAGAGCGAGATCACAGGCGTCGAGAACCTGCCGGCGGGCTCCTTCATCCTGGCGCCCAAGCATCAGTCCTTCTGGGACGCGATCGCCTTTTTCCCCTATCTCGACGATGCGCTCTACATCCTGAAGCGCGAGCTGACCTGGATCCCCTTCTTCGGCTGGTACATCATGAAGATGCGCATGATCCCGGTCGATCGCGGCAGCCGCTCGAAGGCGCTGAAGGCGGTCGTCACCGCGACCAGGCAGGAGATGGATCGCAACCCACGCCAGCTCATCATCTATCCCGAAGGCACCCGCCGTCCGCCTGGCGCGGAGCCGTCCTACAAATACGGCATCGTCGAGCTCTACACGCAGCTCGGCGTTCCCGTGGTGCCGGTCGCCCATGTCGCCGGGCTCTACTGGCCGCGCCGCAAGTTCCTGCGCTATCCGGGCACCATCAAGGCCCGCTTCCTGCCTGCGATCCCACCCGGGCTCGGCAAGGAGGAATTCATGCAGCGGCTGATCGGCGACACCGAAGCCGCCTGCGACCAGATGCTGGTCGAAGCAGCGCGGACGCCGAACCCGCCGCCCATGCCGCCGACGGCGGTGCGACGCCTGGCGGAACTCGGCGTAACCGCAAGGAACTGATCCCTCTATCGCAGTGCCGCCAGCGCGGTGGTCAGCACCAGCGTTGCGGCAAAGACCAGATTGATGATCCGTGAGGCCAACGGATGACGCAGGAACCGCGCGAAAGCCGTTCCAGCGAGCAGCCAAACCACATGGATGGCGACGATCATCGCGGCAAGAACCAATAGCCTGGTCGAAGCGCCGAGCGTGTCGGCCTGCGACGCGGCGCCGGCGAAGACGGCGGCGATCGCCACATAGGCTTTCGGATTGGCAACGGCGAGCATGAAGCCACCGAGAAAATCGGGCCTTGTCGCCGTGCTTGTGCGTTCGGCCAATGGCGGCGCCGTCGCGATTCTGAAAGCGAGATAGAGGATGTAGGCCGCCGAGGCGATCGCAAGCACCGGCGCCAGCCCCGGCACCGAGGTGAGCATGCCGAAAATCCCGGCCGCCACAACCAGAAGCACGGCGATCGTACCGAGCACCACGCCCGACGTGTAACCCAGCGAAGGCCGCAGGCCGAAAGCCGCCCCGACCGCGGTCACGCTGATGGTCGCGGGTCCCGGGCTGCCCATGACGACGGTCGCCGCCAGGACCAGCGCCAGCAATTGCTGCCAGGACTGCGCCTCGCCCGGAACGCCACCAGCCATGCCGAACCCTCCTCCTGCCGCGATGCGGCAGGACTTAAGAGGGAATGGTCACGGCAGTCTTGGACGATCGTGCGCGGCTTCTCAGGCGCTGGCGCGGTCGAGCGCCCCGATATCGTCCGCCGACAGCTTGAGCGAAGCGGCGCGGATCAGACTGTCCATCTGGGCCGGCGTCGTGGCGCTGGCGATCGGCGCGGTGACGCCCGGCCGGGCGATGATCCAGGCCAGCGCCACTTCCGCCTGCTTGGCCGAATGACGCTCGGCCAGGGCATCGAGCGCGGAAAGGATGCGCATGCCTCGCTCGTTGAGGTAACCCGCCACGCCCTCGCCGCGTGCGCTTTGCCCGAGATCGGCCTTGCTGCGGTATTTGCCGCTCAGGAACCCTTTGGCCAGGCTGAAATAGGTGATGACGCCGATATCCTCGGCCTTGCAAAGGTCGAGCAACGGTCCGTCGAGCGACGAACGATCGTACAAATTGTATTCAGGCTGTAGAACCTCGTAGCGCGGCAGGCTGCGCAGGCTGGCGACGTCGAGCGCCGCGCGCAGCTGCCCGGCATCGAGATTGGAACAGCCGGGATAGCGGATCTTGCCTTTTTCGAGCAGGCGCTGATAGGCGCCGAGCGTTTCCTCATATGGCGTGGCCGGATCAGGCCAATGCGACAGATAGAGGTCGATGACATCGACCTGCAGCCGCTTCAGCGACGCGTCGACCGCCTTTTCGATATAGGCGGCGGAAAGGTCCTTCTTGCCTTGGCCCATGTCGGAGCCAACCTTGGTGATGATCACAACGTCGTCGCGGTTGCCGCGGCTCTTCATCCAGTTGCCGATGATGGTTTCCGATTCGCCGCCCTTGTTGCCGGGAACCCAGCGCGAATAGGCGTCGGCCGTATCGATGGCGTTCAAGCCTGCCCCGACGAATCGGTCGAGCAGATCGAAGGAGGTCTTCTCGTCGGCGGTCCAGCCGAAGACGTTACCGCCCAAGACCAGCGGCGCGATGGAAAGGTCGGTGCGACCGAGACGGCGTTTCTGCAAGGCTGATCTCCGTGATGGTGGAACGGGCCTGATGCCCGAGGATGGGTTGCCGCTAAGCTAGGTCGTGCCCGGCCGAGGTCAAAGGCATGGTTTTGCTTTTTGATCGGACCAGAGCAATTCCAGCAAAACTGCGCAGGGGTCAGGCTCGGCGGTTCGCCGTAGCCTTGCGTCCGGGATTGCGTAAAAAACAAAGAGATACAGCATTGGAGGCGATCTTGTTTTCGCCGGAAATGCGCTTCACGAAGATGCGACCTGACGGCCCACCTCCTCCAGCCAGTGATCGCGGATGCCGAGCGCCTCGAGGTGCTCGAGCGTGCTGAGCACGTAGTCCTCGTTGCGGCCGGATTGGCCGACGGCGCCGCGAACGATTTCTGCCGCATGGTCTGCGTTGAGCGCGCCGGCATACTGCTCGTGCTGCCGGTCGACGATGTAGGCGACCGCCTCGACCGAACCGCCTCCGTTCAGGCGGACGTCGAGCACGCGTTCGAGGTAGACGCTGGTGACCAGCTCACGCTCGCGCAGATAGGAAAGCACCTCGTCGCGCAAATTGCCGGGGACACGATAAGCGAGGCCGATGCAGGAGCCGCCCCGATCGAGGCCGAGCACCAGGCCCGGCCGCCCGCGCGTGCCGCGATGCACGAAGGAATAGACGCAAAGCGAACGCCGGTAGCCATAGAGCCGGGCACGGCGCGTCTCGACATGGGCAAATCCGGGCCGCCAGATCAGCGACCCGTAGCCAAAAACCCAAAAATCGCCCATATCGCCAAGCCTGATCGTATTCGAGTGAACGACACCGCACGGTAAGGTGCTTCTTCTGCCCCCGCTTGCTTGCGTGAGAGTGAACCGTCCGCTCGCCACATGAGGGGTTAACGAGAGCCGCAGCATGACGTCAAGTGACGAGCGACCGCCCAAACTTCGCCGCCGGCTGTTCTGGCTTGCCGGATTCCTCCTCGTGCTGTTCGCCGCCTACAGCGGCGGCTGGTTCTATCTCGCCGACAGGCTGAAGAGCGGGGCCGACCAGGCGGTGGCAAGACTGGGCAGCGAGGGTATCGACGCCGCCTGCGCCAACCTCACCGTCAGCGGCTATCCGATGAGCTTCACGGTCTCCTGCGACAACATCGCCTATGAGGACGACGCCCGGAAAGTCGCCGCTTCCACCGGAAGCTTCAACGCCGTCGCCGAGATAATCGGGCCTTTGTCACCGGTTGCCGACTTGCGCGGGCCGCTCAGGACGATGGCGCCCGGCATGCCGCCGCTCTGGATCGACTGGGACCAGTTGCGGGCGAATGTCAAAGTGTCATGGCCGCTGCCGAGGAGCGTTTCACTGCACGCCGAAGGGCTCTCCGGCCAGACCGATCCGCAGGACGACACGGATCCGATGCAATTGTTCAGTGCCGGCAAGGCCGCCGGCCAGTTGCAGCCGATCGGCCAGGACATCAACTATGTCGGTAGCTTCGGCGATCTGGAGATCAACGCGGATGCCATTGGCGGGCGCGCGTTGCCGGCGCTTGACGGCAGCGGCGAGGTGACGCTGAAGAACGGCGTGGCGTTGATCGCGACGCCACCGACGAGCCTGCGCGGCCAGTCGATCGATATCGCCAAGCTCGACCTGTCATCCGGGACGGCCCGCATCATCGTGTCCGGACCCGTCTCGGTCGATGCGGAAGGGCTGGTCGACGGGGACCTGATGATCAAGCTCGAGGATCCGAAAGCGGTGGCGGCTATCCTCGCCGGCGCCGTTCCGGAGCACAAAAGCGAGATCGAACAGGGTTTTGCCGCCCTGGCGATGCTCGGAAAAGAACCGTCGATGCCGCTGAAGATCGTCAAAGGCAAGGCTTCGCTCGGCTTCATTCCGCTCGGCAAGATCAAGCCGCTTGAATAGAGCATGGTCCCGAACCGGAGGTCAGCGTAGCAAAAAGTGGGAACCGGTTTTCGGGTAAGACCATGCCGGCTAAGAAGAGTAACGCAACAATGGCGAAGCCGGTCAGACTGCTCAGCGTCGGCGCCTTCACCCTCGACACGATCCTTCGCGTCGAGACGCTTCCCACGCATCAAGGCAAGTTCATCGCCAGTGACGGCGTCCAGATCGCCTCCGGCATGGCGACAAGCGCGGCCTGCGCCGCGCATCGCCTCGGCGCCGAGGTCTCGCTGTGGGCAAGCGCGGGAGACGATCTGGTCGGCGACCAGCTGATCGCCGACATTCAGGCCGAAGGCGTCGACTGCAGCTTCATCCGTCGCGTCGCCGGGGCGCGATCGGCGCTGGCCGCGATCGTTGTGGATGCGCATGGCGAGCGTATCATCGTCCCCTTCTATGACAAGACGGCGCAAGCCGATCCCGAGGCGCTGCCGGTCGCCGACCTCTCCGCCTTCGATGCCGTGCTCACCGATGTGCGCTGGCCGGGTGCCGCGGCCCTCGCGCTGAGCGCGGCCAGATCGATCGGCCGTCCGGCAATCCTGGATGCCGATACCGCACCGATCGAAGTGCTGGAGCGCCTGCTGCCTTTGGCCTCGCACATCGTTGCGTCCGAACCGGCGGCGCGCATCGTCTGCGGCCACGCGCTCGACCCTGAAAGCTCCTGCGCCGACCTTGCCTCGCGCACCGATGCCTTTGTCGCGGTGACCGGGGGCGCTGCCGGCACCTGGTGGCATGACCGGGCGACCGGGCGCGTGCGCCATGTCGAGGCGCCGAAGGTCAAAGCGGTAGACACGCTCGCCGCTGGCGACGTCTTCCACGGCGCCTTTGCCGTCAGCCTCGCCGAGGCCATGCCCATGGAAGAAGCCCTGCGCTTTGCCAGCGCCGCCGCCGCGCTCAAATGCCTGCGCTTCGGCGGCCGTCTGGGCGCACCGGATCGTGCCGAGACGTTGGCGATGATGGCGACGTATTGGCCGCCATCGGAACCAGGCTAAGGAACCCGCTTACAATTTGGCCGGATGCTCGACCGCCTGCCGGCCAAAGTCCGGCACGTCGATGTCCTGGCCGGCCTCGATGATCGAGCGGCGGATGGCGCGGGTACGGGTGAAGAGGTCGAACAGCTTTTCGCCGTCGCCCCAGCGGATCGCCCGCTGCAGCGAGGCGAGATCCTCCGAAAAACGCGCCAGCATTTCCAGGATCGCGTCCTTGTTGTGCAGGCACACATCCCGCCACATGGTCGGGTCAGAGGCGGCAAGACGGGTGAAGTCGCGGAAACCGGAAGCGGAGTATTTGATGACCTCGCTCTTGGTCACCGCTTCCAGGTCGTCCGCCGTGCCGACGATGTTGTAGGCGATGATATGCGGCAGGTGCGAGACGATCGCCAAGGTCATGTCGTGATGCTGCGGGTCCATCGTGTCGATGTTGGAGCCGCAGCGCCGCCAGAATTCCGAGAGCTTCTCCAGTGCCGCAGGATCGGTGCCGGGCAGCGGCGTGAAGATGCACCAGCGGTTCTCGAAGAGATCGGCGAAGCCGGCGTCGGGTCCGGATTTCTCCGTGCCCGCCAGCGGATGTCCGGGGATGAAGTGCACGCCCTCCGGCACATGCGGCTGCATCTGCGCGATCACCGAAGCCTTGGTCGAGCCGACATCGGTGAGGATGGCGCCCTTCTTCAGCGCCGGCGCGATCTCGGCCGCGACCTCGCCGGAAGAACCGACCGGCACCGAGACGATGACGAGATCGGCATCGCGCACGGCTTCGCTGGCGTCGGTGCTGTAGGAATCGCCAAGGCCAAGCTCCTTCGCGCGCTTCAGCGTCGATGCACTGCGCGTCGCGATGGCGATGTGGCGCGCCAGGCCCTCGCGGCGGATGACGCGGGCGAGCGACGATCCGATCAGGCCGATGCCGACCAGAGCTATTCTTTCGAACATCGGTGATGCCATGGTGCTTTAGCTTTTCAGGAAGGTCTTGAGCGCGTCGATGACGCCGCGATTGGCCTCTTCGGTGCCGATGCTCATGCGCAGCGCATTGGGGAAGCCGTAGCCGGTGACGCGGCGCAAGATATAGCCGCACTGGCTGAGGTACTCGTCCGCGGCGTCCGCCGAGTGCTTCTTGCCGTCGGGGAAGTGGATCAGCACGAAATTGCCGACGCTGGGCGTGACGCGCAAGCCAAGCCCCGTCAGCTCCACGCTGAGCCAGGCCAGCCATTTTTCGTTATGCGTCACGCTGCGCTCGATATGGGCCCGGTCGCGGATCGCGGCGATACCGGCCTCTATCGCGGTCGCATTGACGTTGAAGGGACCGCGAATGCGGTTGATCGCGTCGACGATATGCGCCGGCCCGTACATCCAGCCGATGCGGGCGCCGCCGAGGCCGAGCTTGGAGAAGGTGCGGGTCATGACGACGTTTTCGGAACTGCCTGCCAGCTCGATGCCGGCTTCGTAGTCGTTGCGCCGCACATATTCGGCATAGGCCGCGTCGAGTACCAGAAGCACGTTCTTCGGCAGCGACGCATGCAGCCGGCGCACTTCCTGGAACGGCACATAGGTGCCGGTCGGATTGTTGGGATTGGCCAGGAACACGATGCGCGTCGCCGGCGTCACTGCGGCGAGGATCGCATCGATGTCGGCGCGCTCGTCGGTTTCCTTGACCGCGACCGGCTTGGCGCCAGCCGCCTGGATGTAGATCTTGTAGACCATGAAGGCGTGCTCGGTGAACACGGCCTCGTCGCCCGGCGCGAGATAGGTCTGCGCCAGCAGGCCAAGGATCTCGTCGGAGCCGTTGGAGCAGATGATGTTTGCCGGGTTGAGGCCATGCACTTCGGCGATCGCCTCGCGTAGCCGGCGGGCGGTGCCGTCAGGATAGACGTCGAGCTTCGCCGCCACTTCGCGCGCTGCCTCGATCGCCTTCGGCGAGGGCCCGAGCGGGTTTTCGTTCGACGACAGCTTGTAGACTTTCGTCACGCCGGCGGGCGCGGCGCTTTTTCCCGGCACATAGGCCTCGATGTCCATGATGCCCGCGCGGGGCGTCGGACGGGGCTGATCCTGCTTCATGTCACAAATCCGTCGAGAAAGCCTTCAAGGCCGCAGCGGAAATACAGGCCACGGGCTGGAATGTCGAGTGCCGGCGCTTGGCGTCGGCGAGCCGCCCGCAAGGAGGCTACCCGTTGACGAAGCGCGGCGCTGGTCCTAGAAGAGCTGCCAGACTTCCCGTGGTGATTTGGCCGGTCGGCTTGCAGCCACGTTAAACAACTCGCTAAAGGGCCGTTTGCACCCTGTAACCGGCTTTGCGACGGCAAGCCGGTTTTTTGTTGTCCGCTGCCGGCCGGACACCGCATCGGGATGCGACCGATGCGGAACAGGATGAGGACTGCCATGGCCGCTCAGCGCGCTGCAAGAACCAAGGACGAGGCCGACCATCCGTCGAGCCCGGTGCTGCAGTTCGGCCCCGACAAGCCGCTGAAGCTCGACGCCGGCTCGCTGCTTTCGCCGTTCCAGATCGCCTACCAGACCTACGGCACGCTCAACGACGCGCGCTCGAACGCCATCCTCGTCTGCCACGCGCTGACCGGCGACCAGCACGTCGCCAACACCAATCCGGTGACCGGCAAGCCGGGCTGGTGGGAGGTGCTGATCGGCCCCGGCAAGATCATCGACACCAACCGCTTCTTCGTCATCTGCTCCAACGTCGTCGGCGGCTGCCTCGGCTCGACCGGCCCGGCCTCGACCAATCCGGCGACCGGCAAGCCTTACGGGCTCGACCTGCCGATCATCACCATCCGCGACATGGTGCGCGCGCAGGCGATGCTGGTCGATCACTTCGGCATCGAAAAGCTGTTTTGCGTGCTTGGCGGCTCGATGGGCGGCATGCAGGTGCTGGAATGGGCGGCCAGCCACTCTGAGCGCGTCTTCTGCGCCTTGCCGATCGCCACCGGCGCCCGCCATTCCTCGCAGAACATCGCCTTCCATGAGGTCGGCCGGCAGGCCGTCATGGCCGATCCGGACTGGCATGGCGGCAAATATCTCGATTTCGGCAAGCGCCCGGAAAAGGGGCTCGCCGTCGCGCGCATGGCCGCCCACATCACCTATCTTTCGGAAGCCGCGCTGCATCGCAAGTTCGGCCGCAATTTGCAGGATCGCGAGGCGCTCACCTTCGGCTTCGACGCCGATTTCCAGATCGAAAGCTATCTGCGCCATCAGGGCATGACGTTCGTCGATCGCTTCGACGCCAATTCCTACCTCTATCTGACCCGCGCGATGGATTACTTCGACCTTGCCGCCGATCACGGCGGGCGCCTCGCCGACGCTTTCGCCGGCACCAGGACGCGCTTCTGCCTCGTCTCCTTCACCAGCGACTGGCTGTTCCCGACCGAGGAGAGCCGTTCGATCGTGCATGCCTTGAACGCGGCGGGCGCTTCCGTCTCCTTCGTCGAGATCGAGACCGACCGCGGCCACGACGCCTTCCTGCTCGACGAGCCGGAGCTGTTCGCGGCCATCAACGGCTTCATCGCCTCCGCCGCCCGCGCCAGGGGGCTCGGCGCATGAACGGGTTTCGATCGCAGAGCCGCGAGGTGTCGCCATGACCGTCAACCGCGCCCAGCGTGTCGACCTCGAGGTCGTCACCGATCTCATTCCGGCCAATTCACGCGTGCTCGATGTCGGCTCGGGTGACGGCGTGCTTCTGGAACTGTTGCAGGAGACCAAGCAGGTCGACGGCCGCGGCCTGGAATTGTCGCAGCGCGGCGTCAACGAATGCGTGGCGCGCGGCCTTTCCGTCATCCAGGGTGACGCCGACACGGATCTGAAATTCTATCCCGACAAGGGCTTCGACTTCGTCGTGCTGTCGCAGACGCTGCAAGCGACGCGCAACCCGAAAATCGTACTCGATGAACTGCTCAGGATCGGCAACCGCGCCATCGTCTCCTTCCCCAATTTCGGCCACTGGCGCGTGCGCTTTTCGCTGCTGATCAAGGGCAGGATGCCGGTCACCAAGGACCTGCCTTACTCCTGGTACGACACGCCCAACATCCACTTCTGTACCATCCGCGACTTCGTCAACCTGTGCGAGGAGCTCGGCGCGACCGTCGAGAAGGCGACCGCGCTCGACGCCAACGGCCAGAAGATCGGCCTGTCGATGCCCTGGTGGTTCTGGAACTTCTTCGGCCAGCAGGCGGTGTTTTTGTTGAAGCGCTGACGCCACGGAACGAACTGCGAAAGCCTTGCTCGGTGCCTACCATTCAGCCGAGCACATCCGTAGCCTTGTGCGGATGCTCGACGCCGTCGACAAAGATCACGTCGGATTCGGAATTTTCGGTGCGCAGCTTGAGGATCTGTTGATACGCAGGCGACCGGTACCAGTCCCGCACATGCTGCCTGTCCGGAAATTCGATCACGATCAGATGCCCGGGCCAGCTGTTTTCGACGATCTCGACATCGCCGCCATGGACGGTGAAGCGCCCGCCGAACGGCGCCAGCGTGGCGTCTATCTTCTCGAGATACTCAACCATCCAAGGACCTGGCGTGACTTGGCGCATATGGGCAACGGCGTAAGCGGTCATGATCCTGCTCCTGCATGAGGTCGAAGCCGATCGGCCTCGTGCAATCACCATGCAAAAGCCAGGTAGTCCGGTCGATTACCTTGGACGTCATCGGGAGAAGCAGGCTCTTGGCCTTGGCGAGCGGACTATCCTGCCCAAACCGGAAAGCCGCTTGTGTTGCCATAAAACGGCAATACTGCGGAAAAGCCGCCAACTTGGACAGTTCTTTTGGGATGCGGCGTGACACAAGGATGGCTTTTTTGTAGCCTCGGCAGCAAATCAGAGGTTGGGATACAAAGATAGTCATCAGACCCATCCGACAAATACCAGAACCGGCCGGTAGCGGCAGCCCGATGTCGAGCGAAGATGTTCCGTTGATTACAGTGATCACGCCGACGCACAATCGGCGCAGTCAGGTCGTGCGCGCAGTGGAAAGCGTTCTGGCGCAGACATTTACCCGCTTCGAGCACATTGTCGTCGACGACGGTTCGACGGACGGGACGGCCGCCGCGCTTGCCGAAATCTGCGACCCAAGGCTGATCTATGTCGGCGCCAAATGGCGCGGCGCCAATGCCGCGCGCAATGCGGGCATGGAACGCGCGCGAGCCCCTGTGGTGACCTTCCTCGATTCGGACGATGTCTATCTGCCGGACCGGCTGGAGCGGACGCTGGCGCGCTTCGACGAGAACCCTTCGCTCGAGGTGCTGATCAGTTCCTACCTGTCGGTGAAGGGCAGCCGCAGCACCAAATGCGTCAACCGCAACGCCCTTCTCGACAAGTGCACGCTGCAGCGAGCCCTGGTCTCGCAGACCATCTTCATTGCCGGCTCGGCAATCACCGCCCGGCTCGGATCGCTGCTGGCGATCGGCGGCTACGACAGCGACGTGACGCGCATGCAGGATCGCGAATTGCTGCTGCGCTTTGCCCAGCGCAGCGGCGCCTTGCTGTCCGAGGACATCGACTGGAAGAAATACAATTCGGAGAATTCGATCTCCGGCTGCCGCGACGGCTATGTCGAGGCCTATGCCAATCTGATCGGCAAGCACCCTTACATCGCCGACCGCTATCCGGACGTTCCGCCTTACATGATTGCCCGGCAGATCATCGCCGATATCCTCAAGGGCAGGTTGCCGCAGGCGTTTTCAGGCTATCATGCCAACCGGTCGTCCAAGTCGCTTGGCTACTCGCCGACCGAACTGCTGCGCGGCTATGTCGTCGGCCGCCGCTGGCGCCGCGACTGTTACGACGAGTTCCGCGCCAAGTACGGTGCCCGGCCAGCCTGATCCGCCGCGCTTTTTTGAAAATTCCACTAGGCTTCCGTGGCTTCCTTCTTGCGGCGCGCCGCCGGAGGCGGCGGTTCGATCGCCCCGGCCCTGACGCGCGCGGGTTTCAGCGCCTGCGCGCCGGTATCCTTGACGATGTTCAACGAGCGCGGAAAAAACTGATTGTTGTGCTGACCGCGCCCGATGTTGAGGATGGCGGCGTCGGGCAGCCGGGTCTGCAGCATGGCCAGCACTCGCCTCAGGGACGGACCGTCGAACGCGTCCAGGGCTTCGTCGATGATCACCCAATTCGGCTTGCGCAAGGCGAGCCTGGCGAAAGCCAACGCACGTTGTTCGTCATCGCTGAGTTCGCGTTCCCAGCGGCCGGGCCGGTCCAGAGTGGCTGACAGCCGATCAAGGCCGACCTCGGCAAGCACGGCCGCAATTTCGGCATCGCTGGCCGGGGCCTCCCCATTGGGATGATCCAGAACCTCGCGCAACGTGCCGGCCGGGAAATACGGTACCCGAGGCACGAAGATGGGGGTCTCGCCGGCCGGCAGGCCGATCCGGCCGCTCCCCCATGGCCAGAGGCCGGCAATGGCCCGGAAGAACAATGTCTTGCCGGCGCCCGGCTCGCCGGTGATCATGACACGCTCGCCGGCTTGAATTTCGACGTCCGTCTGGGCAAGCTTGGTGCAACCTTCCGGCGAAGACACTTGAAGCTTGTCGAACGTCAGGCTGCCATTGGCGTTTTCGCCGAACTGGATGCGTTTTTCCGTGTCGTGCAGTGCATCGGTTTCGGTGAGCGCGATGCGGAAATCCGCCACGCGCATCAGCGTCGCGCGCCAGTCGGCGATGCTACCGATGTTGTTGATGAACCAGCGCAATGACGAATGGACCTGGTTGAAGGCGCCGACTGCCATCATCAGCCCGCCGAAGCTGATGTCACCCGAGAAATAGACCGGCGAAGCCACCAGGATGGGCGCCACGACCGTTATCCAGCCGTAAGTGTCGGTCACCCAGGAAAGGTTGATCTGCGCGGTAAAGATGCGCCGTGTGGCGCCGAGCACCGTGCCGAGGTCAAGTTCGAGCCGGCGCCTGGCATCGGGCTCGCCGTGGTAGAGCGCGATAGCATCGACGTTTTCGTTGACCCTTACCATGGACGAGCGCAGCTCCGCTTCGCGGGTATAGCGCTCGCTGTTGAGGCTGATCAGCGGACGCCCGACCAGCCAGCTCAGCCACGAGGCTATGCCGGCATAGATGAACGCGGCCCAGACCATGTAGCCTGGTATCGCCAGCGAGTAGCCGCCGACGTGGAACACGAAACCGGAAGACAGCTCCCACAGCACGCCGATGAAGGAGACCAGCAGGATGAACGACTGCAGCAGGCCGACCCCGAGATCCGTCGACAGGTCCGACAGATGCGCGGCATCCTGCTGCATGCGCTGGTCGGGATTGACGCCGATGGCGCCGGCGTTGGCCAGCCGAAATGCCCGCGCTGGACGCATCCATTGATCGATCAGGTCCAGCGTCAGTGCCTCGCGCAACCGCAAACGGATCATCTGGTTAAGCCAGGTCTGGCCGATATTGAGCACCAGAAGGCCGCCGGCGATGGCCGCAAAGACCAGGAGCTGGTGCAGGAAGTCCGCCATGTCGCGCCGGGCGAGCGCATCGTAGAAGGGCTGGTTCCAGCGGTTGAGCAGAACCTGGCCAATCGAGGTTGCGACGATGACCGCAACGATGCCTATCGAGACC
>Ga0207671_10003239_pt1 | contig 16379 bp, 16 predicted proteins | sample KBSC24metaG_FD_184352 | JGI IMG/M metagenome (GOLD analysis project Ga0207671, IMG submission 184352) | Corn rhizosphere microbial communities from Kellogg Biological Station, Michigan, USA - KBS C2-4 metaG (SPAdes) (version 2) | ecosystem: Host-associated > Plants > Roots > Rhizosphere > Soil... | reverse complement strand
TTAATGATTTAATGACCCAATGACGTTTAATGACTCCATAATTTAAGATTATGAAACCAAGTTTCGATAACATCTTTATGAACCTGGCCACTGATCTGGCTAAGCGCTCACACTGCGTTAAAGCCCAGGTAGGCGCGGTTTTAACACGCGACACCCGTATTATATCCATCGGCTATAACGGGCCGCCTGCGCACACCCATAATTGCGATGAGGAATGGCCTGGCGAAGGCTGCCCCCGTGATTCAAAAGGGAGTTGTTCTTTGGCGCTACACGCCGAAGAAAATGCCATACTCTATGCTGTAAAAAATGGCGCTAAACTGGAAGGAGCTACCTTGTATACCACCTTATCACCTTGTTTGCCTTGCGCCCGCCTTATATTTTCGGCAGGTATCAAGCACGTATATTTTGATAAGTCATACGCCGAATACAAAGGCTTAGCCAGCGATGAAGGGGTTGATTTTTTAAACCACTTTGGAGTTAAGGCCGAAAAGTTTGTAGGATAAATCAGGATTAATAATGCGGGGATTAGCCTTATAAGCTCATATCCAACTCCGCTTTCTGTGCAAATATCGTTGATCGTTGCTTAAAAGTGAACTTGTATTTATTATAAAATATTTATTTTTATGATAAATAATCTATCCCTATGAAAAAGTACCTGATTCCCATTTTTGCAATTTGTATTGCTTTTACAATTTCATGCAGCAGCACCAGACTTGTTTCATCCTGGTCATTACCCGGAGCTACTGCTCACCAATATAAAAAGGTATTGGTTATTGGCTTAACAGGAGCCAAGGACCGTGAAATAAGAGAAAGCGTGGAAAATGCGGTAGCTAAAAAAGTTAATGAGTATAATATTAATGCAGTGACTGCCAGTAGCAAATACGGTCCGCGTACATTCCAAAATATGAGTGATGAGGAAGCTGCTAAATTGGTAAAAGATGATGGATTTGACGGAATAATAATCTTGGCGTTACTTGATAAGAGTAAGGAAGAAAACTATACCCCAGGCAGGATCAGCCGCACGCCTTATGCCATTGTGCGTAGCCGCTGGACAAAAAATTATCGCGTTTTGTATGATCGCGTTTATACTCCGGGGTACTATACTACCTCAACCAGCTACGAACTGGAAGCTAATTTTTATGATGCAGATAAGAATGAGCTTCAATATTCGGCCCAGGTAAGATCTTTTGACCCTGGTTCGGCCGCGGCTTTATCCTCTGATTTTAGCAAAGCAATTATTGATGATATGGTTAATAAAGGCCTGATCGCAAAATAATAAGGTTAAGCCGTTCAATCCGGTTGCCTTAAACAATAAGCGGTTTTACCTTATCCAGGGCAAAGTCCAGTTGCTGTTGCGGGGTGAGGTTGGTATTATCCAGTATAATGGCATCATCGGCTCTTACAAGCGGACTTTCTTCACGGGTGGTGTCCTGGTAGTCGCGATGGGCTATATTCTCAAATATCTCTTCTAATGTAATCTCCGGGTTTTTATCCTTGATCTCGTTGTAGCGTCTTTCGGCGCGTACTTTAGGGTCAGCAGTCATGAAGATCTTTACATCAGCATCCGGGAAAACCGTAGTGCCTATGTCGCGCCCGTCCATCACGATGTTTTTAGAATGACCCATGCGCTGCTGCTGTTTAACCATCTCTTTACGCACCTCGCGAATGGCAGATACCTCACTTACTTTGTCAGATACCGGCATCAGGCGGATCTCTTCAGATACCTCTTCACCGTTTAAGGTGATGTGTGTTTGATAATCGCGTGAGTGAAAATTAAGATGGATGTTTTTTAATGCTTCTGCAATTTGATCGTGATTGGTCACGTCGATATTGTTGCGCAAAAAATACAGAGCAACAGCGCGATACATCGCGCCGCTATCCACATAAATAAAATGAAGTTTTTTAGCTAAAGCTTTGGCCAGTGTGCTTTTACCGCATGATGAATAACCATCAATTGCCACTACTATGTTTTTACTCATAAGCGTAGCTAAAGTACAAATAATTGTGATTGGTTGAGTGGGAGAATGGTTGATTAAGTTCATTGAGTGAGTAGTTGTTTAGGTTGAATAGTTGTCCGCAAATTCTGGTAAAACCCACTTAATCAACCACTCACCCAATTAAACCTAAATAATTACCTTTGCCGCATGAACCTTACTAAATCTGAACTGCAAAAAGAAATTACTTATAAAACCTCGCGTAGTGGGGGTAAGGGTGGTCAAAATGTAAATAAAGTATCGAGCAAAGTGGAGCTTTTATTTAATGTAGCCGACTCCGAACTGTTTACCGAAGAGGAGAAATTGCTGCTGAACGATAAATTACAAAACCGCTTAAATAAGGACGGTTTAGTACAGGTGATCTGTGATGAAGAGCGTAGCCAATACCTCAACAAGGAGAAAGCTATTGAACGATTGATATTACTACTTACCCGGGCATTGCAGAAACCCAAAGTACGTAAACCCACCAAAGTAAGTAAGGCCGCAAAAGCCGCCCGCCTGGATGATAAAAAGAAGCAGTCCTCCAAGAAGGAAAACCGGAAGGTTGATTTTGATTGATACCTGAACCGGCAGCCATTTTGTTAAAAAGTGGGTTTACATGGTTTACACTTTTTATGGTTTACACTTATTTAATTACTTGGTAATCAATTAGTTATTTTTATTTTGCTATAAAAAAACGGTTTACAGTGTAAACCATGATTTTTATGAACCTCTTAGCTCTTGAATCCTTATTCAAACAATCTACTTGAACCGGTACGCCCCTGTGATACTGGCCCACTGATGTGACCTTAGCATCTCTTCCACTTCTTTAGTATGGAAAATGGCGGCTATATCAAAAGTAAAGCGACTGGTTGTAAAGGCTACGCCCACCTGGTTGCTGAATATAAAAGGCTTTTTGTTTTGTGTAACCTGGAGGCTATTAGGGTCATTGTTTTTGTTAAACAGCGGGCCTTGTATAGTGGCGTCATAAAGTACACCGTTGATCTGCGGTTTATAGTAAAAAAAGATCTCGTGAGCATGCAATAAGCCGGTTTGATCGGCAGCGGATACAGTACTCTGCGTACTTACCGAATTGAAAAGCTGGTTGAAATTACCCAGACGGATCAGCGGGCCTACGCCGGCACCGGTAAATCCATTGCCCAGGTTGGCATAAGAGGCCAGGCTTACATCAATCCAGGAGGCCCTTGCCAATAGTTTATTATACTCGGCACCTAAATTAAGTTCTACGTTGTTTTTTATCTGGTATTGCCATCCATTTAAAGAATAGAATCCAAAAGTATTATGAATGAATTTCTGTATCGGTTCGCCTTGTGCAGCCGGGCCCACAATACCTAATTGAGCGCTCAGCTTAATGGAGCTTTCGTTTTTATATAAAAAATTGAGGGTTGAACCAATGTAGGAGTAAGCTGCAAAAGGCCTGTCGATGTAAGAGGCATTGGGTACATAGCCCGATTGCGGATTGTACATTTTTTGCCCAAACTCAAAACCTAAAACTTTATTCTGGAGATCACCATCAGCTTTTAAGGCTTTACGGTAATAAAAGAAGATGCCATTGGTGTAGTACCTGTCTGAGCCCTGACCCAGGTACCCGTCATTATCGGTTTGTATAGCAATTTCGTGACCGCGGGTTTGTGCAAATAGATTGATAGAACCAAAAAGGCACAACAGTGTGAGGAATAGTTTATTAGACATTAGGTTGTAAAATATATCAGCGCCTAATATAGAAAAATTGAGCTGATTTATAGGTGCACAAAAAAAGAGGGGTTAAATTATTTTTAACCCCTCTTTTTTTTAATTTGCTACCGCTTTTTCGTCTTCCTTAACGGTAAGATCGATTGGGTGACTTACTTTTTCATCCAAAAGGGCAAGCGCAATTACATCGCGCATATCCGCTACGTAATGAAACTTCAGGTCCTTGATATAATCTTCTTTGATCTCCAGGATATCTTTCTGGTTCGATTTGCATAAAATGATCTCTTTGATATTGGCGCGTTTGGCGGCCAGTATTTTCTCCTTGATACCACCTACAGCCAATACACGTCCACGCAGGGTGATCTCGCCGGTCATGGCCAGGTTAGGTTTTACCTTACGTTGTGTAAATGCCGAAACTAAGGCAGTGAGCATGGTTATACCAGCCGAAGGGCCATCTTTTGGCGTAGCGCCTGCCGGTACATGCACATGCACATCCCATTGATCAAACAATTTAGGGTTGATGTTAAAGTAGTCGGCATGTGCCCGCAGATAAGCTAATGCAATAGTTACCGATTCCTTCATCACATCGCCCAGGCTACCGGTTAGGGTTAAACGCCCTTTGCCCGGACTTAAACTGGCCTCAATAAACAGGATATCGCCGCCAACCGATGTCCAGGCCAGGCCTGTAACTACACCGGCAACATCGTTACCTTCATAAAGGTCCTTATCATAGATGGGGGCACCCAGTATTTTTTCAATATCTTTTTTATTTACCACAGGATTGTATTCCTCTTCCATGGCAATATTTTTGGCTACCCCACGAACTACCGAGCCTATTTTTTTCTCCAGCGCACGTACGCCCGATTCGCGGGTATAGTCAACGATGAGTTTCTCAAGCACGTCGGTTTTAAGACTTACATCCTTTAGCTTTAAACCATGAGCTTCACGCTGTTTAGGTAACAGGTGCTGCTTGGCTATCTCTATCTTTTCTTCAATGGTATAACCATTCACTTCTATGATCTCCATCCTGTCTAAAAGGGCAGGTTGAATGGTGCTTAGTGAATTGGCCGTGGCTATGAACATCACGTTCGACAGATCGAAATCCATTTCTACATAATGGTCATAAAAAGTACTGTTCTGTTCAGGATCAAGTACTTCCAGTAAAGCTGATGATGGATCTCCACGGAAATCATTACCTACTTTATCAATTTCATCTAAGATGAAAACAGGATTGGCCGCACCGGCTTTTTTAACCGATTGTATGATCCTGCCCGGCATGGCACCAATATAGGTTTTACGGTGACCCCTTATTTCGGCTTCATCGCGAATCCCGCCTAAAGCCATCCGTACATATTTACGACCGAGCGCTTTTGCTATTGATTTCCCTAAGGATGTTTTACCAACCCCCGGAGGGCCCACCAAACAAAGGATAGGGGCTTTCATATCGTGCTTTAATTTAAGCACGGCCAGGTATTCAATAATGCGTTGCTTTACTTTATCCAGGCCAAAATGGTCTTTATCCAATACCTTTTGTGCCCGTTTTAGGTCAAAGTTGTCCTTAGTGAATTCATTCCAGGGCAGATCAAGCAATAATTCCAGATAATTGATCTGTACCGAGTAATCAGCAGCAGCCGGATTGGTTCTGGCTAACTTTTCCAATTCTTTGGCAAAATGGTCTTTTACCTCTTTGCCCCATTTCTTTTTGAGGGCACGCTGGCGCAGATCATCAATTTCCAGATCGGGCGAATTACCGCCTAGTTCTTCCTGTATGGTTTTTAACTGCTGATTTAAAAAATAATCACGTTGCTGCTTATCCAGATCAACACGCACTTTGGTTTGGATCTGGTTTTTAAGCTCCAGCATCTGCAGATCAAGCGTCAGGTGTTCTAACACCATATTGGCCCGTTCGCGCAGATTGGCAACCTCCAGCAGGCGTTGTTTGGCGGCCATATCGGCATTCATGTTTGATGATATAAAATTGATCAAAAACGAAGTGCTTTCAATATTGCGGATAGCTATGCCAGCTTCGCTCGGAATGTTGGGCGACAATTGGATAATGTTCATGGCCATATCTTTAATAGATGATACCATGGCTTTAAATTCTTTATCCTCTTTCGCCTTTATTTCTTTAAAAGGTTCAACAGTAGCTTTTATATAAGGTTCGCTTTGTACCTCGTCTTTTAAAACGAAGCGTTTTTTACCCTGAATAATAACGGTGGTGTTACCATCGGGCATTTGCAGCATTTTTATAATGAGGGCAATGGTGCCAATTTTGTTCAACTGGCTAAAATTAGGGTCTTCTATCCCCACATCCTGTTGCGCAACTACCCCAATCATGCGATTACCTTTGTTGGCATCGCGTATCAGTTTAATTGATTTGTCTCTGCCAACCGTTATCGGTATCACCACACCCGGGAATAAAACGGTGTTACGCAAAGGCAGTATGGATAATACCTCCGGCATTTCCTCATTGTTCATTTCTTCCTCGTCCTCAGTAGACATTAGGGGAAAAAACTCAGAGTCTTCGTTTATAACCGGGAGGGTATTTTTAAAATCAAATGGATCAAAAGTCATTAATTATATTTTATATATAGATAAAACCGTCATGTTGTCAGCCTGTATCATCATCAAGCTGTTAAATACAGGTAAAACTGCGGTTGTTACTTGTAGCTACCTATGTTTCAAGAGCTGTGCCAAGTTATGGTAATAATGCTTAACAAGCAATATGGCAGTGCAATGCTTTGGCTAATTGTTTATTACAAACCACTTATAAGTTTACCGATTAAATAAGAATTTATTGATAAATATGAAAAAAAGTCATACTATAGCCCTCTGGAATTTTTTTGGAAACGATATTTTTTTGAATAAAAATGCTTTTTGGCATAATAATTCGATGTAATGGTAGTTAATGTTATACCGTTTCTGTTTCACTATTAATCGCTAATGAAGTTATCGGTCATTGTATCTTTTCTGATTATGTCCTCGCTCGAATCAGCTGTGGCACAAAGCGCCTATGTAAAAATGGGGCAGCAGGCCTTGATGGATGGTGATTTCAGATCGGCGGTATCACACCTGGAGAAGGCTTGCATCACAGATTCAACCAATGCCAACGCGCTGTGGATGCTGGGATACTCCTATTACCATAGTGATAATTATAAAAAATCAATAGTTGCTTATACACGTGTTATAGCTATAAAGCCGGCGGATGCTTCCGCCTATTATTACCGGGCCAGGGCAAAAAGCTATCTGGGGAAGGATAACCAAACGTCGCCGGCAGATAAGGAACTATACCTGTTAGGTGCTATTGTGGACCTGACCAAAGCTATATCTATCAACAGCGACCCTAATGATAGTAAATTCTACCAGAACAGGGGGCTTGCTTATCGTGATTACGGATTGTTCAAACTACAGAATAGCTCACACTTCTATGATCGGGCAAGAGGCATAAATTCTCTGAAGGCTTCTATAACCGACCTTGAAAAAGTACTGAACGATAATCCCGGAAGAATGGATATCGCAAACCTGATCGATCAGTCAAAAGACAAACTATCGCAGGCCATTGCTCCTACTGTGGCTCGCCATTAAGCCCCCCGCCCCCCTGAAGGGGGAGTTTCCAGGTGAACAAATATGCAATTTCAGATGTGTAGATGTTTTGGTATAAGCATATAAATATATTACACTTATAATTAATATTCAGATCATCTGGATTCTGAAATTTACACATCAAAAGCTTCCCCTTCAGGGGGCTGGGGGGCCCTTCTTCAAAATACCTTCGATCCGGTAATTGTTTTGGCCCATTAACCGAACGTGTTGCCATTTTTCGATAAGGTAGGCCGAATCTGGGAAATAACTTAATTTTTCCCTGGTTTCATACAGCAGGTTTTTGGTGTGGTTAAAAATGAGTACCCATTTTATTTTATCACCTTGTTTTTTGATCACGATACGGGTAGTTCGCAGATCAGGATATTTGGCCTGAAACACTATTAAGCTGTCAGTAGTTTGAACCCTGTAACTGTTTTTCCAGGCTGGCCGGTTAATATCTGATTGTATGAACAGGTTTAATTCCTGTCCCCAATTGGTAATATGCAGGGTTTTATTTTCTGTTACACCGTTATGGGTCACGGTTTTATTAACAAGCGGGTTTAGTTTGGTCAATTTTGCGGTGTCGGTTTTGAAAAAGCCGCTGATGTCGATGTATTTGAGTACAGCGCCGCTTTGCTTGATATCCGGCCTGCATGATGGCAAACCGGATATCAGCATGATACCGCTCAAAAAAGCGGTTATGGGTAATAATTTCAATTTATACCAATACATTCCCGGTCATTTCCGCAGGGATAGCTACGCCCAGTATACTTAAAATGGTAGGTGCAACATCGCCCAGTTTACCATCCTTTACATGTTTCACGTCTTTATCAATAATAATACAAGGCACCAGGTTGGTGGTATGCGCTGTATTGGGCGAACCATCTTCATTGATCATATAATCGGCATTGCCATGATCAGCCAGTATGATGAAGGAATAGCCATTGGCCAAACCAGCTTCAACCACGGCTTTGGTGCAGGCATCGGCAGTTTCAGCAGCTTTAACTACCGCGCTAAAAACACCTGTATGGCCCACCATATCGGTATTGGCAAAGTTAAGACAAACAAAATCAGGCCAGCCGCTTTCCAGTTCAGGGATAATAGCATCACGGATGCCGGCCGCGTTCATTTCGGGTTGCAGATCATAAGTGGCTACTTTTGGCGATGGTGCCAGTAGGCGTTTCTCATTATCAAATTCTTTTTCGCGACCGCCTGAAAAGAAGAAAGTTACGTGTGGATATTTCTCGGTTTCGGCTATTCTGATCTGTGTTTTGCCTGCATTCTGCAAAATCTCGCCCAGGGTTTTGGTCAGGTCCTCTTTGTTAAATACCACCTGTACGTTCTTAAAGGTTTCGTCGTACGGGGTCATGGTGATATAACGGATAGCCAGCGGGTGCAAATTATATTCAGGGAATGATTTCTGTGTCAGGGCTATACTGATCTCGCGGCCTCTGTCTGTACGGAAATTGAAGCAGATCACTACATCGCCATCTTTAATAACAGCCAGTGGTTTACCATCAGCGTCAACGCGTACAATCGGTTTTATAAATTCATCGGTTACACCTTCTTCGTATGATTTTTTGATCAAGTCTGTAATATGTTGGGTTGCTTCTCCCTCGCCATTAACCAGCAGGTCATAGGCCAGTTTTACCCTTTCCCAACGATTATCCCGATCCATGGCATAATAACGGCCGATAGCCGATGCCACTTTTACATCAGATCCTTCGATGTATTGCTCCAGATCGCTAACAAAACCTAATCCCGATTTGGGGTCGGTGTCGCGGCCGTCTAAAAAAGCATGGATGTATACGTTTTTAACCTCCAATTGCTTTGCAGCATCGCACAAACCTTTTACGTGCCTGATATGGGAGTGAACCCCGCCATCAGATACCAGGCCGATGAAATGCACATCGCGGTTATTTTGTTTGGCATATTCAAAAGCATCCTTTAATACCGGGATGGTTGGCAGTTCATTATCGTCAACAGCTTTATGGATGCGTCCCAGTTCCTGGTAAACTATGCGGCCTGCGCCTAGGTTCATGTGCCCAACTTCTGAGTTACCCATTTGCCCGGCTGGTAAGCCTACCGCGGTTCCGGATGCTTCCAATTTTGAATTTGGATATTGTTGCAGCAAACCATCAACAAAAGGTGTATTTGCGGCAAGTATAGCGTTCGACTGGTCGTTACGGCCATAGCCCCAGCCATCAAGAATAATTAATGCGAGTTTTTTTTGATTTTCCACATCGCAAATATAACGGCAACGCTGTACTTTATATGATTATTTTTTTAATTTCGATTTACGGAATATACTATTCATGATTTGATAATAATTGCGTGTAAAAACAGTTATATCTTATTTGAAAGTCAATAGCCCCGTTGATTCTAATTAATAATCCGTATTGTTTAAAATTCTGTTTATTAAATAATTATATGAAGCTGGTTTGTCTGTCGTCGTTTATTATGCTATTTCTTTTGCCCGGCTTTACACCTGCCGATCCGATAGATGATGTAGCTAACCTTATAAAACAGGGCAATGCCAAAGAATTGGCTAAATCATTTGCCTCCAGCGTCGAGATCACTTTAATGGATGAGGAAAATATTTACTCCCAGGCCCAGGCTACATTGATATTGGATAAATTTTTCTCAAAAAATAAACCTAAGAGCATCAAACTATTACATAAGGTAAACTCAAGCGCTAATTACCGCTTTGGTGTATTTATTTTAACTACCGATACCGGCTTATACCGTGTTTCCTTCACCCTGAAGGATGCGAGTGGTAAAATGTCAATTATTGAACTTCGCATTGAAAATGAAAAGGTGAAGTGATTTATAGATGTGCGGATGCGCAAATATGCGGATGTGCAGATGAAAGACGTCTTTCTACGGTCAATCAATAAGGTTAAAAAGTAATTTCTCATCTGCACATCCGCACATCTGCACATCAATTTTCATCTGCACATCTTTTTTTCATTACTTTTGAGGTTTAAAAGCTAATACTCTTGGACAAGGAACTAATACACCATTTTATAATTGAGGCTTTAAAGGAAGATGTTGGTGATGGCGATCATACTTCGTTATCAACCATCCCAGCCGATAGCACCGGTAGAGCGAAACTCCTGGTAAAAGACGAAGGCATATTGGCCGGCGTTGAACTTGCATTAGAGATTTTTAAAATAGTTGATGCCGACTTGAAGGTAAATGTGTTTTTGACTGATGGCGCTGTTATAAAGCCCAAAGATGTAGCCTTTGAGGTAGACGGTAATTTACAAAGTATTTTAAAGGCCGAACGGTTGGTATTGAACTGCATGCAGCGCATGTCGGGCATTGCTACTAAAACACGTGAGATAGTCGATCTGTTAAAAGATACGCATACTAAAGTTCTGGACACCCGTAAAACTACTCCAGGCCTGCGTTATATTGAAAAATGGGCGGTAAGGATCGGTGGAGGTGTTAATCACCGTTTTGGTTTGTATGATATGATACTGATCAAAGATAATCATGTTGATTACGCCGGAGGTATAAGGCAGGCCATTGAAAGGGCCAATCAATATCTTATTGACCATAACAAAAAGCTGGCTATCGAAATAGAAGTGCGTAACCTGGAAGAGCTTGACCAGGTACTGGAAACAGGTCATGTAAACCGTATATTGTTGGATAACTTTAATTTTACCGACTTAAGGGAAGCTGTTAATGTTATTCAGGGCCGTTTCATTACCGAGGCATCAGGAGGGATAACCATTGATAATATACGAGGTTATGCCGAGTGTGGGGTTGATTACATATCTGTTGGAGCATTAACTCACTCCGTTAAAAGTCTTGACCTGAGTCTGAAAGCTATCTGATCGCGTATTTAGAAATTAGTGCTCAGGATTTAGAATTTAACGCTAAGCGTTAAAATGATGATAAAAAATTTAGTACCGTATCAATTTCGTAATATTGCAGGGAAATGATAACCGTTTATTCAGTTTCAGCACTCATTCTGGCTTATCTCTGCGGGTCTATACCTACGGCCGTTTGGATAGGGCTGGCTTTCTATGATATTGATGTTCGTGAGTATGGCAGCGGGAACGCAGGTGCAACCAATACTTTCAGGGTGTTGGGTAAAAAGGCCGGTATACCCGTAATGCTGTTGGATATTTTAAAAGGATGGACGGCTACCAATCTGGCCTATTTTATTGGTGTATCAACCACCGGGCCATCTAATTCTATAGCTTACACTAATTACGCGCTTGCTTTGGGTATAGCCGCGGTAATGGGGCACCTGTTCCCGATTTTTGCGGGTTTTCGTGGTGGAAAAGGTGTGGCTACTTTATTTGGAATGATTTTGGCTATTCATTTGCATGCCGCTTTATTATGTGTTTTGGTATTTGTAATAGTGTTGTTGACTACCCGGTATGTATCGCTTAGCTCTATAGCTGCAGCTTTTACATATCCTATCGGAGTTTCGTTTATTTTCCCAACGTCTATCCGGTCGGTAGTTATTTATGGTATGTGCATCTGCTTGCTCATACTGGTAACGCACCAGAAAAACATCGAACGCTTACTAAAAGGCACCGAGTCAAAAGTTAATTTTTTAAAGAAGAAAACTACCTGATCACCATGAAAAAATTCAGACCTGCCCTTGCTCTGATCTTTATCATTGCATTGAACTCCTGTTCAACAGTACCGTTAACCGGTCGCCGGCAATTAAGCCTGGTAGGCGATGCCGAAGTAAATCAATCGGCAGCAGCCAGCTACAAACAATTATTAACGGATCCCAAAACCAAGGTTGTTGGCAGCGGTGCCGATGCTCAACGGATTAAAAGGATTGGCAGCAATCTGGCTGCGGCTATTGAACAATACCTGCAACAGAATGGCTATGCCAATCAATATAACTTTCAATGGGAATTTAACCTGATACAAAGCAGCGAGGTAAATGCCTGGTGTATGCCAGGGGGTAAAGTGGCAGTATATAGCGGCCTGTTACCTGTTGCTAATACCGATGCTTATCTGGCCGTTGTAATGGGGCACGAGATCGGGCATGCTATAGCCAGGCACTCTGCCGAACGCATATCCCAGCAAACATTGGCGCAATTTGGTGGTTCACTGGCTGGAATTGCCGTAGCCAAACAGTCACAGGTAATGCAGGGGCTTTTTAGCCAGGCATACGGCGTGGGCACACAAGTAGTTTTATTAAAATACTCCCGTGATCAGGAATCAGAAGCCGACCGCTTAGGATTAACCTTTATGGCCATGGCCGGTTATGATCCGCATGAGGCCGTAGGTTTTTGGCAGCGTATGGCGGCTCAGAACAAAGGTGGCGCTCCACCAGAGCTGCTAAGCACTCACCCTTCTGATGCAACCCGTATCGCAAATATCCAACGCCTTATACCAGAGGCTATGAAATATTATAAAAAGTAATTCAAAAAATAAAAAAGGTCTCATTTTTTCGATGAGACCTTTTTTATTACACCACTCTTCGGTTATACTTGCATTTTTACAACTCACCATGGCTAAACGTCAATTTTTACAGGCACAATGGAAAAACCTGGTGATGCTGAATTACGAGGTTGATCCGCAAATATTAGATAGCTATTTACCACCCGGTACAGTACTTGACCTTTGGCAGGGAAAGGCATTGGTAAGTATGGTTGGTTTTGTATTTGCAAATACCCGTGTGCTGGGCATCAAATGGCCATGGCATGTAAATTTTGAAGAAGTAAACCTGCGTTTTTATGTGAAGCATTTTAACGGTACAGAATGGAAACGCGGTGCCGTTTTTGTAAGCGAGATAGTACCCAAAAGTATGATCGCCCTTATCGCTAATAATCTATATAAAGAACATTACCAGGCTATGCCTATGCGCAGCTCTGTTACTTTAACCCAGGATAACCATACTCAATTTTTATATGAGTGGAAGTTTAAAGGTAAGTGGAATAAATTAGGAGCTACAGCAAGTAATCAATTGCAGGATATTAAACCAGGTAGCGCCGAGGAATTTATTTTTGAGCACTATTGGGGTTACAATAAACTCAATAACACCAGTACCATGGAATATCAGGTTGAGCATATCTCATGGCAAACAGGTGCGGTTAAAGATCATATTTTTGAAGCTGATGTCGCCGGGCTTTACGGCGATGCTTTTGAACCTTATTTAAAAAAAGAACCTGTATCGGTATTTTTTGCTGAGGGCTCGGATATCAAGGTGAGGATAGGGGATAAAATAGTGGTTAGTTCGGAGTCTGAAGTCTAAATTAAAAAATGCGTCATTGCGAGGCACGAAGCAATCTCTATGCTCTACAGAGCGAATTGCTTAAGTGATGATCTTGTATAATTGACCTGCCTATGTAGAGATTGCTTCGTACCTCGCAATGACGTGACGGATAAGAATTACCTATTCCCTCCCCCCAGAACTTCCATAACCGCTTGTGCTTTGAGCAGACATTCCTCATACTCCTTTTCCGGCTCGGCATGGTAAGTAATTGCGCTGCCCGCATGGAACGATAGGTATTGTTTTGCTGAGTTGTACAGGAGGGTACGGATAACCACATTCATATCAAAATCATTATCCGGGCTCAAATAACCTATAGCCCCGGAGTATACCCCTCGTTTGCTGCGCTCATATTGCTCCATCAGTTGCATCGCGCTTATCTTGGGTGCGCCGGTCATGCTGCCCATGGGGAAGGTATTTTTAATGGCTTGTACTGCTGATAAGCCTTCCTGAAGCTCACATACCACGGTTGATATCATTTGATGTACATATTGAAAACTATGTATACCAAATAGTTCTTCGGTTTTAACAGTACCCTGTTTGGCAGAGCGGGTCAGATCATTCCGTACCAGGTCAACTATCATTACGTTTTCCTGCAGCTCTTTAGGATGGTTACGTAGCTGTTGTTTGATCAATTCGTCAGCCTGTACGTCTGTCTCCCTTTTGGCGGTACCTTTTATGGGCTGAGATATCAGTTTAGAGCCTCGTTTGGCCAGGAAACGCTCGGGTGATGCTCCCAGTATATAGTTATCTTTCCACTTAAAAAAGGTGCTGAAAGGATTCGGTGAAACCTTATTCAGTTGTGTAAATATGGCCAGCGGATCTATTATAGTATGTTCGGCAAAAAATTCCTGGCAAAAATTGGTAACATATATATCGCCCCGGTTAATGTGTTCCTGTATGCCCTTTACGGCATCAATATATTCCTGCCGGCTAAAGCGTGGTTTTAATGCTATAGCCGGTTGCTCTTTATGTACGGTTAGCTCCTGTTGATCAATTAGATCAAAAATCTGTTCAGGCTCCTCACTAATGAGCTCTACTTTACCATCCTTAATGATAATAAGATGTAAGGGTGAAAAAAAATAAAGATCCGGAAACTGTAATCCATCCGGATTGGCAGATGATAGCTGTTCTGTTTCGTTCTTGAGGTCATACCCTAAAAAGCCTGCTATCCATCCCGGGTTATTTTGCCGGAAAGTTTCCAGTTGATCAAAAGCGTTCCCGGATTGTGCCGTTATTGCATCCTTTTCCCCGACAGCTATCAGCGTATCAAACTTGCTGTATAGATCATTAAAGCCGTTTGACTCGAGGTAACAAGCCGTATCGAATGAGGAGGCCCATTGTAAGGCTTTTTGTTTAAAGAGGGGAAGATCTTGAACAGGGATAATCACAGGGCAAAAATAACCAACAAAAATAAAAAGGCCGCATAAAGCGGCCTTTTATAAATAACATAACAATTGCCTATACTCCGGATGGTAGATAAAAGATATATGGAATAAAGAACAAGGACAAAAAATTCATGCTCTATGCTCCAAAAATCCTTACTCCAGGATACCGGTATTAATGCATTACCAAGGTTTGTTTCCTGTCGGGTCCTACGGATAGGTATTTTACAGGAACGCCCAATTCTGCCTCTAAATAATCAATATAAGATTGTAGTTTGGCAGGGATCTGGTTTAATTCAGTAATGCCGGTCAGATCTTCTTTCCAGCCGTCAATTTCTTTCAAAATTGGTTCAGGACTTACCGAACAAATATCGTATGGCATGTAATCAATTTTTTCGCCCAGATAGTTGTAGTGCGTACAGGCATATATTTTATCAAAGCCACTCAATACATCAGCTTTGGTCATGACCAGTTGGGTAACGCCATTAAGCATTATAGCGTATTTTAAAGCCGGCAGATCGATCCATCCGGTACGGCGTGGCCTTCCGGTGGTTGCGCCGAACTCATGGCCTGTACGGCGTAATTCTTCGCCTGTTTCGTTCTCCAGTTCGGTAGGGAAGGGGCCACCGCCTACACGTGTGCAATAAGCTTTAAAAATGCCTATCACCTCGCCAATTTGTTGTGGCGCAATACCCAAACCTGTGCAGGCCCCGGCAGCGGTTGTATTTGATGAGGTAACAAAAGGGTATGAGCCAAAATCAATATCCAGCATAGCGCCCTGTGCACCTTCGGCCAGTACTTTTTTACCTTGTTTTATATAGTTATTAACCAGATGTTCAGAGTCAACCAATGGGAATTGACGTAACAGATCAAGGGCTTCAAAAAACGCTGTTTCACGCTCAGAAAAGTCAGCTACTTCTCCGTATAACGCTTGCAGCATAGATACATGCTTGTCAACCAGTTTCTGATAACGTTCCTTAAAATCGGGCAGGGTGATATCACCAATACGCAAGCCGTTACGACCGGTTTTATCCATGTAAGTTGGGCCGATACCTTTTAAGGTAGAACCAATTTTGCCATCGCCCATCTTTTTTTCGTTAGCGGCATCAAGCAACTGGTGTGTTGGTAATATAAGGTGAGCTTTTTTAGCTATCAGCAAATTCTTTTTCGCTAATAGATCGTGCCCGGCATCTTTTAGTTTTTCTAATTCTTTTTTCAGTGTGATCGGATCGATCACCACACCATTACCAATAAGGTTCATGGTGTTCTCAAAAAATATACCTGAAGGAATGGTATTTAAAACAAATTTTTTACCGTCAAATTCCAAAGTATGCCCGGCATTTGGGCCACCCTGGAAACGTGCTATCAGGTCGTAACCTGCGCTAAGCACATCAACAATTTTTCCTTTACCTTCATCGCCCCATTGGAGGCCTAATAATACGTCAACAGCCATTTATGTAAATTCAGAGTATGATA
>Ga0207671_10003232_pt1 | contig 16391 bp, 11 predicted proteins | sample KBSC24metaG_FD_184352 | JGI IMG/M metagenome (GOLD analysis project Ga0207671, IMG submission 184352) | Corn rhizosphere microbial communities from Kellogg Biological Station, Michigan, USA - KBS C2-4 metaG (SPAdes) (version 2) | ecosystem: Host-associated > Plants > Roots > Rhizosphere > Soil... | reverse complement strand
CCGCCTCCGCCCCGACGCGGTGGAGGAAACGGGCCCGATCCCACCGGAGGCCACGGCCTCCACACCCCCGCGATGCACGAGGCACGCGCGGGGCGCCGGCCGCGCTTTCCCTTGTCCCGACTTCAGGGGAGAGGTGCGCCTCCAAATCCTACACTCCGGAAAGCCCCTCCCTGGAAGCGCATCGGGCGAACAGCGCTCCGCGCTGTTCGCCCGATGCGGGGTTGGGGTGGGTCTTGGGTCGCGATACGGGCGCCAAGCCGCGAGAGACTTACGTCACGCGTGCCTCGACCCACCCCCGACCCCTCCCTTCCAGGGAGGGGGGAAGAGACGGCCGGCGCGGGGCATTTCCCCTCCACAACGCTCCGCGTGGCCCCCTCCACCCGGTTTCGCGCCGGGAGATATCTCACACCTCCCACGCCACGATCGACACCGGGAAGTGGAAATGGATCCAGTCCGCATCGCGCCACGCGCCGACCCCGATGCGATCCTCGCCCGATGCGATGTCGGCCTCGAACAGCGCCGTCAGCGCCGGCATGTCGCGCGCGTCGGACAGGGTGTCGAGCCGGGCCTCCAGCCGGTAGAAGTCGATCACCGCCTCGTGCAGCCCGGCCTCGCGCCCGATCCGGCGCAGCTCGTCCAGCGGCAGGGCGCTGGCGTGCGACGGATCGCGCAGCCGCTCCATCGCGTCATAGGCGTCGCGCGTTGCGGGCGAGGGGGTGGCGTCGATCACGACGAGGCGCCCGCCGGGGCGGCACACCCGCTTCATCTCGGCCAGCGCGGCGGCCGGGTCCGGCATGTGGTGGAAGCTGTAGCGCGTCGTCACCCGATCGAAGCGGCCATCCCCGAAGGGCAAGGCGGTCGCGTCGCCGACCTGCCAGGCCAGGTTGGCCAGCCCCGCCGCCGCCTGCCGCGCCTCGGCCTGCGCGATCATCGCCGGGGTGAGGTCGATGCCGGTGACGTGCCGGGCATGGGGCGCCAGCGCGCAGGCGAGGATGCCCGGGCCGCAGGCGACGTCGAGCATGGTCGCGTCCGGGGTCGGCACGCAGGCGCCGATGGTGCGGGCCATGGCCTCGGCCTCGGCATGGAGCGGCAGCTCCGCGAAGGGCTTGGCCCAGCGGGTGAATTGTTCGACGATGCGATGGTTGTGCGCGGTCCCGGTCATGATGCCTCCTCGTTCGGGCATGATCCATAGCCAGCCGCGCCTTGGCCGGCTAACGTCCTGCGGCCATAGTTGAACGGATAACGGCCATGCGCACCCTGGACGGCGACGAGACCCGCGCCATTCTCGAATCCCATGGGCTGGACCGGCCGACCGGGATCGGCTTCGCTTTCCTCGATCCGGCGCGCAACATCTTCTACGACTGGCACGCCCACGATTATCACCAGCTGATCTACGCCGGCGGCGGCCCCACCCAGATCGAGACGGAGAAGGGGCGCCATATCCTGCCGCAGGGGCGCGCCGCCTGGATCCCGGCCGGCACCCGCCACCGCACCCTGATCGCCGCGGCCGAGGGCGCCTCGCTCTATTTCTCCCCCGGGGCGGTGGCGGACCCGTCGTCCCGCGTGCGCATCCTCGTCGCCAGCCCGCTGATGCGCGAGATGATCCTGTTCGCCACGCGGTGGGAGCGGGGCGCCAGCGAGGCCGATCCGCTCGCCGAAAGCTTCCTGCGCACGCTGGCCCTGCTGTGCGGCGAATGGCTGGAGAGCGAATTGCCGCTGTTCCTGCCCGGCGCGGCGCATCCCGCGATCCGCCGCGCGATGGACTATGCCGCCGCCGATCCCGGCGCCGCCACGCAGGCGGGCGCGATCACCGCCGCCGCCGTGTCCGAACGCACCTTCCGCCGGCTGTTCGCGCGGGAGACGGGGCTCGGCTGGCAGGCCTGGCTCACCCAGGCGCGCATCCTGACGGCGATGGGCCTGCTCACCCGGGGCGGCCGGATCACCGACGTCGCGGCCGAGGTCGGCTACGCCTCGCTCAGCGCCTTCGCCAAGGCCTTCGCCCAGCTCACCGGCGAGGCGCCGGCGGCGTTCCGCCAGCGCCACGCGGCGGGCGGCGGGCGGCCGTGAATTGTGGGCACCCCCAATCCTCCCCCGCCAGGGGGAGGTGGCAGGCGAAGCCTGACGGAGGGGGCGGACGGCGGCGCGCTATCGAGGACTCACCGCCGTCCTCCCCCTCCGTCGCCTGCGGCGCGTGCGAGGTCGGATCGCCCCCGGGCGATCCTCGAACATGCGGGGCATGTTCGACCTCGCGCGCTCCCCCTGGCGGGGGAGGATTAGGGAATTACGGCTCGGCGGGGGCGGGGATCTCGAGCCGCTCCAGATCGGCGATCATGCCGGGGCCGGTGGGATGCCAGCCGAGGCGCTGCTGGGTCCGCGTTCCCGACGCCGCCAGATCGCGCGCGGCGAACATGGCGAGCCAGCCGAAATGGGCCGGGGCTTCCTCGGGCGCGATCGACGCCACCGGCAGGCCGAGCCGCGCGCCGAGCACCTCCGCCACGGCCCGCATCGTCACGCCCTCCTCGGCCACGGCATGGTGGATCGCGCCCCGCTCGGCCTTCTCCAGCGCCAGCCGGTAGAGCCGGGCGACGTCGTCGACATGCGCGGCCGGCCAGCGATGGCCGCCGTCGCCGATATAAGCGGACACGCCCTTTTCCTGCGCCATGGCGATGGCGAAGGTGATGAGCCCCTGCCGGCGCGTGTCGTGGACCTGGGGCAAGCGGACCACCGAGACGTTGAGGCCCGCTGCCGCGGCCGCCAAGGCGGTTTCCTCCGAGATGGCGCGGGGAACCTCCGCGGAGGTGACGGTCGGGCTGTCCTCGGTCGCCGGCTGCCCGTTGCGGCCGATCGCCATCGCCGTGCCGGAGGTGACGATGAGCGGCCGGTCCGATCCGGCCAGTGCCCCGGTCAGCGCCTCGATCGCCCGCCGGTCATTCTCGCAATTCTCCGCGAAGCGCGAGAAATCGTGGTTGAAGGCGAGGTGGATCACGCCATCGGCCTGGGCCGCGCCGGCGCGCAGGCTGTCGAGATCCTCGATCGATCCGCGATGGGGCTCGGCGCCGGCCGCCGCCAGCGCCGCCGCGCCCTCCTCGGACCGGGCGAGGCCGAGCACCCGATGCCCGGCCGCCAGCAGCTCCCGGGTGAGCGCGGTGCCGATGAAGCCCGTCGCGCCGGTGATGAATACACGCATGGAAATGCCTCCGTGATTTTGGCGGAGACACAGATGCGCGCCTGTGGCATCCTGTTAAAGTAGTGACCTTATCCTAGTAAAAAGGCTAACAGGATGGGCGAGCCGACCGTCGGCGACAATCCACTCGGCACCTATCTGAAGGATCGGCGGGGCAAGCTCGATCCCATCACCTTCGGCTTCCCGCAGGCGCGCCGGCGCACACCCGGCCTGCGCCGCGAGGAGGTGGCGCAGCGCGCCAACATCAGCCCGACCTGGTATACCTGGCTGGAGCAGGGCCGGGGCGGGGCGCCGTCGGCCGACGTGCTGAACCGCATCGCCTCCGCGCTGATGCTCACCGACCTGGAGCGCGAGCATCTCTTCCTGCTCGGCCTCGGCCATCCGCCCGAGGCGCGCTACCGCAGCGACAGGGGCGTCACCCCGCGCCTGCAGCGCGTGCTCGACGCGCTGGAGCCGAGCCCGGCGCTGATCCGCACCGCGACCTGGGACGTGGTCGCCTGGAACCGCGCGGTGGGGGCCGTGCTGGTCGATTATGCGTCGCTGCCGCCGGGGCAGCGCAACATCCTGCGCGCCATCTTCCTCGATCCGCGGGCGCGCGCCGCCCAATATGACTGGGAGAGCGTCGCCCGCTTCGTGCTGGGCGCCTTCCGCGTCGACGTCGCCCGCGCCGGCGCATCCGAGGACGTGAAGGCGATCGTCGAGGAATTGTGCGGCCTCAGCCCGGAGTTCGAGGCGATGTGGCGGGAGAATGACCTCCACACCCACGGCGAGGGCGTGAAGACGATCCGGCACCCGACGCTGGGCGCGCTCGGTTTCGAATATTCGGCCTTCGCGGTCGATGGCCGGCCGGACCTCAGCATGATCGTCTACAATCCGATCGAGGCGGAGGATATCGAGAGGATCCGGCGGCTGATCGAGGCGCCCGAATAAGCGTGGATCAATCCGGATCATGCGCCTATCGCCGGGGCTTATGGTGGCAAAGCGTGGCGTGACGGAAATCCGGCGGACACCGGAAGCGTGAATCGCGGGGCATCAGCCCGGCGCACGACGGGGGCGGGGGCCTTCCGGTCGCTGCGCATCTTCAACTATCGGATCTGGGCCGGCGGGGCGCTCGTCTCCAATGTCGGCACCTGGATGCAGCGCACCGCGCAGGACTGGCTGGTCCTGACCGAGCTGACCCGCCACAGCGCCTCCGCCGTCGGCGTCGTCATGGCGCTCCAGTTCGGGCCGCAACTGCTGTTCCTGCCCTGGACGGGCTTCGCGGCGGACCGATTCGACCGGCGCCGGCTGCTGATGGCGACGCAGGCGGCGATGGGCGCGCTGGCGCTGCTGCTCGGCCTGCTCACCATCGCCGGGCTGGTCCGCCTCTGGCACGTCTACATCTTCGCCTTCCTGGCCGGATCGGCCTCCGCCTTCGATGCGCCGGCGCGCCAGACCTTCGTGTCGGATCTGGTGGACGAGCAGGATCTCGCCAATGCGGTGGCGCTCAATTCCACCTCGTTCAACGCCGCGCGGATGATCGGCCCCGCCATCGCCGGCCTGTGTATCGCGGCGTGGGGAACGGGCTGGGCCTTCCTGGCGAACGGTTTGTCCTTCTTCGCGGTGCTCGGCTCGCTCGGGCTGATCAGGGCGCGGGACCTGCACCGGTCCGAGCGCGTCACCCGGCGGCGCGGCAATCTGATCGAGGGGCTGCGCTACATTCGTGGCCGGAGCGACCTGCGCGTGCTGATGGTGATGATGCTGCTGATCGGCACCTTCGGCCTCAATTTCCCGATCTTCATCTCGACCATGTCGGTGACGGTCTTCCACATGGGGGCCGGGCGCTACGGCCTGCTGACCTCGGCGATGGCGGTGGGCACCACGATCGGCGCGCTGCTCGCCGCCGGCCGCGAACGCCCGCGCTTCCGGCATCTGGTCGGCGGGGCGTTCTTCTTCGGCACCGGCCTGGCGATCGCGGCCGCGATGCCGAGCTTCTGGGCGTTCGGCGCGCTGCTGGTGCCGGTCGGCATCTCGGCGCTGACCTTCACCAATTCGAGCAACAGCTACACGCAGCTGTCCGTGGATCCGGCGATGCGCGGGCGCGTGATGGCGATCCGGCTGGCGATGCTTTCCGGCGTCACCTTCATCGGCGCCCCGATCGTGGGCACCGTCGCGGATCGGTTCGGCCCGCGCTGGGCGATGGCGCTGGGAGCGGCCAGCTGCCTCGTCGCGGCGCTGATCGGGCTGCGGGAATGGTTCGCGCAAACGCGCCCGCCCATATCGAGCCAGGCGGCCGCCTTGCCGGCCGACGACGAGGTGGAGCCGGCCTGACGGCGCACCGACAGGCGGGAATTTATTCCTGAGCGATATTTGCGGATCGGCCCGTCATGACAATCGCGATGCTGCCGGTCGCTTCGGATATCCTGGCGAAGAACGTCGCGATATTTACGCTTCGCAAATAGTCGGTGGTTATCCCCATGCCGGGAAAGCGAAGGCACGGGGTCATGGTCAGGATCCGTCTGTTCAACGGGGCGAAGGCGTCCGACCCGCGCTATGGCGCGGCCGGCCGGCCGGTTCCGCGCGACGCGTCCGCGCTACACTCCCCCGCCCAGGCGAGCGATGCCCTCGCGCTGCTGCACAATTTCGAGCAGACCGGCCAGGGCTGGTTCTGGGCGACGGACAGCGCCGGCCGCCTGACCTATCTGACCGAGAGCCTGGCGATCTCGCTGGGCGCGGGGGCGGTGGCCGGCTCCGCCTTCACCGATCATTTCGTCCGGTGCGACGACCAGTCGGAAGTCAGCCGGACGCTGCCGTTCATCATGGCCCGGCGGTCGAGCTTCGAGACGCTCATGCTGCGCACGAACCGCCCCGCCGACGGGCGCTGGTGGCTGGTGTCCGGCACCGCGCAGTTCGACGATGCCGGCACCTTCCTCGGCTATCGCGGGTCCGGCATCGACATCACGGAGCAGCGCCGATCGTCGGAGCAGGCGTCACAGCTGGCGATGTACGATGCGCTCACCGGCCTGCCCAACCGGCTGCACATGACGCGCACGCTGGAGGCGGGCCTCGTCGCGCTGCGGCTCCAGAGACGGCCCTGCTCGATCCTCCTCATCGATCTCGATCGGTTCAAGCAGGTCAACGACACGCTGGGCCATCCGGCGGGCGACGCGCTGCTGAAGCAGGTGGCCGAACGCCTGCTCATGATCGTCGGCGACAGGGAGAAGATCTTCCGCCTCGGCGGCGACGAGTTCCAGATCATCCTGTCGGGCAGCGACGATCGCGGCATGCTGGGCCATCTGGCGAACCGGATCATCGCCAGCCTGTCGCAGCCCTATACGATCGCGGGCAGCCGCTGCATCATCGGCGCGTCGATCGGCATCGCCGTGGCACCGGATGACGGTGCCGCCAGCGAGGAGCTGGTTCGCAACGTCGACCTCGCGCTCTATGCCGCCAAGGCCGGCGGGCGCGGGCGGTTCCGCTTCTTCTCGGGGGATATGCTCCAGGCGGCGACGGACCGCCGGCTGCTGGAAGAGGATCTGCGCGACGCCCTCGCCCGGGGCGAGCTGACCCTGCTCTATCAGCCGATCGTCAATGCCCGCACCAATTGCGCCACGGGCGTCGAGGCGCTGATCCGCTGGACCCATCCGGAGCGCGGGCCGATCTCGCCCGCCATCTTCATTCCCATCGCCGAGGAAGCCAATCTGATCGGGCAGATCGGCGAGTGGGTGATCCGCCGCGCCTGCGAGGACGCGGTCCGCTGGCCGGGCGCGCTGCGGGTCGCGGTCAACGTCTCGCCGATCCAGTTCACCAACGAGGCGCTGCCCAGGATCGTGATGTCGGCGCTCGCCGCCTCGGGCCTGCCGGCCGCCCGGCTCGAGCTGGAGCTGACCGAGGGCGTGTTCCTGAGCGAATCGCCCGAGACCGACGGCATGTTCGCCACGCTCAAGCGGATCGGCGTGCGGCTGGCGCTGGACGATTTCGGCACCGGCTATTCGTCGCTCGGCTATCTGAAGACGGCGCCGTTCGACAAGATCAAGATCGACCAGAGCTTCGTGCGCGGCGTGACGGTGCCGGGATCGCGCAACGGGGCGATCATCGCCGCGATCGTGGCGCTGGCCGAGGCGCTCGACATGGAGACGACCGCCGAGGGGATCGAATCCTTCGACCAGCTCGATCTGATCCGCACCCTGCGCGTCAGCCACGTCCAGGGCTATATCTACAGCAAGGCGGTGGATCGCGACGAGATCGCGCGGCGGCTGGAAAGCGGCGACTGGTCGATCGCGCCGTCGGGCCCGGCCCGGCAGCGCAGCGAGCGCCAGTCGATGTACCGCAAGGCGGGGGCGATCCTCGGCAACTTCTATCATGCCGTCACCGTCCGCAATCTGTCCGAGACCGGCGCCCTGATCGAGGGCGTGGTCGAGACCGTGCCGGGCGCGCCGATGATCCTCGATCTCGGCGATGGCCAGCTGGTCGGCGCCACGGTGCGGCGGGTGAACAAGCGCCAGACCGGTGTCGAATTCGGGGCGCCGCTGGTGAATGACGGCAATGGCGGCCTGTGCACCCGCCAGCGGGTGGCGCCGCACCTGCTGGCCGCGGTGGGGCTCGGGACGGCCGCCGCCGACGGCAGGCCGCTCTCGGGCGAGGCGGCTCCGCTGACGGTCGAGCAACTGGCCGAACGACTCGGCATCGGCACGGCGCCGTCGCCGGCCGAGGGAAGCGCCCGGGATGCGGGCGTGCCGGCGCCCTCGGCGACGCCGACCATCGACCAGCTGGCGCGGCGCTACCTCGATCATCTCGGCGGCCGGCATCGCACGTGCCAGATGCATGAGGCGTGGCTGCGCCAATATATCCTGCCGCAGTTCGGGCGCTTCCGCCTCGACGAGATGGCCTATGCGGACATTGGCGGCTGGCTCGGCGCGGTCGCGACGCGCGACGGGCAGGGAACGGTGCTGGCCGATCGGCTTCGCGGCCTGATGGGCTACATGTTCGTGCTGGCGCAGCGCTGGGGCGTGCCGGGGGCCGGGGTCAATCCGCTCGACCGGCGGGCGATCGGCCCCGGCGGGCGCGAACGGCGGCTGACCGCCGACGATGTCGAGCGGCTGTGCCTCGCCGCGCAGGCGAGCCAGAACGTGCATCTGGGCGCGATCGTCTCGCTGCTGCTGCTGACCCGGCTGCGCGTCCGCGAGATTCTGGTCGCGCAGTGGGACGATGTCGATCTCGACAATCGCCAATGGCGCGTCACCGGCGAGGGGGGCGTGGCGGACAGCGTGCCGCTCAGCACGGCGGCCATCCATCTCATCCGCCAGCTGCCGCGCTGGGAGGATTGCGCGCATGTGATCGCCAACCCGCGCACGAAGCGCCCCTATCGCTCGATCTTCCGCAGCTGGGATGCGGCGCGGCGGCGGGCCGGCCTGCCCGGCGTCAGCATGCACGAATTGCGGCGCGGCGCGACGTAGGCGGCTGGCCGGGGTCAGGGCCGGAGAAGCGGGGCCCCCGTCCGCGGGTTGACCAGCGTCACATTCTCGAGCGCCTGGATGCGCCATCCGCCGTCGCGGCGGGTGACCACCGCGAGGATGAGCGTATCGACCTCGTGCGGCCCGGCGGGATGCGCCGCGCCGGCGCGGAGCCGCGACCAGAAATGCAGGATCGCGGCATCATCCGAGATCGGATCGACATCCGGCGGATCGATGGCGAGGGTGGAATCGCTGTAGATGGAGGCATGGATGGGCACGTGCCCCGCGACGATCTGGTCGACGCCGCGCCAATAGGTGCCGAACCGGTTCACGAAGGTCGCATCGGCGTGGAACAATTGCCCGAAGGCCGTCATGTCATGAGCGTTCCACGCCGCCTCGAAGCGGGCCGTGATCCCCGCGGGTGTCGATATCGGGTTCATCCCTCGACGATAGGCCTGCGGGGCCGCCTGGCCAATGGCGGCGGCCCCGCAGGCCCTCAGAACTGGCCATGCAGCCGGAGCCCCAAGACATGCGCCGGCCCGCGGTCGCGATTATAGCCGGGATTGCCGACGATCTGGTAATCGAGGGTGACGTCGATCGGCTTCGACGGCTTCCAGTCGTAATAGAGCTCGCCGATCGCCTCCGCGCCCGGATGCGGCAGCTGGCCGTCGCCGACCAGCACGCCGAGGCCGCCGGCATCGAGATAGCGCTGATGCGCCCGGCTGATGCCGTTGACGACGGCGGCGATCCCGACCGTGTCGCCGGCGCGGCCCCAGCCTTTGCCATTGATCGATGCGCCGGCCGAGACCGTGCGGTCGATGTCGGTGAAGTCGTAGGGTTCGATCTGGCCGTTCGCCATGCCGGCGCGCAGGAAGACGCCGATGCTGTCGCTGACCGCCTGCTCCACATTCACGTCGGCTCCCATGCGCGTGCGGCGCCGGCGGACGGGCGCGGTATCGGGCATCGTCCCCGTCGCCACGGCGAGCGCCAGCGCATCGTCGAACCGGCCGAATTCCCCGCGGTTGCGGAAGACCGTGACCCGGACGGCGCCGTCCCGGCCCGCGATCGTGTGGCGATGCTCGATCTCGGCATCGAGCTGGAACTGCCTGAAACCGGTTTCGAGCGTCTCGCCATTGGGGATCTTCGAGAGGTTGAACGCGCCGAAGCGGAGCGTCCACGGACCTTGATACCATTCGGCCGCGACGCCCGTGGAATAGCCCCAGGCATCGGCCGCATAATCGAAGCTGCCGGCATCGACGACCGCCCAGTTGAGGAAATCCGCCCTCGGATCGTGGGCATATCTGTTGGTGTCGAACACGTCGCCGACGCCGAACTTGCCGACGCTCAGCACGAGGCGATTCGAGGTCGGGCGCGCGGCGAACTTGTTCTGGTCGCCCTCGACCGCCTCCTCGCCCCCGCCGAGATCGATCGTCTGGCGGAAGAACAGGCGCTGGAGCCGGACATACGGATGCTTCTTGCCGACCTTATAGGCCTCCGCGCTCGGAAAGCCGGCGACGCCCAGCGTGTTGGAGAGGCCGAAGCCCTGATCGACCTCGGGATTGACCCAGAGCTCGCCGCCCGCCCAGGGCTGCACGCCGACATAGAGCGTGGCGTCGATCGTCTCCTTCCGCTGGTGCGGCGTCAGGCTGTTCGCACCCCGATAGGGCGACGGGAAGCCGGGCGTGCCCTGCAGGGTGAAGGTTCCCTGGCCATGGACGGCGAGCCAGTCGGGCAGGCCGAGCGTGCCGTCGTCGGCGCGCGCGGGGCCGCCCGACGCCAGGAGGATGGCCGCCAGCAGCGGGGCCTTGAACGGCATCCGGGCGCTCATGCGGGGTCGTCCAGGCTGAAGCGGTCATCCTCTTCGTCATAGGCGAAGATCTCGGCGTAGCGGCCCCAGTGGGTCACCGTCCGCAACGTCTCGCTCGCATAATCGGGCGACATGAAGTCCTCGAGCTCGTCGCGGAAGCGCCGGCCGGGGGCATCGTGCGAGGCGCGCTCGTCGAGGATGCGCCGGATGTGCTGGGCGAGCGGGACATGCGCGAGCAGGGCCTGCTTGAACAGCGCCTTGCGGCTATCGACATCCGCCTGGGCGTACCGTCTTGCCGGGGCCGTCAGTCTGATGTCCGGCCCGGCGAGTTCCGCGAAGCGCAGGAGCTGCAGGGTCTCCGCCATGGGAAACAGCTCGTCGGCCTCCAGCTGGAGGCTGTCGGCGAGCTCGGCCAGGCTGGCGCGGCCGTCGAAGGGCTGGGCGTCGACCTCCTCGATCAGGCCCGCCAAGGCGTTGGTGGAGACGCGCGGCAGCACCATCGCGATGCCGGTGCCCGGAAAGTGGCCGTCCTTCGGTGCCGCCGTGGCGACCGGGCGGGCCGTCATCCGGGCATAGATGTCGTCCACCAGCTGCCGGAAAGCGGGGTCGAGGCGATCGCGCGGCTGCGGCAGCTCGACCTGGATCTCGGCGGCGACGCGGCCGGGATTGGACGAGAAGACGAGAATCCGGTCGCACATCAGCACCGCCTCCTCGATATTGTGGGTGACGATCAGGATCGACTGGATCGGCATCCGCCCCTCGGACCAGAGATCGAGCAGGTCGGTGCGCAGCGTCTCGGCGGTCAGCACGTCGAGCGCCGAGAAGGGCTCGTCCATCAGCAGCAGCGAGGGATTCACGACGATCGCGCGGGCGAGCCCGACACGCTGCCGCATCCCGCCCGACAGCTCCTTGGGATAGGCGTTTTCGAAGCCGTCGAGGCCGATCAGGTCGATCGCGGCGAGCGCCCGGCTGCGCCGCTCCTCGGCCGGCACGCGCTGCGCCTCGAGCCCCAGCTCCACATTCTGGAGCACGGTGAGCCAGGGGAAGAGCGCGAAGGTCTGGAAGACCATCGCGACGGTCGGCTCGGCGCCGTCGTCGCCGGCGACGAGGCGGACCTCGCCTTCGCTCGGACGGAGCAGGCCGGCGATCGAGCGGAGCAGGGTAGACTTGCCCGAGCCCGAACGGCCGAGCAGGCCGACGACCTCGTGGGTGTTGAGGGTCAGGTCGACGGTGTCGAGCACCTGGCCCGCGCCGCTGGTGCGGCCATAATGGTGGCTGACGGCACGGACCTCGACGAGGGGGCGTGCGGCGGCGATGGTGCGGGTGGCCATGGTCAGGGCTCCTCAGGCGAGACGGAGGCGGCGCTCGGCGAAGGCGTACATCGGGCGCCAGACGAGCCGGTTGAAGGCGAGGACGAAGATGGACATCACCGCGACGCCGCAGGCGACCCGCGGATAGTCACCGGCGGCGGTGGCGTCGGCGATGTAGGAACCGAGGCCGAACGCCTCGATATGGCGGTCGCCCCACGAGACGGCCTCGGCGACGATGCTGGCGTTCCAGGAACCGCCGCTCGCCGTCAGCGCGCCGGTCACGTAATAAGGGAAGATCGCCGGGATGACGACGCGCTTCCACCATTGCAGGCCGCTGACGCCGAACATCGAGGCCGCCTCGCGCATGTCGGTCGGGATCACGCTGGCGCCGGCGATGACGTTGAACAGGATATACCATTGGGTGCCGAGGATGATCAGCGGCGACAGCCAGAGGTCGGGGCTGAGATGCCAGCGCACGACCGCGATCACCACGAAGGGGAAGAGCACGTTGGCCGGGAAGGCCGCGAGGAATTGGGCGATGGGCTGCAGGCGCTCCGCCCAGCGCGGCCGCATCCCGATCCAGACGCCGACCGGCACCCAGATCAGGCTGGCGACGGCGATCAGCACCACCACGCGCACCAGCGTGCACAGCGCCGCCAGGACGGCCCGGCCGGCATCCGCCCAGCTCAGCGAACGGCCTACATAGTCGATGACGAGCCATGCGGACGCGAGCACCAGCGCGGCCAGGAACAGCCGCCACAGCCATTCGGCGATCGGGTGCGGTCGCCGGTCGCGGGGGACATCCCTGTGGTGCGCGCCACCGTCGAGCGACATCAGCAGCCGTCCGAAGGCGAAGACCGGCGCCAGAGCCACCGGGAGGAGGCGCGCGCGCCGGAACAAATCATAGGCCCAGGAGCCGGGACGGTCGGCGCTCGCCGTCTGCTCGAAGCGATAGCGATCCGCCCATGCCACGATGGGCCGGAAAAAGAGCTGGTCGTAGAGCAGGATCAGCACCGCCATGGCGCCCACCGCCCAGGCGACCGCCGCGGCGTCCTCGCGGGCGATGGCCAGCGCCAGCCACGAACCGATGCCCGGCAGCGCGACGGTGGTGTTGCCGACCGTGATCGCTTCCGAGGCGACCACGAAGAACCAGCCGCCCGACATCGACATCATGGCGTTCCAGACGAGGCCGGGAATGGCGAAGGGCAGTTCCAGGCGCAGGAAGCGCCGCATCGACGACAGGCCGAAGCCGTGGCAGACCTCCTGCAGGTCGGAAGGGACGGAGCGCAGCGACTGATAGAAGCTGAACGCCATGTTCCAGGCCTGGCTGGTGAAGATGGCGAAGACCGCCGCGCATTCGGCGCCGATCTGCTGGCCCGGGAACAGGCGCAGGAAGAATGTCACCGTGAAGGTCAGGAAGCCGAGGATCGGCACCGACTGGAGGATATCCAGTGCCGGCACGATGATCTGCTCGGCGCGCCGGCTGCGCGCCGCGAGCGTCGCGACGGTCAAGGTGAAGAGGAGGCTGGCGCCGAGCGCGGCGAACATCCGCAGCGTGGTGCGCAGCGCGTAGCCCGGCAGATTCCGGGGGTCGAGCGTCACCGGCTGGACGGAGAGGCGCGACAGCGGCTGCGCCACGTCCGTCAGGCCGCGGACGATGAGGATGCCGGCTGCCGCGAGCAGCAGGAACGTCGCAAGATCGGCCCAGTTCGGCGGCGACGCGCGGAACAGGCGTGAGAAGGAGCGCGCCTGCAGCGGGCGCGCGATCGTGTCGGTCATGAAATCACCTCGGTATCGCCGCTGGCGCACCCGAGGTGAGACGGATCAGTCTCGCTTCGAGAGGGACAGCGGCTCGGGCCGTCGACTACTGTCGCTGGGCATCGTTGCGTTTGTCCCCTTGCTGAGACGGTTCGGCGGCGAGCCTGTTGGCGACTCGACCTGTGTCGCCCTATACCCTAGGGGGGTATGGTATCAAGTACGGGATTTACGATGAGCCACGTCGCCAAGGAAAAGCAGAAGCTGCTCAATCGCCTGAAGCGGCTGAAAGGCCAGCTGGATGCGATCGAGCGGGCCGTGGGATCGGATGCGGAATGCGCGCGCGTGCTGCAGCAGGCGACCGCATGCCGGGGTGCGCTCGACGGTTTCATCGCCGAGGTCATCGAGGATCATATCCGCGAGCATATGATCGACCCGATGGCCGCGCCCGAAGATCCGCGCACGCAGGCGGGCGAAGAGCTTGTGGCGATCGTGCATGCCTATCTGACCTGAACGGCCTGATCGCCAGAATTTAATGACATAAAGATGTCTTTATGTGTGAGTTGACATGCTCGGCGGCGGCGTGTCTAACACACCTGTCGAGGTTCCCCGTGCCGAGAGGCGACGGGGCTAAGACGGGAAGCCGGTGGCGCCTTTCGGGGCGGAGTCCGGCGCTGCCCCCGCAACTGTAAGCGGCGAGCGGCGGCCCCTCATCGTGTCACTGGCGGGCTTCTGCCCGCCGGGAAGGCCGGGGCCGACGTGACGACCCGCAAGCCAGGAGACCTGCCTCGTCGCGATAGAGTTCCACGGGCGGGGTGCCCCGGCGGAGCGTGCGATCGCATCCGTGCCGAGAGTCTCACCGCGTGCGGCCGTGCCCGATCCGATCGCGCGTCCTGATCCGGCCATTTCCGCCCTTCGCAAGGGTGACGGGCCGATGATCGATTGTCTTCCCCACGCCATCGGGCCGCCGCCGCGCTGCGCGCCCGGCTGACACCCCCGCGCGCGCTCACCTTCGAACCTCGCCGCATCCATCACCGGCAAGCGACCATGCTTCGCCGCAGGAGACGATTCATGCCCGTATATTCGGCCAATCCCGGCTTTCCCCGCATCGGCCCGCGCCGCGAGCTCAAGACCCTCACCGAAGCCTATTGGGCCGGCAGGATCGGCAAGGCCGAGCTGCTGGAGAGCGCCGCCGGGCTCCGCGCCGCGACCTGGGCGCGCCAGAAGGCGCTCGGCCTCGACGTCATCCCGTCCAACGATTTCTCCCTCTACGATCAGGTGCTCGATACCTCGGTGATGCTGGGCGCGATCCCCGGCCCCTATCGCGCGCTCGGCGCGGCGGATTCGCTCGACGTCTATTTCGCGATGGCGCGCGGCACCCGCGCCGCGCCCGACGATGCGGGCTGTGCCCATGGCCATGGCAAAGGCGGGGACGTGCCCGCGCTGGAGATGACCAAATGGTTCGACACCAACTACCATTACATGGTGCCGGAGGTCGGGCCGAACCAGGCGTTCGCGCTCTCCTCCGCGAAGCCGGTCGACGAGTTCAGGGAGGCGAAGGCCCTGGGCTATCATACCCGGCCCGTCATCCTCGGCCCGGTGACCTGGCTGCTGCTCGCCAAGTCCAAGCAGGCCGATTTCCGGCCGCTGGCGCTGCTCGACGAACTGCTGCCCGTCTATGTCGAGCTGCTGGGCAAGCTCCAGAATGCCGGCGCCGACTGGGTGCAGATCGATGAGCCGGCCCTCGTGCTGGACCTCGACGACGCGGCGCGGGCCGCGTTCAGGGTGGCCTATCGCCATTTCGCCGACCGGCTGACCGGGCTCAAGCTGATGCTGACCACCTATTTCGGGGCGCTCGGCGACAATCTCGACACCGCGCTCGGCCTGCCGGTCGCCGGTCTCCATGTCGACCTCGTGCGCGCACCCGGCCAGCTCGACGCGGTGCTGGCCGGCGCGCGCGCGGATCAGCTTCTTTCGCTGGGCGTCATCGATGGTCGCAACGTCTGGAAGAGCGACCTGACGGCGATCCTCGACCGGCTGGAGCCGATCGCCGCGGCACGGCGTCGCCTGCTGGTGGCCCCTTCTTGCTCCCTGCTCCACACGCCGATCGACCTGGACCTGGAGACGAAGCTCGATCCGCAGGTGAAGCCGTGGCTCGCCTTCGCGGTGCAGAAGGTCGAGGAACTGACGGTGGTGGCGAAGGCGTTGAACGAGGGGCGCGGCGCGGTCGCCTATCCGCTCGCCGCCAACCGGGAGGCGATCGCCGCGCGCCGGGCTTCGTCGCTCACCAACGATCCGGCGGTTCGTGCGCGTCTCGCCGGCGTGGACGGGGATTGGGGGCGGCGCTCGGCACCCTTCGCCGAGCGGATCGCCCGACAGCAGGCGATCCTGAATCTGCCGTCGCTGCCGACCACCACCATCGGCTCTTTCCCGCAGACCGCCGAGGTGCGGCGCGCCCGGTCCGCCTTCGGCAAGGGCGAGCTGGACGCGGCGCGCTACGACCGGTTCCTCCGCGAAGAGACCGAGCGCGCCGTCCGCTGGCAGGAGGAGATCGGGATCGACGTGCTCGTCCACGGCGAGTTCGAGCGCAACGACATGGTGCAATATTTCGGCGAGCAGCTGTCCGGCTTCGCCTTCACCCGTGCCGGCTGGGTGCAGAGCTACGGCTCGCGCTGCGTGCGGCCGCCGATCATCCATGGCGACGTCGCCCGGCCCAGATCGATGACGGTCGACTGGTGGCGCTATGCGCAGGGCCTCACCGACAGGCCGATGAAGGGCATGCTCACCGGCCCGGTGACGATCCTGCAATGGTCGTTCGTGCGCGACGACCAGCCGCGCCGCGACACCTGCCGCCAGATCGCGCTCGCGATCCGCGACGAGGTGGTCGATCTCGAAGCGGCCGG
>Ga0207671_10003227_pt1 | contig 16407 bp, 17 predicted proteins | sample KBSC24metaG_FD_184352 | JGI IMG/M metagenome (GOLD analysis project Ga0207671, IMG submission 184352) | Corn rhizosphere microbial communities from Kellogg Biological Station, Michigan, USA - KBS C2-4 metaG (SPAdes) (version 2) | ecosystem: Host-associated > Plants > Roots > Rhizosphere > Soil... | reverse complement strand
GGCGGCGGCCCTGGAGGCAGGCCAACTCGAGGTGATCCTGGAGGAGTTCGAAGTGGAACCGGTTCCGGTCCACATGATCCACGTCTCGCGTAATCTGATGCCCATCAAGCTACGGCGTTTCATCGAGTTTGCGGCGCCCAAACTGCGAGAATCACTTGCGGGATTTGGAAAGAAGTGAGCACTGCCGGATAGATCCTGTCGAAGCGCTGGGCACCCGAGTGCACGCAGTCGAGCTGACGCGGCTCTAACCCATATTTCGCCCCTTTTCCCCCTGACCCACACGATGCGCGGTATCCCGTTCGGCAAAGCCTTTCTGGCGGGAATGTTGACGACCCTTTTCTAAGCAACATCCCTTTCAGATGTGGCGAAGTCCTGTTCACGGCGACCGGATTCTGCGACTTGCTGACTCATATTAGAGTACGCCCGGTAGTCGGCCATCAAGGTCGTTGAGTTTGGAGGGAGTAGTTCAATGAGCTCGCAGTCACTTGGCAGTCTCTTTACGCCGATAGAGATCGGGCAGATCACACTCAAACACCGCATCGTGATGCCGGCGATGAGCCGGCTTCGAGCGCATTGGCCCAGCGGAGATGCCAGTAATCTGATGCGCGACTTCTATACACAGCGTGCCTCAGAGGGCGGTCTGATCATTGCCGAAGCGTCGGCAGTGGCGAGTGAAGGACGGTCTTATCACACCGGACCCGGGCTCTTCAGCGATTCGAACGTCGAGACGTGGAAGCGCGTCACCGATGGGATTCACGCCAAAGGTGGGGTGATATTCGCTCAGCTTACCCACGCCGGGCGCGCGACCAGTGTTGCGATCACTCACCTTACCCCGATCACAGCCTCGATCGATCTGCAGTTTGCTTCCAACCCATCCATCGTCGTCTCCGCGCCCACGGGTCTGGTCCCGCCCTCACCTCACCGGGCGCTCGAATCGACAGAAGTTCCGGATATCGTGGATCTATTTCGCGCGGCGGCACAACGTGCCAAGCGAGCTGGCTTCGACGGTGTCGAAATTCTGGCAGCGAATGGCCACCTGGTCGAGCAGTTCCTTCATGACAGCTCAAATAAGCGCACCGATCATTATGGAGGAACCACCGAGAATCGCACTAGATTTCTCATGGAGGTATTTCGAGCTGTCTGCGAAGTTTGGGGCAGCCAACACGTCGGTGTTCGTGTTTCACCCAGCAGCACTTTCAACGGCATGGGGGACAGTAATCCGCGATCGCTCTATCGCGATCTCACGCAACAGCTCAATGATCTAAACCCCGCATACCTTCACGTCATTGAGCCGCGCATCAGTGGAGCCGACACCGTGGCTCCTGGAGAAGAACCTGTTGCTGCGCCGCGGTTGGCGCGCATCTTCAAAGGCCCGGTCATTGCTGCCGGCGGTTTCGAACCTCGTAGTGCCGCGGCTGCCATCAGCGAAGGCGGTGTCGCGCTCGTATCATTCGGGCGCCACTTCACCTCAAACCCGGACCTGCTAAGAAGAATCGCCCGCGGATATCCACTGACGCCTTATGACAGAAGTACATTTTATGCGTTTGACGCTCGTGGCTATACCGACTTTCGCGATTACGGTGCTGACCAACCTCTCGAGCGAAGTACCGGATGATGGGCGTTCTACCGGAAAGAATGCGCCTCAGCGTGTCGCTACCGCATGAGGACCGTAGGAAAATTCGTTGCACGTGAACACCAAGAGATCGATGGTGGCAGTGTATGGGGCAACCGGTTATGCCGGCAGCCTCGTGGTGGCTGAGTTGGTACAACGTGGAATCACGCCAATTGCGATCGCGCGAAATTCCGAGGATCTGGCGGCCGCCAACTTTTCCGGAGTGGAAGTGCTTCGCCGTCGACAAGCGTTCATTGAGGACGCCCGCTCACTGGAGTGGGCGATCGACGCCGCCGACGCGGTCATCAACTGTGCAGGCCCTTTCGGGGATACCGCCTATGCAGTGGCTTCGGCTGCGATCCGCACTGGAATCCATTATCTGGATCTTTGCGCGGAGCAGTCTGTGACGCGCCAGCTCATGGCAAAGATGGCCGGGGCCGCACGCAAAGCGGGCGTCGCAGTGCTGCCATCAGTCGCTTTTTTTGGCGGTCTCGCGGACTTGTTGATCTCGGTCGCCTTGGAAGACTGGGAGGCGGCGGATCTGATCGAGATCCACATTGCACTCGATAACTGGTGTCCGACGGACGCAATGCTTGCCTCCCTCCGACACCCCCGCGCGTTTCAACATGGTGCCGGATCGATAGCTGCGGAAGACGTCGCCGCGGATGCGAATTCGCGGTTTTGGGATTTTCAATATCCATTTGGCCGTCGCAAGATAATTGAAGTGCCGGTGAGCGCGACGGCGCTAATCACACATCACATTCAAGTTGATGCCATTCGAAGTTATATGAGTTGCGGTGCCTTGGATGCCCAGGTGAGAACCATTCCCGAGGGATCGCTAGACTCATCGCCTTCCCAACAATTCGCCATCGAGGTGGCCATGTTCCGCGGCTCGGAGCGCCGACGGGCTGTAGCACTCGGAGACAACATCTACACACTGTCGGCTGCTCTGATCTGCGCAACTGTGCACGATCTGCTCGAGGGCAGGTTCAGCCACCCTGGCGTGCGCGCCCCGAGCGAGATATTCAACGCTCGCGAACTCTTGAGGGCACTTCAACCTGGGCACATCAGCATCCAGGTCCTCAGCAACCAAATTGGCGGCGCTACCCGTCTGAGCCGCGTGCACTGACTGATGTATGCCGCGTCACGTTAGCAAGCTGTGAGGATATGATGTCCGAGAATCCCGAATTCGACTACGAGGCTGCAACGGAGCTGCACAATCGGCTGGCCGAGCAGATCGTCGCGCAAATCGTCGCCGAACCGATCGCCGCGGGCGGCAATCTTGCTGATGTCATGATCCTGTGTGAGAGCGTCTTGTTCGGTGTCATCATGGGCTGCTTCAGCCTTGGAAGCGATGTAAAGGCGTTGGATATAATCGTCGGGCGCGTGAAAGAACGGCTGGCTACAGTTCGAATGGAGGACGTGAAGGCGAGAGGGCACGCCTAGGACAAGCTGTCCTCGTTCATGCTCGCGCCACGCCTAGTGACGTCGCTCGCATTCATCGACCTACAGTCTATCACCTGCGCCTGGTTTCCAGCACCAGCCACTATGTCACCAGCGTCGCCTTCGACTACCCGGAAGACGCTCCACAACTGTGGGAGAGCTGGCGCCAACACAGCGGCAAATCCTTCACAAAGCCCGCAGAGCCGGTCAACCCCGGCAGCACCGCTGACGATCTGCCGGAAATCGCCGTCGAGCGCCTCAACTTCAACTACCGCATCAAAATCGCCAAGGGCAAACCCACATTCAAACCCGAACATGCCATGGACGACGGCTACCACACCTACATCACCATGAACGAGGACATGCCCCAGCGAGAGGCCCCCGTCCTCATCGGCATCAACGCCGACGGCCAGGACCAGATGATCAACTACCGCCTCAAAAGCAACATGTATGTCATTGACGGTACCTTCAACAGGATTGCACTGCTGTCCGGCGTCGGCCGCCGGCAACAGCGGATCGAGCTCACCCGCCTGCCATGCAGCCAGCAAGGCCCCCTAGCCATGTGCTGGGACAACCCATGATCAAGGACCGATCTGCGTTGTCCACTCGAGCCGGGCACTCCTCGGAGATGCCAGGTCACAGTGCCAATTGTGCTCTCCGAGCCCGTTCCTTCCGCGAGGTCCGCAATAATCCCGTGCGCGGCGGCAGCTAGAGTATGGAGCGCGCACGCCCGGACACGATCCTCGCTTCCAACACCTCGTCCCTGTCAATCTCGCAGATGGCCGGCGCGCTGCAGCGGCCCGAGAATTTCGTCGGCATGCATTTCTTCAATCCGGTGCCGCTGATGCCGCTCGTCGAGGTGGTACGTGGCGAGAAAACGAGCGACCGGGCGGCGGCCACTACGGCGGCCTACGCGCACGCGCTCGGAAAGACGCCGATTGTTGTAAAGGAGTGCCCCGGATTCCTGGTTAATCGGATTCTCACTCCGTATTTTCTCGGCTGCCTGCAGGCCATCCACGCCGGGGCGGACTACCGTGAGATCGATCGTGTCATGGAGGAGTTCGGCTGGCCGATGGGACCGGCGTATCTACAGGACGTAGTAGGGATGGACACGCTCCTGCATGTGCTCGACACGATCAGCGCGGGTTTTGCGCCACGTATGCAACTCGACTTTCCGCACGCGGTCCGATTGTTCGTCGACCGAGGCCGCCTCGGTCAGAAAAGCGGTGTTGGTTTCTACCGCTATGAGACCGATCCGAAGGGCCGTCCCCGCAAGTCAGTCGATCCTGACACCGCGGCGTTGCTCGCCTCGGTCCAGCCCAACGGCCCCCGCAACTTCACCGCTGAAGAGCTGCGCGAACGGCTGATGTTGCCAATGATCATCGAAGCCATTCGCTGCCTGGAGGAAGGCATTGTCGGATCGGCCGCCGAGGTGGACCTGAGTCTGATTCTCGGTCTCGGTTTCCCGCGCTACACAGGCGGACCGCTGAAGTATGCCGACTGGTTGGGAATGAACTACCTGCTCGCCCGGGCCGACCAGTTTGCATCGCTCGGCCCGCTCTATGCGGCGACGGAAGGCATGCGACAGGCCGCTCGCACGGGACGCACTTTCTACTGAGTGCGTTCCTCATTGGGGGGGGCCAGCGCGATCGAGCGATGCAGTACTTTTCACGCTCAACCAACCGCCTCGATCGAACTGAATCAACTCAGCGCCAGACCGGCAAATATCGGTCCACCGGCTATCGGAACGGATTGATGATCACAACGCCGCCGACATCTCTCCCGTGATCCATGTCTTCCGAATACAACTGTTTGCAGCCCAGCGCCCGCGCTGCCGCAACCACCGCGCTGTCCCAGTAGGAGAAGCCGTGTTTGGCTTTTATCTCCAGAGCGTCCATGAGGACCGGGACGGTAATATCCTGGACGGAAAAGCGAAGCCACGTGCAAATCAGGCGAGTGGCGACTTCGTGGGTTAACCGATCAGGGCGAGTCGCTCGCGTGGCCTGTACGAAGAACTCCTGGAGGACTTGGACGGATACACCGCCGCGGTCGTCATCCAGTAGCTCGATCGCCCGATCCCGTTTGGCTGCCTCGTCAGGAGCGCTGCTGATGGAGTACAGCAGGATGTTCGTATCCAGGAAGTGGCGTGCGTTCACAACCGACGATCGTGGAGGTCGTCTCGCGAAATCTTGTCTGAGGCACGGAACGCGGTAATGCGGGTCCGAATCTCCCGCTCTTCGCGCTTCAAGCGCTCTAAGCGATGCGGGCAAATCTTCCGCCACGGGATCGGCCTGGGGTACTGCAGTCGTGACATCACCGTGGACATCCGCGGCCTCATCGAGGCCCCCACCGTCCAACATCACGCGGGTCTCACCAACCCGGTGGAAGTCGGTCAGCTCCTGCGGGACATTGATTACTACACGGGTCGGCGCCAGACGGTTCTTGCCCTGCGACTCGGTACCCTCACCTTCGCCCGGCCGAAAGAGCTCAGACAGGCAGAGCGCGCGGCCTTTGACCTCGACGCCGGCGAATGGCGCGTCTCTCGAACCATCATGAAGATGAAGGTCGAGCACGTCATCCCGCTGAGCCGCCAAGCCATCCAGGTCGTCCGAGAAGCCCTCGCACTCTTGCAAGGCAGTCGGTGGCTGTTTCCCTGCCTGGGCGACCCCCCGAGCGGCCGATGTCAGAAAACACCATCAACGATGCACTACGCCGGATGGGCTACTCCAATGACGAGATGACCGGCCAGGGCGTGCGCACCATGGCCTCCACCTTGTTGAACGAACAGGGCTGGCCTGCGGATGCCATTGAGAAGCAGCTCTCGCACATCGAAGAGAATAAGGTTCGGGGCGCCTACAACCAGGCGAAGTACCTGCCGGTCCGCCGGCGGATGATGCAGTTCTGGGCGGATTACTTGGATGAGCTCCGCAAAGGCAACACGGCGTCGGTGAAAGAGTTCGAGGCGATTGCTGCGAGCCATTGCGGGCCGCGGGCGATCGAGCAGACCCTCCGTACTGAGCGGATGCCGCCTCCGATGACGAAAGCAACGCTATTGCCCGACAATTCACTGGAGTTTGCGTCTTGTTTTCGCTTCTCCATCGAACTAACGGGACTTTCACGAGCAACGACCTACCGGTATGAGGGTCGTGGCAAATTTCCAGCTCGGCGCCAGATGGGACCTAACAGCGTGCGTTGGAACAGCGAAGAAGTTGTTGAATGGATGAAAAGCCGTCCTCCAATCGTTAAACGGATCGATGTTGGAACCGGATTTGGGCGACCGCTTTACAGCAAACCCTGAATGTTAGCGCAAAACAACTTGGCCGGTGATCTCTTCATTTGATGACACCTGTGTTCTGATTCACCCATCCACTCCTTTCACCCAACACCGTGTAACCGCTAGGCAGGCTCGCCGAGGTGACTCCAACACGAAATGTATTCCATCGCGCATCAGTCAAGCGTGCTCCGACCCGTGCGAGATCTCTCCGCGACGCTCGGCGATCAACGCCACCCGGGAAGCAGTTCTACGTATGCTGAAAATTATGACGACGGCGGTACTCATATTGGAATCGCTGTAGAGACAGAGAATCTTTTTGCGTGCTCGATCGCCCAATCGAGCCTATCGGCTCCGAAGTACATCTCACCATGGACTACAAATATGGGCGCACCGAAGATACCGGCTGATGCCGCGTCAGTCGTGAGCTGAACCAGTTTGTTAGCTATTTCCTCACTCTCAGCGAGACCCCAAAGTTGCTCTGCAGGAATATTCAACTCTTGCACAAGTGAGATGCGTCCTTCGCGCGAGACTACATCCCGTGGGCGTCTCCAGAGAGCATCGAATACGGCCGAATGGTATGCCGGAAAATAACCCAGCTGCTGCGCGGCTAGCGCACCAAAGATGAACAACCGGCTTTTCAGCGCGCCCGCTTGCAATGCCGCCCAATAGGGCTTGTTCACGTTCAGCGGCACAGAATGCCGTTGCGCACAGCGCGCCATATCTCGTTGCACATACGCAAATTTCGCAGGACTGTTTGGGGTAAGTTGATTGTTCACTCGATCCATCAGCTCCGGGAGGGACACCGGACGGTAATCAATCTCGAAATTCTGCCTCTGCAACAGCGCGTTGGCCAAATACGCATAGGGGCTGTAGTAGTCGAAGTAAAATTGAATCATCGTCATGTATTAGCTCGTCACGGGTCATCGGACCGGGGAGGTACCCAGTCAGATTAATCCGGACGGACCGCATGACCGTCATCTCCAAACGAACTTTGCGTGGGCCTAAACCGAACCCGACCCACTAGGAGAGCGACCAAAGCGGTCCCGAAATGCGCGCGCAAAGTAATTGTAATCCCGGAAGCCACTCGCATAGGCCAAAAGACTCAATGGCTGGCCGGTGTCGAGGCGCTGGCGTTCGTCGATGAGTCGCCGCGCGTGATCGAGGCGAAGCGACAACATGAATTGGGTGCATGTCAACCCACGACTCGCAAACAGCATTTGCAAATAGCGTTGCGAGATTCTGCCGGCAACAGCGACTTCGCGCGACCCAATGTTAGGATCGGTGTAGGAATTTCTGATGAATTCACAGATACGCAAAAACAGGCCGTGAGTGTGCGCATCGTCCACCGACGGGGCGGAGTTCGCAAAGAGCGCCCCCAACATGGCGTAGACAGCGGTACGAAGGTGAGATTCGCTTCCCTCTTGTGGGGTTTCACACTCTTGAAATGATTCACAAACGAGGCGCACAAAGGCCCGGCTCACAGGCCTGGTACCTTCAGCAAGCACGCCGGATCGCGGCTCGAACCCCAAATGCGCCATTAGAGTCTGGCGAGGCACTTGAACAGCGAGCCATCGGACGGTTCCAGTGCCGTCGACATTGATCGTCGCCGGTCTTGCTTTATCCATGAGGACGATATCGCCGGCATTGACGACGACTGCTCGGTCACCGGCGGTGAACGTCGATCGACCCGACAAGTTAATTACAGCAGCATAATGGTCAACGCTGTCAGCGCGAACGTGGCGCGATGTGCGCACCATTTGTCCGACGTTAAAGCCGCAATCGGCTACCGGCAATCCGAACAGGTCTCGAGCATGAACCCAACCTGAAAACACCTCAGGCTGGCGGCTACCGAGATCAAACTGAAAGCAGGCTGAGGCGAAGGTCTCGAGATATTCCTCGAAGCTCAACAATACAGCCGGCGGAGCGCTTGGCGGTGACAAGAGAGACTCTCGTAAAAAGTCCGGAATATCCACCGACGGCACCCATCGCGCAATCTCTCGCTTGCGAGAGCATAGCTTCGGCTACCTGGCTGCGATCAGATCGTCACACCCGCGTTGAAGGTAATATTGTATGGAATAGATTGGCGATGACGCGCGCACGCGTTAGACAAAGACCGCTCGGCTCCTACTCAACACCGACGAGTGTGTCCAGACGCGAGGTGGACGGCGCCCGCCCGAAGGGTTGGTCCACCGAGAAGCCTGGGAATTGGACATCTCATACTCCAGTTGGAGTCATTGAATGCTCACCGGGGACTGCTGTTGAAGGCAATGAGCGTGCCGTTGAGCAAGCACAATCGCCGCGTGCTCGGCTTTGGCAAACTCGCCTGCTGGGTCCACGGTGAGAAGGCTCGGTTGAAATCGAATCTCGTCGATATCGACGATTCCAGTCTGATTCAGCCACGAGCGCAAATAGGTGGAGTGAAAGTCCTCCCCGAATGCAGGCGCAGGAAATCGCTCTGAAAAGATTCCTGCTGTGAGCACCAAGGTGGCCTGCTTGTTACGCAGAAGCCCGAAGAAACCAGACTCAGGCCTTAGCCCGAACGTCAGCCCAGGCTGGTGGATGAGATCGATATAATGTTTGAGACGATAGGGTATGCTGTTGTTCCACATCGGCACAGCCAGAAGATACCGATCTGCCCCGGTAAATCGTTCACTGAGCCTGACGATTTCGTTCCACGCCGCCTTCTGCAATGAATTATGGGGCCGGCCGGTCATGACATTCTCCTTGGCCGTCACTCGGATGGCATCAAAAGGCGGAAGATCCTCATTCCAAAGGTTCACCCGATCGACTTGCACAGCGGAGTCCTGTGTTCGCAGCTCCTTCAAATAGGCATCGGCGATCCGGATTGAGTCGGAATCTCTGACAGGTGGGGAGGCTTCGATGAAGAACAGCTTGGTCATGTGTATGCTTCTCAATTGAATGCGGTTCGAGGTGGCGCATCGCTTATGAGCCCTCGTCGGCCGCCACGGGCCCGTAGCAACTCTTAGTTCAATACAGGGATGAGGTTAGCCACAGTGGTGTCGATGCGAGCAAGACGACTCGTATCCTAGTGACCAGATGTGCATCGGTCCTTTACGTTGGCCAACTGACATGCATGGAGCCCACACGGCGAATTCCGCTGTGGCCGTGGACCACTGGGGGATTTCCCGCCAATCGCAGCTGTGGAAGACGGGACAAGACGGCAGCGAGAGTTTCTTCGAGTTCAGCCCGCGCGAGGGCTTCCCCTAGACATCGATGGGCCCCAGCACCGAATACCGGGTGCAGTCGCGGATGGTCGGTGCGACGAATATCGAAGATGTCCGGCTCGTGATATAGGTCAGGGTCCCGCATGGCCGAGAGTGTCGAGAGACTGAGAACTGAGTTGCTGGGAATGATGTATTGATCGAGCGCGATATCCTCCACCGTCACGCGGGAAATCGATCCTCCAACCGGCTCGAACCGCAGGGCCTCGGAAACGGCGCCCGGAATGAGGGCCTCGTCGGTGCGCACGGCATCCCACTGTTCGCGGTGCTGCAGAAGCAGTGCAACCTGCACGGCCATGGCACCGCGGGTCGTATCGATCCCGCCCACAATCACGGTAAGAATCTGCGCCAATATTTCGGCAGCGCTGAGCGTTCCGTCCCGCTCCGCTGTCGCAACGAACGACGATAGAAACTCATCGCAGGGGGCTTCACGGCGGGCATCTAACAGCTTGCGCATATACCGCGCGAGTTCCATGGCGGCTGTCTGGATACCCGGTATTTCCGCAGGCAGAAAGGAAAAGCCAAAGTAGCGGGATAGGCTGTGGACCCAATGTGTGAAGCGCGGAATGTCGAGCTCCGGAAGGCCAAGGATCATGCAAATAAGATGTGCTGGTATCACGGCGCAGAAGTCATCCGTGAAACTCATCGCGCCGGAGGAAAAGTGGCGATCAATGAGCGCATCGGCGACAGAGCGAATCTTCGGCCTCAGCGCGTCAATGAGCTTAAAGGCAACAGCCCGCGACATCGGCAGCCGTAAGCGGCGATGATCCTGCCCATTGGAATAAAGCATCGACTTGCTGAATATCTCGAAGATCGGTCCCTCAGTGATGCCCCGCGCGCGCAGCACCTCAGTCTCGCTCTTGCGAATACGAGGATCGGTGGCGAGCTGCTGGACGTCGCGACCCCGGATGGCAATGTAACTGCCGCCTTCACGCCGGATCACCGGTGTTATCGGGCGCAGGCGGCGGTAGATGCCGTGCGGATCCTCATCGATCTCAGCTTGGGAAAGTGTGGGCGGTTCTGGCGAGCGGTATTGTTCGTCCTTCAGTGATCTCATGATCGGGTATTCCTCATCACATCCATGTCCTGTCAAGAACTTCGGTCTGCATATGCGCTCGAGGATGCATCGCTGCTAACTTAGAACTCGTTATCGCGACTCGCTTGCGCAGAACTCTGAAAGTTGACGCTGATCCGGGCTGCTGTGATTCCGGGCTCTTTCGGTACGCAGTGCACCCAGTCTTGCTGCGAACGTCCGCCCATCACAATCAGGTCGCCAGATCCAGGCTTGAATGTAATCGAGCGGCCAGCGTTGCGGGGTTTGATCAGAAAGCGCCTCGTGGCGCCAAGTGTCAGTACTGGCACGATGCATTCGGGCCGTCGACAGGAAAAATGATCTCGATGCCAGCCCGTGCTGTCTTGTCCATTACGGTATAAGTTCATCCAAAGGCTGTCGTAAAGAACACTGTAGTGTTTGGAAAGCGCTTGTACTGCATTGAGTAACGCATTTTCCGGTATGTTACTCAAATTCCTGTATTCCGCTGTCATACGTGGCTCACGAAATGTCCGGTTGAACATCTTGCGATCATGCTCGCGCCAAGGAACGCTCCTCTTCATACTCTCGAACAGCACGTAAGAGCCTGACATCCAGCCTGGCACGACCTCGACCCACGAGTGAGCATCGATTGGCACTCGCTTGGCCGTTGAGAAGGAGGTATCAACAGAAACTCTGGGTGCCGCGCTTGCGAAAAGATCCTCCTGAGTCTGCAACGTCACTACCCTCCTTTCTAACCGGGTAAGTTGTTTCCGGCCCTGGCGCCGCGCCCAGAGAGGTACGCGATAATTGCCGCGAGCTGGATGATGGCGGCCGCGAGAAACATTATCCGATCCGAACAAACCTGTCGAAGCAGCCCAAATAGCGCCGGAGCGATGGCGTACGCGCCCTGCGAAATGCCGATGATCAGCGCGACGACGCGGGTGGCTTCCCGGCTTGGGAACTCGAGGTTGGCGATGACCGGCGGGACCGAGATCGCATTGCCGACACCGAACCCGAAGAGCACCACGCCGCAGATCAGAAGTGAAGCGCTGGCTCCCTCGGCGAGAACCAAGAGCCCGCAGCCGGCGGCCTGGGCCAGGAGGCTCAGCGAGGCAATAACGCGCCAATCGGACGTGCCTGACGCTCGCCAACCAACAATAAGGCGACCAATGACCGCAGCTACACCAGATAGGCCAGCTGCCAAACCCGCACCCTGCGTGCCGAGCGTGGGTGTAAGCACCGAAATGAGCTCGGCGACGAGCCCGGTCTGTGCGAAAAGCGCCAGAGTTATTCCGACACACAAGGTCAGAAATGCGCGATCGCGAGATAACACGTGCGCAGCCGCAGGAGCCTCTAGCGCCGGAACCGCAGTGGCGAGTGAAGGGCTGTTGTGGTACGGCTCTCCGTCAGGCTCTTGGTGGGTGCTTTCGGGTGTCTGACCAAGAATTAGGGTGGCCAGCGCACCGAGTGTGGCTACCATTGCCGTCCCGACCACCAGGGTCGCGCCGAAGAAGTCCAGCCTGTCGATCAAGACGATCCAGAGGGGAGAGAAAATCACACCTCCTACGCTGCCGCCGTTGAATGCCACACCAAGCGCCAAGGGACGCTTTGCCACGAACCACGGAGCAACGATGGCGTTGACAGTGACCGCACCGAGAGCGGACCATCCGGCGCCCGTGAGAAGCGCGGCACCATAGAGCTGCCAAGGGGCTTGCGCTAGCGCCCAACCTACAACTCCTCCTGCCATAACAATGCTGGCGGCGAGGGTAACGAGGGGAAGTCCGAAGCGCCGGTAGATAGCCGGAAGGTTTGGGATGACGGCCAGGCCGATCAGGAAGTGTAAAGTCACCGCTCCCGACACGAGTGCGATTGGCCAGCCGCGCGATTGGCGAACAATCTCCAAATAGACAGCGGGCCCATAGAAACCGGTACCCCAGCCAAAGACCGCCACGGTGAAGGCCGCCGCGACGACGCGCCAACCGTAGAAACTCTCACTGCGGCTCGCAGGGCCTGCCTCATCTGACCGATGGATCAGCTGACCGACAGGCTCGCGCGAGCCTGACGCCAGACTTGCGACCGCGGTTGAAGAGGTTTCGGTCGGCAGGACTTTCATACGAGTTTCGCGATTGGCCACATAAGGTCACCGGCAGCCCTACCCCATCCATAAGTAGACGAGCACACCGTGCGGGCCGGCAAAAGCGTGGCTGGAAGGCCAGGAATCGAGAGGAAGGCCGCTTGCTCGGACCGGTTACTTCCTCTCGCATCCTCATCTTCGAAGGTCACTGGAGCGCGCAGCGACATCAGAACATCGTGTTGTCGTTTTTAGACGTGTCGGGGATCGCTTGAACAACATCCCAGTGCTCTACGAGCTTACCGTCCTTCACACGGAAAAAGTCGACGCTAATGTCGCCGTTTTTGCTGATCAAGCCCGTCCAGTGCGCGTGTACGGCGACGATATCGCCGTCAGCGATCACGCGTCTAATATCGCCCTTCGCGTGGGGAAAGGTTTTCAGAAAACCGTTGATGTAATTGCGCAGACCCTCCACGCCATCTTCAGCGGCAGGGGTATGTTGGATATAGGTGTCACCGACATAACGAGTGATCGCACCCTCGACGTCTCCGTCGAAATGCGCCTCCCTGTAGAAGGCTACGACGACCTTCTTGTTCTTTTCCTGAACGCTTCCGGCAATGGTCATTATCTGATCCTCGAATTTGTGCGAAGTGAGTTGGGCAGCTGCCGCTGCGCCTTTGTATTACCGACCAATCGACATCCGGACGCGTCGGCCGGCTGTGCCGCCGGCCGGTACGCGCTTCGTTGAGCCGCGACAGCGAAAGATCCGTACCTCAGGCTGCCTGGTTGAGCACGGCGATGAACTTCTTGGCCAGTTCGTGGTCCGACATCGGATTTTGGGCGGTCACCAACTCGCGGTCCCGGATCACATGAGGCACGAAATCGGCCTCGGTCGTGATAACCGTACCGCCAGCTGCTTCCAGCGCATCGGGCATGTTGAAGTAGAGCTTGGCGTGGAAAACATTGTCTTCGGCGAACTTCTCCTCGCTGCGCGAGAACACGGTCATACGGTAGCCGGCATACTGCCAACCCTTGGCCAGTTTGGCGGCCTTACTGTTGTCGCCTGCGATCAATGCTGAGCGGAACTCCCGCGCGTTGTCCATCGCGGCCAGGATTGCCATCGGCCCGTGACAGATAGCGGCTGTCGGCTTGTTCTTCTCATGGAAGTGCCGAAGCACCTCACGCACGTGAGGATCCTGCATCACGTCAACCACCGGCGCGTGACCGCCCGGGAAGAAGACGCCAGCGAAGCGGTCGAGTCCGGAATCGATCACGGACCGCACTGTCCGGACTCGGTTCATGGCGGGATCATTGTTGAAGAAGTCCCTCGCGCGGGTGCGGGCTGTGTTGTCGTTGGCGAAGTAAATCAGCGCATCGGAGTCTTTATCCATATGCGGCTTTTCGCCAGTCGGGGTGGCAAGAACGAAATCGTAGCCTGCGGCGACAAGTGCCATTAGCGGCACAGCTGTTTCATTCAGAAACTGTCCGATCGTAATCGTGCCGCCTCCCTTCGCTTCGAGTTGAGTGGCGTTGGAGCCAACCACAAGTATTGTACCTTTGCTCATAAATGCTCCTGTGATGAGTTGGAAAGCTATCTACGCTTTCGTTCTAAGCAATGCGCGATGGACGGAAACCGGTGTTCCGTCGGCGCAACCCCGTAGAAGCCGATCCCTTCGGATATCCGGCTGGAGTCAGGCCGTCGCGACCGCGACGGCCCGGTGAGACTCTAAGTTGGTGCAGGCCGCTTCGGTCATTCCGTCACGGGAGGAATTTGAGCATCGAACTTCGAGCTTTGGACAATGAAGATCTCGCACGGGGTTTTGGAATAGCAGGCCGTGATGTGAGCCTGTTTCCCCACCTGGTACCAGTAGGAGCCCGGCGCGAGTTTGATCGGCTTTTCACCCGGCTGATAGTTCGCCACTTCGCCCTTGAGCACCACGGCATAATAGTCATAAGTGTGCGTATGCAGAGGGCTGACGAAGCCGGGCGTGAAAGTGAAGAACGAGCCGTGTCTGCCGGTGGTCATGTTGCCGTAAACATCAGCGAACTCGATTTTGGTCTTACCGTCTACGCCTCGCGCTCCGGTGTCGCTGAACTTCAGTTGACTCGCGGGTATGGAGATCGATTTGCCACCCGGTGGATACGCGCTGAGCTCTTCAGCCTGCGCCGATGCTGCTACGAGTATGGTTGCTCCAACCAACAGGGCTCGCAGTCTCTCGATTTTCATCTTCGTTCCTATTCCTTCTGGATGCTTTTTGAAATGCTTCATTGGAGCGCCACACAGCGCTCTTTGCTCGAAAGTGTTGTCTCAGGTCCTCGCGGCCTCAATCATCCGGCGAACGGTTTCCTCCGTGGTCCACATGGCATTTGCCATGAACCGCCAGTTGATCATCGCGGCGTCATAACCGGCACCCTCTTCGTTCGATGCGGCCGCGACCGCATCGCGCACCATGACGACTTCAAAGCCGTTCTGGATGAGGTTGCGCATGTGATCCTCGAGGCAGAGGTTCGCAACCGGTCCCGCCATGATAACTTTCTCGATTTTTCGCCGCCGCAGGAGCAATACCAGATCGCTCGTCGGAGCATAGGAGACGTGGCGAGACGTGATGGTCGTTTCGCTATCTTCCATGTACTTCCTGAAACGATCGGGAATGTCGGCCCCCGAGCCTTTGAAGTTGTTGAAATGGAGCGTGCTCTCGCGAGCTACAACCCCGCCGTGAAGAGCGAGGTGCTCCATGGGACCGAGCCCGGTCTTGCCCTTGTGGTCATGCGGAAAGAAGTAGTGCGGCGACATGAACACCGGAAAATTGTGGAGCTTGCAGGTCTTCAGCAGGCTCTCGAGACGCGCATTCACGTCGTTGCGCTTCATGAGCTCCTCGATCATGACGTAATACTTGCCGCCTTCAGTGAGGAAATCGTTCTGGATATCGACCAGTACGAGCGCGGTGCGATCCTTGTCGATCTGCATATCGACCTTGTGCTCGAACAACATTTGAGTTCCTTTCCATCAACAAAATTAATAATGCGCTTGCATGTCGGTCGACATGCCGCGCAGAAGTGTGCCGCTCAGCGTCGTCAGCGGCGCTCGGGCGGCTATAAGACCACGCCACCCGAGCCAATCGCTACCAGAAACTTAAGATGTGCGGATTAACCGCCGCCGGCCGGACCGGGTTGTAACGGAGGCTCGTGTTCTCCCGTGTGCGGGGAGCATCTCGGGTCGCAACTGATCATCTACTGCAAACAGTGGGTGCGACGGCAACTCGTCGATTCGACCTCGGCCACTTTTTGTCAACCGATCACCCCTACTCATGCCTTCCCACAACATCCAACACTGTATCCGGCGCCATTGGACGGATTGACACTCTGTGAAACGCACCTTATGGTGAAAATGGCCCAGTCACATTGCATCATCTATCAGCCACTCGAAGGATGGCCAACATGAATCAAGTCTCTTCGCGGCCAGTGACCGAATCAGATTACGAGCAGAGTGCTTCCACCCCAGGTATCCGCCCCTGGAGAGGGGCCGCTGTGTTGGTCGGGCTCGTTGTGGTGGCTGCGTTCGGTTGCCGACTGTACGGCTCGCGAACCACTGCCGTTGTCGATGCGGCCCCTCCGGCAGTGGCAGTCAGTGAGCCACTGCAGAGGAACATAGAGTCACGCTTGGGGTTCCTCGGACAATTCTCGGCGGTGCAACGCGTTGAGCTGCGCGCGCAAGTCGGCGGTACGCTCACA
>Ga0207671_10003221_pt1 | contig 16417 bp, 15 predicted proteins | sample KBSC24metaG_FD_184352 | JGI IMG/M metagenome (GOLD analysis project Ga0207671, IMG submission 184352) | Corn rhizosphere microbial communities from Kellogg Biological Station, Michigan, USA - KBS C2-4 metaG (SPAdes) (version 2) | ecosystem: Host-associated > Plants > Roots > Rhizosphere > Soil... | reverse complement strand
GGTTTGTACGTCCGGGGGCTGTTCGCATCTCATCAAATTTATCAGGCAGTATCCAAAACGTAGCTTTCAAAAACTCAGATGGCAGCAAGGTGCTGGTAGCCCTGAACAACGGATCATCAGCCGTTAGCTTTAAGGTAAAATGGGGGGCAGAATCTTTTACTTATAGCCTGGCAGCCGGCGCAGTGGCCACATTCAAATGGTCAGGCACGCAATCAACCGGTGGAGGAACCGGAGCGCCGATAGGCTCCAATATCACGCTTAAAGGGTTTAACAATCAATACGTAAGCAGCGAAAATGGCACGCAAGCCATGAACTGTAACCGCCCAACCGCATCGGCATGGGAAACATTTACGGTAGTTGATGCCGGCGCAGGTAAAATCGCGCTGCAAGCAATGGGTAAATATGTATCCTCCGAAAACGGAACCCAAGCCATTACCTGTAACCGTACTTCTATTTCTGATACCGAAAAGTTTGACTGGATAACAACTACCGATGGCAAAGTTACCCTGCGAGGGAACAACAACAAATTCATATCCAGCGAAAACGGCACACAAGCCATGACCTGTACCCGCGCTACAGCCAGCGGGTGGGAAGCTTTTGGCGTAAACCAATAAAACTTATAAACTAACTATTAACATACCTATCTTATGAAATCATTTTTTAACATCTCCAAAGGAACCCTGGCAGCCATGGCTCTCCTGGCACTCACCGCATCCTGTAAAAAGGATCTCAACAAACCAGCCGCTTCACCGGCAGCCCCAACGGAGGTAAGCACGCCAAGGGCGGGCACACTGTTATGGTCTGATGACTTCAATGGCACCAGCGTAAACACTAATAACTGGAACATTATCAATGGCAATCCTGGCGTAAATAATGAAAAGGAGTTTTACCAATCGTCTAACATTACGGTGTCAGGAGGTTTCTTGAATATTACCGCACGTAAACAAACTGTTGGCGGGCAGCCCTATACTTCGGGTAAGTTAACAACTGCGGGTAAATATCAGCCTACCTATGGCCGCATTGAGGCCCGGATCAAATTGCCTGCGGTACAAGGTACCTGGCCTGCTTTCTGGACGTTGGGGGCCAATATAAACAGCGGAACCCCATGGCCAAGCTGCGGCGAAATGGACATAATGGAACAGGTTAACACCTCCAGTACCATATTAGGAACCATGCACTGGGCCGTCGCCGGTGGCAATCAGCATACGCAATACGGCGGCAGCACTACAACCAGCGTAACCGGCTTTCATACCTATGCTATAGAGTGGACCAGTAGCGGCATCAAATGGTTTGTTGATGGCAACAATTATGTAACCGGCAACATTACTAACAACATTAACAATACCGGGGCATTCCACAATCCATTTTTCATTATCCTGAATCTGGCTATTGGTGGCGATCTGCCCGGTAATACCATTAATGACGGCGCATTGCCATGCACTATGCAGGTTGATTATGTGCGGGTATACAGCTTACCGTAGCCGCCCGCTAACTTATCATCTGTTATTATTTTGTACAACCACTTAATTATTAACATAAACCGACGTTATGAAATCAATTTTAATTTCTGTAAAAGGAGCCCTTATAGTAATGGCGCTCCTGGTAGTTACCGCATCATGTAAAAAAGACTTGAACAAGCCATCGGCTTCACAAGCAGATCCAACCCAGGTTAGTACACCCAGGGCTGGCACGCTGGTATGGTCTGACGAGTTTAACGGTACCAGTGTAAACACCGCCAATTGGAATATAGACAATGGCAACCCTGGTGTGAATAATGAAAAAGAGTATTATCAATCGGCTAATGCTACTGTAGGGGGCGGTCTCTTGACCATTACCGCACGCAAGCAAACTGTAGGTGGCCAGCCGTACACTTCGGCTAAGCTAACCACCGCGGGTAAGTTTCAACCAACCTATGGCCGTATCGAAGCCAGTATTAAACTTCCGGCGGTTCAGGGCACCTGGCCTGCTTTCTGGATGCTGGGCGCCAGTATTAACAATGGCACGCCATGGCCAAGCTGCGGTGAAATTGACATTATGGAGCAGGTTAACACCTCCAATACTATCCTGGGAACCATGCACTGGGCTGTTGCTGGTGGCAATCAACATACCCAATATGGCGGCAGTACTACTACCAGTCCAACCGGTTTCCATACCTACGCTGTAGAGTGGGATACCAACTCTATCAGATGGTATGTGGATAATACCCTGTATGTAACCGGCAATATTGCCAACAATATTAACAATACAGGAGCTTTCCACAATCCGTTCTTTATTATCCTGAATTTGGCTATCGGCGGCGATTTGCCCGGCAATACCATTAACGATGGCGCCTTGCCTTGTAACATGCAGGTTGATTATGTACGTGTATATGATCTTTCGGGCACAAGCAATCCATCAAATCCACCCATCGGTCAAACCATCACGCTTAAAGGTTTCAACAACCAGTATGTAAGCAGTGAAAATGGCACTCAGGCAATGAACTGCAACCGCCCAACTGCTTCGGCATGGGAAACCTTTACCGTGGTTGATGCCGGCGGCGGTAAAGTCGCGCTGCAAGCCATGGGTAAATATGTGTCGTCAGAAAACGGACTACAAGCCATCACCTGTAACCGCACCACCGTTAGCGATTGGGAAAAGTTTGATTGGGTCCCTACAACCGACGGTAAAGTTACGCTTAGGGGCAATAATGGCAAGTTCATCTCGAGTGAGAATGGGACACAGCCCATGACCTGTACCCGGACTACAGCCTCTGGCTGGGAAGCTTTTGGTATAAATCAATAACCTAATCTTTATATTTAGCCTGCCTTACCTCAAAGGCAGGCTTTTTATTTACCTGATGAAAAAATTTATAGGTTTTTGCTTTGCGTTTGTTACAGGCATATCATGTTTGTATGCTCAATCTATCGAAAAAAAATTGCAGGTATCCCTGGCTACCGGGTATCAGCAACAAAACCTTCATTGGTCTATAGCCGGAAATCTTAACGGGCAAAACCCCAATATTTATTCGGAACTTAAATGGCAACACCTGGGCGGGCAAAGTATAGCCGCGAATATGCAATGGAATGTGTGGAAGCGATTTTCCCTGTATGCCAGCTATAATCGGCAGTCTATATCATCAGGATCTGTAAACGATACCGATTATGGAGCAGACAACCGTACCAACTCTACTTATAACGAAACATTTAATGCCGATGAAGGTAATACCTCTTTATGGAACGCCGGGGCTGGTTTTATCCTGATCAACAACGAACGTTTTAGCCTGATACCTTATGTGGGATATACCATGAGCAAACAGTCCTTACATTTACTGGACCGTACCGGCAACTTTCCTGATCTGAACAGCACTTATCAACCCAACTGGAAGGGAGCTTTTTTAAAAGTAACCTCATCTGTACGCATCATCAAAAACTTAAAATTCGCTGCCGATGTTACCTACAACCAGGTTAATTATAACAGCAAAGCCAACTGGAACCTGATCCAGACATTTCAACACCCGGTTAGTTACCGTCACCATGCCAGTGGTTATGGGATTGATGCCGGCGGACAATTTGTATACACCATCTATCGCAACCTCTGCGTACATGCAGGAGGTGGATATTTTAACTGGCAAACCGGCAACGGAACTGATGAGCTTTATCTCAACAATGGCCAGGTTGATAAAACTCAGCTGAACGGGGCTGTAAACAAGGGGTTTAGGATACAGGGCGGAGTGGGCGTTGCTTTTTAAGAAATAGCTTTTTGTAATAGTACAGTTACATGCGATAATTCATTTTAAACCCTTTTATTATTTATAACTCCTATTACATATCTAATACGAGTTATATGACCTTATTCAAATCTTCTCCAACTTTTACTATGCCGGGCGCAGTAAAATATTTCGCCTTATTGTTGTCTATCACTTTAGGCGCAGGCTGCAGCTCAACACTTAAAACTGTTACCCCAACGCAGGCCGATCATCCTTATAAAAAAATAGCGCTCACGGTTATCAATACACATGATGAGCTCAGGGACTTCAGTAAAAAAGCTTTTGACAGTATCGTAAATCCTGTTTTTAATAATTTGAAAGACCTTCAGATACGGACAACGATCGAAGATAAATTTGCAGGTAAGTTATCCTCTCCGGGAACAAGCATCATCAAGTCATCAGATGTGTTTAAAATACATGAAAATGTTTCCTATGCAGATTACCTGGATAAGTTACGAAGCAGTGGTGCCGATGCTGTTTTGATTATTGGCTTAAGCACTTCCTGGGGCTCGCAAACATCAACAACCCATCACAATGACACGGTAACAGAAAGCAATCCGAATTTCTTATTTCTTTATTATTTGGTCGATCTGAAATCGGCTCAACAGGTTTGGTTGGGTAACGATAGGGTTATATACCGGGCAGAAAATGTATCGCCAGGCGACGTCAGCAAAGCCTTATACAAAGCCGGCTTCGTTAATAAACCAGGGTTCAGCACCTTAAAAACAGAATAGTCCATTTATTTATAAAAAAGGCCGTTACAGATTTTCTGCAACGGCCTTTTTTTGAATGCCCAATCTCTTAATTCTCTTTCGCAAATAAGTATGGATCATACTCCAATCCATCGTTTACTTTAATTTCTGTAGATATAACTTTACTGCCCTCTGTTTTAAACCTCAGTGGGAAAATACCATAAGCCAGATTGTTGTATGCCAGTATCCACTCGCCATTGTCCATATATTTGAGCGAAGCAATAAGGTATTGATGATTGCTGAATTTTATCAACAGGTCTTTTTTATTTACAGATATCTCCATTTGCCCGTAAAGCGGATTTTGATATTTGCCGGCGTAGGCAGCAAGTGGCAGCTCCGGTGCTTTTCCTTTTACACGCGCCAGCATATCATCTGTTTTCTTTACGGTTTCCTTCTGATCGGGATTAAAGCCTTTCAACATAGCCTGACTGCGATCAACAAAGGGAACACCCAGGTAGGCATCCAGGATCTGGTAACGCAGCGCTTCAAAAAAGCTTTGGTTATCGTTATTAGTTAATATGGTGATAGCCAGCTTTTCTTCGGGGACAAAGCAGGTATTGGTTACAAAACCATTCGCACCACCAGTATGCCAAAATATCTGTTTGCCATTATAATCTGCCTCAAAAACGCCTAAACCATAACCCCTAAAATGGGTTGGGTAAACCGCCGATGCCCTGCTGCTCAGAATAGTATTTTCGTCGCGAGTTTTTTGAAGCGCTTTCCAGGCGATGATCTGTTTACCTTCATATCGGCCGCTATCTAATTGCATGGTTAACCATTTGGCCACATCTTTTACGTTACTTACAATGCTGCCAGCTGGTGCAAGGTTATCAACCTGGTCATATGGTAATTCAACCATCTGGCCGGTAAAAGCATTGGTATATGGTTTTGAAACACCTTTGCGTGCCGCTATACCCACAGTTAAGGGATAGGTATTGCTCATCCCCAGAGGAGTTAGGATACTATCCTGAATATACGTTTCCCAGGGCTTGCCAGTAACCTGTTGTATCACCTGACCAGCAGTTAAGAAGCAACTGTTGCAATATCCAAAGCTTTGTCTGAACTCCATAGATGGTTTCAGAAGTTTCATCCGGTTCATAATTTCCTGGCGGGATAGGGTTGTGTTCCAAAAGGTAAAATCACCCTGGAAGGTTTTTGTGCCTAAATGGTGGCCCAGCAAATCTTTTATAGTAAGCAAGGGTGTGGTAGAGGCATCATATACCGAGTAGCCTGGAAAATATTTGGTGATCTTATCATCCAGCGATAATTTCTTATCCACATCTAACTGTGCCAATGCCGTGCCGGTAAACAATTTACTATTACTGGCTATCATAAACAAGGTATTTTCATCAACCGGTTCATTTGTTTTGATGTCCCGCACGCCATAGCCTTTCATAATCACTGTTTTGCCATCTTTTACAATGGCAATGGCCAAGCCCGGAAGGTTCCAGTCTTTTAAACCTTGTTTAATATAAGCGTCCAGCTTGTTTTCAATAAAGTCTGGTTGCTGCGCAAATGTTAAAGTAGCTGTTAAAAAGCTCAATAACGTTAATAAGAAAAGTCTTTTCATTTCTGTTTTCAAAAACTGCAAGATAGGAAAAAAGCCGTGCAGCAAAAATCAGGTGATCGCGTTATAATGAATCTCGCATAAAAAAACCCACTATAAATAGCGGGTTCCCCTTAAACTAATATATTTCGGTCACCTATCTCTCTGCACTTATCCTTTATTTGATACTGATGGCCATGCCACCGCCAGAGGCAACAGGCTGTTTCAGTATAGTTTTAGACGTTACTTTGATCTTCCGGATTGCATAGCTTTTCGGGTTTTTATCATAACTAGCATCCTTACCATCCGCATAAACCGTTGCTTCGTAAGTTTTGCCCTTGGGCAAATACTCAAAGGTAATATTGGCTATCCGCGGGTTTTCGTCGGTAATGCTGCCGATGTACCACTCTTCTTTATTTTTGGCTTTACGGGCGATAGTGATATAATCGCCAGGCTCAGCTTCCAGGATATGGCTCTCGTCCCAGTCAACAGCAACATCTTTAATGAACTGGAAAGCGTCCATGTATTTATTATAAGTTTCGGGCAAGTCGGCCGCCATTTGCAGCGGGCTATACATGGTTACATACAAGGCCAGCTGGTGTACCAGCGTGGTATGTACAAACGACTTATTCTCAGGATTGTAAACGCTGCATTGTGTTTCAAATATACCCGGTGTATAATCCATCGGACCACCCATGAGCCTGGTGAAAGGCAAAATGGTGGTATGATCGGGGTTATTGCCTCCAAAAGCTTCATACTCTGTTCCTCTGGCGGCTTCGTTACCTATTAAATTCGGATAGGTACGGCACAAGCCCGTGGGTCTTATCGCCTCGTGCGCGTTCACCATAATTTTATAGTCGGCTGCTTTGGTAATATCATACAGGTAATGATTGACCAGCCACTGTCCGTAATGGTGTTCGCCCCGGGGGATGATCTGACCAACGTATCCGCTTTTTACGGCGTTGTAGCCATTCTCTACCATAAACTTATACGCGGTGTCCAGGTGGCGCTCATAGTTGCGTACGGAGCCCGATGTTTCATGGTGCATAATGATCTTGACGCCTTTGGAGGCTGCATAGCGATGCAGTTCTTTTACATCAAAATCGGGGTAGGGGGTTACAAAATCAAATACGTAATCTTTGGTTTTGCCAAACCAGTCTTCCCAACCCTGGTTCCAGCCTTCAACCAGTACAGCATCGAAACCGTTTTTAGCCGCAAAGTCAATATATTCTTTTACATGCTGTGTAGTGGCTCCATGCTTGCCATTGGGCTTGGTTTTGGAATAGTCGGTTATGCCCAGCTGCACATTTTCCAGGTCGGTATAGGCCCAGGTGCTTTTACCGGTGATCATTTCCCACCAAACGCCCACATATTTAATGGGCTTTATCCAGGATACATCTTTGTATTTGGTTGGCTCGTTTAAGTTTAAGATCAGTCTTGATTCCAGTATACCCGCGGCTTTATCGCTCACAATTACGGTGCGCCATGGCGATTGTGTTGGAGCCTGCATATAGCCTTTATCGCCAATAGCGTCGGGCGTTAAAAATGACTCCAGCACAAAATTCTTATCATCCAGGTTTAACGACATGCAGGAATAATCAATCAGGGCAGCCTCGTGTATGTTGATGTACAAGCCGTCTTTACTTTTCAGCATCAAGGGTGTTTGTACACCCGTTGGCGAAAAGGTGGTTTGCGATACATTGGGTGTAACCGCGGCTTTCATTTTACCCCGGATCTCGGACAGGTTTGATGTCACCGTTTCATACTCCTGGGTATCAAAATCGCCAGGTAGCCAAAACGCTTTATGATCACCGGTTAAGGCAAATTGGGTATGTTCTTCCTTAATAATAAAGTAGTTCAGATTTTTTTGCGAGGGGAATTCATACCGGAAACCCAAGCCATCATTAAACAGACGGAAGCGGATGCGGATATATCGGTCCTGAACAGTCTTTTGTGTCAACGTTACCAATAATTCATTATAATGGTTCCGGATGGTTTTTTCTTCACCCCAAACCGGGTTCCATGATTCGTCAAAAGTACTTTGTTCTGTTTTGGTGATGGTAAACCCGTCCAAAAATGAAGGCACATCTTTGGTTTCCAAACCAAGCTTACTGGGTTTGATCACCTCTTTTTGTTTGTACCGGAGCTGATAAGTTGGCACGCCATTTCCCTGCAACTCAAACTTGAGTGTAAGATTTTTATCGGGTGATGTTATTTCCTGTGCCTGAACAAAAAGCACAGCATGGAGCATGAGAGCTGCAACGAGTATAGATCTACGCATATTTTAGAATTAAAAACCGGCTTTGATTAGTTGGTTACCAACAAAGTTTATCATCCTAAAGTCAGCGTCATATTTATTTATTTAAAATATAAATATTTTATTTTTCAATATTCTCATTATCAATCAATTGCTGATATAGAACCGCGTTTTTAATTTGTTTTTTATAAATAATTTTATATCCTTTTCATTATTAAAAAACAAAAAAGCCTTAAATCTAATCGATCTAAGGCTCCATTGTGGTTTGGTTGTAGGGTTTAATTATTTTCCGAATGCATAATAGGCGGATAGAATAAAAGAGTTTACAAAGTTCAAACTAAAGGTGTTTGCATTGCCCAGGCTGTTGCCGGTAAATTTTTGATGCTGGTAGCTTAAATTAGCTAAGCCCGCTGCAAGTCCTATGTTTTTAGAGGGAAAATAAACAAGATCCATATTTACACCTCCGCCATAACTATCACTATTATAATTGTTTTCGTTACTGGTATAAACATATAGCTGCTTTTGTTTTTGATAACCCAGGTACGGCCCTGTGCGTATCCCTATCTTATTATCAAATAAAAAATATTTCCTTAAAAAGATAGTGGCTGAAAAATTTTTGTTCTGCTGCTGGATCTGCGAACTAAAGGCGGGATCATACTTCTGGTTCGAATAAGAATACCCGACCGATGCGCCTATGTCCAATTTATCTGCAATAAAATAGCTGTAGCTGGGCGAAATAGAGTAAGATGTTAGCTTGCCTTTAGAATTATCACTTATAGTATTATCAAAAGCGGTTCGGGAGTTTGAATTGGTAAACGATACGCCAAATGTTGCTCCTAAGAGTTGATTGCCTTTTTCTGTTTGTGCTTTAGCCGCTTGAAGAGTAATAACTGATAATACTACCAGGAGTAGTTTTTTGTACATAAAATTGTGTTTAAAGGTTAATTTTTGTTTATAAATCGGGAGTATGACAACGATAATATTAGTTGGTTTAACCACATAAATATTATAATATATAAAAAGCTAATACTGTGCGATTTAAAATTCAACAGGTTGTTTTACCTTATATAAAAACAGTTGTACAAATAAACTTTTAAATAATAAAGGCGGCTCCCGGATGTCCGGGAGCCGCCTTTATTGCGGCATTATTTTAAAAATGTATTAATTAAACTTCACATTCACATTTCCGCTTGAAGCATCGGCGCTAACAGATGCACCACCGCCATTCACTGTTCCGCGTACATGGTCTTTTTCCCATTCGCCGTTAAAGCCGCTTATTTTTCCAGAATTAATCCGGTCGCCCCGGATATCCAGGCTAAGCCCTTGTTTTAATGGCAGTTCCAGATCGATATTCCCGGAGCTCACGTCCAGCTTTAAATATTTACCAACCCTTTTCATTTGCGCACGCAGGCTGCCCGCACTGGTTGAAGCATTTAAGCTGCAATCCATTTGTCTTAGGTCGATACCGCCACCCGATGTACTGGTGATCAGTTCGCCGGTTATATTGTTACCCTGCACACCGCCGCCGCTGGTATTCGCGCTGATATTACCATTCAGGTTATCCAACTGCAAGCCGCCGCCAGATGTTTCCAATTTGATTTTACCTGTACAGTTTTTGGCAACAATTCCGCCACCACTGGTTTCAAGATTAATATCGTTACCAGAATTGGAAACGTGTATGCCACCCCCACTGGTTTCACCCCGAACTACTCCGCTAAGCCTGTCTATCTGCAAACCTCCGCCACTAGTAGTAAAGCTTTCATTTCCTTTTAAGTTATCCAGACTGATACCACCACCACTGGTTTTAAGATCTGTAGATGTTTGTTCAGGAACATATATTTTGAATGATATGCTCATCTGTCTTTTCCAGTCAGAAAAATTATGCTTGTTTTTTGCAATAGCACGAACCTCGTGCCCGGTAACTGAAACACTCAGGTCATAATCTTCGTCAAGGCGTTTTTTGATCTCTTCTTTTGAAAGTTCGCGACCATTATTACCCTTAATGTAAACTTCCACCCGCGCGGCTTCACCGCTTCTGCCGCTAACTAAAATACCACCGGCCGAGGTATTTACAACAACCCGGTTTATGGCATCACTACTTAATGATTTGGTAAGGTATGGTGTTCTGCTATCATCCTGTGCCATAACAGCAGTTGCACTACAGGCAAGGGCAAATAGTAAAAAGTATGTTTTCATATAATTTGATATTGGTTTATTTCTTACATAAGACCCTCTCGTTATCAAATACGTTGCACCCTGGCCAATATTTATTTAGCATCAATTTATAATTCCCGTACAACTGTGGTTGAATATCCTGGTATAATGGTTGAAAATGTTTGAGCGCATCGTTTTAATTATGTTAATTTTAATATCAACAATAAAAGTAATTCCCCTTTAATGCCTGCAAAAAATAAATATATCCTTTCTATTGCTATTTGGCTTACGTTCATTTTTGGAAAAGGTTACGCCCAACAATACCAGACTACTGTTGATATGCGCGTACCTTTTGTTTCGGCACCAACTGTTATTAACGGCAAGCCAACTATTTATTACGAACTTCATATAATAAACTTCGCAAAGGATTCGCTGAGGTTAAAAAACCTTAGTGTGCTAAACGCCACCGACTCTTCCACTATTTTCTATGGTAATGAAATTAATTTAAAGGGGCGTGTTAAAAGAGTTGGTGTATCCTCCAAAGCCGATAACCTGATATTGGCGCCGGGCTCACTCGGGGTGATTTACCTGGAGTTTAATTTACCGGTCAGAAATACCGGGATGCATTTAGTTCATCAGCTTGGGTTTGATCTCATCACCGGGAAAAAATCAACACCCGTTTCGGTAAAAGGAGCCTGGATAGAAATAGCGCCGAAAGCTTCATTGATCATAGGTCCTCCGGTACGCAGCGGCCCGTGGGCTACTATTTATGAACCATCATGGTTAACCGGGCACCGCCGCGTATTTTATACCGTAAATGGCACCGCCCGGCTTCCCGGGCGGTTTGCTATTGATTTTATGAAGCTGGATAGCAAAGGCAGGTATACTGACAATAATGAAGATACCATCCGGAACTGGTACGGCTACGGCAGCGATGTTCTGGCGGTAAGCGATGGTGTTATCGCCTCGGTTAAAAATGATTTCCCGGAGAGCGCAACCATTTCTAAATACCAATCCCCATCGCCCGAGAACGCAACGGGTAACTATATTTCCATCAAGATAGAGAACAATCAATTTGTGTTCTACGAGCATCTGAAACCCGGAAGTATAAAAGTTAAGCCTGGTCAAAAAGTTAAAAAAGGTGAGGTGATCGCTTTTTTAGGTTTTACAGGACAAACAACCGCCCCCCATTTACATCTTCATATAGCCCAGGAAAACTCTCCATTGGGGGCAGAGGGGATCCCGTTTGAGTTTGAACATTTTACGCTTTTAGGCTCCTATCCTGATTTAAACACCTTTGGAAAAAAGCCCTGGGCACCAACACTAAACTCTACACCGACATTAGTACACAAAGAGCGTCCCACTCCAAATTCAGTAATAACGTTTAACAATTAACCGTCCTGATCGGCAAACGAGCAAAACACAGATTTAATTTCCGGAGTGCCTCGTTTTTTATTTATATTGCTTTAACAGCACCGGCAACACCTCAACAATGCTTACCACAATGGAGAATAACGCATTCAAATTAACCATCCACATGGTTTCGAGCCTTGACGGATTTATCGCGAAAAAAGACAATAGCGTTTCATGGTTCGAGACCGTTGATTCCTATGAGAAAGGAGTTACGCTGACAGAACAGGATATGGCGGAATTCCTGAAATCTATAGATTGTTATGTGATGGGCTCCCATACGTACGAGCACGCGCTAGAGCTTTCAAAATCTTACGGATGGGTTTATGGTGATAAACCGGTCATCGTATTAACGCACAGAAATTTGCCGGTTGATGGACAGAACGTCGAATTTTACTCGGGAGACCTGAATAATTTTGTGAATGAACGGTTAAAACCGAACTACAAGAATGTTTGGATGGCTGGTGGTGCGATATTGGCCAAAGATCTGATCCGTTTAAAGTTGGCAGACGAAATAAGGGTGTCCATTATTCCCATTATTTTAGGTGAAGGGAAACTGTTTTTTGATCATATTGGACAAGAACAAACATTACACCTGAAAGACGCGACTGCCTATAAAAACGGAATAGTGGAGTTGCACTATGAAATAAAGAAATAGTCTTTATTAAAAAAGCCGCTTTACGAAAAGTAAAGCGGCTTAGGTAGCGGGAGCAGGACTCGAACCTACGACCTTCGGGTTATGAGCCCGACGAGCTACCAACTGCTCCATCCCGCACTGTTTTGATGGGCTGCAAATGTATGATAAGTTTTTACATTACAGCTAATAATCAACAAGTATATAATTGGGTAAACAAAAGTCGTTCAGATAAGGTTGACGAAATAGATAAGTAACGACACTGTTACTGCCTTAATAAAAAACAATTACCTTGAATAACTAAATTTGAATATAGCCTTCAAATCCAAAACATATGAGCCAGATAAATAAAGAAGATATCAAGCAGGAAGTGTTTGATCTTTATGATGACTATGCCCACAATCGTTTAAATCGCCGCGCGTTTGTTGAAAAGCTTTCCCTTTACGCCGTGGGCGGCTTAACCGTACCTGCGTTGATGAGTTTCCTGATGCCCAATTATCAAGCGAATGTTCAGGTTAAGGCGGATGACCCACGCTTAAAATCAGAATATATCAACTATTCATCACCCAAAGGTGGCGGAACAATAAAAGGCCTGCTATCAAAACCGGCAGACGCGAAGGCCAAACTCGGTGGCATAGTAGTGGTTCATGAAAATCGCGGGTTAAACCCGTATATTGAGGATGTAGCCAGAACAGCTGCCCTGGCCGGGTTTATTACACTTGCGCCAGATGCGCTGACACCGCTGGGTGGTTATCCCGGCAATGATGACGAAGGCCGTACCATGCAAAGCAAACGCGACAAGGCTGAAATGGAGGAAGATTTTATAGATGCGTTCCATTACCTGAAAAACCACAAAGATTGCAATGGCAAAGTAGGAGTTGTGGGCTTTTGCTACGGCGGCGGGATTGCTAACATGATGGCTGTGCGAATTCCGGAGCTGGCAGCAGCGGTTCCATTTTACGGAAGTCAGCCGGCCATTGCCGATGTTCCTCAGATCAAAGCGCCCCTGCTTTTACACTATGCTGCACTGGATACACGGATCACCGAGGGTTGGCCACCTTACGAAGCCGCCTTAAAGGCGAATGGTAAAAAATACCAGGCTTTTATTTATGAAAATGCAAACCATGGCTTTCATAACAATACCACACCCCGTTATGACAAAGCCGCCGCAGAGCTTGCCTGGAAAAGAACCATTGATTTTTTCAACGAGTATCTGAAAAACGCATAGCAGATGTTAGGTGGGTAAACGCCATATTAAAAAAGGCTTTCAGATTATTGAGAGCCTTTTTTAATGTGGTACCGCAAACGTCCTGCTTGTTGCAGCAAGGGATAAATCCTTTACCGCAGGAAACCCGTCATTTACCGACATCTTTGAGCATGCCGCCAATTTCCTTTTCATGGTAAGTCACTGACGATCTTACCTTTGAATAAATTAAAAATTAAAACGCCATGATTGATAATTATATCAACACCACCGCCATATTTGATGAGGTAAAAAAACATATTCTGTCAAAGGATTTCCAGTTTGGCCAGCTCACGAATGTATTTGGCAAAACAACGGTTGACTTTAGTAATGCTGATATAAATGGCGCGGTAATATTGGATAGCACCCAGCTTTTCGGTGAGATCTGGATCAAAGTACCGGCAGACTGGCACGTCATCTCCGAAGTGACCAACATTTTTATGATAGTGGACGACATACGACGAAACCCCTATGTAAATATTGATAACCATAAAACCCTCATACTACGGGGAGTGGGTATTTTTGCAAGCATTAAGATTATTGATTGAGCTAATTAAGTTTTTTCATATATACTAATCATGGTGACACAAGCAAGACGTTTGCATCAGGGAGGGGGAGCTATACTGAAGCAAATACTGTCTATTGTCAATTAAATATATAACAGCATACCAGACGAAGATAAAGCAATACAGCAAGGCCACTGTTCACTAAGAAGATGACCTGTTTTATTTTACTTTCAGCAATAAATCTTATAATTAGCTGCCCTAAAATATCAAATATTATAGCAAGTTCAAGTATTCCAACTGCGAGATCAAACCCATTAAAATGTTGAAGCCCTATTTTTAATTGTCGTAAATCCATTATGCAACAAAAATAAACCAGGTAATAAAATAGTGCGGATATACTTACTCCTCCCAAAGCAAGTACTGCAATCAATAGAAACCCCTTTACAGTGGTATTTAAGATGCTGAATAATTTAAATTCTTTATCTCGAATATTAATATCTTCATGTTCCTTGGGTTTTAAACCAACCACAAAAAAGAATGTAAAACCAACATTTACTTTTACATTCTTTATATAAAAGAAAAAGATATCGTCAATTCCTATAGACACCTCTTCTATTGCTCGTTTAAATATTTTATTAATTATAAAGAGCAATAGGCTAAGGCAGCCTATCTGAATACTTAAAGCGACTATAAAATAGGTAAAAATATGCTTCACAAGCAATCGTACTGTATTAGTTAAAACTTGATTTTTAAACCATATTCCTGTTTCATAATTAGTAGGGCTTCTGCATTCCCTTTTGCATCATCTACAGGGTGATGGGTATGCTTTGTTTTTCTCAAATGTTTAAAGGTTTTAAAGGTATCTTTTTCTAATCCCTTATATAGGCTACCCAAGTTTTGCGAACTAAAACCAAAAGGGTTTTCTCCCGTAAAATGATGAAAATACCAGCAGATAAACATCCAATCAAAACCGTTATTATCGCTAATAAATATTGCCCTGTCCTTGCAGACTGTTTTTACCCATTCAGCAAAATCAACCATTACTTTTTTAGGATCATCAAAAAATAAACCTCTTCCCTTGTATGTCCGGAAACAGCTAAAGCTTCGGGGATGAATTTTTCTGAAATAGGCTTTAACCTTCCGTAAAAAGTTTCATTTAAATCGTTATTTACCAAAACTGCGCCAAAAGAAATCATAGAATAATCGCCAGGTATTGGGCCATCACTCTCGATATCTATCATTATGTATGCCATTGAATTATTGTTTTACTTTATTGTATTATTATCACCAATGTACAAAATGTCCTGAATAAAAAGCCTTAAACCCTCCGCTACCGCAAGTGTCCTGTTTGTGGTAGCAAGGAGAGAGGATGACCTTAAAATAAAGCAGGAATATATTTAGCAAAGCAAGTAGCAGCTTCAGTTTTCACTTAAGTGAAAAAATGCCCGGCCATTAGCGGCTACATTTGCTTTAAAAACATAAATAACGTCATGAACTCATCAATTGAATCAATAAAAACCACCGACTCAACAACCACTGTTCAAACTGCCAGATCGCTGCGCAGCCTCTACTTTGCACGTACTGCATTTTCTGTTATCTGGGTTATCCTGATCTCCGTTTTCGTTAAAACCAATAGCAGCATCACCGGCATACTTTTTATTATCTATCCGGCCTGGGATGTTATTGCCACCTATCTGGATATTAAGGCCAATCCGCCACACACATCAAAAACGCCGCAATATGTAAACATAGCTATTGGCATCCTCACCACCATTGGTGTAGCACTGGCTTTACAAAAGGGCGTTCCTGCAGCGCTGGTTGTTTTTGGCATCTGGGCTATCGTCACTGGTCTTATACAACTCATACTTGGTCTTCGTCGCCGGAAAGAATTGGGCGGGCAATGGCCAATGATCATTAGTGGTGGGCAATCTATGCTGGCCGGAAGTGTGTTTATTGCCATGGCAAAGTCGCCAACAATGGGCATCAGCAATCTGGCCGGCTATTCAGCTTTTGGCGCTTTTTATTTCCTGCTCGCCGCTATCCGGTTGTCAAAAACTATAAAAGGACTTGAAAAGGCAGTCTGATTATTTTTATACTTGCTAAAAAGTCTGATGCTATGAGCGAATATCATGAAATACTGAAAGCGCATTTGACAACCTTTGCCGCTTTA